>Ga0209099_1000080_pt1 | contig 107854 bp, 73 predicted proteins | sample AD_JPNHW2_MetaG_FD_184430 | JGI IMG/M metagenome (GOLD analysis project Ga0209099, IMG submission 184430) | Active sludge microbial communities of municipal wastewater-treating anaerobic digesters from Japan - AD_JPNHW2_MetaG (SPAdes) (version 2) | ecosystem: Engineered > Bioreactor > Anaerobic...
CCCCGGGAATTTCACACTCAAACCCGTAACATTAAGTTATTACGACAAAAGCAGGCGCTCCTATGTCAACCTTACTTCCGGTGACATCAGTTTAAAAGTCGGAAAAGGTGATGGAAGCGGGGGCGCCTACAGCAGCAGCGGAGGCAAGGAAGACATCAAATACCTCGGCAACGATATCAAATTCATCGATAATAAAGTTTTTGAGGTATATCCGGCAGAATATTTCTTTTTTGGTTCACGCCTGTATATATTTTTGCTGCTGTTGGTTGTGGCGCTTTTCATAGCCTTCATTATATTGATGCGCCGTTATATCAAATTACAAAGCAACACATCGCTGCTCAAGCATAAACGCGCCACCAAGGTTGCCCTCAAAAGGCTGAAAAAGGCTAACACGTTCATGAAAGCGAACCAGCGTGAAAATTTTTATCAGGAGCTTTCGAGGGCGTTATGGGGTTATATCTGTGATAAGTTTTCGATACCATTATGCGAATTGTCGTTGGATGCTGCGCGTGAAACGCTGTCTCAAAAAAATATCGATGTAACGATCCGTAATAAATTCATTGAGATACTGGACAATTGTGAATTCGCCCGTTTTGCACCTGCTGAAGCGACAGTGGGAATGGAAAATTTATATAACGAAGCGATTGAAATCATCAGTAAAACCGAAAGGGAGCTAAAGTAAACGTTATGAAAAAGTTATTCATTATCATATTCTTTTTACTTTACAATTTTGTTGCGAATGCTTCGGTATTTCAGGAAGACATTGCCGCAGCCAACAAAGCATACACCGAAAACAAATTCAAAGTTGCCATTGAACTCTATCAGAAAATTGTAAAAAGTAATTTCGAGTCGGCGGAGTTGTATTACAACCTGGGTAATGCCTATTTTAAAACCAACAACTTTCCTTCAGCACTGCTTTATTACGAAAAAGCAAAAAAACTTGATCCCGGCAATGAAAAGATCAATTTTAATATTAATGTTGCCAATACCAAAATCATTGACAAGATTGAAGAGCTGCCCCTGCCCTTTTACAAACGGTGGTTTGCCGATTTCCAGCATTGGTTTGGGGTGGATACCTGGGCCGTGCTCAGCCTGATTTTTCTATTTACTTTTTTGGCTTCCGTTGCGATTTATTTAATTGGAAATACAGTAGCCGTACGGAAGGTTTTTTTCTGGCTTGGGCTGCTGTTGCTGATTTGTACCATCGCTTCAGGTTCTAATGCTTACAGCCAGTACCGTGATTTAAAGTCGTCCAAAGAAGCCATAATCTTCGAACCCACAGTTAATGTGAAAAGCTCACCTGATGCTGAAAGCCAGGATATATTTGTGATACACGAAGGCACTAAAGTGAAAATCACCGATAAGGTCGGGATATGGATCGAAATAAAAATTGCCAACGGCAGTGACGGGTGGATTCAGGAATCCGCAGTAGCAATGATCTGATTCTTGTGCAAGTGATAGTATGACTGGCCAGCGCGTTGCTTGTGGAGCAGTCATACTATCACTAAAATTATTGTTTTCCGGGTTCCGCCCCTTCACAAGCACGTTGATTTGTAATGATGGCAAACTACCTGCACGGATACCTTTCACGAAGCCATACTGCACGTGATTTTGGAATCTATATTATTTTCATTCTTCACTTTTCATTCTTCATTAAAAAATTAGTAACTTTACGCTATTATTAAAGCCCAAATATGCGCAGGAAAATTATCCTTCTTTTTACTTTTTCCCTACTGATCTGTTCAGGATTATCAGTACGTGCGCAGTTTTATAACGGTTCCCAGCTCAGTTTTGGCAAAAACCGTGTTCAATATCTCGACCGTTTCTGGTCGTATATGCGGTTTGAAAATTTCGATACGTACTTTTATACCAACGGAAAAGAACTGGCTGTTTATACCGCCAAATATGCCGACAAATATCTGAAAGAGATCGAAGGCAAACTTGAATACTCGCTGGAAGACAAGATACAGTTCATCATCTACAATAAATTCTCCGAGCTCCAGGAAAGCAACATCGGCCTTATCAGCGAAGTCAATTACAATATTGGCGGGGTAACCCATATCGTTGGCACCAAAGTATTCTTGTATTTCAACGGCAGCCATACGGATTTTGAAAAACAAATCCGTGCCGGAATAGCCCAGGTGATCGTGGATGAAATGATGTACGGCGGAAAGATCACATCCATGATAAAGAACTCCGCCTTGCTTTCGCTGCCGGCATGGTATTCTCAGGGGCTTGTTTCCTACATTTCGGAAGACTGGAATGCGCAGATAGACAACCATGTTAAAGACGCAATTCTCCGGGGTGCTTACAAAAGATACAACAACCTTTCGGGTGATGATGCCGTGTTTGCCGGGCATTCCATTTGGAAATACGTGGCCGACAAATACGGCCCGTCGGCTATAACCAATATTGTCTACCTTACTAAAGTCAGCCGCAATGTTGAAAATGGTTTTTTATATGTTCTCGGTGTTTCCTTTAAAAACCTTTCAAAAGAATGGCTGGCCTATTACGAGCAGCAGTACGCCCTTGACAATCAAAACAGGCAATCTGCCGGAGAAAACACCTTGCTGAAAAAATTCAAAAAAAACACCGTTTACAGTCAGATAAAAATAAGCCCCGACGGGAAATATGCAGCATATACCACCAATTACATGGGACAATACCGCGTCTGGCTTTTTGATTTTGAAAAGAACAAAGCAATAAAACTCCTCAAACGCGAGTGCAAGCTGGACGAAAAAGTGGATTACTCCTATCCGCTCCTGGCCTGGCACCCGTCAGGAAAAATGCTGGCGATCATCTTTGAAACCAAAGGCAAGATCATGATGTACTCTTACATGATGGATGAAGAAAAATTTGAAAAACAACAACTGTTCAACCTTGAAAAGATCCTTGACCTTTCGTTTTCACAAAATGGAAAAATGATTGTATTCTCCGGAGTAGTGCAGGGACAGTCTGATATTTATGTTTATAGCCTTGCTGCTCATACGTATGAACCCATCACCAAGGATATTTATGACGATCTTAATCCGCGTTTTGTAAACAATTCTTCGGAAATAATCTTTAGTTCCAACCGTCCCGATGACACCATCCGATATGATGTGATGACTTACCTGGAAACAGAAAGAGATACCATTACCCACCTTCTTCCGCATACCGACATTTTTCTGTACGATTACAAGGCCAAAGGCAAACTACTGCGAAGGCTCACGAATACTGAGTACACAAACGAAATCATGCCCATGCAGTACGACAATCATTTTTACACCTACCTCTCCGATGAAAACGGTATTTACAACCGCTACCTGGCGCGTATAGACAGCACCATCAGTTATATTGATACCACCACTCATTACCGTTACTACACCACATCTTTTGCTGCATCCGATTACAACAGGAACATTCTTGAACAGGACATAGCTACTAAAGCTGAAAAATCAGGCGAGGTAATCTTCTCGGAAGGAAAATATAAAATTTATATCAATGACCTGGTTCCGGCTAACGAAATTAAAAAAATCAAACCGGTCAATACCTTTAACCGTGCCATTTATTTAAAAAACGCCCGGGAACAAGCAATTCAGGACAAATCACTAATCAATACGCAGGAAATCGAACGGATCAAAAGCAAGAAAACCAAAGCCAAACCCAAAAAGGTTACCAACGTTCTTGTAGATCAGATGGATAATGCTGCTGATACCGGAAAAGTTGACATCAATAATTATGTGTTCAGCAACGAACAAAAATCCACGGTTACCACCGGGCAGGACTCGATCCTGACCGTAAAGAAAACATTTACCCTGCCACGTCAGCAGAATTATAACGTAGAATATTCGATTAACCAACTCGTGGGACAGCTGGATTTTAATTACCTGAACACTTCATACCAGCAATTTACAGGCGGCACCTCCCCGATATTCCTTAATCCCGGGCTGAGCGTGTTTTTTCAACTTGGCGTGATCGACCTGCTTGAAGATTACCGGATCTCAGGAGGCCTCAGCATTTCATTTAGTTTTGATAATAATGAATTTTTTATTGGCTTTGAAAACCTGAAAAAAAGGTTGGATCATGGTTTTTTCTATTACAGGCAGGCCAATATAAGCTCCAACGAATATTCGATAATAAAACTGCGGTCGAATTCACTGTTTTATGTAATGAAATGGCCATTCTCGCGGGTGATGGCGATAAAAGGTACCGTGATGGGCCGTTATGACAAGAAGATTTTTGCTTCTACCGATGTATACAACTTAAAACAGCCGAACATCAATGAATACTGGGCAGGTGTAAAGGCCGAACTTGTTTATGACAATACCCAGTTTAAAGCGATTAATATTTATTATGGCTGGCGGTGGAAAATATTCGGAGAATACTACCAGATGATAAATAAAGAATTCAACAACCTGGTAGTTTTGGGTTGCGATTTCCGCCATTGCCAAAAGATCCACCGTACACTTATCTGGGCCAACCGCCTGGCAGCAAGTACGTCATTCGGAAACAATAAACTGGTTTATTATATGGGTGGCGTCGACACCTGGATCCTTCCTAAATTCAACACCGAAAATCAGGTTTCGCAAACACAGAATTACGCGTACCAGACTTTGGCTACCAACATGCGGGGATTCATTCAGAATGCCCGTAACGGCCCTTCTTTTGCGGTACTCAACAGCGAAATCCGTTTTCCCATTGTCCGGTATTTTTCAACCAAACCCCTGAAGAATAACATTTTCACCAACCTCCAGATCGTAGGGTTTGGTGACCTTGGAACGGCATGGATCGGATTTAATCCTTATTCTGAAGACAACACCCTGACAAAACAGATTGTTCAACAAGGCCCGATTCAGGTAACGCTTATCAAAAAAAGAGACCCGTTGATTGGTGGTTTCGGCGTCGGTCTGAGGACAAAAATCCTCGGATATTTTATCCGTGCCGACTACGCATGGGGCGTTGAAAACGGAATTATCCAGAAACCTGTATTCTATATTTCATTGAGCACCGATTTTTAGCTTATCTAAGTTTGTTTTATTATGAAAGAAATCAAAAAAACTATTCAACAACTTTCCAAAGAGTATTTGCCCGATATAATCAATCTTCGCAGGCAATTGCATTCCTATCCTGAGCTTGCTTTTGAAGAAATCAAAACCGGCGTTATTGTCGGGGCAGAGCTTGAAAAAGCCGGAATTCCGTTTGAACGGGGTATTGCAAAAACAGGTATTGTGGCCATCATTAGAGGGAAAAACCCTGATAAAAAAACGATCGGTATCCGCGCTGATATGGATGCACTCCAGATCAATGAACGAAACACATCTCTTGAATATTCCTCAAAACATGAAGGCAAAATGCACGCCTGCGGACACGACGTACACATGGCTTCATTAATTGGCACCGCGCTTATTTTAAATAAAATGAAAGACCGTTTCGAAGGCAGTATAAAACTAATTTTTCAGCCTTCTGAAGAAAAATATCCCGGAGGTGCCATCATGATGATTAATGAAGGTGTTCTTGATAACCCTAAGGTTTCGTGCATGATCGGCCAGCATGTAATCCCTTCGATTGATGCGGGAAAGCTGGGATTCAAGCATGGTAAATCCATGGCCTCGACCGACGAGGTTTATATAAATGTCAAAGGAAAAGGCGGACATGCAGCCACCCCCGAAATGCTTATAGATCCTATCGTCATTGCTTCACACATCATCATCGGCCTTCAGGAGATCGTAAGCCGCATGGCCACTCCGACTATACCAACCGTTCTTTCGTTCGGAAGAATTTTTGCCAACGGAAAAACCAATATTATTCCGGATGAAGTTTTTATAGAAGGCACCTTCCGCACTGTTGACGAAGAATGGCGGAGTATCGCACATCAGAAAATAATCCAGATATCCGAACATATTGCCGAAGCTTATGGCGCCACATGTAAAGTATTCATAGATAAAGGCTACCCGTTTTTATTCAATGATGAAACACTGACACACCGGATCATGCATTATGCCGAAGATTACCTTGGTGCCGAAAATGTTGAGGAAATGGATCTTCGCATGACCGCAGAAGATTTTGCTTATTATTCACATTCCGTACCTTCCTGTTTCTACCGCCTGGGAGTAAAAGATCCGAAATGCAGTACTATTTCCAATATTCACACTTCAGGTTTTACCATTGACGAAAGCGCCCTCGAAACAGGGATGGGCTTTATGGCCTGGACCGTAATAAATGAGCTCCTGAAAAATTAGGATGCACTTACAAAAAGAATAAAGCAACCCCGCCAACACTGATAATAGCACCAATTATTTCTTTCAGGGTAACTTTCTGATGCAGGAAAATCAAAGAGGCAGGAATTATCAGGATTGGAACTATCGCCATTATGGTCGAGGCAATCCCTGCATTCGCATGCTGAACCGCATACAGCGAAAATGACACCCCGAGAAAAGGCCCGAAAACAGAGCCCAAACCAATACGCTTTAAAGCGGACCTGTTCCTAACCGCATTACCTACATTTCGCCATTTTTTCCATACGGTTATAACTATTGCAAAACCAACGATTCCCGTAATGATCCGGATCTGTGTTGCTGCAAAAGCGCTGTAATCGCCCATTCCCACTTTGCTGAACACCAAACCTACCGCTTGCCCCACGGCTCCGATAAATGCAAAAAAGATTCCCTTCATGGAATGTGTGAAAGAGAACATTTTTTCACCTGTACCTTTGTTTACGATCACAATAGCGATACCGCCCAAGGTTAGCGACATACCAAGGAAATTAAAAAGCGTCAGGGTTTCACCGAGCATGATCCAGCTTAATAAAGCCGTTATTGGCGGGACCAGCGTCATGATGAGCATCGAAACCCTTGAACCAATGATGGTATATGATTCAAAAAGAAACAGATCGCCAATGACAAAGCCTATTAAACCTGAAAGAGACAGCCACATCCAGGTATCAGCACTCGCATCCACAGGGAGAAATTTTCCTCTGATAAAAAATGAAAAAATACTTAAAAAGACCAGCGCCAGCAACAAACGAAGGAGGTTTACGGCAATAGAACCGACCTTATTACTGGCCGATTCAAAAGCCAGTGCCGTTACTGTCCAGCAGCATGCCGTGAATAAAGCAGCAAATTCGCCAATATGGTTGGAAAACATAAATCCGGATCCGTTATAACAAATGTAAGAATTGTAATAAAAAAGGGCAACAATTGCTGCCCTTTTTTATCATCTGAGGCTTTAATTACTTTATCATTCCTAATTCTTTACCCACTTTGGTAAATGCAGCAATAGCCTTGTCGATATGTTCCATACTGTGTCCGGCAGAAAGCTGAACACGGATACGGTCTTTACCTTTAGCAACTACCGGGAATGAGAATGCTGTAACATAAATGCCTTCTTCGAGCATTCTGTTTGCAAAATCAACAGCCAGTTTTGAACAATCGGGATATTTCCCAAACATGATAGCTACAATTGGATGTTCGCCGGGAATAATATCAAAACCTGCCGCGGTCATCTTTTCACGGAAATATTTTGTATTACGTTCCAGTTTATCGCGTAATTCTGTAGATTTTGTCAATAAGTCAATAACTTTAATCGTAGCGCCAACAACTGAAGGAGCAACGGTATTTGAGAACAGATACGGGCGGGCTTTGTTACGCATCCAACCAACGATTTCTTTACTTGAAGAAATACAGCCACCGGAAGCTCCACCTAATGCTTTTCCAAATGTGGTGGTGATGATATCAACTCTTCCCATCACACCGCGGTATTCGTGTGTTCCACGACCGGTTTTTCCAAGGAAACCAGTTGAATGGCTATCATCAACCATTACGAGAGCGTCATATTTTTCAGCCAGGTCACAGATCTGATCCAGTTTAGCGATGTCGCCATCCATAGAGAAAGAGCCGTCTGTTGCGACCATGATAAAGCGGCAGCCTTTTTCACGGGCTTCTTTCAGGCAACGTTCGAGGCCTTTAGCCATTTTATCGTTAGCCGGGTCGATTTCTTCCACATCACGCATGTCACCATGTTTATAAATCCAGCGCTGAGCTTTGCAAAGGCGGATACCGTCGATGATAGAAGCATGATTCAATGCGTCGGTGATGATAGCGTCATTTTCGCCTAATAATGGTTCAAAAACTGCTCCGTTAGCATCAAAGCATGATGAGAAAAGAATGGTATCTTCCATGCCAAGAAAATCAGAAACTTTGCGCTCCAGTTCTTTGTGAATGTCCTGTGTACCGCAGATAAAACGTACTGATGACAGTCCGTAACCACGACGGTCAATTTCTTTATGTGCAGCTTCGATCAGGTCGGGATGTGATGACAGCCCTAAATAATTGTTAGCACAAAAGTTTAAACATTTATTTCCTTTCACAACGATTTCGGCTCCTTGCGGGCTTTCAATAATACGTTCGTGTTTATAAAGTTTTTGATCTAAAAGTTTCTGTAATTCTTCGCCCAGAAAAGCTTTCATTTTTGTTTGCATATGAAATTCTCCTTTTATAAAATTATTAAATTAATCCTTTTTTATGTTTTTCACCGATTACTTTCAGCATGTCCTGTGTCATAGCATCCAGGTCGTAGCTGGGTTTCCAGCCCCATTCTTTGCGTGCGGCGCTGTCGTCGACTGCATCCGGCCAGCTGTCGGCAATAGCCTGACGGAAGTCGGGTTTATATTCAATGGTAAACCCTGGCATGTACTTCTTAATGTTTTCTGCCATTTCTGCAACCGAAAAGCTCATAGCGCCAACATTGAAATCGCTGTGATGTTTCAGGGTTGAAAAATCAGCCTGCATCAGGTCAACGGTGGCTTTCAGACAGTCGGGCATATACATCATCGGAAGGCGTGTGTCTTCTTTTACAAAACAAGTGTATTTTCCGTATTTCACAGCGTCGTAATAAATAGCGACTGCGTAGTCAGTAGTTCCGCCACCGGGAAGTGTTTCATTGCTGATGATGCCGGGATAACGCAACCCACGGACATCAAGCCCGTATTTTTTTACATAATAATCGCAAACTAATTCGCCGGCGACTTTGGTAATTCCGTACATGGTGGAAGGATGCAGTACGGTTTCCTGTGGTGCGCAATCCAGCGGGGTTCCTGGGCCAAATACGGCAATGGAACTTGGGCAAAGCACCTGCGACATTTTCATTTCGCGGGCAATTTCCAGCACGTTGATAAGGCCGTTCATATTGATATCCCAAGCCATTAAAGGATTCTGTTCGCCGACAGCGGAAAGGATGGCTGCCATATTGATGATCGCATCTACGTTGTATTTTTTGCAGACATCATACATAGCCTGCTTGTTCAGAATGTCAAAATATTCGAAAGGCCCCGATTTGGCAACAGTTTCAGATGGGGGTGATTTCCGGGTACTGGCAATAACATTGTCGTTACCATAAATTCTACGGAGTTCCATGGTAAGTTCAGATCCGATCTGACCAACAGCTCCTACAATAAGTATTTTTTTCATATTGATGAATAAGTTAGTATTTGATTTATTATTGAATTGTTCACGCAAAATTAATTTTTTTAAGCTTACTATCAATAATCTAAGGAAGTTTTTTAAATAATATTTTTCATTTAAAAAAATCCCATCGATTTTTTTTCCGAACATCTATATTTCTAGCTATTTTTTATATTTTTGGTAAAAATACATTTATGAAAAAAAATATGCTCCTGATACTTGTAAGTATCCTGTTTTCATCAGGCATCTATGCCCAGAAAGAAAACATCATCAAAGTAAGCCCTGACGTCAATAATGTCATCATATACTTAACCGGCGCCCAGGTACGTTATAAGATTCAGGCCAGCCTGCTGCCGGGCAGAAACCTTCTCGAAATCAAAGGACTTGCGCCAAACCTAGATCCTTCTAGCATACGTATAACCGCAGATGAAAAATCGACCGTTTTATCTGTCACACATAAAAAAACATCAGAACTTGTCGGTAGCGAAGCCGCAAAACTGGACATAGTCAATGATTCCATCAAGTTGATCACAAAAAAGATCAACCTGATCAATGATGAAAAAAATTCACTCACTATTCAAAAAGACCTGTTGCTGAAAAACCTTTCCCTGGGCGGCCAAAACACCGGGGTGAATTTTCTTGACCTTCAAAAAGCATCCGATTATTACCAGGCAAAGGTATTTGAGATAAACAAACGCTTTTCTGAATTAACGGCTGATGCTGATATGCAGACAGCTACGCTGGCTAAACTCCAGTTGAAATCAGACAAACTGATGGTCACTTCTAAAACCCAGCTGTCGGAGGTTTCCGTTTTGATCATTACCGAAAACGCACAAAATACTACGCTTGAATTTTCATATGTAGTGCGCGAAGCCGGCTGGATGCCTTACTACGACCTGAAATGTGAAGACATCAACAAACCACTGAAACTTAATTACAGAGCCAAGGCTTACAACAATTGCGGCATTGACTGGAAGGATGTGGCGCTGACCCTATCCACCGCCGATCCCTTGCTTGACATCAATTTACCCGCAATACAAACCTGGTATCTTTATAACTATAATGGCGGACAATTGAAATACGATAAAGGTGGTTATTTTCAGCAAAACAATGCTAATGTGAGCGACCTTGAATATCAAAACAAAGAAGAAAGCAAATATCAGCAACACCAGGCCGTGCAGACAAAACAAATTGAGGTTCCGGAGTTGAGTTTTAATTTCCCGATAAAAAGCCGTTACACCTTACCTTCCAATGCACAACCCTATATTGTTGATATCGACGAATACTCGCTGGCAGCTTCATACCGTTATGTTTGCGTTCCGGTAGCTGAAAAAAGTGCATTTCTGCTTGCCTGCATCAGCGACTGGGAAGAATTAAACCTGGTGGAGGGCAATGCCAATATCTACCTTAACGGTACTTACGTGGGACAATCATATCTGAATCCGAATGAAATTTCAGATACGCTTCAGGTTTCACTTGGCCGTGACAGCCGGATACAGGTTGACCGCGTGAAGATGAAGGACTACAGCAGCAAAGTATTGATAGGATCAAAACGCAAGGCGACGTTTGTATATGAAATTTCGGTTAAGAACAACCGCACCACGCCTATCGTTGTTGAAATTCAGGACCAGGTGCCTGTAAGCAGCAACCAGGAAATTGAAGTAACCATTGACCAGGTTTCAGAAGCACAGCACGACATTGCAACCGGATTACTAAAATGGAATTTCACTATCGAGCCCGGCAAAGTTCAAACTGTGAAGCTGGGCTATACTGTAAAATACCCGAAAACGGTTACGCTTCAATTCAGAAAAATGAAAGCCATTAATTGCCCGAGTTTCTAATAATTCAACTACATTTATTAATTATGCTGACATTAAAAACTTTCGAATTCAACGATTTTGGTGTAAATACCTATGTCCTGGCAAATGACAATAACGAGTGTATTATTATTGACCCGGGTTGTTACACACCTGAAGAACAAAAACGCTTCGATGATTTTATCGAAACTGCCGGGTATAAAATTGAAAAGATCATCATCACCCATTGTCATATCGACCATATACTTGGCGTGGCACATCTGGAAGACAAATTTGGTGTCGGGGCCTGGATACATCCGGCAGGCAAAGAATTTTTAAGAGCTTCCGTGGGTTATGCTTCCGTTTTCGGGTTTGATGTGGAGCGGGTAATCTCGGCGGCAGGTTTTATCAATGAAGGTGAACAGATAAGCCTTGGCAGCGAAAAAATTGATGTCCTGTATACGCCGGGCCATGCAGAAGGCAGTGTCTGTTTTGTAAATCACGCTCAAAAGATGGTTTTTTCCGGTGATGTATTATTCAACGGCAGCATAGGCCGCACGGACCTGCCAACCGGCGATTATGAGTTATTGATCAGCAGCATAAAAGATAAATTGATGATTCTGGATGATGATTACACCGTTTATCCCGGGCACGGGCCTAAGAGCACCATTGGGTACGAGATGAAAAACAACCCGTTTTTATAATGAACATTCAAAATTCAAACGGCAGGAAATTTTTTCTATTACTATTTCTTTCTATTCTTTCCGTTTCTGTTTCGGGACAAGTCACCTTTAAAGGGATATTGCTCAGTGCACAGGATTCCACTCCGTTGCCATATGCCATCATTAAACTTGTTGATAAAGGCATTTACACTGAAACAAAAAGCAATGGGGAATTTAAAATCCGGCTCACTTCAAACGATAAGGAACTACATTTTGAAATTTTCGCCATAGGGTTGCGCGACACCATTTGTTATCAGGGTAAATTCAATGGAATGGAAAAAATTTATGTTGAAAAAACGCCCCTCTCCCTTACCACTGTTATGATTAAAGGGCTGACCGCCAAGGAAACCGTGAAGAAAGCCATTTCATTAATCCCAGTAAACTATACCGATTCGAGTTTCGCGGCCTTTTCATTTTACCGCCAATATGAAAAAATAAATGGAGCATTTAGTAACCTTATTGAGGCGCAATCGGTGGTTTCGTTTAAACTTTCGGTTTCAAAAAATAAAATGAAGGCAGACTATGGTTTTGATATTGAACAAATGCGAAGGAGCGATTACGAATATGTTATTGATGACTTTGGGTATGATGATACGGATTATTCAGAACTATTGAATCAAAACCCTGTCTATAATTTGCTGGAAAGTTCATTGAATCCAAACGGTTTAAATTTTTATACATTTAATTTCGATACTGCGAACAAAACAGATGATTTCGTCATCAATTATATCTGCTTTGATTTTTCAAGTGAAACTCACGGGGTTAGCAACCTCAGAGATGTGGATTGGAGGGGCGAAAGCTGGGAGGAGGGCAGGTTTGTTATTGACCGGAAAACCTTTGCGTTTAAAAAAATCGAAAGAACAGCGCACCGGAATAAAGACTTTCATTATCCGAAAAATAATAATTACTTACTCCCGTCAAAAAAATATTATGAAGAGTTTGTGGATGGGAACCTGATCTCAGAATATAAAGAAGTGAAAGGAAAATGGTTTTTGAAAAAAATTTGTCACAAATACACGAATGTTTATTTCAACTCACTTACCAAAAACAAAGAATTTACTATTTCTGAAATTTCCGAATGGTATTGTGACAGCGTATCTCATTTTATCACCAGCGAACTCGCCGACAAATTTTTTAAGGATGCTCCTCTCCCTTTGCATTCCTATTTGTATGATTCAAGCCAATGGAATAAATCCATACCTCCATTTCATTATTTTTCAACAGATGAAATTTACAAGGATCTAAACAGGCAGTTTCCGATTGAAAAGCAATTTGAGAATAACGGAAAATGAGGTTCAGACTTTCTCGTCAAACTATTTAACAGTTGTAAATATAAAGTTTATTTTGGTCAAATAAAAAATAATTACATTTGCCAAACTAATTACATTAAAAATGAAAAAGTTAAAACTTTCGGTCCTACTTGTATTGATTCTCATCAATCCGTCCATCGAAAGTATGGCCCAAGGTTATTGGACACAAAAAGCTGACTTTGGTGGAGCTGCCCGGTATTTTGGAGCAGGAATGGGAATTGGCCTTAACGGTTATATAGGGCTTGGAGCAACGTCCACCAGTCCAAGCAACAATGATTTTTGGAAATATGATCCCGCCACCAACACCTGGGTTCAGATCAGTGACTTTACAAACGACAGGATATATTCAGCATGTTTTTCAATCGGTGACACCGGGTATGTATGTTCCGGGTGTTACTGGGACGGCACATCTGGGACTCAGCCATTTGTTTTTTATCAGGACATGTGGGCTTACAATCCAACAACAAATTCCTGGACACAAAAAGCCAGTTTCCCTGGAACCGGGAGAAACGGAGCCATTGGTTTTGAAATTTTCGGCAAGGGATATGTAGGAATGGGACTACACAGGGAAAACACGGGAGCGAATACGTATTACAACGATCTGTATGAATATAATCCTGCTAACAATCAATGGACTCAGAAAGCAAGTTTGCCGGGAAGTACACGCAGTTACTGTGTTAATTTTTCTATTGGTAAATTTCTTTATGTTGGCTTGGGGGTTTCAAATGTAACACAATATATACTTGATATCTGGCAGTACAACACTGAAACAGATACCTGGACTCAAAAGAACAATTTCCCCGGCCCTGCCCGTAAATATGCCAGTAGTTTTGTTATTGGTACAAAAGCATATATTTTCGGTGGTATGAATGCCTCTCAATATTTCAAGGACTTGTGGGAATACGATCCATTTATGGATACCTGGACACAAAGAGAAGACCTACCTTCATATCCCCGTTATTCGGCTGTTGGTTTTTCCATGAATAACAAAGGATACATCGGAACGGGTTATGCCCCAAGCTTAGGAGGCGTTACTGATGAATTGTGGGAATATACCCCAATATGTCTCAACTTTAATTCAAACGCAACGCTTATTGGAAAAACGATCTATGCGATAGCTTCCGGCGCCTCTTACCAATGGTTAGACTGCAATAATGGTTTTGCTATTCTGCCTGGTGATACTAACCAAAGTTATACGCCTCCAGTAAGCGGAAATTATTCTGTGATCGTAACCCAGGGTTTGTGTAGTGATACATCAGATTGTATAGCAGTTACCGTTTGTGATACTTTAAATACCAATGTGGTTCTTTCAGGGGAAACTATTTTTGCTATGGATTCCGTTGCTACTTACCAATGGTTGAATTGCGATAATGGTTTTGCTGTTATACCTGGTGAAATTAACCAAAGTTTTTCGCCTCCTGTAAGTGGAAATTTTTCTGTGATCGTAACCCAGGGTTTGTGTAGTGATACTTCAGATTGTATAGCCGTAACTATTTGTGATTCTATAAATACAAATGTGATTCTTTTGGGACCAACTATATATGCATCAGCTTCCGGGGTATCTTACCAATGGATAAATTGCAATTTTGGCTTTGCAGTCATTGATAATGAAACCAATCAAAGTTTTACACCTCCGGTAAATGGAAATTATGCTGTAATCGTTTCTCAGAATGGTTGCAGTGATACCTCGGATTGTATTGGAGTCTATACAGGTATTGTTGAGGTAGATAATTCTGGCATTATCTTTTATCCAAACCCATCCCAGACAGAAATTATCATGGATTTAAAAAACAACCAATTGAAATCTGATATTGAATTATTGGATTTGAATGGAAGAATAATTAAAACGTTCCCGGGTTCTTCCCTGATAGTTCAAAAACTTTTTGTCGGAGATATTCCAAACGGTCATTATTTTTTGTTATTCAAAATAGGTTCCAAAAAGATTTACAAGGAACTATTAATAACCAAATAATTCCTTTAATAAATGGGTGGTCTGAAGGAATTCCGGATTGAGGATTTTTAACCTTACCTTACAATTGCTTGTATTTTTAATTTTCTTTGGCGGTTATTTTCCCGGGTAAAGCTAAGTAATAATTTGCCGGATCGCTTGTCACCAAATGTAAGGAATGCGATTGTATTGAAACAGAATAAATTTATATATCATTGAGGCCAGTTGAAAACTATTTTCAGTCTCCTGGAACCCTTTCCTGATAACCCCGTTCATCTCTTTTCTCGATATAATTGATAAAGGAGCGGTTCACAACTTTATTACCCCCTGGCGTTGGGTAATCACCCGTAAAGTACCAGTCGCCGGTATGATCCGGGCAGGCAGCATGCAAATCCTCAATCGTCTGAAAAATTATTTGCACTCCGGCGTTAATATCAGTGGGGACCAATAGCTTTGTGATCTTTTCAGAAATACGGTCAGGTGTAAATGGCGCATAAATTTCTTTCACATAATTAACCATCTGTTCTTTGGGAAGATGTTCCTGTGCCTTACATTTTTTAAATACACTGCTGACCACCTCTTGCTGCCCGGTTTCTGCCAACAATTCAATGGCAGCTCTAAAAGCTACAAAATCACTTAATTTAGCCATGTCAATACCGTAACAATCCGGATATCTGATTTGCGGTGCAGACGAAGCAATAATGATGCGTTTCGGATTCAGGCGGTCAAGCATGCGGATGATGCTCTGGCGCAATGTCGTGCCACGAACAATAGAATCGTCAATGACCACAACATTATCAACATGATCGCGGATAATGCCATACGTAACATCATACACATGGGCAACAAGGTCGTCGCGGTCTTTATCCTGGGTGATAAATGTCCGCAACTTCATATCTTTTACAGCCACTTTTTCGAACCGCGGATGAAATGCAAGGATTTGATCAAGTTCGCCCGCTGTAATATTTTTCCCTGCCTGAAGAATTTTATCTTTTTTCACACCGCTGCAAAAATCCTCCAGGGCCTGCATCAATCCGTAATAAGCAACTGAAGCGGTATTGGGAATGTATGAGAACACCGTATTTTCCAGGTCATAATCTATGGCCTTCAGAATACCGGGTACCAGAAAACTGCCGAGTTTTTTACGTTCCAGGTATATATCGCGGTCAGTCCCTCTTGAAAAATAAATATGCTCAAACGAACAGGCTTTTCGTTTTTGCGGTTCAATGAATTTTGACAAGCTGTACGATCCGTCCTTCTTCACAATAAGCGCTTTCCCGGGACCCACCTCTTTGATTTTTTCTATGGAAACATTGAACGCGGTCATGATCACCGGCCTTTCGGAAGCAGCCACGATCACCTCGTCATCTGCATAATAAAACGCCGGACGGATACCTGCCGGATCGCGCATAATAAACGCATCGCCATGCCCGACCATGCCGGCCAGAACATAGCCGCCATCCCAGTCCTTGGCAGCGCGGGTAAGCATTCTTTGTATATCCAGATTTTTGGCGATCAGCGCTGAAACATCCTTTTTACTAATGCCCTGGGCTTTATATGATTGATAAAGAGCTTCGTTTTCCTGATCCAGGAAATGTCCGATTTTTTCCAAAATGGTAATGGTATCCGTCGTTTCAACAGGATGCTGGCCAAGGCTGATCAGTTTGTTGAAGAGTTCGTCAACATTGGTTAGATTAAAATTTCCGGCAAGCACCAGGTTTTTGGTTTTCCAGTTATTTTCGCGAATAAATGGGTGGCATGTTTCGATGCTGTTTTTTCCGAAAGTCCCGTAACGCAGATGGCCAAGATACATTTCACCAATAAAATCGGAGTTATGTTTAAGCCAGTTGACGTCATTAAAAAAGGAAGGTTTATTTTTTTTAATATTCTTTAAATCCGAATAGGCCTGAGTAAATATATCAATAATGGATGTAGACGAATTGGAGCGCAACCTGTTTATAAAACGCATACCCGGCTCGAGGTCCAGCTTGATACAAACTATTCCGGCCCCATCCTGCCCCCTGTTATGCTGTTTTTCCATCAGCAACGACAACTTGTTCAGTCCGTAAAGTGCACTACCATATTTCGACTGGTAATATTCAAGAGGTTTTAATAATCGGATAAAAGCAATGCCGCATTCGTGTTTAATCGGATCACTCATACAGTGTAAAAATATTAAGTGTTATTATGTTGCAGATACTCATTACAAATTCAACTTTTGGTTTTATGCAATAAATTATTACCTAAAAGTTTTTATTATCAAAATTTACCGGGCTGTTTTGCTGATTGTACTTCTGACAATCTATCTCGACAGAAAGTTCTTTTGACGGTTTGGGAAAATTATCAGTAGTCCGGATATTCAAAGATTTGTCAGCATAAACTTTTTTCATATATAATGCCCAAACCGGTAACGACATGTTTGCTCCCTGGCCCAGTGATGTACTACGGAAATGGATGCTGCGGTCTTCACAACCAACCCAGACACCTGTTGTAAGGTTGGGAACAAACCCCATAAACCATCCATCGGAATTATTATCGGTAGTACCCGTCTTTCCCGCTATTTGATTTGTCAATGCGTATTTACCCCTTAATCGCGCGCCAGTTCCGCTTTCGACGACACCTTGCATCAGGCTTGTCATCAGGAAGGCTGTTTCTTCACTCATGGCTTCCTGAGTTTTGGGGACGAAGGTCGCAAGGGTGTTCCCGTATTTATCGTCAATACGCGTAACAAAGATCGGTTCGATATAGACGCCTTTGTTTGCAAAAGAATTTATGGCGCCTACCATTTCATAAAGCGACAGGTCGGGTGTACCAAGACATATGGCATAAACTTCCGGTATATCGCTCCGGATACCCATCTTATGGGCAACTTTTACTACCGGGCCGGGTGAATACCGTTTAATTAAAAATGCGGAGATCCAGTTTATGGAGTTTGCCAGCGCTTCTTTCAGCGTGATCATTTCACCTTCTTTATAATCGCTTGAATTTTTTGGTTCCCACACCTTGCCATCAGGTAAATCAAAAGTAATTGGGACATTTGGAACTTTTGTGCAGGGCGAAAACTCTCCTTCCTGCATGGCTACCGTATAAACAAATGGTTTAAAAGTAGAACCCACCTGACGTTTGGCAAGACAAACATGGTCGTACTGGAAATATTTATAATTGATCCCGCCCACATAAGCTCTGACATAACCGGTTTGTGGCTCCATCGACATAAGGCCGGCCAGCAAAAACCACTTATAATATTTCACGGAATCAAGCGGTGTCATTATGGTATCTTTATCCCCACCCCACGCAAAAACCCGCATCCCGACGGGGGTGTTGAAAATTTTCATGATCATTTCATCAGAAACATTTTCTTTTTTAAGATTCTGATAACGATCCGAACGGTACACCGCCTGCATGATTATTTTGTCGACCTGTTCATTACTAAGTCGATAGTCGTACGGAGCTCTTTTAACACCTTTCCAATGTTTATAAAAATCCTTCTGAAGTTCTTTTCCCAAATGTTCAGAAACAGCTTCTTCGGCATAGCGCTGCATTTTAGAATTGACCGTGGTGTAAATGCGTAATCCGTCTTTGAAAATATTATACGGAGTGCCATCAGCCTTGAGGTTTTTATAGCACCAGCCATACAGCGGATTGTTATCCCACTGGTACAGGTCTTCCTGGTAGATCTTTTTATCAATATAATTTTCTTCTACAGGTTTTTTCCTGGTCAGTAATATTTTCAGATACTCCCTGAAATAAGTTGCCAATCCGACATTATGATCCTGTATTTTGAATTGTGATAAATCGATTGGTAACACACGAATAGAATCATACTGTTTCTGGCTGATGAACCCATTAATTTTCATTTGCTTCAAAACAACTTCACGACGTTTCATGGCATTTTCGGGGTTCTTTGTCGGGCTGTAGCGGGTAGGTGCTTTTAACAACCCGATGAGCATAGCTGATTCCTGTATATTCAGTGAATCGGTCGTTTTATTAAAATAAGTACGTGCTGCGGACTTTATTCCATAGGACTGGTTCCCAAAATCTACGGTATTCAGGTACATCGCAATGATTTCCTGTTTGGTATAATTATGTTCCAGTTTTACTGCGGTGATCCATTCTTTGAATTTTGTAATAACAACCTTTATGATTCCCTGATCGGCCTCACGTGGAAAAAGGTTTTTGGCTAACTGTTGTGTTATAGTACTACCGCCACCTGCGCCGCGGTCTCTTGTAAATACGCCTAGCACCACCCGGAAAAGACTGCGGACATCAATGCCGGAATGATCTGTAAACCGGGCATCTTCAGTAGCTATCAACGCATTTACCACATTAGGTGACAATTCTTCAAAATGGACATTAGACCGGTTTTCGATATAGTATTTTCCTAAAAGCACCTGGTCTGAAGAATAAATCTCCGAAGCAAGATTGCTGCGCGGGTTTTCAAGTTCTTCAAAGGTGGGCATAAACCCTAAAGCGCCAAGCGAAATAAACGTGAATAATATCAAAACCAAGCCTATGAAGGAAGCATACGCGATCCATAGTACTTTTAAATATTTATGAAATTCCTGATTTACAGCTTTCTTTGCCATATTATTTTTCAGATTCAAATTCGTCTATCCTGATACCAAAATCTTCGATACCCTTAAGTTCAGGTTCACGCATTGCCTGTTCAAATTCGAAAGAATAATTTCCTATCAATTTAAAACGAATGCCTTTTCTGAATAAAATTCGGTTATCGACCATTTTTCCACGTTCTTTGCCCATCCATTTGCCCGCTTCATCGGCCAGCACACATTCAATGGTGTCAACCGAATACAACCTGTTTGGATAAAAGGTTTTCAGAAACAGAAAAATATTGCTGTACCTGTAATCAGTAGCATTACGGATGTTGATATAAAAATTGTACAACTGGTTGGTATCGGCAATTGTAATTGAAAATTTCTGGACATCGCTGCTTTTCCAGACCGCATTTTCAATTTTCTTATTTCTGTCGATAACAACTCCGGAGTTGCATGAGCAGAATATTCCCGTAAAGACAAGCAGTAAAGCAAGAAGGTATTTTGTATTTATTTTAGTCATCAGCGTATTTTGAGAGGTCTTCCTCGAAATGTTCAAATTCTATTTTCTTTTCTTTTTTCTGGGCAAAATCTTCAAGTTTATCCGGTATTATACCTTTCGAGTTATCCCTGATGATTTTTTTCACCACATTTACAGGTATGGCAAGGATATTTGAAGGATCATCAACATACGAGTACCAAACCATCTTTTTTATCACATCAATTTTATGACAATGTGCTGTGCCTTTTTTTGTTTTCAGCAAAATATCAGTGTTGGGAAATTCTTTCAGTGCATCAATATAACAATCGTATTCATAATTGAGGCAACATTTCAATTTGGAACACTGGCCGGCAAGTTTCTGAGGGTTAATAGACATCTGCTGAGCCCTGGCTGTATTTGTTGACACGGATTTAAAATCGAAGAGCCAACTTGAACAGCATAACTCCCGGCCGCATGTACCTATGCCTCCCAGGGTACTGGCCTCCTGGCGCACACCGATCTGGCGCATTTCAACACGTACGCTGAACTGTTCGGCCAGCACTTTGATCAATTCCCTGAAATCAACACGTTCTTCGGCCGTATAATAAAAGGTTGCTTTGGTTCCGTCACCCTGATACTCAACATCATTGACTTTCATCGAAAGTTTAAGATTATGAGTTATTTTTTTTGTTTTCTGAAGGGTTTCATTTTCTGGGGTAACAACCGAAACCCATTTTTCAATATCCGAGGGCCTGGCCCTTCTGTATATCTTTTTAATATCCCTTGTTTCAAGGTTAATACGTTTTTTCTTCATCTGCAAACGTGCAGCTTCACCCAACAAAGTTATTATTCCCAGGTCATGCCCCGGTGAAGATTCAACGGCTACAATATCTCCAACATCATATTCGGATTTATCCGCGATTAAAAAGAAATCTTTATGACTGTTTTTAAAACGGACTTCAGCGTATGGAAAATCAGGGTATGTTTTAGGAGGTTTAATATCTTTGAGCCAATCATAGGCATTTCTTTTACAACACGATGGATCGTACAGGTTATCGTTTTTCTGATGCGATTTTGGTTTGTTAGCGCAGCCCCTTGTCAGAAATTCATTTTTATCTTTTGTCATGGCTTAACTTATTATTACAAAAGTAAACAAATTAAGGATATCATGAAAAATTAAGAGCGCATAATTTGGTTCAGTTTGAAAGACAGATCCATAAATAACACCTTGGGATTGGCATTGCGTTCTATATGAAATACCGCCTTGTTAAGCTCCTCAGAAAAAGCGGGTGCCCGATGAGCCGTAATTACTTTAGAAAAATTCGAAACAAAATCGGCTTCCTCTTCGGTCAGTTTCATCAGTTTATCATTCCCATGATTAATCAATGAGGTATTCCTTATGATTTTCAAGGCATAATTAAAAAATATTTTTTGGTTTTCGCGGCCTATCTTCGAGATCTCATCAATAAATTTTGTAAGCTCAAAGACATCCTCATTGCTAAACCTGTAACAAAGCCTCAGCCACCGCTGAAATAAACTAAAATGGTAGCCGTCTTCTTCGGCTTCCTGTAAGAGTGATTTTGCAAAAACAAGGTTGCCATCGGCCACATTGGCTATTTTCCGTGCACTGATTTCGGTCGCCTGATACTTTTCGATTAAGGCACTGCTTATATCTTTATGGCTTAAACGTGGTATTTTAACCATCTGGGTGCGCGAAATGATCGTATTTATGATTTGCTCGTGGTTTTCGGAAATTAAAATAAACAAGGTCTTTTCAGGCGGTTCTTCCAGTATTTTCAATATTTTGGGCGCCGCAGTATGATATAGTTTTTCAACCATCCAGAGGATTATTATTTTGTATTCCGACTCATAGGATTTAAGGCTGAGTTTTCGGACTATTTCATCACAATCCTCGGCATTGATAATTCCCTGTTTATTCTCAACCCCAATAGTATCATACCAATCGTTCAGTGAAATATAATAATCATTTTTCAATAGCATTTCGCGCCAGGTCTTGATGAAATCGATGCTCTTCGGTTTGCTTTTTACATCCTTGGTTGTGGTTATCGGGTAGAAAAAGTGAATATCGGGATGGATCAGTTCATTAAATTTCAGGCATGAAGGGCAAACGCCACAGGAATCTCCGGTCAGCGGCGAACCGGGGCCAAAATATTGTTTGTTGGTACAGGAAATAAATTGCGCGTACGCAATTGCGAGGGCGAGCTTACCTGAACCTTCGGGGCCGAGAAACAGCTGGGCATGGCTGACACGGCTGTTTTTTACCGTGTTTACCAGGTAATTTTTAATTTGCTGCTGTCCGAAAATTTCCGAAAATCTCATGTAGTAATTTTTAACTAAATATCAGATGTCCCGGATTAAGTTATTTCATCAGTTCGCTGACAATCGTGTCAACAGAAATTCCTTCGGCTTCTGCTTTATAGTTTTTTACAATACGATGCCTGAGAACCAAAGGAGCTACATGTTTTACATCTTCTATATCGGGGGAGAATTTGCCATTGATCGCCGCACTGCATTTGGCTCCGACGATCAGGTACTGCGATGCACGAGGGCCGGCGCCCCAGGAAATATAATCGTTAGCCCATTTGTGTGCTATGGCTGTTTTTGGGCGGGTAATGGAGGCAAGATTTATGGCGTATTTGTATACATTATCAGGTACAGGAATTTTGCGAATGACCGCCTGGTACTCCAGGATCTCTTCGGCCGTGAGAACCACATCCACTTTGGGGTTGTAATTTGTCGTGGTGGTTTTTACAATGTTGATCTCCTGATCAAAATCAGGATAATCAAGCCAGATGTTGAACATAAACCTGTCGAGTTGTGCTTCAGGTAACGGATATGTTCCTTCCTGCTCTATCGGGTTCTGGGTGGCTAACACAAAAAATGGTTCTTCCAATTTGAATGTTTTTCCGGCGACGGTCACCGCTTTTTCCTGCATCGCTTCGAGCAGGGCCGATTGTGTTTTGGGCGGGGTACGGTTTATTTCGTCAGCCAGGATGATGTTCGCAAAAACAGGGCCTTTGATAAACCTGAATTTGCGTTCCTCGTCAAGAATTTCTGAACCGATGATATCGGAAGGCATCAAGTCAGGCGTAAACTGAATTCTGGAATACTGAAGCCCCAATGATTTTGCTATAGTGTTAATCATAAGGGTTTTTGCCAGGCCGGGAACGCCGATCAACAAAGCATGGCCGTTACTAAAAATGGAAATGATGATATTTCTTACAACCTCATCCTGGCCGATAATGACCTTTGCCGTCTCAGATTTAACTTTTTTGAACTTTTCAGCCAGCGCTTCCAGCGCTTCTACATCGGATTTGAATTGCATGTTGTTTTCTGTATTATTAATTTTTAACGTGGACCCATTGGTACTTGAAATTGCAATCCTTATAACTATCTGAAATAGTAATAAACGTGTTTTGAGATTTCTCGCCTATCCATTTATTGATTGCCTGATTTTGTTTGATCTGCAGGGCAAGGTTCTGTATCTGGGGATAATCATCCTTGAGGTTTGCTTTATGCGGCTCCGTTCGTGATTTAAGCATCAGCATCCGGTATGCCTGCTGCCCGTCCTCATTGGTAAAAATCATCGGATCCGAGATATCTCCGACCTTCATTTTTTCAATGATAAAAAACACATTAGGATCTATCTCATCTGGTGAGAATTTCGAATCACCGGTATAGGGGTTGATCAACATCCCGCCGTTCACTCGTGAAGGATCATCCGAAAAAAGTGTTGCGGCCTTCACAAAAGTAATAGAGTCCGACTTTATTAATGAGGCGATTTTATCAATATCTTTTTTTGATTTTATCATATCAGTCTGGGATGCTTTAGGTATCATAAGGATATGCCTGACATTGATATTCTCGCCACGTCTTTCAATCATCTGAATGATATGATATCCTTTTTGTGTCTTAACGATCGGAGAAATTTCTCCGGGTTTCAGAGAAAATGCAGCCGCTTCAAATTCGGGATATAGCGCGCCTCTTCCCACAAAGCCTAATTCGCCTCCTTTTGTGTATGAACCGGGGTCTTCAGAATACAGGTTAGCCAAGGTGGCAAAGTCTTCGCCTTTTTTCACCCTCTCTTTCAGGCTGTTCAGTTTATCTTTTACGCTGGTGATCTCAGACTCCGCGATGACCGGCTTTTTAACGATCTGTACTACCTCAAGCTGTGACCCTATCAGGGGTAAACTATCGGCCGGAATACTTTTAAAAAATTCCGCCACCTCAGACGGGGTGATTTTGACATCCTGTGTCAGCTTCGATTGAACATTTTGGATCAATAAGTAATCACGGATCTTATCACGCATATCTTCTTTTATTTCAAGAATTGACTTCTTAAAATATTCTTCCAGCTTTTCTTTTGAGCCCACCTGTTCAATAAAATAGCGCATCCTCCTGTCGAGTTCGCTATCCACCTGTTTATCGGTAACGGTAATACTGTCCAGTTCAGCCTGGGTCAGCAATAATTTCTGAAACATCATTTCTTCAAGTATCTGGCATTTCAACCCTGATCCTTTAGTTATCCCCTGCATCAATGATTGGGTGTATTCATTTTCGATATCGGAATAAAGGATGATATTATTGCCAACAACAGCAACCACTTCGTCAATAAGAATTTTTTCATTGTTTTGTTGGGACTTACCCGTAAATGTTATAAACAGCAATAAAAAAAATATCGACGTTTTAATTATTTTATTATTCATCAATTCTGGTATTTTATCTGATAATAACTTCTATTACTCAAAAATAGTATTATTTCCACTATTTTTTAAAGATTTCGATGTTTCCTTTTTTCACAGCATTTTCATAAACATCATTTCGCATATTTTCTATCAAAGCAAGTTTACGCCTGTTGATAATAATGTCGCGGATGTTGTTTCGTTCAAAACTCAGTGGCGACAGGCTTTCTTTGATCATAAATCCTTTGATATTCATCAAATACGTAAAAACAGAATCCTGAATTTCGATAATCCGGTTATTTTTCAGGTATTCTTCCTGATTGTATGTTTTGATCGGGATCTCCTTAAGAATATCATTAAACAAAAGCCAGTTCTGATCGTCAAGGTAATAATTTACCGCGTACTTATGACAGAAGTCCTGCAGTTTTTTCAGGTCCTGAGGCTTGTCGGAGCGGATCAGCTGGCGCGGAAGGGCAGCTGGCGTATTTTTGGGTATTTTTATATAAACGACCTTGACAATATTTTCTTTCAATTCAAAATTGGCTTTGTTTTTCTCATAATACTGGAAAATCTCCTCATCGCTGACCAGGGTGTCGAGTTTCTGCTTGATGAGTTTTGACTCATATTGAAAAATGATAAGGGAGTTTTTATAATCTTCCAGTTGTTTTGAAAAATCTTTTTCTTCTTTGGAGAGGTTTTTTTCTGCCTGCGCAATGACCAGCTGCTGGCGCACCCAATTGTCAATATATTCGTTGACCATTTCTATGCTGTCCTTTTCCGGGATATTTGATGGCAACACGCCCTGAATATCTGAAGCATACAGGTATTTATCTTCAACGCGGGCTAATGCGTCTCCTTCTCTGTCAGGTTTGGAAGTACAGGCACAAAAAAGTAACGCGATGATATAAACAAACTTTTTCAACGAAATGAATTATGATGGTTTGCAAAACAAGCAATCCATAAGTTTCGAAACCAGATGCTTATTTCAAAATGGAATCGAAAACTTCCTGATTTACTTCAAACGTATATTTAGACCTCAGTTGCTTTATCCATTCTTCTTCCAGGTAGTTTTGGTAGTCGGCAGTAATAAGCCCCTTAGCTTCTTTTAATAGTTTTGGTTCCGGGGCTACAACTTTGTTGACCACGACAAAAACCACTTTATTATCTTTTGCCATATTATCGGTAACACCCTTTTCCCATTTAATGCCATCGATCAGAGGGTTGTCTTTTTTAGAATACAACTTATGGTCAATCTTCAGGACTGCAACGGTATCTGTGTTGATTTTCTTAAGAATATCCATTTCCGTAATTTTTCCTTTTTCGTAATCTTTGACCAACTTTCTGGTACTTTTGGCGGTCGCTTCATCATTACAGGTAAAGATGGTGGCATCCAGGCGTTCATCCCACATGTATTTGTTTTTGTTTTTTTCATAAAAGTCTTTTAACCCGGTAGTATCCTGAATGGCTTTAGACCACACTTTTTTATCGGTTAATTCAAACAACATAATGCCATCTCTGTATTCTTTCATAAGGGATTTGAATTCCGGATATTTTTGTTCAAGCTTTGAGTCTTCATACTGAATGCAACTTTCATCAATAAAATCGTAATATTTTTCGTTAATAAAGGCGGGGATACTTATCTTGCTTCTTTTTACAGGTTTTCCAGCGAAAAATTTTGCAAAATCCTGCTGTGTATATGCCTTGTCGCCAATAGTAAACATGGTTTTATTCATGCCGTTGGCTTTGGCGATGTCCCATTTTCCTTCAAAAATTGTAGAATCAACCACCGTATAAAAATCTTTTACCAAACCTGGCTTTTCGGTAAAACCATATTCATTTTTAATACGGTTGATCACTGATTCCCTGCTTTTATTAGAACGGCTGTCTTTAAGGATGCGTGCTTTTAGCTGTGTTTTTTCTTCATCAAAAGATTTCGGTGGTGTTCTTTCGATAAGTTTAATGATATGCCAGCCATACATGGTTTGTACGGGTTCAGAATAATCTCCCGGTTTGTTTAGTTTGGCCACAGCCTCAATAAATTCAGGCACCATTCGGTTTACGCCGAAACCGGGCAAAACACCTCCTTTAGCAGCAGAACCTTTATCGTCAGAAACTTCCTTAACGACATCTTCGAAAGTTGCCCCATTTTTCAGTTTTGCATAGGCGTCATCAATTTTTGTTTTGTATAATGCGAGGTCTTCCGGTTTTGCATCTCTTGGTACGCTGATGTATATATGCGCGACCACGGCCTTACCCATAGCAGGTTTTTTGTTAGTAACCTTAATTAAATGATAGCCATAATCGGTACGGATCGGCATGGAAACGCTGCCGACCTTATTATTATATGCTCCGTTTTCAAACGGGTAAATCATGTCAAGCACCGAGAAATATCCAAGGTCGCCACCGTTTCCTTTGATGGTTGTTTTTGAATTCGGATCTTCCCTGTCGCGGGCCGAGGGGTCATCTGAAGTTTCTTTGGCGACTTTATCAAAGGATTCGCCTTTTATGATCCGGTCGCGAATTTTCATTATTTTCTTGTACGCTTCCAGGGTATCTTCCGGTAAGGCATCCTTACCAACCCGTATCAGAATATGGCTTGCCCTGATATCCCACTGCATTCTGTCGTAGGCTTCCTGAACCAGATTTTCGTCAACCTGCTTATCAGTAAGGTAGGGTTGTGCAAGCTGTTTACGGTAGCCGGCCAGTTCATTTTTAAACGATGAAAATGTATCCAGTTTCTGTTCTTCTGCTTCTTTTACTTTAAGTTTGAAATTGATATACAGGCCGAGGTAATCTTCCAGTGATTTTTTATCCATTACATCGCCTTTAATGTTATTCTTCTTATAAACATTAAGAAACTCCGTTTTGGTGATTTTTTCACCAGCCACGTTCAAAAGGATATCATTGCCATTCTGTGCATTTAACACTCCGCAAAACATTACGGCTACCACATAAATTATTATACGTTTCATAGTTCCTTTAAAATTTTTAAAATCAATACAAAAATATATTTAATTAAAACATCATCAAAAATTATCTGCTATAATTTGGTGCCTCCCGGGTGATAATAACATCATGGGGATGACTTTCAGCGACACTTGCCGCCGTGATTTTTATGAATTTTGCTTTTTGAAGCTTCGCAATATTTTCTGAGCCGCAATAACCCATACCGGCTTTAAGGCCACCAACCATCTGATGTATAACCTCCGACAAGGTTCCCTTATAAGGCACCCGACCGACAATTCCTTCGGGTACGAGTTTCAAGGCATCATCTTCATTTTCCTGAAAGTAGCGGTCTTTCGATCCGCGTTGCATGGCTTCAATGGAGCCCATTCCCCGGTACGTTTTAAATTTACGCCCTTCAAAAATAATGGTTTCTCCCGGAGATTCATCAACTCCTGCCAGCATAGAGCCCAACATTACGGAATGGGCGCCAGCAGCTATTGCTTTTACGATATCGCCACTGAAACGTATGCCACCGTCTGCAATTACCGGCACGCCTGAGCTTTTGACCGCTTTGGCCACAGCGTTAATGGCATAAAGCTGAGGAACACCAACACCGGCAATTACCCTGGTGGTACAAATAGATCCCGGCCCTATACCCACTTTTAGTGCGTCAGCTCCGGCTTTTACAAGGTCTATGGCTGCTTCGGCAGTAGCAATATTTCCCAGGACCATATCTATTTCAGGATAGTTTTTCTTAAAAAGCTTGGCAGCATCAATAACGCCTTTTGAATGCCCATGAGCGGTATCAATTACCACGGCATCCACCCCGGCTTTTACCAGTTCCTGAGCTCTTTCAAGCATGTCTTTTGTAACACCTAAAGCGGCGGCAACACGTAACCTTCCACGAGCGTCTTTGCAGGCATTGGGGCGGGCTTTTATTTTGATTATATCTTTGTAAGTAATTAATCCGATGAGTTTAAAATCTTTATCAACAACGGGTAATTTCTCAATTTTATGTTGCTGAAGAATGTCAGCGGCTTTCTCAAAATCTGTGAATTCGTTTGTGGTAATCAGGTTTTCTTTGGTCATCACTTCGGACACCGGGCGGCTGTCATCACGCTCAAAACGCAGATCGCGGTTTGTAATTATACCAACCAGATGTTTATTATCGTCAACAACCGGAATGCCCCCGATCTTATACTCGCGCATTAATTCCAGGGCATCGTGAACACAAGCATCTTTTTTGAGGGTAATGGGATCAATAATCATCCCGTTTTCTGCACGTTTAACTTTACTCACTTCATTGGCCTGTTCTTCAATGGGCATATTTTTATGAAGCACGCCGATTCCGCCTTCCTGGGCAATGGCTATGGCCATATAAGATTCGGTCACGGTATCCATCGCAGCTGAAACGATGGGAATATTCAATTTTATATTCCGGGTAAACTGTGTGGACACATTTACCAGACGGGGCAGGATCTCTGAGTAAGCAGGAACTAATAATACATCATCATATGTCAAACCTTCGCCAACAAATTTTTCTGATTCTGATTCCATGTTATTTTTTTTAAGTCTGCAAAAATATGAAAAATAGTAATTTAAAGGAATATATTTCCAAGCATGGCATAAAAAAAACCAGCTTTGTTCAAGCTGGCTTTTTCATTACCTCACAAGGGTAACTATCCCCCGTTTCATAAACGTCTTATTAAAAGCGTTGGTAATTTTAATATAGTAAGTATACACACCAAACGGACACTTATTGCCGTCATATTGGCCATTCCAGCCGGTTTCATAATCTGTGGTTTCAAAAACCTTACGGCCCCAGCGGTCATAAATGATCATGTTGTAATTATCCTTATCCGTAAAAACGCCCACCGGCTTAAAAATGCTGTTCAGTCCATCGGGGGCAAAGGCATTGGGTACATATAAACGCGGAGGCTGCAAAAGCATCAGTTCATTGGAATAAACTGTATCGGTGAAGATAATAGTGCTGTCAAATACATCAAAAAGTGGCGCTTCTATGGTATATTTGAATCGTCCTCCGCTCTCGGTATAACTCTCAACATCATCGGTAAAGGATGTTTCGTTCATAACCAATGATTGAATTTTCATATACGGTTCATACTCCTCAACTTCACGAAGGATGTTGTATTCCAGCGGCGTACGGCTTTCATAATTATTCCAGTTGATATAGTTATACAGGTAGTCTGCCACATAACCATCCAGATATATAGTGCGCCCGACATTAGACATCAATACATCAAGGGAACAACTGTCGGCAACGACTACTTTGTAGTAATAACTCATTTTATGAACCTCTGCCGTATTATCGTCATAAGTTACATTGGCATCTGAATAATCCGGAGGAAATTCAGCAATAGTATCATAATCAGTCCCATCCAGCGACCGCAATACTTTGAATTTGGTAATGTAAGCTGCAGTATCTACATAAAATCCAATGCGTACATAATTATCATTTCTGATGGTGGCATACCTCAGGTAAACGAATCGGGGTTGATTGGGCTTTGCCACAACAACACACTGCTGGTTTGATGTTGATGTTTTTTGATTGAGGGAATCGTATGCTTTAATGGTGAAACAATATTCAGCGCCATTAATTAAGTCTGTCAACTCATAGGAAGTAATGTTTACAGGCAGATCAGCGAGCAACGAAAAAGCCCCGCCGTTTTCACTCATCATAATACGATATCCTTTCAACCCAGGATCCGTAAAATTAATATAGGTTGTCCAATTAAGAGAGATTTTATCAGCACAGGCATTGATAACCGGTGGTGAAAGGAAAATAGTCCGATGTTCAGGGCTCATGGGGCTCAGCTTTTTACAACTGTCAACAGCTGCAATTCGATAGGTTTCAAAAGTAGCTTGCGGATTGGAGGTCAAATCAATGTATGAAGTTGCAGGAATATCAACGGAATCTCTAATATTCCAGACACCAGTTCCTATATCCTGACGATAGATGTAATATTTCACAGCATCTGGTGAGGTATTGGGTTGCCATCCAAGTATAACTTTGGTTGTTACCGGATCCACGCTCACCGAATCAAGTAATTGTAAATTTGGAGGGAACCCGTCATGTAATTGGTCACCATCAACAGAAGAAACGGATGTACATCCGGTGGTATCTGAAATTTCCACCCTATAGTTAATGAAAGCATTGCAGATTGTTACGGTGTCTAAATAGGAAAGTTGATTGGTTGAATCCAAAAAGCTCCATGTTCCCGCAGGAAACTCTCGGTATATTTGATACCACGATGAAGAACTGCCAAACAATGGGTTGTGTATTGGATTCCAGTTTAATTCGGCAATTTGTCCTCCGCCAATTGCTGCTACATCAAGGAAAATGGTGCTCACGGTATCACTGGTTACATTTGAATAATACAACCCATAGCAACCTGACCGGGTAGTCATATAAAAATAGCGTTGCCCATTATTTGCATCTAAACCGGAATACGTTTTTGAAGTCGTACCATAGGTAAATATACTGTCGATCTTGACAAAAGGCCCTGTCGGTGAGTTTGAGGTATACACATGGTAACTGTTGAAGGTGTTGTGCGGATCTTCAGGAGGGATCCATGTGAGCGTAACATCCCCATTTGCATGTACCTCAGTACATTTCAACTCAGGCGGATCAAGGACATCCACAGGAAGTACCACGATAGAAATCGTTGCAATTTTAATCCCGGGCGCCGGGCAGAAATCATCAGAAACTTTAATTACAAAATTATGAACATTAAACATGGTTCCGCAGATTCCAGGTATTCCGGTAATGGATGCAGGATGCGTGAGATGGTCACAACTGGTCTGCCAGTGAAAATGCGTGGAAACAGCAAACATCGCAGATAAGGTCGGCGGGGGGTTTAGCGTTGCGCAGGGGGGCCTTGGGCAACCTGCTGCTGCATTGGTAAATCCGGCACCGAAATCCTGCCCGGATGCTTCAAGCGTTACTGTTTGGGGGTTGCCGCCAGGCAGGGTTTCATAATCAATCCCTGTTATGTTAAAATCGACCACATCCCCTGCATAAACGGTATCAACAAATTCATATATTCCGGTAGCTGGGTTGTAAAAAGGTCCTTGAACCGTTGGTGGAGTATTAGAGCCAGGACAGGCCAGCAATACTATCTGCATTTCCCTGAAAATCTCACCGATTTTAATTCCGCAGCGGTATTCAGTTACTTTAGTTACCGTAACAAAGGCGCCGCTGGTATACGAGGTATAAGAAATTTCACCATTATAAGGATTCATCGCTGCAGGGACATTCAACGGGTTTTGAGCTGTGCCGGGCAATGGACTGCTGTATGAATAAGTTGCGGTGTATCCCATAGGGGTTGTAGCACTTTGTAATGCCGGTGCCCATTGAAATGCCAGGGAGTCAAGTTCTTTATCTGTAGCGTTGTGGTTGTACTTGAAAGGGTATCCCGTGCAGATCACCGTAGAAGGGACTTCGGCAAAAACCGGGCTGTTGTCATAACATGGAAAGGTATTTTGTCCCTGATAAGGGTACATGATGGCCCTGAGGAACCAATCTTCACTTGTGGGAGTTACCATGTTTACGCTCGGATTACGGCAACAACCGGTATTTGAAAAGATCCAACCGGCAGCCGGTGGTACTCCGCTAAGCAAAACTCCCATAGGGTTTGAAATATCCGAGGTGAAATACCATTCCTCAATAGCGCCCGTGTTGGCTGTTGCAGGAGAAGGAGTGCATTTTATAGACAACGCCTCGTTATAACAATTCGGTGAGATGTCTGTCTTTCCGTCAACAGTCCCGTCATCGCCATCATGAGGGTTGGCGCCGGGTTTCAGATTCATGGTAATGGAAGTTAATCCCGGATAATTTGACACATTTATTGTTTCGGTTGTGTTATAGGTAATCCCATTGCACTCCCTGTATAATTTCATGGTAAATCTAAAACGCCCGTTGGATAAGCATTCCCATGTAATTTCACCACCCATATAATGTGAAGCAAAAAGTTGACTGGCAGTTAGGAAAAAGAATAATAAAAATAGTTTCAGTGGCTTTATCATCTGTATGTATTATAATGGATTAATTATACTGCAAAGTAACGAAAAAAAAACCGAAAATCATGCTTTTTAATAGTAAAAAATTATCAAACAACCTAATAACGATTATTCCCCTAAAAAAATTTGTTTGTAAAAAAGAATATCCAAAAAATTACAGTTATTTTTTCCCGGCCACAAGTTCCTGCATGGTATCAGGGTTGAGGTGCATTTTTGAGATAACCATCAGGTCTTCAGGCGTAACCGTATTGATGACATGTAAAAATTCTGAATAGAATTTCTTATAATCGATTCCATATTCAATCACGCTTTTGAACCGGTCGGCCATCTGAAAGGGCCCGTCAAAATTTCGCACCAGTGTTCCGGTCATGTATTTTTTCACCAGTTCAAGTTCTTTGGTACTTATCATTTCTGAATTCAGGATCCTGAGCTCTTTATAAATTTCGTCAATCGCTTTGCAACAAACATCTGATCCCACCTCGGATGCAATGATAAATGCCGCCGACTTTTGAAACGACAATAATATCGAATAAATCCCATAGGTATAACCTTTGTCTTCCCGGATATTTTTCATAAGCCGCGAACCGAAATACCCGCCAAAAACCATGTTCAGGATGTATAATTTCATATAATCCTTATGCGCTTTATTGACAGATATTTTTCCAATTCTTATGGCCGATTGAACCGAAGAAGGCATTTCAATAAACTGTTTCTGTTGGCCGGGAATTATTTTACCGGAAATTCTTGTATTTGTATCCTCGCAACTTTTTTTCGTATAGCCAAAAAAGTAATTCAGTTGTGATAATATGTCTTTGCTCATTTTCCCGGAGGCTATTATCTTACAATGTTTAGCGGTGTATCTTTCGTTATGAAAAGCAGATAGCCGGCCAACCTGCTGATTATCAAAATCCTCAGCGCGTACAAGCGTTCCGTATGGGTGTTTGCTGCCAAAAAGCTGACGATTGAAATTCATCACAGCTACTTCATTTACTTTGCAGCAATCATCAATAAAGCCCTGTTTGTCTTTTTGTGTATGAATTTTCAGTTCGTTCTCAGGAAATTTGGGATGGTTGATGATCTCGTTCAAAACGGGCAATACATATTTAAGATGCTTGTTGAGCGCTGTTAAAGAAACAACCGCCGTATCTTTGGACGTTGTATTGTTAATATAGGCGCCATAATAATCGAGTTTCCGGGCTATATCAAACGAGGAGTAGGATAATGTTCCTTCGGTCAGCATTTTATTTGTGTAGGACGCAACCAGGGGTTGAGTCTGAAACTGGCTGCCGGCTTCAAAAATAAAATCCAGCCTGGTAACGCCCACGTCGCCTGCATTGAAAAGATAAACCGGAATGCCATTGTCGAGCCTTCCTGTTTCAGGTTCAAGAATGTCAATCGATTCGATTTTTTTCAGTTCCGGTTGTTGTTTCCTGTTGACCATCATTTGTTTTTATGCGTCTCTGCTGCTTTATAATACATGACTGAACAATTATCCTCAACCAGAATTTTATTGGCCAATTCCCGGACTTCGGCCGCTGTGACACTTTTATATTTCTGCGCTTCTGTATTAATCAGTTCGATATCGCCCAATAATTCCGAAATCCCCAGTTTTAATGCCCGGTTCAGGATGCTGATGTTTGAAAATTCTACGGAAGCCTCCACCTTGTTGGTTACTTTTTTAAACTCATTTTCCGGAATTTTTTTCTTTTTGATAGCATCAATTTCTTGCTGAATAGCATTTTCGGCAACCTCCATAGTGACACCATGCATGAGTTTTCCGCTGAACACAAACAATCCTTCATCAATATCGCCGGTTATGTATGCATCCAGCTCACTGAAAAGCTGCTTTTCTTTCACAAGCCTGTTGTATAAGCGTGAAGAACTACCGCCGGAAAGGACATCTGAAAGTAAATCTGTGGCATAATAATCGTTGTCCATCCGTGCACACATGTGATAAGCCTTGCAGATCATATCAAACGGGACATCCCGTTCTATTTCCAGCACTCTTTTTTTCCGCTGAACCGGCTCCTTCGGAATATTCCTGAAATATTTCTCTCCTTTTTTTATTGGGTTGAACCATTTGTCGCAAAGCAGGCGCACTTCCTTTTCAGTCACATTACCTACTATGGATAATATGGCATTATGCGGATGGTAAAATTTTTTATAAAAGGCGCGCACATCCTCCATGGTAGCATTGGCAATATGGCTGATATCTTTTCCGATGGTTGACCACCGGTAAGGATGTTTTTTATATGCATGCGGACGCAGCTGCAGCCAGATATCGCCGTAAGGCTGGTTCAGGTATCGCTGCCTGAATTCTTCAATCACTACGTTGCGTTGCACATCAAGGCTTTTTGGAGAAAAAGCCAGGTCAAGCATACGGTCCGATTCAAGCCAGAACGCCGTTTCGATGTTTTTCAGGGGTATAGTCAGGTAATAATTGGTAAAATCATTGTTGGTAAATGCATTATTTTCACCTCCCGCATTCTGTATGGGCGTGTCGTAGGATGGAATATTCACGGAACCGCCAAACATCAGATGCTCGAATAAATGCGCAAAGCCTGTTTTTTCGGGATGCTCGTCTTTTGCTCCGACATCATACAATATATTAACAGCGACAACAGGCGTAGATTTATCCTGATGAACAATCACCCGTAATCCGTTTTCGAGTACAAACCGAGAATATTTGATCATCCCAAAGAATTATGGGACAAAGTTAGTATTAAAATCAGTTCGCCCATGTCAAAAAAAACACGGGCGAACCTTCAGCAACTATAATAAGTAAAGACAGAAAACCTATTGGCCTTTGGCTTCCCTGATCAGTTTTATCAATTCCGGCAACACGACATTTACATCGCCAACGACACCATAATCAGCTGCTTCGAATATCGGAGCATCTTTGTCTTTATTCACCGCTACAATAACCTTCGATGAGCTGACACCTCCGAGATGCTGGATGGCGCCGGAAATACCGAAAGCAAAATATACATTAGGGGCAATGATTTTACCGGTCTGGCCCACATGTTCATGATGCGGGCGCCAGCCTTCATCGGCGACAGGGCGCGAACAGGCGGTAGCGCCTCCCAGTAATGTTGCCAGTTCTTCAATGGGTGGCCAGCATTCCGGGCCTTTCATGCCACGGCCTCCGGAAACCACAATTTCTGCATCGGTAAGAAGAATTTTACCGGTTTGTTTGTTGGATTCAACAACCGACGTTGCAAAATCTTTATCAGCCAGGGCCGGCGTATGGTTCTCGATGGTAACCTCTGCAGGGTTTTCAACAAGGCCGAAAGAATTCTGGGCCAGGGTAATTATTTTTATGGCCGATTTCACTGCAACCGAAGCAATAGCTTTTCCTGTATAAATCTTTTTCTTTACAATAAATGGTTCGGTTGAAACAGGCAGTGCAACAGCACCACTTACCATACCGGCTTTCAGCTTCACAGAAACCCTGGGAGCCACAGCTTTTCCGGTCATGTTATTGGCAAAAACCACGACGGATGCATTTTCTTTAGTTGCCACCTCAGAGATCACAGAAGCATAAGCCTGGTTAACCAGCTGGCCGAGCCTGGCATCATTAACAGAAATTACTTTGGAAACACCGTAATTTCCTGCTTTTTTCAATTCTTCTTCAGCCACATTTCCTATAGATAATGCCACCACGGAAGTATTCAGTTGTTTGGCGATTCCATATGAATACGACAACAATTCAAAACTCAGTTTTTTGAATTTACCATCCCAATTTTCGATATATACTAATACAGACATTTTTTTCAGTTTTAAAAATTAAAAATCAAGAATTACTTAATTAAATTACTTTGGCTTCGTTCCGCAGCAGATCAACCAATTGTGCGATATTGTCAGCCCCTATCATTTTGCAGGAGGCCTTTGCAGCAGGGAGTTCGTAAGCCGAAACTTCGGTAAGAGGTTCGATATTGGCAGGCTCAATAACCTGTAACGGTTTGGTGCGTGCAGCCATGATGCCACGCATAGCAGCAATTTTTGGTTCCAGTGCAATACCCTTCTGAACGACGGCCACAAAAGGCAGTGAGGTCTGGATTTTTTCGTATCCGCCGTCTACCTCGCGGTTCAGGCTGATAGTTCCGTTTTCTGCATCAAGAAAAGAAACGGATGAGACCGAGGGGAGCTCAAGAAACTCGGAAAGCATAGCGCCAACAGCACAGCCGTTATGGTCGCTGGATTCAATACCGCACAAAATAATATCGTATGGTTGACTTTTAATAGCTTCAGCAAGCTGGCCGGCAACAAAATAGGCATCGCGGGGTTCGGCATTTATCCTGATCGCGTCGTCAGCGCCCATGGCAAGAGCCTTGCGGATAGTAGGTTCCGTATCTTTGTTACCCACAGTGATCACCGTTATTTTTTCAATTACAGCGGGATTTTTTTCTTTCAATTCAATGGCCCTTGACAACGCCAGTTCATCCCATGGATTAATGATCCACTGTACACCTGCCACATCGATGTTTTGATTGTCGGGAGTCAGGCGGATTTTCGTTGTTGTATCAGGTACATTGCTCAAACAAACTAAAATTTTCATCTTTTCTATTTTTTGTTCTTAACTAAAATTTTGAAATCTTAAAATTCAAAAAGAATCTAAGCGGGGGTAAAATATTTTGCAAAGATATAAACTTTTTGGGAAATAGAAATTCGATAAAATTGTGTTACTTTGCATAACCAATCGAACATTGATGAATCACAAATTACAAGTTTACAACACGTTGAACCGCAAAAAAGAGGTTTTTGAACCACTGAATCCTCCTCATTGCGGCATGTATGTCTGTGGGCCCACCGTTTATGGGGATCCACACCTTGGCCATGCCCGCCCGGCTATAACTTTTGACCTGATCTTCAGATTTCTGAAACAGTCTGGCTATAAGGTCCGCTACGTTAGAAATATTACCGATGTCGGCCACCTGGAACATGATGCGGATGCCGGAGAAGATAAAATTGCAAAAAAAGCACGCCTTGAAAATCTGGAACCGATGGAAGTGGCACAATATTACACCAACCGGTATCATGACAGCATGCGCCTGCTCAATGTACTTTCGCCCAGTATAGAGCCAAAGGCTTCAGGGCATATCATTGAACAGATGGAACTGGTACAGAAAATTCTGGATGCAGGCTATGCCTATATCTCAAATGGTTCGGTGTATTTTGACGTAAAAAAATACAACGAATTTCACCAATACGGAAAACTTTCGGGCAGGGTACTTGAAGAACTACTTGCCAACACGCGTGATCTGGAAGGCCAGGATGAAAAACAAAATCCATATGATTTTGCGCTTTGGAAAAAAGCCAGCCCGGAACACATCATGCGATGGAACTCCCCGTGGAGCATTGGATTCCCGGGATGGCACCTGGAATGCTCTGCTATGAGCGCCAAATACCTTGGTGAACAATTTGACATCCATGGCGGCGGCATGGACCTGCTCTTTCCGCACCATGAATCTGAAATAGCCCAATCTACCGCAGCTAACGGTACTGATCCCTGCAAATACTGGATACACAACAACATGATCACCATCAACGGGCAGAAGATGGGAAAGTCGTTGAATAATTTTATCACCCTTGAAGAGTTTTTTACCGGGAAACACCCTTTGCTGACACAGGCATACAGCCCGATGAGCATCCGGTTTTTCATACTACAGGCACATTACCGCAGCACGCTTGATTTTTCGAATGAAGCCATTCAGGCCTCTGAAAAAGGCTTAAAAAAACTTTTAAGTGCGCTGGATACTCTGGTAAAAATTCCTGCCGGCAGCAGCACAGACCCTGAATTTGGTAATTACATCCAATCGCTGCGGGATAAATGCTTTGAAGCTATGAACGATGACTTCAACAGCCCTATGGTTATTGCCCATTTGTTCGAAGCCGTCAAATGGATCAACGCACTGAAAGAAAACAAGATCAGTATAAATCAGGCAGACAAGGAAAAACTCATTTTTGATTTTGAGAATATATTGTTTGATGTGCTTGGTATCGCCCAAGAGCCCGTTCAGCAAAATGTTCAGCTGACCGATGACCTTATGGAGCTCATTCTTTCGATACGCCGGGATGCAAAAAATAAAAAAGATTTTGCCACATCGGATCTGATACGGAATAAACTGCAAGGTTTACATATCAGCATTAAAGACACCAAAGAAGGCACCGACTGGAGCATTGAATAAAAAGAGGCGTTTTGAAAAATTGAATTCCCGGCTTGATTACTCAATGGTGATTTCATAAACGGTACCGAACAGATCATTTTTCGGAAAAGGAATGAAACTCTGATCGAACGGGCTTCCGTGCCACCAAACCGTATCATGAAATTCCTGAGAGATGATTATGATCATCTGATTGTTGGGAATACAGGTAACGGTGCTGTTCATATAAGCCACCACCCTCATATTGTTTTTCTGTGGGCCAATACGCCATATTATTTCATCGGGTTTCCATTCGATCTGAAAATAATAATATTCGGAACCAAAAAGTTCATCATCAGAGGCAGGAGTACGTATGCTCAGGTTCCGGTACCAATAATCCCAGCGGTGTGCAAGAAAAGTCTCGTTGCCATAGGTAACGGGTTTGCATCCGACATCGTATTTTTCAGGGTCGGGACAAGCCATATCCCAGTTGGTGCAGCAAACCATGATATTGGCGGAATCTCGTTGCATGGCCAGGGGTTGAGGAACATTCCAGAATGATGTTTTATAACGATCGGCCACCGGATAGTAATAGGAAGGAGGAAACTGATAAAAGGGGCAATAGCTGACTGTTTTAAGAATCTCAAAGTCGATTTCTGAATAACCGGTAACCTTTGACCGATCGGTTTTTGAAGATCCCCAATATTTGGAAAGATAACCCTCTTTCTGACAGGCCCGGCAGTTGTTCCATGGCTCATCCTTTTGCGACACCAGCCATACCGAGTTGGTAATCCCGTTCCAGATGCCATACTTATTAAGCAGTTCCGTCATTTTTACCTTAATGGTATACTTCCCATATGTTAGCCCGTGGCGGGTCATCACCCCGGTGCTGAACTTGTTCCACTTGCCATAGCTGGCGGCCTCATTACGCATGGTAACCGAGGGCTTCACCGTATCCACTTTGATCTGGCTGCAGGGACAATCTGAATTGCCAGGCTTGGTAGCTATCAATTCTTCTTTTTTGTGAAATGTCCGGTTCCAGTTAAAATCGCGTAACGTATATTCTCCGTTTGTCACATCCGCAATCACCGGGATATTTGAAAATCTCGAAGAAGTATCAACAAAGCTTGCAAAAGGCCTCAACGGGGCATTCCGGTATAATTCATCGCTGCTGTTGCAATATTTACTCACAGCAGGAAGGTATTTTTCCGGGACAAATTGTTTAGGGTCAATATAAATTCCGGTTTCAAGGCCCGGCCTGGCTATAATCCGGAGGACATTACCGGAATGGACGGAAACGAGGTTATGGATGCTTTTCCCGTCACCGTATAAAAAATAATAATAAGGATTAATAAAAGCGCTGTCCTTCATTTTACTGACGTCGGCAATATAATCCGGAATATTTTTTTTATTGATATTATCGGCGGCACTAACAACGAGCAGGAAACTATACTCCCCTGTCCTGGGATTCCTTTTCCAGCGTTGATTGTTGAGTCCATCAAAATATCTTTTTTCGTTGCGGGGATTCCCTTCGATCTTCATTCTGAAAGTTACTTTATGAAACTTTCCATCGGCAGGAATAACAGGCGTTTCAGCAAATGCGAGGGAATCAGCACTCCGGCTTCCATAAAAATTCTCCTGTGCGTATGGGTTCCATTTTGTACCGGTGCCGATACATTCAGGAAATTTATAGCTCTCATTCTGGTAGTATAGATTATAGTAAAACTTCTGTGCTGAACCAGACCGGTTTTTAATTGAAAATTCAAAATGGAAAAATCCATCTGATGTCTGCCGGACTGTAGGGATGGTGAATCCATTGATAGCGTTGTTATAGTCCAGATAAATGAGTTTTTGTGAAGGATTTTTGTCGGAAAAAAAATTCCAGTTGGTGAGCGTTTTAAAGCCGGTGACCTCAAAAGACCCGTCAGTCGCCGGCATATTTCTTTGGCAAGCCGCCAGTAGTATGGAGCAGAGAAAAACAACAATCAGGTTTTTTGCGAGGTTCAACTTCATTATTTATTGTTTTTAAAACTGAAAATTCCAATATATGGTGTCATGTCACCGGATGAAACCGGGTTTCTTTTATCTGAACCACAAAAAGTAAAAATCGCAGGTGACCCATTTCCATTATAATTTCCCGGCACCATGGCCTGTTTTTCGAAATATTTCGGATTAAAGTCTTTCGGGTAGCCTGTAAAATCAATGTTTGCAAGGATAGCATATCCTTCTTTGGTAAAAGAAACCAGTTTAGCATCATACCGCCATCCGTTGGAAAAAGAAATCAGTTCATCTATTTTATCATTATTAAAATCACAGGTAAAATAACTGTTATCAGGGCGTAAGGTGTCGCATTTATTTTCAAAATTTCCATCAAATAAACGATGCAGACCGCTCTCTTCTTGATCTACTTCAAACATTTTGTAAAAACATCTTCCTGTTTTTTGTTCTGAATAAAGTAATAACAGGTTCTCATTTTTATCGTTTTTAAAAAAATTTCCACATATTATTTTGCATGCGTATTTATTATCCGAAACTTCTTTATACATGCCCATATTGGATGCAATTAACTTATCATTGCGGTATTTTATTAGTATAATATTCCCCTTTTTGTCTAATACCATCATACATTTTTCTTTTACACCTTTTTTGGATATTCCAGTTATTTGATCAAAAAAAACATCTGGAGCCAAGCCCTCTGGAGTTCCCGAAAAAACAGGCCCAAAACTGCGTGTTTGAAATTGAAACTTAAAAATGTTGATCACCGATAATGGTGTGCAGGTAATGAGTTCATCTAGGCCGTCACCATTTACATCAGCAACTGTATATGGAAATTTTAAAGAAAGTCTTTTATCACTTTCCCCTGAACAACGCTGAAACATAAACTGGTATTTTAATCGGTCATACCAAACAAGTGCAAACGGTTTACTATTCCTGACAACCAAAAGTTGATCAATGTTGTTACTGCCTTTTACAAACCTTCCGCTTACAAATTCGTCTTCGTTATTCATTTTCAGCGCATCTTTTCCATCAGTTGTATATATAGTGGTATTTTTTACATTGCCTGAAAATTCTTTTTCAAAAAACACAGATGGATAAGGCGGCCGGTCTGCAGCCTGAATAAATTGAAACTGATGCGAAGTATTATCTGCTAGCGGTTTTTCTCCTTTGATCAATTGCTTACCAAATATGACCTGAACATTGTCAACAAATACCGTGTTTTTACAATTGTTCCAATAGTATATTTTCACAAAATCAGTGGGTAAGATTTTTGTGTCTTTCCAATCTGCAATACCGCATGCGTAAAACCATTGCCTGCTTTTATTGTTCCCTTCCTTTATTTCCGAAGCTGCTGAAAACTTCAGTTTGTTTGATCTATCAACGATCTGAAATATCAGTTTGCCTTCAAGGTCCCCGGAAGAATCGCCAACAAAAAGCCATGCGCCAAAAAGGGCGCTTTGGGATTTCTGAAGCTGATCATTAAGCGGGATCTGAACGGCAGGGCTATAACTTCTTCTTCCGGCAACCTTAAGAGCATGTTTACCTGAAAATGCCAGTTCGTTGACAACAATCCTGTTGTCATTTATATTTTCAAAATCAAATTGATATACACCCGGGTAAGAAGAACTGTCTGAGGCGGGAATCAGGGATAACACCACAGGAGGTTTCGGATAAAAAACATGGTACTTCTGGTCATAAACCAGGTAAAGAAAAAATAATGCAAAAACAAAAATCAGCCCCAGTAAAAAAAGTATTCCATGTTTTTGGCGCATCCATCAGAAATTTGAGCAAAGATACAAACGAAATTATGTTTTAATTATTCTGTCTAATAAATTATTGACCATACATTAGTTATTATTGATACTTTTGTAAAATTAAATTTTTCAATATGGCGGTATTATCCATTATTATACCTGCATACAACGAAGGGCGCACCATACATTTGATCCTTGACAAGGTGGGTGCGGTAGTACTTGTTGAAAATATTGAAAAGGAAATAATCATTGTCAATGACTGTTCGCAGGATAATACGGAAGAAGCTGTATTGAATTATAAGAATGCTCATCCTGAACTTAACATACAATATTACATACACGAAAAGAACTCAGGAAAAGGCGCTGCGCTTCATACAGGCATTGCAAAAGCGACGGGCGATTTTCTGATCATCCAGGATGCCGACCTTGAATATGATCCTGAGGAATACAATATAATACTTAAACCTATCATTAAAGGTTTTGCTGATGTGGTTTATGGTTCAAGGTTTATAGGCGGGAAGCCGCACCGCATATTGTTTTTCTGGCATTCTATCGGGAATCGTTTCCTGACGCGCCTTTTAAATATTTTCACCAACCTGAACCTCACCGACATGGAGACCTGTTACAAACTCTTTCGCCGGGATTTTATACAAAGCATCAAACTGCGTGAAAACCGGTTCGGCTTTGAGCCTGAAGTAACCTCAAAAATAGCGCGTATAAAAAACATCAGGATCTATGAGGTTGGAATATCTTATTATGGCCGCACCTATGCCGAAGGAAAAAAAATCAACTGGAAAGACGGATTCAGGGCGATTTTCTGCATACTTAAATACGGACTTTTTAAATGCAAATAAATTTTTTGTTGGCTGTTATTATCCGCTGATACATGTTTTTCATCGACACCCACACCCATCTTTACGCTGAAGAATTTTCGGAAGATATTGATATTGTAATTCAGCGGGCATTGGATAAAAATGTCACCACCCTTTTGTTACCCGATATTGACCGAAGCACCAGGCCGGAAATGCTGGCATTGAGCAAAAAATTTCCTGATGCCTGCCTCCCGATGATCGGCCTGCATCCGACTTCTGTAAAAGAAGATTTTAAAGAAGAATTAAAGGAGATTGAAAACGCAATCTGCAGCCACAAATTTTTCGGGATTGGGGAAACCGGCATTGATCTTTACTGGGACAAGACGTTCATCAATGAACAAATAGAGTCCTTTACATTTCAGATTGAACTTGCATTACAACACCATCTTCCTATCGTTATTCATTCACGCAAGTCGCTCAATGAAATAATTTCTATTTTAAAAAATTATAAGAACAAAGGCCTGACAGGTGTTTTTCATTGTTTTCCGGGCAACATCAGGGAGGCTGAACCGCTTATTGATATGGGTTTTTATATCGGTATCGGTGGCGTTGTGACGTACAAAAATTCATCGATGGCAGAAGTTGTCAGGCACTTTGACCTCTCACACCTGGTACTTGAAACCGATGCTCCTTACCTTACGCCAGTCCCTTTTCGCGGCAGACGCAACGAAAGCTCCTATATTCCTTTAATTGCCGACTATATTGCTCAGTTAAAAAGTATACCTATCGAAGAAGTTGCTGAAAAAACTTCAGCAAACGCAAAAAAATTATTCAGATTATAGTCTGTCCTCCAACCTATGAACTTCTTGAACAGCCGGAACTAAAAAAGCGGAAAAGCTATTTCTTTGAGTTACTTTTTTGCGACAAGCGGTAATAATAATCCGCTTTTTTGAAGTCACCAATATGCTCAAAATACCTTGCAAGGTTTGTGCATAGTTTAGGATTACCGGGTTGTTTTTCAATCGCTTTTTCCCACATAGCAATGGCATTTATGGTATCTTTTCCAAGCATATAATAGTTACCAATGTTAATGTATGGGACATCGGTAGCATCATCGGTTTCCATAATTTTCTCATTCATGGCGATGGCCTCCTGAACTTTTCCCTGCCTGTAATAAAGATCTCCCAGTTTGCTGCAGGCTATCGTAGGTTTTTTCTGAACCCTGATCGTTGCCTTGTAATAAAACTCCGCTGAATCGGATATTTTCATTTCATCAAAGGCGGTCGCCATATTCATGAATGCATCGGCACAGGTTGATTCAGAAGCTGCAGCCTTTTTCCAGCAATTTAATGCTTTGAAGGTCTCATTCAAATACCTGAAATAAATGATTCCAAGGTTGTTTTGCGCAATGGCATATCCGGGATAAATTTTCAGAGCCAGTTCATAATGTTTTTTTGCTTCCTCTGCAACTGCTCTTTGCTTTTGCGGGTCTTTAATGCGGTATAGTTCATGGTTTTTTAATGACGCATACATTACATTTGCCTTGGCCGATTTCCCGAGGTAACCGATATCATGGCTGTAAAGGGTCTTATAATCCTTCCAGTCTTTGTTCCGGATGATCGTGCGAAGGGTATAAGGAATCAGGATCAGTAGAAACACGATCAACGGATATTTTATCGCCCTATTCTGATATTTTGTCTTTTGAAAAATATCAAGTTTGAAAACTATGAAAATAAGCGCACAAATTACTATGACAAATCCCAGCGAGGCCGAAAGGGCAAATCGCTCGGCAACAATGCCCGGCGGAGGTTTGATGATATTCGCAAATGCAGAAATGGTAATGAAAAAAAACAATATGCCGAAACTTATTATATGCCTCCGCCTGAAAAAGTACAGCGCAACCGCCAGCGCTGCAAGACATATAATGAACGAGACTATGGCCCAGGTATTAAAAGGCGTGACTACCGGGATCATATCATAACCATAATAAAACAGCAGCGGATGCGGAAATATAAGCAATCTGATATAAAATAAAACGACAACCAGTCCTGTCCCTAATCTCAGCCAAAGGCCTTTTTCAAAATTTAACGGATTCTCAAAATATAACATTTCACGATGAGGTGGTGAAAGAAATACCCGTGGAAAATAATTGAAAAGCATGGAAATAACAAACAGTGCTGCGAAAATCATCAGTACTTTTGAAAGCTTAACCTCCCTGAAAAAGTAAAGGCTGAGCGGGATGATTGCCGCATAAACAATAATATTCGATTTGGAAAAATAACCAAGAAAAAAGAATACAAAAGCAAGGGGTAACCAGTACCATTTCCGGTTATCAACAAATTCAATGATAAAATACCAGGTGGCCAGCGCACCAATCATACTCAGAAGTTCATCACGGTTTTTCAGGCTGGCAACAACCTCGGTATGTACGGGATGGGCTGCAAACAATATGATGATCATCAAAGGAAGCCAGGGATGGTACTGCTGCAATAATAATTTTAAAATGACAAATAAGAGAAAACATAAAAGAAAATACAACAGCACATTAATAAAATGACTTGCATGCGGGTTGTCTTTAAACAAGGCATATTCAAGAGCAAAGCTGAGCTTGACAACCGGCCGGTAGTCATAATTTTGCTCATCATTACTCACATAACGGGTTGTAAAAATCTCGGGAATGGCTTTTAATCCCTTATGAATTACGGGATTATTATCGGTTACAAATTCGTCATCGAGGGCATAATGGTTGGGAATGGTATTTCCGTAAAGGACAAACACCAGTACCAGAAGGAATAACAAAACTTTAATGTTACCCGAAATTTTTATTCCTGCAGGCTTTGCTTCTGGTATTTTTTTGTTTTTATGTTTTTCTGATTGTGATCTATCAGGTTTTTTCGTCTTCATTATGCATTAGTTCAAAACACAGAAAAGTCAAGCTCAAATTATTACAGATCCGGCTTCTTCATTTAATTCTGTAAAATTAATAAATCCAATCAAAGAGATTTAATCATTATCTGATTAACGTAACATATCCTTTAACCTTATGTTCCTTACCTGTATATTCACTGAAATAAATCAGGTAAACATAAATTCCCTGAGCAGCATATTTATTTTTATCCTTGCCATCCCAACCTGTGTAAATATCTTCCGAATAAAATATTTCGCGTCCCCATCTGTCGTAGATGTAAAATTTATAGGTTGACTTGTCGAATCCTGTTATTACCGGGCCAAAGAAATCATTTCGGCTATCTTCGTTCGGGGTAAAAGCATTTGGAACGTAAATGATAGCTTCCGGGTAAATCACGACTTGCTTTATGGCAGTATCCGAACAAACACCTGAGTTTGTTACAATCAGTTGTACTGTATACGTTCCTGAATCAGCATATATGTGAGATGGGTTTTGTATATAAGATGTGTTATTGTTATGCGATTCCGGGTCTCCGAAGTCCCAAAACCAATAATTGGCATCGGTTGACACATCAATAAAATCCATATCTGTGATACCGGCATATCCCACCTCAGGATTATTGTAAAAATCCGCATTGGGGACAACATAAACATGAATCCTCATGGTGTCCATTATAGAACAACCGTTAATATCTAAAGCAGTAAATGTTACCAAATAATCACCTTCTGATTCAAAAATATGCTCAGGGTTTTTATCATGAGAGATATTACCTGTACTTCCTAAATCACCAAAATGCCAAAACCAGGTTGAGTCGGCAACAAGTCCTTCCGGCTCGAAGGACATGGTAACATGTAAAGGCTCACATCCCACTGGCGGTGAGGCCACAATTTCCACCACAGAAGTGTTGTAAATGTTTACATTAACAGTATTTGAGCCGGTACATCCAATATCGTTGGTACCAACAACAGTATAAACGGTGCTGCTTTCAGGTGAAGCTACCACCGATGAGCCGGAATATTGGTCTAATCCGTTTAGCGGTGTCCAGCTGTATGTATTGGCTCCATATGCAACAATCGGGGCAGAAGATCCGGGACAAATATCCAGACTTGCCGCGCTGACCCCGACAGGGATGCTCTCAATCACAATAATGGTCTGTGTTGCAGTATCTGAACAGGTTGTTGCCGGGTCAGCATAAATATACGTAATGGTGTGAGTACCCGCACCGGCCACTGCCGGGTTGAAGGATGTTCCGGAAACGCCCGGGCCTGAGTATGTTCCACCAGCCGGAGAAGCTTGTGATAACGATAAAAGCGGTGATGAAATACATAACTGCGGCAAAGGTGAAAATATGATAACAGGTTGTGGATACACCGTAATTGTGTATGAGGACGGTGTTCCATTACAACTATTTGCGGAAGGAGTAACAGTAATTGTTGAAACTATGCTTGTGGCTCCCGGATTTGTAGCTGTGAACGAAGGCAAATCACCTGTTCCGCTGGCGGCGGAAAGGCCAATGGCGGTATTTGAATTGGTCCATGCAAAAGTGGCACCTGCTGTTGGACTGGAAAATGTACCGATGTCGACAATGAGTCCCGGACAGATTGTGATATCCGCGGGTACCGTAACGGTTATGGGTGGATTAACGGTTACCGTAACGGTAAAAGCTGGACCTGTGCAGGTTCCGGCAGCAGGCGTAACTGTATAGACCACATTTATCGGTGAACCGGTGGTGTTACTCAAAGTACCGCTGACATTTGCCGCATTGAAACCCGCTGCTGCACCAGTAATTCCTGCAACTCCCGGGGCAGCCCAGGTGTATGTCGTTCCGGCAGGGACAACCCCGTCCGTTCCATTCACGGGTGTAAGGCTAAAGCTGCCTCCGCTGCAGATAGTTGTTGCCATATTTGTAACAGCAGGCTGCGGGCTAACCAACACGCTGGCAGAGCCTGATGAAGTTCCGGTACAATGGGCGTTTGATATACTTGTCACTGAATAAGTCCCTGTAGACGAAGCGTTAATGGTGTATGGAGAGGTATTTATATTATTGACGGTTACCGGCGTTGTTCCATTGGTGTATGTCATGGACCAGGGTGGTGTTCCTGTAAAAGTAAATACTACGGGTATTGTTGTACTGCCATCGTTGCAAATGGACCCACCACCACTGACAGTTACTGTCGGAACGTCATAAACAATAACCTGATGGACAACATTCGTGGTACATGGCACGGTGCTTATGGTTGTCAGTGAAACATTGTAAGTCCCCGGACCTGAAAATGTGTGTGACGGGTTTTGAGTGGTGCTGTTGGTCCCGTCTCCAAAATTCCACGCCCAGCTGATGATAGTGCCATCGGCCGAAGTAGATGAATCATGGAAATTTACCATATTCCCATCGCAAATATAGGTTGTGGCACCAGAGGATGTCCAGCCAAATTCGGCTACATCCGCCTGCGGAACGATCGGTGTCATATTGTCCATCATCAGGTATTGCCCATCAGTACAAGGAGGGTTCGTGGTGGCGATCAAAAAAAGGATATGGTTCCAGTTTTGTGTGGGAGTAAAGGTAAGGCTGTATGTTTGCCAGGTTGAGTTACTAACAACAGGTGATGTCCAGAGCAGTTCTGCCTGATCACAGCCGCTGTTTACTCCTGACATGCCGCCCCAAAGCTGAAGAACTGCACAATAGGGAGGGACAACGATTCCTGTTGACGGATCTGCAGAAGCAGGTACTGCCAGATCGATAGTAAAATTGTATGTTGTTCCGGCAACCATGGGGGAACTTAATGTTTGCCCTGCGCCTTCCTGCCAGGAGATGCTCGGTGCGTAAACCAATCCGATATAAGACGAGCCATTGGACGGAGCAAGAGATTGGCCCCAAAATCCCGGTTGTGTGTCGGGTGTGACACCTGGCATACAGATGTCCCAATTTGGTGGCGTAACATGAGCGGCCGGAGTTCCTTCAAAAGAAGGATTGGTAACAGTAAGTATCGTGCCTCCCCCGCATTGTGCATATGAGGCATAAGATACACTGCAAAAAAGGAACAAAACAAAATATATTTTTTTCATAAAAAAATAATTTTCTAACGCATAATTGTTACGGTACCATGTAAATTATATTCCACTGCATCAAATCCTTTTGCATAAATTATAAAATAATATACACCATCAGCGACCTGATTTCCGCCACTGGTCTTTCCATCCCATCCCTGGCTGACATCCGCCCAATTATATATTTCCTTTCCCCAACGATTGAAAATACTACAGGTAAAAGTCTCAATCGCTTCATATTCCATCTTAAATTCATCGTTATATCCATCATTATTGGGCGTGAATACATTCGGAACAATCAATAATGACGGTTGATCTGCTTCAACAATGAATGATATGGTGTCGGTGCAGAATTCCGGAGCTCCTGAACTGACATATAATATTACCGTATATTGGCCTACATTATTATATGTGTGGTTTACATTTGCCCCGGTGCCATTTGATCCGTCACCAAAGTCCCAAAAATATTCAACCGCACCAGACCCCGTAAAGGTAAAATTAACTTCCAGAGGAATAACGCCCGATGGGGGTGATGCAATAAAATCTGCGTTAACAGAGGAACTTGTTTCAATAATAGCATTTGCATCCATAATACAATTGTAACTATCCGTTACAGTAAGGTAATAAGTTCCTGTACACAGGTCTTGTGCCGTGGATGATGTTTGTGAAGGTGTTGTACTCCAAAGATAAGTATATGGAGGATTCCCACCTACAATAGTTGTCATAATAGAGCCATCGCAGGTTCCGGGACATTTTTCATCTTCAGGATTTAAAATAATTTGTATTTCAGGAGATTGCGTGATGACAACCTGTGCAGCAGCCGAACAACCATTTTGATCTGTTACAACTACCATATAGTTTCCTGCAGGGATTCCGGATGTCGTTGCTCCGGTTCCCCCCGAAGGCGACCAATTGTAAGTATAGGATGGCGTGCCACCCGTCACACTAACTGTGGCATTTCCGGTGGAAGCACCGTAACATTCAACATTAGTGCTGTCGGATATATCAGCAATGAGTAAGGGAGGTTCAGTAATAATAATTGTAGTATCAGCCTGACATCCAACCGAATCTACTACAGTAATGGTATATGTCCCTGCAGTCAGGTTAGATGCCAGGGATCCGCTTCCTCCGGATGGGGACCATGAATAGGTATAGGGAGCTGTACCGGTGGAAATTGTCACTTCAGCTGAGCCCGTGTTCCCTCCAAAGCACAACACGTCACTAATCACTGAAGTATTTATCTGAAGCTGTCCTGCAGAAACGGAAACTGAGGCAGTACTGGAGCATCCATTTTCAGAACCCGTCACCGTATAAGTAGTAGCAGTCGACGGGTAAGCGGTGACGGTAGCAGAGGTCCCTAATCCGTTGCTCCAGGAATAGCTGGTTGCTCCGGTCGCTGTCAATGTAACAGGCATTCCCTGGCAAACGCTCGCAGGATCTGCTGTAGCAGCCACAGTAGGGAATGCATAAACCACGACCTGATTGACTACAGAGGTGGTACACGGGATGGTACTTACAATCGTTAGAGTCACATCATAAGTTCCGGGCGTAAGAAACGTATGGGAAGGGTTTTGAGTATTGGTTGCAGGGCTTCCATCACCAAAATCCCACGTCCAACCGGTTATGGTACCACTTACCGAAGACGACAAATCCGAAAACTGTGTCGGTGTCCCTACGCAGACACTTGTCGCACTAAAATCAGCAACATCGGCTTGGGGAACAATGGGTGTCATATTGTCCATCATAAGATATTGTCCATCGCTGCATGCTGGAAGTACTGAATAAATTATGAAAAGAATATGATCCCAATTTTGGGTTGGGGTGAAATTCAGCGTATAGGTCTGCCATGTTGTATTTGTGACTATGGGTGATGTCCACAAAAGTTCAGCCTGATCACACCCGCTGTTGATTCCCGACATACCGCCCCATAATTGAAGCTGGGCACAATAAGGAGGAATAATAATTCCTGTTGCGGGATCTGCAGAGGCAGGCACAGCAAGATCAATGGTAAAGTCATAATTAGTTCCTGCAACCATTGGAGAACTTAATGTCTGCCCTGCTCCTTCCTGCCACGAAATACTTGGAGCATAAACAAGACCAATATACGATGAGCCATTAGAGGGAGCCAGGGTTTGCCCCCAAAAACCCGGCTGTGTGTCAGGAGTGACGCCGGGCATGCAGATATCCCAACCCGGAGGGGTAACATGAGCTGCCGGAGTTCCTTCAAAAGAGGGGTTGTTGACCGTAAGTACAGTGCCTCCGCATTGAGCTTTAACCAATACAGTGCTAAAAAAAATCAAGCTAAATAAAAGTACTGTTTTTTTCATCCTCAAAATAATTATGATAATCAATTTTGCTTATACGGTGTGTTTATTGAATTCGTTTTCAGAATTTCGAGATCTTCAATAGCAACCAACGCCCCATCCACGTATATTCCGGCAATACCTGTATCAGACAATAGTTTCTCAAAATCAGGTAATTTGGTTTTCTTTTCAAGGACAAAAACACCTTTCCACTGGCCGCCTATATCCTTTGGTTCAATAAGGTTTACATATACCACCAGTGGATTATTATTTAAAGATTTTGTAAAATCATCGGCATGTTGCTTATTGGCTAAACCTTCGATAGAAAAATTAAAAACTTTCTGGCCCACTGCATTCATCGTTGCAATTTTACCGTCCGCATCGCGAGAAAACATGAGTTTATAATCCCTTCCTGGGTTTTGCCCTAAAACAAATTTACTTGAAATAAGGAATAAAATTAACAGGAAAGAAATTCCTGTTGCAACATTTTTTTTCATTTAATATTAAATTTTCTTTAAAATTCATTTTTATTAACGACAAACATATGAATAAAACTTGGAATATTATACAAAAATTTTCAAAATAAATTATAGATTATCAACAAAATAATAAAAATGGAAATCCGACCTTATTAAATTATTTTTAATATAAAATGGGTTACATATAATTACCACAAAAAATATTAACTGTTAAATGCAAAAAAAACGATTTATAAAAACCAGGGAATGGATTATTTTGTTCAAGAGGGAATGGATTATTTTGTTCAAGGGTGAGTATTTTGTTAACACAGCCATACAAACCATGATTGATTATCAACAATTTACATGTTTTGATATCTACATTTTCTATACATCAAATTCGAATAATAAAAATTATTCATAATTTAACAATTAATTATATTATTTTCGTACTTTTGTTACCATTAGAAATACCTCCTTTTTATAAATATTTTTCTTTTGGTTTAACTTATAATTAATTCATTCAAAAACATTATGAAAACATTCGCTATTAGATTAAAAAAGTCTGAACCAGCTTTATGTGCAATTCGCTTTGCACTTATAGTTGGTATTCTCGTTTTTACTGTTACCATTGGGAAGTCTCAAACTTCCAACAGTATTCCGGACGCTGAAAAAGCGCAGTCCGGTAGCAATGGAAAAAATATCCACACGGTTGTATTAAACAGTAATACTACCGGTACGATAAATAAAATGGGGCCACACGCACCTGAATTTAACGACCCCGATTATGAAGCAAAAAAAATTGAATGGATTAAAAACTACCCTGAGGAATATAATGCCGTTTTGAAAAAAACCGCCACACCCATTGTTGTTATTAACAAAGGGACGACGGCAGAAGGAAAACATCCAAATTCTGATTATCAGCAAAAAATTGCTGAACATGCTCCCAGTACTAATGACCCCGATTATGAAGCTAAAAAAGCTGAATGGATCAACACTTATCCGCAGGAATATGAACAAATAACAAATTCAAATTCCTTAACTACCAAAACTACCAATGAAAATATTAAATCGGTTAGCAACCAACAACCTGTACAAACCATTTCCTCAAAAAATAACACCGGCACAATCAAAAAGAAAATGGGCGAACATGCACCCGAAATTAATGATCCGGATTTTGAAGCTAAAAAAGCGGCCTGGATCAAAGACTATCCCGAAGAATACAATGCCTGCCTGAAAAACACATCAAAGACCTGCACGAATATGAATACAAGTATAAATCCTATTGTAAATAAAACCGGGATAAAAGTTGCTGAACATGCACCGGAATTGAATGATCCTGATTATGTGGTAAAAAAAGCGGCGTGGATTAAAAATTATCCGGAAGAATATAATGCGCTGATGAATAGTTCAACAAATTCAGGCATTAAAGAGGGTACTCCTGAATTGAATCAGCCTGTAAAAAAATCCGTGCCATCTTCGATCAACACTGGCAATGATGTCACAAAGCCGAATAAAGACAAATAATTGGATCATTAATGAATTTATTTTTAAATTTTACACACGATACTATGAAAACAGCAACTTTTTTTTCAAAAAAATCATTTGCTTCCATAAAAAAGATATTTGTTATAACTGTTTTGTTTGTACTTTCCACAAATATTTCAGTCCGGGGGCAGGCTTGTGATTATTTCACAGCCGCAAATTCAACCAACGTTACCGGATGGACTGAACAGGTTGGCGATTGGTCAATTAATAATAACACATTATTATCGCCTGCAACAACTGTCTGGAATTATATAACTTTTAACGGAAGTACTCAGACAAATGGCTGTGTCACCGCCAGAGCCACCTATGGAAGCACAACAGAAACCAAATATGTTGGTGTGGTTGGCCGGTATAATTCTTCAACAAGTTATCTTATGGCCAAAATTCAAGATAATGGTACGGTGGGGTATTGGGATTCCTATTTTATTTATGAAAATGAAACTATTATTGCATCAGGTACTTCGGGATTAAATTTCGGTACCGATGCGAATATACAATTAGAATATAACGGAACCTCCGTTACCATGAGGATTGACACAGACCTGAATGGGACCTGGGATTACACCTATACAGCTACCTCAACAACTACTAATTCGGGTTTATGTGGTGTGGGATCTTATGCTCAATGTACTATTGACAACTGGTGTTACGGAACCTCCTGCCTCACCTGCGCTCCACCGGCAAACGAAACCTGCGCAGCAGCTACCGTTATATCAGGATCTGCCACACCATACAGCACCAGCGGTGTGCTGGGGTGCAGCGATGATTGCTCGGGAACAGGATATTTTGATGTCTTCTACTCGTTCACACCAACTTATACCGGAACATATACGGCTGATATGGGACTTAGTGCAGGGGACACCTACATGAGGATTTTTTCAGGATCATGCTGCGGAACCCTTGTTGCATCTGATGACGATAGTTACGGGGATATGGATCCAACCATCACGCTTACCTTAACCGGTGGAACAACATACTATTTTGAATTAGGAAGTTATTCAAGTTCCGGCATGGGAAATTCTCCTTATAACTTTAACCTTATACGCAACTGTACTGCTCCTGCTAATGAAACCTGTGCGGGTGCAACCGAGATCACATACGCCCAGATAGCTGCGGCCTATAATACTGCCGGCACCCTGGGTTGTACAGATGATTGCTCCGGGCAGGGCTATAATGACCTTTTTTACCTATATAACTGCACCTGTACCGGTAGTTATACTTTTGATATGCGCAACAGCGACGGAGACACTTATATGAGAATATTTTCAGGGTCGTGCTGTGGTACACTAGTAGCTTCTGATGATGATAGTTATGGGGGGTTGGACCCAACCATAACTGTCACATTAACCTCAGGAACCTCTTATTGGATAGAATGTGGCACATATAGTAGTAGCGACTATGTGAAAGGCACGGCATTTAACTTATATGCCAGCACCACATGCTCCATGCTTGCTATCGGTTGCGGAAATACGGATCTGGGTATTATATCGCCTTCAACCTGCACTACCAGCACAGCCGCTTATTCTGCCGGAACAATACCGTACTGGTCTTTTACGGCCACTGCAGGGTATACCTACCACTTTACCTTAGGTTCCAATTCAGAGGACAGTTACCTTCATTTGTATGATGCCTCTTACACTGAGTTGGCTTCAAATGATGATAACGGTCCCTTGTTCAGTGGCGTGCCAGCCTCCCTCAGTTGGACCTGTACCACATCAGGAACCTATTATATCACAGCCTGTCATTATACCTGTACGGCCTTTACCAATTCCGGGAGCATGTCCTATTGGAGTACCATGGCGCCATATGGAGTAAACTCAGGAACCACAATCACCCCAACCTCCGCCTGGCAAAACCAGGCATATACGGCTGGTAATCTTTACTGGTATTATTTCTATGGTAATGCAGGAACAGCATACGATTTTAGTCTTTGCGACAATACCGAGGATACCTACCTTAAAATATTCGATCTTTACTGGAACCAAATGGCCTACAACGATGATAACGGGCCTTTCTGTTCTGGTGTACCCGCGTCCCTTGAATGGACACCTGCCACTTCAGGAACTTACATAGTAGCTGTTTATCATTATGGTTGCAATCCTTTCACAAACTCAGCCAACCTTGCATATAGAATACTTTCCTGCACACCTCCGGCAGCACCGGCATCGGTTACGGCAACACCTTCAACCATATGCGGCGGCGGAACGTCCATGTTAAATGCAACTTCCACCGGAAATACAATAAACTGGTGGAATGCAGCCACAGGAGGTACATTCATGGGTTCGAGCGCCAGCGGTGTTGATTTCTCAGTAACTGCAACAGGGACCACAACCTATTACGCCGAAGCTCAATCAGGTGGCGGTGGCGGCCCCACAACTATCACAACTACTTTCGGTGCCGGAAACAATTTTAACGGTAATATGTTTGATGTGAATGTCTTACAGGATATAACAGTGAACAGCTTTGATGTGAATTCCGAAGCTGCCACGTTAAACTATGAAGTTTATTATAAGACTGGTACCTGGGTCGGTTTTGAAGCAACCCCGGCTGCCTGGACATTAATTGGTACGGCCACAGGTATTGTTGGTAATGGTTCTGGCATCGCTACGCCGTTAAATTTAAGTCTGAATCTGAATTTAACTGCAGGACAAACTTATGCGTTTTATATAACGAATACCAGTGGTACCATGTATTACACGGATGGTACTGCTGTTGGAAACGTCTATACTTCAAATGCAGATATTGAAATTGAAGAAGGCTGGGGCGGCGGATATCCTTTTGGAGCCCCTAATACGCCTCGCATTTGGAATGGGACCATTCATTATAACGGAGGTTCACCTTGTGTTTCGACAACACGAACACCCGTAACTGTGACGGTCTGCCCTACCCCTGATGCTCCAACATCCGTTTCAGCCACACCTTTATCAATTTGTACCGGTGGTTCTTCGCAATTGAATGCAACATCTGCCGGAAATACAATCTACTGGTGGGATGCAGCTACCGGAGGCACCCTAATAGGTACATCTTCCAGTGGGTTGAACTTCACGGTAAATCCAACAGCAACTACCACCTATTATGCAGAGGCACAATCAACCTGTACTGGAGGAGGTGGAGGATCAGGTGTTGCTGCCATGCCTGCAGAATCATCAACTTTTAGTAGTAATGTAAGAGGTTATTTCTTCACAGCGCCGTCAAGTTTTACCATTACAGGATTAAATTGCCTTGCCCCGGGCACAACACAAAATCTTGCTGTAGTCCGGTTCAACGGAGCTGTTCCTCCTCCGGTATATTCATCGTTTACCAATGATTTCACCACCTTATTCCTGACACAGGGTAATACAAATACCGGTGTTATTCCTTGTTCCATATCGGTTGCTGCTGGCGATGTTATTGGAATTTTAGGTTCACGGGGTACCGGCGATGACAACTCCTATGGACCAAGCCCTTCAACAACTACCATCAATGGGACTTCAGTCACGATAGCACGATTAGGCATGCAATATCCTCTTGCCACCACAGCACCAACAGAATTATGGACTGAAGATGGCGTAGGAATCTCAAGGGTTGAATTTACCTACGGAGATGCAGGCGGATCCATTACGTGCACCTCCGCAACACGCACTCCGGTTACCGTTACGTTAAGCGACAATATAACTCCATCCTTTGCAGGTATGGGACCCTATTGTGAAGGTGAAACGCCCGGAACACTTCCTGCTACATCGATCAACAGTATCACTGGAACCTGGAGCCCTGCAACAATAAACACCGCATCTGCCGGAACAACAACCTATACATTCACCCCTGATGGTGGCCAGTGTGCCACCGTTGTAACCATGGATGTGACGGTAAATACGGGAAATATAATTCCAACGTTTACAGCACTAGGGCCATATTGTGCAGGTGACACGCCCGGGACATTGTCAGGCACGTCTACTAATGGAATTACAGGATCATGGAGCCCGGCAACGATTAGCACAGCTTCTGCCGGAACGGTCACGTATACTTTCACTCCGGTTGCGGGTCAGTGTGCGTTAACAACAGCCATGGATATTACGATAAATCCTTTAGTTACACCGGCATTTACTACTTTAGGCCCATATTGTGCAGGTGACACCCCTGGAACATTATCTGGCACTTCAACGAATGGAATAACAGGATCATGGAGCCCTGCAACGATTAGCACTGCATCTGCCGGAACAGCTACTCACACATTTACACCAACTGCAGGACAGTGCGCCAATACAACCACCATGAATATAACTGTAAATGCAACGGTAACACCGACATTTACTGCCTTAGGACCATACTGTGTGGGAATTGTTCCCGGAACCCTTCCCGGAACTTCCAACAACGGAATTACAGGATCATGGAGCCCTGCAACGATTAGCACTGCATTTGCCGGAACAACGACGTATACGTTCACACCTACTGCCGGCCAATGTGCTGTAACAACTACCATGGATATTTCAGTCATATCAACAATAATTGCAACTCTTGGCGAAGATACATTACATATTTGCGATAAGACAAGCCCGGGAACTTTTACCGCAACGGTTTCAGGAGGAGAAGGCACTTACACATATCAGTGGTATACCTTCACAACCGGGTTGGTTAGCGGAGCAACAACAAGTACTTACAATCCGGGTATTATGACAACCAGTAATGCATTTTATTGCCAGGTTTCCAGCAGCCTTTGTGGCTCCACAAATTCTGATACCGTTATTGTATATGTTATTCCTCAGGTTGGAAACCCTACGCCCATTACCATTGCAGGCGGAACAGAACCTTTGTGCCAGTTACCAAACGGGACAACTACAACCACTTATGCTACTACGGCAACCAACAATATCGGATTTCATTGGTCCATAAATAATCCGCTTGCAGGATCGATTGATTCTGTTACTGGTGTTATAACGTGGGCTAATGGTTTTTACGGCAGCGTAAATATCCAGGTTTATGCTTTAGGCTGCGGTTTGCCCTCCCCAACGATAACACATACTGTAACCGTATACAAGACACCCGTAGCAGAAGCTGGTCCATGGGGGAGCTATACAGGGAGCCCCATACAGATTGGCGATACATCAAGTGGCCCGGGAGCTTATTCCTGGCTGCCAGTTGCGGGATTAAACGACCCGAATATTGAACAGCCATTGGCCTCACCACTAAGCACCACAACCTATACATTAACCGTCGACAATAATGGATGTGTCGCCACCGATACGGTTACCATCGTTTTTGGCGGACTGGGCCATACCATCAGCGGAAAAACGGTTTATGCAGGCAAAGCCAATGCTGGAAGTCCGGCTCCAAACCTCCCAACCTACAACCCTGTAATTTATGCAATCGATAAAGTAATCGTGATTCTGAAAAATTTCCCCGCAAACGATGAAGTTGCCAGAGATACCAGTGATACCCAAGGACTGTATCAATTCAGTAATGTACCGGATGGCAACTATATTCTGTCGTATGATAAATACATCAGCGATACCATGATATGGGGAAATGATGTAACCGCCATTGACATTGCCTTACTGAAATATTTCGTTGGCAGTGATACCGCCACTGATCCAACCAGGTGTTTTTCAGCAAAATACAAAAGAGCCGCCAATGTTGATAATAACACAACCGTCAATGCCATTGATATCTCCAGAATTAAAGCAAAAGTTGGTTCCCCCTTTGATGTCGTTAAAAATTTCCCAAAAGGAAACTGGGTTGCATTTGATAAAAACATTACGGTTGCCGGTTCCGACCTTAGCCTTAACCTTGAAACAATTTGTTACGGCGACTATAATGCATCCAGCAGCAAATACCGCGATTCGGTCAATACCTGGAGCGGAGCAAAATCATTGCCCGGAGAGTTTGTTGTTAGCTCCGATGAAATAGTTATGATAAACAATCCGTCTTACTTTGAGGTGCCTTTGAAAATCAGTACCAAAGTAAATGATTTTTCCGCATTGGGCCTCGAAATGCAATACCCGTACACAGAATATGAGCTCGTGACCGCTCATATGGCAACAGGTGGATCAAAAAATTCCGCGGTAAAAATCAATCCTTCACTTGAAGAGGTCATCGCTAATGATAATGATTTGCTGGTTACCGATGACCATGGAACCATCAGAGTGGTTTATGCCACTACAAATCATTTTGATGTGGCGCCCAACGATGAAATGATTGTGTTTGGGTTCCGTCCGCTGAAAATACTGCAGCAAGGTGAAATCGAATTTCCTTTGTCAGCAACCGGTGTTATCGGCAATCAATACGGTCAAGAAAACGATGATGCCTACCTGTTAATACCCAAAATTTTTGTTCAGGGAAACAACACTGATACGGAATTTGAGCTTGCAGGTTTTCCTAACCCATTTAATGATGAAGCAACAATTACGTATACTATTCCTGAAAACGGAACCGTTAAACTGAACGTATATAATGCTATCGGAGAGCTGGTTTCGGTGCTCGTGAACGAAACCCAGGTGAGTGGGAAACATTCTTTTGCTTTCTCACAGATTAACCTGCCGGCCGGTATGTACACCTTCAGGTTTGAATTTACGGGATCGGATATGTCAAAATGCTTGATATTGAAAATGATTCACTGATTCGGATCATTTTGATTCTCTTATAAAAAAATGATTTTTTCGCTATAAAATGCGGGAAAATCATTTTTTTTGTGTTTAATGAAAGAAATTTTTGTTATTTTGTATTTGAAATATTCATCGCTTTAATTCTAAAAAAAACCATATGAGAAAAATATTAATTATTTTACTTATCCTGTCAAGTGTGATAACACTATTCAGCTGTAAAAAGAAAATCAGTGGATGTACCGATGAAACTGCAACGAATTATAATTCTGATGCCACCGAAGACGATGGCTCATGTACATACTTAAGTGTCGGCGCAAGTTACCAGGGAGGAGTCATTGCTTATATTTTACAACAAGGCGATGCAGGGTATGATGCTAATGTTGTTCATGGATTAATAGCAGCCCCGAGCAATCAAAGTTCCAGCGCAACATGGGGCTGTATGGGAACCACCATAAGCGGAGCCGACGGGACTTCAATAGGTTCAGGAAATCAAAACACAACAGATATCTTGAGTGGGTGCTCGTCTTCAGGTACTGCAGCTAAACTTTGTTATGATCTGGTGCTGGGCGGATATAGCGATTGGTATTTGCCAAGTTTAAACGAACTGGGCAAATTATACCAGAACAGGACCGCAATTGGTGGCTTCGCAGTCGCATTTTACTGGAGTTCCACCGAAGGAAGTTCTGACCAGGCATGGGTAACTTCTTTTGCAGATGGCGGACAAAGCAAATTAGATAAAAGCTATTCCGGAAGTGTCCGTGCCATTAGAAGTTTTTAATAATCCCGGTTCATAATACATTTTTTGTGTACGGCTCTGCATTATTGGCCGTGTGACCAAAGCTTTTATTTTCAACAATAGGCAAAGAAATATGCCTGAAAATGGATTCTTATAATCCTTATCATTCCTGGTTTCCTGGTTTATAAATCACTATATTTGTATTATCAAATCGAAAAGATTTTGCGAAAAAAATACCTTGGAATTGATGTTGGTTCCGTGTCTGTTTCTCTCGTACTGCTTGACGAACACAAGAAAGTAATTAAGGCATATTATGCTTTTCATAAAGGCCAGATCATGGAACACCTCGAAAAAGGAATAGGCGATCTGGATTTGAGTCAGGTAAAAGGTTTAGGATATACTTCTTCCACACCTGCAGTTCTGAAACAGGGTTTGATGACTGACTCCCGTATTGCTTTCATAAAAGCCGCCAAACATGTTCATCCCACTCTGGACGGATTGCTGATCATCGGTGCGGAAAAATTCGGCCTTGTCACCTTTGATGAGCACGGTGAATATTTGAATTATAAATCAAACACCTCCTGTGCGGCAGGTACCGGGAATTTTCTCGACCAACAGGTGGAACGTCTGAACCTGGAGAGTATCATGGAATTCAGCCGTATGGCTTATGAAAATACGGGACATATCCCGCTCATCGCCTCACGCTGTGCCGTGTTTGCAAAAACCGACCTCATACACGCTCAACAGGAAGGTTACAACCTGGCTGAGATTTGTGACGGATTATCGTATGGGCTCGCAAAGAATATTGTGGATGCCGTATCTCTCAGAGATTCTTTTGATTCGCTGGTTGCCTGCGGTGGTGTGGCATTGAACAAGGCCGTAATCAAACATATTGAACTCCTAAGTAAGGTCAAAATTTCCGTGGATAAGATGGCACATCTTTATGGAGCCATCGGCGCCGCCTTATGCTGTGCGGAAGAAAACTTCCCCGCCACGCAGCCAATAAACACAAAATCTGATATCCTTTCCGGCAGCAAAAAAGATAAAAAGCTCTACTACCCTCCTCTTAAACTGGAACTTTCAAAATACCCTGATTTCAATGATCATGAGAAATATGAATTTCAAAGTACATTATTTCCTGAAATGAAATCCGTTGAAGTTGACATATATTCCGAATTTTGCAGAGATTCAACCGTATACCTTGGCATTGATATCGGTTCCACCAGTTCCAAGGCAGTTTTGATGAATGAGGATAAGCAGGTGGTCGCCGGTTTATACACACGAACTGCAGGACAGCCGCTGCAGGCGGTTCAATGTCTTTTTGAGGCGGTCTGCCATATTGAAACAACTTACCATACCCGCTTTACAATAGCAGGAGCCGGGACTACAGGCTCCGGACGAAAATTCATGGGGAAAATTATTGGCGCCGACATCATACTTGATGAAATTACCGCACATGCACGTGCTGCCTATGAACTCGACCCCGAAACGGATACCATCATAGAGATCGGCGGACAAGATTCCAAATTCACGGTAATGAAAAAAGGCATGGTGACCTTTTCGGTGATGAACAATGTTTGTGCTGCAGGGACGGGTAGTTTCATTGAAGAACAGGCTAAAAGGCTAAACTGTCCGCTTTCCGAATATGCTGACCGGGCAGCCCTTGCCTGCGCACCGCTTACCAGCGACCGTTGTACGGTATTCATGGACCGGGACCTGAATCATTACCTCAACACAGGATATTCGGTTAATGAGATACTTGCCGCGGTGCTGCATTCCACAAGAGAGAACTACCTGACTAAAGTCGCTGTAACCGGCAGTATTGGCAACAAGATCTTTTTTCAGGGTGCGACAGCAAAAAACAAAGCCCTGATTGCTGCTTTTGAGATGAAGCTTAAAAAGCCGATCATGGTTTCACAGTATTGCCACCTTACCGGTGCTTTGGGCGTTGCCCTTGAACTCCATGACAAGAACCTGAAGGCTACAAATTTTCGCGGCCTTGAACTTTATAAAAAACAGATACCTATCATTTCAGAAACGTGTGAGTTTTGCACTAACCATTGTAAACTAAAAGTTGCAGCTATTGATGGCGAAATGGAGGCATACGGCTTTCTTTGCGGAAGAGACTACACCACGCAAAAATTCGTTAAGAACAAAGATTCAGGCTTCCAACTTATCAGCAAAAGAAAAGAAATTTTCAGGTTCAAGCCACATGCTGTCAACCCCGGCATTACCATTGGTATTCCGGCCGGGCTGCACGTATTTGATGACCTGGTTTTCTGGCGTAAGTTCTTTGACCTCCTCAACATTAAAACGATCACCAGTGAGGATCATAAAACAGCGGTCAGGGACGGCAAAACAATATGCAGCGCCGAATTTTGTTCCCCTGTCGCGACCATGCATGGACACGTGGATTACCTGATGGATAAAGCGGATTATATATTTCTGCCGGTTTATTTACTTGAAAAAGGTGAACGGAATGCGCACAAACAATATTGTTATTATACACAGTTCATTTCTTCTGTAATCTATGTCCAGCAACGTTTTAAACACAATGGAAAAATCTTAAGCCCGACCCTGCAATCCCCGCGAGGAGGAAATTATTCCATGCACGAGCTGCAAAAAATGTTTGCATCCATCGGATTGGAAGACATCAGCATCACCAGGGTAACACAGGCTTATACCAAAGCAAAAAAATTTTTGTGGCCATTGCTTAAAAAATGGGAAAATACCTATGCTGAAGAAATTCGAGATCATAACGACATCCATGTCATGTTGCTTGGACGGCCGTATACCGCCATGTCGCAGTTGATGAACAGCAATATACCTGAACTCATTGAAAAAAACGGGGTAAAGGCATTTTTCATGGACATGCTCCCTACCGGCATACCGCTAAGCCTAAAGGCCAGGGAATTGTTAAGCATTATCAACTGGAAATTTGCAGCAAACATACTTTATGCCGCCGATGTTGCGGCACAAACAAAAAATTGCTATCCTGTGCTTGTCACTTCGTTTAAATGCACGCCCGATTCTTTTGTTATTGAGTATTTTAAAGAAATTCTCAACCATCATAACAAACCCTATCTGGTCCTTCAGCTCGATGAACACGATTCCTCCGTGGGTTATGAAACACGTATCGAAGCCGCTATCAGGGCTTTCCGAAATCACCAGCGCAATACTACCACCGGCGGCATGGCGGAACAAATCATTCAGGATCCTGTACTTGCGGCAACTAACGACTCAGCCGATGTACATGGCCTTACTAATTATATAAAGGTATTATCCAAAGAAACCAAAAAAATACTGAACGTCCATACCATTGATATCAAAAACTTCAGTTTTTCTCTTAAAAGGCACATAACACCAAAAGATGATTTCCAGGATCAATTTATCAGTACCGTATCAAAGCTAAAAAATAAAACCCTGCTGCTTCCTTCCTGGGATCAGCTTGTCGGGAAGTTGCTTGAAGCTGTTCTTAAAAACGCGGGGATCAATGCGCATTTATTAACAAGTACAGAGGAGTCTATGATCAGAAGCCTGAGCCAGAACACCGGGCAATGCATACCCCTGAATATCATTGCACAGAACGCAATCGATTACATTAATGACAACAAGCTGAATCCCGCAGATACCGTAATATGGAATATAAAATCAGACCTCCCCTGCAATCTTAGCATGTTTCCGCATTTTACAAAAAAGTTGCTGAACGATCATGGCAAAGGCATGGAACAGGTATCTTTATATCTGGGGGATATTATTTTTTATGATTTCTCGCTTCAAACCGCAATCAACGCCTACCTGGCATACCTGATCGGTGGTTATTTACGCAAGATTGGTTGCATGATTCGTCCGTATGAAAAGGAAAAAGGCGCCACTGACCTTACGATCAAATGGTCCATGGATGTTTTGTACGAAGCCTTTCTTAATGACAAGCCCAAAGAACCTGCCGTTGAAAAAATCATTACCGCTTTTGAAACGATCAAAACAGAAAAAACGGTGCGGCCAAAAGTGGCGATCTTTGGGGATCTGTATGTCAGAGACAATGACATGCTGAATCAGAATTTAATTAATACCATTGAAGAAAATGGCGGTGAAGTAATAACAACTTCATACAGTGAATACCTGAAAATTATTATTGACCCCTTACTGGATCGTTTATACAGGGAGGGTAATTATTTTAAGTATGCCAGAAACACTTTTCTGAAATCTATCATTCCATTGGTGGAAAACAAATTCACAAAATATTTTTACCGGATTGCATCGGCTCCGTTGGCAACTAGCAATAAAGAAACAAATGAATGGCTTGTAAAATTCGGGCTTAATCCTTTTAACCGTGGGGAATCAGTGGAAAATCTGCTAAAAATCCAGAGCCTGGTCAAAAATCATCCCGACCTCGACCTGTTCATCCAAACAAATCCGTCGTACTGCTGCCCGTCGCTGGTTACACAAGCCATGACCACAAAAATAGAAGAAGAAACGGGTATCCCCGTTGTAACTATCGAATACGACGGGACAACGGCATTAAAAAACGATGTGGTTATCCCTTACCTGAAATACAGAAAAAAAAGAGAAAAACCATTGCATCATCCGTTAATGCCCTAAGGTAGAACACTGATACATTGCTCTGTATTCTGTAATAAAAAATGAAGGCGGTTTAATATGTTCACACGGGAGGTCCCGGAGTCAAAATCAAGAAACAACAGGTTAACATCCGGATAAAGGCTTTTGATTTTCGTCTCCATGCCTTTTCCAACTATATGATTTGCTATACAACCAAATGGCTGGATGCAAATAACATTATTAATTTTCTGCCTGGCGAAATAAGCGATTTCTCCTGAAATGAGCCATCCTTCACCATATTGGTTGTTCAGGCTTAAAATTTCAGAGGCCAGCTGGGCCGAATGATCAATGCTATAAACAGGCCGGTAAAACCTGAACGATTTAAGGATTTTTTCAAATTTATTAATGTAAAGATTTACACCAAATTCGATGATGTTTTTTATAAAACTAAGATAATCCGTTTGATCAATATATTCACGGCTTCGTTCTTTTGAATTAATAAAAGCCTGCGTAAAAAACTCGGTTAACGGAGGTAATACCACCTCCACATGATTCTCTACCAGCCAATCAATTACATTGAATTGTCCGTATGAATTGTATTTTATATAAATTTCACCCACAACACCAACCGACTGGACGTTTGCAGAGGTGCCCTCAATGGCATTAAAATCCTGGACCGCTTCCTTTAACAATGGAATAAATTCATCACAAGCATGATTTTCCAAAAGTTCCTTCGCTTTATCAAGATATTTATGTTTTAACTTTACTGACATGATGCCGTCAGCTTCACGGGATGCAGAGGCATAATACATGCGGGACAGGCTGTCCAAAAAGACAAGGGCCGTAAGCGCCGGTTTAATAAGCTTATACCAGTTGGGCTTAAACCCAGGCTGATTGTTTTCCAGAGAACTTGTTGGTGCAATAGAAACAATAGGAACACTGGCATACCCTGCATTTACCATGGCTCTTTTTATCAGCGCAAGATAATTGGACGCACGGCATTGCCCTCCGGTTTGGGTAATTCCGACTGCAATTTCATCCATATTATATTTATTGCTTTTCAATGCACGGATGATATCACCGACAACCAGAGTAGCCGGATAACAAATTTCATTATTGGCATACTCAAGGCCCAGATCAACAGATTGCTTATCAGATGGAGGCAGGTTTATAATTTTATAGCCAACGAGTTCGCCAAGGGCCGGTACCACCGGTGAATAAAAATCCGAAAACCATGGCACCAGTATACTCCTGTCTTTGTCTTCAATACCAAAAACGGCGAGCTTACTGTTTGGATTATCATTATCAATATTCGTATATTCTTTGTGGGTTTTTAATTTCAATGATTCGACCAGTGAACGCAAACGTAGTTTGATGGACCCGGGGCTTGAAATTTCATCTATCCTTACCAGTGCAAAAGACAAAAAGGATCGTTTGGCGAGATCGCGGATTTCATCCATGATGAATGAATCGGGGCCACAACCGAATGAGTTCAACTGGATCAGGCCGACAGCATATTTTTGTTGAGATGCCCACCAGGCGGCTTGTAAAATACGGTTGGGATATTCCCACTGCGAAACAGCAAAAAATGAATCAAAGCCCTCATCGGTATCCTCAGAGACAATGTCTTCGTTTATCACGCTGACACCCAGGTCAGTCAGTATCTGCGAAACTTTCTGATGTATCAGGTGATCCATGTGGTAAGGATGGCTGGCCAGTAAAACCACAAGTTTGTTGTTCTTTACAGCATCATCGAATATTTCCCTGTTTTGTAACCGGATCCTGGCCTTAAAGTCTGCTTGTGCTATAAGCGAGGCATTAAATGCGTTTTTAAAGGTGGAGCTGCTTACGCCGAATTGTTGGCAATATTTCCAGCATGCTTTTTTTAATAATTTGACATTTTTAAAATTGATAGCCGGCGAATCAAACGGTATAGCCGCTGATTCTGCCTGCAAGGTGGTGTTTTTAAGCACTTCGGAATATCCGGTAACGATCGGGCAGTTATAACTGTTGGAGGATTTTACATGCCTTTTTGTTTCATAAATGACAAATGGCAGAAAAATCCGGGATACTCCTTTTTCAATCAAGTCAACGATGTGGCCATGCGCAAGTTTTGCAGGAAAACAAATATTATCCGACATGGAGGCCCCTATCCCTTTTTTATACATCGATTGGCTGCTTTCGTCCGAAAGCACCACCTGGAGACCACAGTTGGTAAAAAGCGTTTTCCAGAACGGGTAGTTCTCATACATATTCAGCACTCGCGGTATCCCAATGCTGATGTTATTTTTCAAACCGCTTTCCGGCTTATCATTGAACAGTATCTGGTTTTTGTAATCGAAAATATTCAGGCCGCGGGTGTGCTTTGCATTGTTTGAAAATATTTTCTCGCACTTGTTTCCTGAATAACAGATCCTGTCGTTTGGAAATTTATAATTAGTGATCTGGCAGGCATTTGAACACCCCTTGCAATTGGAAAGTTTAATCGTATAATCCAGGTTTTTTTCAAGATCCCTGAACCCGACAAAGTTGCTTTTATCACCGGTTTTACTTTTATTTAATGCATATAATGCAGCGCCATAAGCGCCCATCAGTTCCGGTTTGCCGGATACAACAATTTTTTTTCCTGATAAAACCTCCAGGCTTCTGAAAACGGCTTTATTTCTGAAGGTGCCGCCCTGAACGACAATGTTGTCGCCGATATCGGAATTGCTTTTAATCCTCAGAACTTTATTCAGGCAGTTTTTCACAACCGAATAAGCCAATCCTGCAGACAGATCGGAAACGGAAGCACCATCACGCAGGGCTTGTTTTACTTTGGAGTTCATGAAAACCGTGCACCGCGAACCCAAGTCATAAGGCGCCTTTGATTGGATGGCAAGGTCGGCAAAATCTCCGGGGGAATATCCAAGTGTGTTGGCGAAACCTTCGATAAATGATCCGCAACCTGAGGAGCAGGCTTCATTAATTTCAATATTCGTAATGATATTGTTCTGAACAAAAATCGCTTTGATATCCTGCCCGCCAATGTCCAGGATAAAAGTAACCTCCGGTTCTATTTTCTGAGCGGCAAGAAAATGTGCAACCGTTTCAACGATCCCATAATCACAACCTAAGGCAGATTTAATAAGTTCTTCGCCATAACCGGTTACCGCTGCTTTACCAATAATAATTGACGAATTATCAGCTTTGAGATGAGTATCAAAATCCTTCAATCCGTTGATCACGGCCTCCAAAGGTTTTCCATTATTGTTGCGGTAATAATGATATAGGATGTTCCCATCTGAACCGAGTATGACAATTTTTGTTGTCGTGGAGCCCGAGTCAATACCTAAAAAACAGATTTCCTCCGCCTTATGTTTTCTTTCCGGAATTTCAATAACATGCCGTTCGGTTTTCCACCTTGCAAATTCTTCCGGATTAGAAAATAATGCCGGAAGTGTATTGTCAACGGATTTGTTCTGGTCGGCTGATTTTATAATATGGAAAAATTCGGATATTTTGACAGGCTTGTGTGAAGAAGAAACCGATAACGCAGTTCCCAGAGCCGTGAAAAGTTCAGCGCGTTCCGGGATGATAATGTTCTCATTATTTATTTGCAGAAGCCTTGAAAATGATTCCCGCAAATAGCTGATATAGGTAAGCGGCCCTCCGCAGAACAACATATTCTTTTCGATTCTGCATCCCCTGGCCAGTGAATTAATAAGCTGCCCCGCCACTGCATCAAAAATTGAGGCTGCAATATCAGCTGTATGGACTTTACGGCTTACCAGGTTTTGAACATCCGTTTTTGCAAAAACACCGCAACGGGATGCAATCGTGTAATTTTTTGAAGATTTCCATGCCAGATCATTCAGCTCCGCTATGGAAACATTTAACAAGGTGGCCATCTGGTCAATATAAGCGCCCGTACCCCCGGCACAATTGCCGTTCATCCGGATATCCGGATTTTTTTTATCATTGAATAATACCAGTTTTGCATCTTCCCCGCCGATATCAATAAGGCTCTTTACCGCAGGGTAATGTTTTGTGACCAGTGAGGCTGCTGCAATAATTTCCTGGACGAACGGGACTTTTGTTTGTTCTGCTATTCCCATGGCTGTGGAGCCGGAAAATGCCGGACGGACATGTATTTCGCCAAATTGAGCAAAAATCTTGTCCAACAAACTTAAAAGGGTTTCAAAAATCCGCGTGTTATGCCTGACATAATCCGAAAAAACAATATTATCGGTGGAATCTAATAAAACAGCCTTCGCCGTGGTGGAGCCAATATCTATTCCTAACCTGTATGTTTTCATATTTTTTTCACTAGCAAAAACCAAGTAGGTTCTTTTGCAAACTGCAAAATTACAAATAATTTTAGTAATCGACCGATTACCCTAATGGATGCCGTTAACCGCCTGAAACAGGCCACTTCTTTCATTTAAAAACCCTGATTACAAATAATAAAAAGGTGGAGCGTACGGGAGTTCCCGATGTCGCTTACTCATCGGGATAAACTTCCAAAAAAAATAAAACGGGACAAAGTACTGAAAAACGTACTGTGTCCCGCTTGGTGGAGTGTACGGGAGTTCCCGATGGGCTTATGCCATCGGGATAAACTTCGCCTCTTTTTGTTTTTGCAAAACAAAAAAGGCAGCTTTCGCTGCCTTCGTCCTCTCCACTGCGTGGAGCGTACGGGAGTTCCCGATGGGCTTTTGCCATCGGGATAAACTTCGCCTCTTTTTGTTTTTGCAAAACAAAAAAGGCAGCTTTCGCTGCCTTCGTCCTCTCCACTGCGTGGAGCGTACGGGAGTCGAACCCGTGACCTTCAGACTGCCAGTCTGACACTCTAGCCAACTGAGCTAACGCCCCCAACCGGGATGCAAATGTAAAAATAATATTCATAATTTTACAAAGTTTTTCAATTTTTAAATAATGAAAAGAATTTTTTTGGCCGTAAAAATCAATCCACAACCCGAATTATTGGATTTTTTCAGCAGGCTCAGGCAGCAACTTGCCGACAGCGCCATCAAATGGGTAGAAGAGGAACACCTTCATCTTACCCTAAAGTTCTTTGGTGAAACTCCCGAAGAAAAAATACCGGCCATTGAAGAAGCATTGGCACGTATTCATGTACCACCTTTTGATTTTGAAATTGGAAACCTGAAAATTTTCGGAAGCCGCTACAATCCCAGGGTAATTTTCCTCGAGGCCCTTAATGCCGAATCATTCAGGGCGCTAACCACGTTGGTCAACGAACAGATACTTCCTTTGGGTTATGAACCCGACAGGCAGAATTTTGTTCCACACCTGACACTCGGACGTATTAAAAAAGTTTCGGATAAAAAATATTTCCAGGAAATAATCACCGGTTGTTCCGGACAGGCCATACAAACGCAACATGTAAGCGAATTCTACCTCATTGAGAGTATTTTACACTACAACGGGCCGGAATATAAAGTTTTAAAAACATTCAGTTTATAAGAATACAGGAATAAAAAACAATGATAAACGGCAATATTTGAAAAAAATATTTGTTTAATCGATTTTTTTTGTAATTTTGCACCCGCAATTGTCCTATGGTGTAACTGGCAACACGTCTGATTTTGGTTCAGAAGAGTTCAGGTTCGAGTCCTGATAGGACAACAAAAGGAAAAGTTGTTGAGGGGACGGGAGTCCCCTCTTTTATTGAAATAAATTATGATAACTGTAAAGCAGATTTCCGACATCGTAAAAGAAAAACTTCAGGGTTCTGAACTTTTTCTTGTGGAGGCGCTTGTCCGCCCGGGTAACCGGATTTCAGTTTTTCTTGACTCCGACACCCATGTGAGCATCGACGACTGTGCAGCAATAAGCCGTTTTATCGAGTCGAAGCTGGACAGGGAACAAGAAGATTTTGAACTGGAGGTTTCGTCGGCAGGGCTGGATCATCCCATTAAATTACACAGGCAATACCTGAAAAATATTGGTAACGACCTGAAGATTTTAACCGCGGATGGAAAGAGCTTTACGGCAGCATTACTGGGAGCCGGCGAGAATAATATTACGCTGCTGATCCCTGAAAACAAAAAGAAAAAAACGCCGGAACAGGAAGTTATTGTTGATTTAAAAGATATCAAAGAAGCAAAACTGGTAATTAAAATAAGTAATAAAAAAATTTAAAGTACTGAATAATGGAACACATTAATCTAGTAGAATCGTTTTCGGAATTTAAAGAATTCAAAAACATCGAGCGCGAAACCATGATGCGTATTCTTGAAGACGTATTCAGGCACATGCTGATAAAAAAATACGGCAGCGATGAAAACTTCGACATCATCGTCAATATTGACAAAGGTGACCTCGAGGTTTGGAGAAACCGAAAGATCGTTGATGACAATGAAATTACCGACGAAAACAAGGAGATCGGTTATTCAGCAGCCATAAAAATCGAGCCTGACTTCGAAATCGGAGAAGATGTTTCGGAGGAGGTAAAGTTAAAGGACTTTGGCCGGCGTGAAATACTTTCCATGCGTCAAAACCTGATCTCGAAGATCCTGGAGTTTGAAAAAGACAATATTTATAAGGACTATATTGAAAAGGTCGGCCAGATTGTTACTGGAGAGGTTTACCAGGTTTGGAAAAAAGAAATTCTCGTGCTCGATGACGATAATATAGAACTTATTATTCCGAAATCGGAACAGATCCCTTCGGATTTTTACCGTAAAGGCGAATCGGTCCGTGCCGTGGTGCTCAAGGTTGAGATGAAAAACGGAAACCCGGTAATCATCCTGTCACGTACCTCCCCGGTATTCCTCGAACGTCTTTTCGAAGCTGAAGTACCCGAAGTTTTTGACGGGCTTATCACGATAAAGAAAATTGTCCGTATCCCCGGCGAACGCGCTAAAGTTGCCGTAGAATCATACGACGACCGCATCGACCCTGTGGGAGCCTGTGTCGGTATGAAAGGCGCCCGCATCCATGGGATCGTTCGTGAGCTGCGTAACGAAAATATCGACGTGATCAATTTTACCACGAATGCGTCCCTTTATATCACACGTGCTTTAAGCCCTGCCAAAGTTTCATCAATAAAAATTGATGAAAAAACCAAAAAAGCCGATGTCTTTCTGAAACCCGACCAGGTATCATTGGCAATCGGAAAAGGCGGTTATAATATTAAACTGGCCGCAAAACTTACCGGTTATGAAATTGACGTTTACCGTGATTCGGATTCAGATTACGAAGATGTTGACCTGCAGGAATTTTCTGATGAGATCGATGAATGGATCATTGAAGAATTGAAAAATGTCGGTTGTGATACCGCAAAAAGCGTTTTGGAACTGAGTGTTGAAGAGCTCGTCCAACGTACAGACTTAGAGGAAGAAACCATTAAAGAAGTTATTAAAATTTTAAAATCAGAATTTGAATAAGAACTGACAACTCGTATTCATGTTGCATAAATAATTAAGGTTCAATCAGGTAAAATAAATATGGAAGAAACTGTAAAAACGTACCGATTAAGTAAAATTGCAAGCGAATTCAATATCTCTGTTGGTTCTATTGTCGAATTTCTCTCCAAAAAAGGAGTCAAGGTCGACAATAATCCGAATGCTAAAATCACCAACGATATCTATGAAATCCTGCTGAAAGAATACTCATCGGACAAACAGGTAAAAGAAACATCCAAAAAACTGGACATCGGTACTGCCCGCCACGAAACCATCACTCTTGAATCGGCGAAGGAACGGGAAAAAGAAACGGAAATCAGTCAGGATAAAGAACTATTCATTAAAAACGTCCCTGCATCCTATCCTAAAGAAACAAAAATCGCTGAAAAGAAGGAAGAACCGGTAAAAAAACAACCTGAGCCCGTTAAAGCAAAAGTTAAAGAAGAGAAAGTCGAAGTTGTTGAAGAAGTAAAAGAAATAAAAGAAAAGGATGCTAAAAAAGCGCCCAAACAAAAAGCCGAAGAAACCGTCGAACCAGCAGAGCCGGAAAAAATTAAAGGCCCGAAAGTAGTCGGAAAGATCGATCTTGAAAAAGTAAACGAAAAAAAACCGGCTAAAAAGGGCAAAGAGGAAACAAAGAAGGCCAAAAAGGCTGTAGAAGAACCCGAAATAGAAGAAAAATCAACAGAAACTGCAGAAGAAGCTAAGAAAACAACCAAAAAAACCAAGAAGGCCGAAACGCCCGTTGAACCTGAGCCGATAGAAAAAGAACCGGTTGCTGAAAAAGAGATCGCCGAAGAACCTGTTACCGCTGAGGAAACAATTACTCCTGACATAGAAACCCCTAAGGAAAAAGAAAATTTTATTGAAACCCAGTATACGAAGTTGAATGGCCCGACAATTTTAGGGAGAATTGAACTTCCTGTCGAGAAGCCTCCACAATCCAAACAACCTATCGCAACTTCCTCCGACAATAAAGTCCAGGACCGGAAACGCAGGCGTAAACGTATAAAAAAAGAAGGTATTCAACCAGGAGACACCGGTCAGCATACTAAACCGGGGATCATCGGGAGCGGTGCCGCATCAGAATCCTTGCATAAGACAGCAAGAAAACACAAAGGGAAGGTCATTGACCGCCCGGAAGTTTCAGATGAGGAAATCCAGAAACAAATTCGCGAAACACTGGCACGCCTCAGTTCTCCTACAAAATCAAAAGCTTCAAAATACCGTCGCCAGAAAAGAGACCTGGTTCAGCAACAAATTGAAGAAGAACATCTGAAGGAGGAAGAAGAAAAGAAAACGCTCAAAGTAACGGAATTCGTTACGGTCAGTGAAATATCACAACTGATGGATGTTCCGGTCAATGATATTATTTCCACCTGTATGAGCCTTGGTTTGTTTGTTTCGATCAACCAGCGCCTTGATGCAGAAGTTTTATCCATCGTAGCAGAAGAATTTGGATTTAAAACTGAATTTATCAGTACCGAAATAGAAGAAGCCACACACGCGGTAAAAGATGATCCCGAAAAACTCACAGAACGTCATCCTATCGTTACTGTTATGGGACATGTCGACCACGGAAAGACATTATTGCTTGACTATATCCGGAATTCAAACGTGATAGCCGGTGAGGCCGGAGGTATTACGCAACACATCGGGGCTTATGAAGTAACGCTGGAAAACGGGAAAAAAATTACGTTCCTGGATACGCCGGGCCATGAAGCTTTCACCGCCATGCGTGCCCGTGGTGCAAAAGTCACGGATATTGCTATCATCGTGATCGCTGCTGACGACAGCGTGATGCCCCAGACCATTGAAGCCATAAATCATGCTCAGGCAGCAAAAGTTCCGATCATATTCGCAATTAATAAAATTGACAAACCAACGGCCAATCCTGAAAAAATCAAGGAAGCTCTGGCAGCCATGAATTTGTTGGTAGAAGACTGGGGCGGGAAATACCAATGCCAGGAAATTTCAGCGAAAAAAGGTATCAACATCGATAAGCTGCTTGAAAAAATATTGCTGGAATCTGAAATGCTCGAACTGAAAGCAAACCCTGACCGTAATGCCTTCGGGACCGTATTAGAGTCTTCACTCGAAAAGGGCCGTGGCTATGTAGCCAAACTGCTCATGCTGAACGGGTCACTCCGCGTTGGTGACATGGTCCTTGCCGGCGCCAGCTATGGCAGGGTAAAAGCCATGTACAACGAACGTAATTTAACAATTGATAAAGCCGGGCCTTCAACGCCTCTTCTCCTGCTAGGACTTAACGGCGCTCCGCAGGCAGGTGACACTTTTTCGGTGTTGGAAGATGAACGTGAAGCAAAAGAAATTGCAAATAAGAGGTTTCAGTTGCAGCGTGAACAGAATATCCGTACACATAAACACATCACACTTGACGAAATCGGCCGCCGTATTGCCATCGGGGATTTCAAAGAATTAAATATCATTATCAAGGGCGATGTCGACGGATCAATCGAAGCCCTATCCGACTCTTTGCTCAAACTTTCTACGCAGGAAGTTCAGGTTAATGTGATTCATAAATCGGTAGGTCAGATCACCGAATCTGATGTATTGCTGGCTTCGGCATCAAATGCCATTATCATCGGGTTCCAGGTGCGTCCTTCCTTAAGTGCCCGTAAACTTGCGGAACACGAACAGATCGATATCAGGCTGTATTCGATCATTTATAACGCCATTAATGAAATTACTTCTGCTATCGAGGGTATGCTTTCTCCTGAAATAGAAGAAAAAATAGTTTGCAACCTTGAAGTACGTGAAGTGTTTAAAATCACCAAGGTGGGAACGATTGCCGGTTGCCAGTGCCTTGACGGTAAAATCACCCGATCCACATTGGTTAGGATCATCCGCAATGGTATTGTGGTGTATTCCGGAAAACTTGGCTCCCTGAAACGTTTCAAAGACGATGTGAAGGAGGTTTTTGCCGGGCAGGATTGCGGATTAAACATTGAAAACTTCAACGATATAAAAGTTCAGGACATTATTGAAGGTTACGAACAGACCGAAATAAAGAGAAAACTTTCCTGATAACTCGTTATTTTTAACAAAAAAAAACTCCACCAAAAGTGGAGTTTTTTATTAATACCTGTAACAGATTATGGTGCCTTAGCAGCCACAACTGCACTCGCCATCATGTTCGTGATGCCCATGAGCCTGGCGCTGTTTGATCTCCTCTTCGCTTGCATCGCGGATGCCGGTTACTTTTCCGCTAAAATGTAATTTCTTTCCAGCTAACGGGTGGTTGAAATCCATAACGACCAGTTCATCCTTAATTTCTTTTATAATTCCGTTAAACTGTTGCCCGCTCTCGTTTCGCATGGGGATCATATTCCCAACCGCACAAAGTTCAGTGTCCAGTTTCCCATCTTTATGAAATATGGAAATCGGAAGTTCAGCAACTCCGTTTGGATCATATTCCCCATAAGCCTCTTCGGGATTTACACTAAAAGCAAATGTATCCTCAAGTTTTAAATCGCGCACATTGTTTTCAAAACCTGGTATCAGAATGTCTGCTCCAAAAAGAAAGATAAAAGGCCGTTGTTCATCTGTTTCTTCTATAAGTGTTCCGTTTGCATCATTTTCAGTAAGCCGGTAAGTAAGAGAAACCATTTTGTTTTTTTCTACTTTCATTTGTTTTATTTTTAGGGCACAAAGGTAAGGATAATTTTCGAGGTAGCCTTATCCTGAAAACTTTCCAACACATTAATAATAAAAATACTTCAGCGCAATAATTTTCGTTTACTATCTGTTATTTTACCCGGCACAAATATTATGTAACTCTTAAAATATTCGTATTTTTGCACATGATGAAAATAAAAAACACACTTGCCATATGTTCCTTGTTGCTGATGCTGGTATTCAGTGCACAGGGTTATTCCCAAAAAAAATCGGGAAATCCTTTATTACTTCCTAAACAGAATATTTCATATCTGGCTAAAACGCCCAACGACACATTATTTCCCGGTAATCTTTCCAATCTGGTTACACCGGAATATGTGCTGATCCCTGCTGATAACGGAGGTTATGTACTAGGAACCAACGGATGGAATGACAGATGTAAATGCGAACAATTTAAAGTAACCTACAACTATCATATTGAAGGAGCTATATATTGGTTCGGATACAAACGTGCCGTTTCTGCCGGACTTGTAAAATTTTCTATATGGAATATGGACAGTGTCAACGGGACTACTTATGACACCGCGACACACACCGGCCAGACAAGCCCCGGAACTGTTTTTGTTGCCGTTACTGACACCACTAAAAACATAGATACTTCTTCCACTTTCGACCAGGCTCATATAGTGATGTTTCCTTTCCCGGTTCTCGTTACTTCCGATTATTGCATCGGATTTGACATGAGCAACATTGGAGCAGATTCGATAGCGCTGGTAAGCACAAATAATGGCCAGGGTGGCAACCTTCAGCTCGTCTGGGAACAGTGGAGTGCCAACAACAAATGGTATACGCTGCAAGGCGCACAATGGGACAGCGGCTCAATGGATATTGACGCGATGATATTTCCAATCATTGACAATACGGCAGGATGCGTGGAAAATGATGAATTCATTTCAGGGGTTAAACTCAGCCAGTCTTATCCTAACCCAACACCCGGTGAATGCGCCATCAGTTATGAGTTTGCCACACCTCAATCTTCGGCCAGCCTCCGCATCCTTGATCTGCAGGGACGACAGGTTTATTATAATGAAGAACTGGACAAATCCCAGGGCATTCATAAGGAAATTATCGACGTTTCCCATTTGGCAAACGGCACCTATTTCTATGTATTATCAGCCGGGAGCACTCATCTGGCCAAAAAGATGAGCATCAGCAAATAACATTTTTATACGCTTCTGTTTTTTATTATTCATAATTTATTCTTAACTTGCAATACGGGTTTTAAAGATTAATTATGCTGAAAAAAGTATTGATTACTTTTTGTATATGTGTGTTCTCTTTTCATGCATTTTCAATGGCAGAGAATTTATCTAAATCTAATTCTATGGATACGAATGTAAAATACGACACGGCCACTTTTGGTGGTGGTTGCTTTTGGTGCATTGAAGCTATTTTTGAACAGGTCAAAGGTGTTAAAGAGGCTGTTTCAGGTTATGCGGGCGGCACGGTAAAAGGCCCCACCTACGACCAGGTATGCAGCGGCAATACCGGCCATGCAGAGGTAGTCAGGGTGGTATTCGATCCTGAAATTATCAGTTATAAAGAACTGCTTCTGATCTTTTTTTCATCGCACGACCCAACAACACTTAACAGGCAGGGCGCTGATGCAGGCACTCAGTACCGGTCAGTAATTTTTTATCACCATATGCAGCAAAAAACCACTGCAGAGGAAATGATCAAAATTCTTACAGACCAAAAAGTTTATGAAAACCCCATAGTAACACAACTGCAACCTGTAACCGATTTTTATCCTGCTGAAAAGTACCATCAGCAATATTATGAAAATAATGCTTCGCAACCTTATTGCAGGATTGTTATAAATCCCAAGCTGGAAAAGTTCAGAAAAAACTTTGAGAAGTACCTGAAATAGATTTATTCTGATGCAAAATCATAACCTCAAATTTTCAAATGAGGTTATGATTCGATCGTAAACATTACTCTTTAGGTTTATCTTCCGGTTCGCAAACACACATCAGGTTTCTGTCTCCAAAAGCGTCATCAATGCGGGTCACAGCCGGCCAGTATTTATCATTATTCGACCAGGGCATCGGGAACGCAGCTTTCATCCTGCTGTACGGAAGGTTCCATTCATCTGCTGCAATCATTTCTGCCGTATGAGGCGCTTTTTTAATAATGTTTATCACTTTATCTGCTTTGCCTTCGGCGATTTCGTCAATTTCTCCTTTTATCGCGATCATGGCTTCGACCAATCGGTTGAGTTCCGAGAATGGTTCGCTTTCGGTTGGTTCCACCATCAGGGTGCCATGTACCGGAAATGCAACTGTCGGGGCATGGAATCCGTAATCCATAAGCCGTTTGGCAATATCGATGGCCGCTACGCCTGTTTGGCGGTCAATTTCATTGCAGTCGAGTATCATTTCATGCGCTACCCTTCCCTTTGAGCCTGAATATAAAACAGGATAATATTTTTCAAGGCAGGATTTCAGGTAATTGGCATTCAGTATGGCAAAGCGTGTTGCTTCGGTGAGGCCTGCGCCACCCATCAGTTTGATATAAGCATATGAAATCGTAAGGATCATGGCACTGCCGTATGGAGCGGAAGACACAGCAGTAATACCGTTTTTGCTGTTCAGGCAACTACAGAAAACATGTTGCGGCAAAAATTCCACAAGATGTTTGGCAACTCCGATTGGGCCAACACCGGGACCGCCACCGCCGTGAGGTATAGCGAATGTTTTATGAAGGTTCAGGTGGCATACGTCGGCACCTATTCTTGCAGGGCTGGTAATTCCGACCTGTGCATTCATATTGGCTCCGTCCATGTATACCTGTCCGCCATGCTGATGAATAATATCGACAATTTCCAGGATATTTTCTTCGAACACGCCGTGTGTGGAAGGATACGTAACCATCAATGCGGCAAGCGTGTCTTTGTATTGTGCTGCTTTTGCGCTAAGGTCATTGGTATCAATGTTTCCGTTTGCATCACATTTTACAACCACTACTTTAAATCCTGCCATTACGGCGCTGGCGGGGTTTGTTCCGTGTGCCGATTCAGGGATCAGGACAATATCGCGCTGTTGTTGTCCGCGGCTGGCAAGGTATTGCCTGATGACCATCAGACCGGTATATTCTCCGGCAGCACCGGAATTCGGCTGAAACGATATGGCGGAAAAACCGGTAATTTCACAAAGCGCTTTTTCAAGTTCTTTTATCATAAACAAATAACCTTCGGCCTGATCGGCAGGTACAAAAGGATGTACATTGCCAAATTCCGGCCAGCTCAAAGCAAACATTTCAGTTCCGGCATTCAGCTTCATGGTGCATGACCCGAGCGGGATCATGGAACGGTTGAGTGAGAGGTCTTTTATTTCGAGCTTTTTCAAATAACGCATCATTTCCGTTTCAGAATGATAGGTATTGAAAACACGGTGGGTCAGGTATGCAGAGGTTCTCTTGAGTTCTGCCGGGATCGTGGAAATTTCACTGCATTTGTTTTTTTCACAGACAAAAGGATGGAATTCCTTTTTGTTTGCTTTTGCAAAAATGGATAACAGGAGATTGATGTCTTTAAGATCTGTGGTCTCATCAATAGAAATCCCGATACTCTTTTCATCGATATACCGTAAATTCATTTTATGTTCCATGGCCAACCCGCGGATATCAATGATGCTGATGTTGTCAGGCAGGACAATTTTTATCGTATCGAAGAAGTATTCATTTTCCTGTTTATAGCCGTATTTCTGAATTTCAGAAGAAAGAACACCGGCCAGGATATTGATATGACGTGCAATTTCAAAGAGTCCTTTTGGCCCGTGATAAATGGCATACATGCCCGACATGATGGCCAGCAATGCCTGCGCAGTACAAATATTTGATGTGGCACGCTCCCGTTTTATATGCTGCTCACGTGTCTGCAAAGCCATACGAAGGGCACGGTTTCCGTTAGCATCTATGGACACACCGATAATACGGCCCGGAATGTTACGTTTGAACTTTTCGGTTACTGCAAAATATCCGGCATGAGGGCCACCGAAACCCATCGGCAATCCAAAACGCTGTGTGGAACCCAGAACGGCATCAGCACCCCATTCGCCCGGAGGTGTAAGCATGGTCAGCGACAAGAGGTCGGCAGCCACAGCAACAGAAATATTCAGCGCATGCGCCTGATTGACAAAACCTGCATAATTATGGATTTTTCCACATGAGGTGGGGTATTGCAAAAGCGCGCCAAAAAAAGACCCGTCCAGCTGTATTTCTTTGAAATTTCCGGTCACGATCTCTATCCCCAGCGGTTTTGAACGCGTTTTCAGCACTTCCCTGGTATGAGGAAAAACACATTTAGAAACAAAGAATTTATTTGTATTATTTTTTATCTGGTCGCGGCTGCGCGAATTGAAGAACATGATCATCGCCTCAGCTGCGGCTGTACCTTCATCTAACAATGAGGCATTAGGAATTGGCATGGCAGTCAGGTCGGCAATTACCGTCTGATAATCCAAAAGCGCTTCGATACGTCCTTGTGAAATTTCTGCCTGGTACGGAGTGTATGAAGTGTACCAACCCGGATTTTCCAAAATATTTCTTGTGATAACTCCCGGGGTAATGGTGCCATAATACCCTAATCCTATAAAACTTTTATAAATTTTATTTTTGGCGGCTATTTCTTTAAGATGATTCAGGAATTCATATTCATTCAGGCCTTCAGGTAAATTCAGTGGTTTCGATAAACGAATTGTTTGAGGAATGGTCTGGTCGATAAGTTCATCTACAGAGGTGACTCCTATTTTTTGAAGCATTTGTTCCACTTCTTTACCACGCGGACCGTTGTGACGGTTAACAAAATTATTGGTTATCATAAATCTTTGTGTTTACGTTATTTATGTGTTTTTAACTATGGGTTTGTTATTTTTGCGCAAAGATAGCAAACACATACCGAAAATAAAAAGAAACCTGATTTTAAAATTTTTATTGAAACACGGTATTTTTTTATTTTAATATATTTCAGGACTTTACTTGAATTTTCCGTTACATTTGTATTTAATTTTATCTAGGAATATGCCTGAAACAATAGCCTTTAACAACGCACAATATAACATCGGCTTTAGAAAAATATTTATTTACCTGCTGAAGTTTAACAAAACCAGTTTAAAAAACATCCTGTTTCTTTTTCGGGTGTTACTATACCAGCGAAAAGCTGCCAAGCTCCGGAAAAAGAATAAAATGGAAGGCGTTGACGTGCCGCCATTTATCATGATCAGCATTACCAAACAATGCAACCTGAACTGCAAAGGATGTTATCAAAAGGCGCAACACAGAGCTCCTGAAAAAGAAATGAGCACTGAAAAAATCATTTCGGTATTGAAAGAAGCCGAAAACCTGGGAACGTCACTGGCTGGAATTTTGGGAGGCGAACCCTTTACGCGCAAAGACTTTTTTGAAATTGCCGGCAGCATGAAAAACATGATCTTTGCCACATTTACCAATGGTATGCTGATTGATGACGACATGATAGAAAAGCTGAAAAAGTATAAAAACATTCTACCCCTGATCAGCAATGAAGGCTACGAATGTGAAACCGATGGCAGGCGGGGGCCTGGTGTTTACAAGCATTTCAGGGAGCTTGCACAAAAATTTAAAAAGAACCATATCATGTTCGGAGTTTCATTTACTGCCACCTCCAAAAACTTCGAGATCGTGAACGATGAAAACTTTATCCGCGACCTGGTAAAAGCAGGAAGCACTTTGTTTTTTTATATGGATTATCGCCCTGTTGATGGCAAATCGAGCGAACTTGAGCTGAGCAGGGATCAATTACAGGTTCTGATCGATTATACGGATACGTTCCGCCTGAAATACGACGCCATATACCTTGCCCCAGTAGCCGAAAAGAGGTACGGCGGGTGTTTTGGTGCGGGAAAAGGCTTGATACACGTAAACTTCGACGGCAGCGTGGAACCTTGTCCCTTTGCGCCAATTTCAGATATGAATTTATACAATGTTTCTCTTAAGGAAGCGTTGAACTCTGAAGTTTTCCGTATCATCAAGGACCATCACGACACGCTGGAACACACACACCACGGCGGGTGTACACTTTGGGAACACCGCGAATGGCTGCACAGCATCAAGAAAGATGAAAATATGACCAAAGCCATTTAGCCACATTTTTTCAGTACTGACCGGCTTTTTTTCTGTATTAAACATTTGTTATTATTAAATATACACAAAGCATATTGTTCAAATACATAAAACATAACGTATTTTTTTCATACCATATTAGATAAAAATTTACTTTTGCACCTTGCTTTCTGAGTTTAAAAAACTTAAGAGAATCTAAAGAAATATTTATGACAGAGATACCTGCGTTTAACAGCACCCTTTACAAAAATAATTACAAGAAACTCTTTATAAACCTATTGCGTTTCAACAGTAACAGCTTTGCTAACATCCTTTTCCTTTTTCGGGTCGTTTTTTACCAGAGAAAAGCCATGAAGGTCCGGAATAAGTCCAAAATTAATGGGACTGAAGTTCCACCCTTGATTTTTTTCAGCATCACCAAAGAGTGCAACCTGAACTGCAAAGGTTGTTATCAAAAAGCACAAAACAGAACTGCTGTAAAAGAAATGACTACGGAGAAAATCATATCCGTACTTCAGGAAGGGTCAGATTTGGGATCTTCGGTGGTAGGATTGTTGGGCGGTGAACCATTCATGAGAAAAGATCTTTTTACTATTACCGGAAGTTTTAAGAAAATGATTTTTGCCATATTCACCAACGGCATGCTGATAGATGATGCGATGATCGCCAAGCTTAAGAAAAATAAAAACATCGTTCCCATTATCAGCAACGAAGGCCGTGAATGCGAAACCGACGGCAGAAGAGGCCCCGGGGTATACAATCATTTCAAGGAGATCGCCACAAAGTTTAAAGAAAATCATATCATTTTCGGTGTTTCGTTTACTGCCACCAAATACAATTTCGATATTATCAATGATGACGCTTTTCTTAGGGAACTTATCAGTGCCGGCAGCAGCATGTTCTATTATTTTCCGTATAAACCTGTGGATGGAAAGTCCGAAGAGCTTATACTCAACAAAGCACAGTTGAAAATTCTGGAAGACTACACCTACACATTCCGCGAAAAATATAAAACCTTGTATTTTTCCCCCTTGGCCGAAAAACAGTTCAACGGTTGTTTAGGTGCCGGAAAAGGGCTGATGCATATAAACTACGACGGTAGTGTCGAGCCTTGCCCGTTTATTCCTTATTCCGACATTAATCTGAATAATGTTTCACTGAAAGAAGCTTTGAATTCTGAATTGTTCAGGACGATAAGGGAAAATCATGTCTTTTTGGAACAACATAATAACGGCGGATGCCCTTTGTGGGAAAACCGTGAATGGATCAATTCACTGGTTAAAGAAGAAATTACTAAAGCTGTTTAACTTACGGGGTGTTCATGGAAAAAGAACAAGTTCCTCAGGACAAAAATTACTACCTGGATAAAAATTTTAAAACTGTAGTGTATGCCGTGGATAAAGACGGCAAATATACCGCGGTTGACAGCGCCGGGTGGGAGCCTGAAAATTTTGCACAAAAACAGGCCTGGGATGCCATAAATGAAAACATCGAGCGCACCAAAAGGCGCGTAATCGCAGGGGAACTAAGCCCTATTGCCTACTACATCGAAAAAGATCAGTATAGCCTTAGGCGTTTGGCTCACCTGACCGGGTTGTCAAAACGAACGATCAGAAAGCATATGAAACCAAAGAACTTTGCAAAAATCGACAACAATGTACTGGAAATTTATTCAAAAGCATTTAAAGTTCCGGTTGAACAAATATTAAAACCATTCTGAAGTATCAGTATTGATGAGCATGCGGCGGCGACATAAAATTGATGAGATCCTGAATTACCTTGAAAAACAAGAGTTACAAAACTCAGCTGTCCGAAACGCCGTATCTGAAAATATTTCGTTTTTCAGAAATTCCTATTCCATTCTTTCTTTTTACAAATGGCTCTACACTAAAGCTCCGGGGATAAAAACGGAACATCTTCTGGAACTGATGGATATCGACTCCGCCAGTCCTTATGATACAGAACTCATCTCATCACTGGCAGCTACAGAACGAAAACTTTTTCCCGGCTTGATAAATCCACTGGTAAAAAGAATTTACAACCTGATTACATGTGAAAATACAAGGCTGATTGTCAGCACGGGTTCCGGAGCCATGGAAGTTGAACGACAGGTCATTTCTAGGTTGATACGTTCAGGAAATGACAAACCTGTTGTTTTTATAGGGTTAGACATTTCGGCATCATCACATAATTACGCGAAGCAAAACCTTGCTTCTCTAAAAACTGAACTCCATATCATTGAAATAAAAGAGCTTGATGATGCATCGTTGCAAAGGATCCGAAACGAAAACAAAAGTTTATACACCGTAATTTTGTGCAACAATGATATTTTCTCTCTGGGCAGGTACTTTTCAGAATCACGATTTGACCTGGCTTACCATTGTTTTTTCAAGCATCATATCACGGCTGTCGCTTCAAATGACATCGACAGCATTTTGAAAAAACATTCAAAAAGAGTAATCGAATACGATGGAGTGAAAAATAATTTTAATTCTTTTGTTCAGTCGCTTTTTGTTTGGAGGAACCCTGTTTTGCTTAGCGGGACTGTATTTTCAAACCTGAGGTACCGGAAAAAAAATGAACTGGGATCCCACAATACAGACTTCCGCATTAAAACGTACTGGATGAAAGGGACCTATATGAAAGAGACCAACGCTCCAATTGTTTCAGGCAATTTTAAATTATGATAAAAGATTTTCCTCACATACACGCGGCACATTGCGAAACAGGGACCATGCATGGACTGTTGAAATACAGCGGGTTTCACATCAGCGAACCGATGATTTTCGGCACCGGCTCCGGGTTGTATTTCGCTTACATGCCGTATTTAAAATATAACTCTATTCCTTTTATTTCATACCGGATTATGCCCGGTTGGCTCATCAATAAATTTAAAAACCGCTTCCATATTGACATCGTCAGAAAAAAATATCATTCCAAAGCCGAGGCCATGGATGACCTTGACAGGCTGCTTGAGCGAAACATTCCGGTTGGATTAGTAACCAACCTTTTTTTCATACCATACTTCCCCGAATCTTTTCGGTTCCATTTCAACAACCACAACATGATTGTTTACGGTAAGGAAAACGGTTCTTACCTGGTGAGCGACCCGATATTCGATGTTCCCACGACTATTTCATACGATGACCTCGTAACGGCAAGGTTTTCAGCCGGCTTGAGAGACCTCAGGGGAAATCTTTATCACATCAACGGAACAAGGGCCGATTACGACCTGAAAAAAATAATTCCTGAAGCCATACACGACACCACAAAAAGCTTACTCACCCCAATGCCGTTGAACGGATACAGAGGTATTCGCTACTTGTCCAAAAGGGTAAAAAAATGGCCCGATAAACTTGGTGATAAAATGGCAAAACGTTACCTCGGGAATATAATCCGGATGCTTGAAGAAGTTGGGACCGGTGGCTCCGGATTTCGTTATATGTATGCGGCTTTTTTGCAGGAATCGGCATCCGTTATGGAAAAAGACCTGCTACTGGAAACTTCAGCTGAAATGACACTGGCGGGAGATACCTGGAGAGAATTTGCTTACCATGCAGCCATAATTTGTAAAACGGAAAACCCTCCGCAAGATATGTATAATGATGCTTCCGACATACTTTTCCGTTGTTCCGAAACCGAAGAACGGGTGTTCAGGAAATTATCAAAACTATAATGACCATTCCATGGAAAATGATGTTATTATTAAAATAAAAAACCTTTCGAAATCCTATAAGGGCAATCTAAAACCGGCTGTTGATGACCTTAGCTTTTCCATTTCGCGCAATGAGATTTTTGGCTTGTTGGGACCAAACGGTGCCGGAAAAACGACACTGATCTCAGTATTATGCGGATTGTACAAACCTGATAAAGGAACGATTTTTATTAATGGTTCCGATTTGCATCAACATCTGAAATCCCTGAAAAAAATCATCGGTATCGTTCCGCAGGACATTGCATTATACCCCACGCTGACCGCAAAAGAAAACCTGCTCTTTTACGGCAATGTTTATGGCTTGAGCCGCCGTTATCTTGACGATAAAATCAACGAATGCTTTGCTATGCTTGAACTTGAAAATTCAAAAAATAAAAAAATAAATACATTTTCGGGTGGTATGAAACGCAGGATCAACATTGTCGCGGGTTTGTTGCATAATCCGGAGATTCTGTTTCTGGATGAACCAACGGTAGGCATTGATATCCATTCTAAAAAGATCATCATCGATTATTTGTCAGGCATCAATAAAAAAGGAACGACAATTATTTATACGTCGCACCTGATCGCTGAAGCAGAAGATTTCTGCACTTATATAGCCATTATGAACCATGGTAAAATCATTTCTGAGGGCAAACCTGCTGAACTGATCCACCGTTTTGAAAATACCAAAGACCTTGAAGAGGTTTTTCTTCAATTAACAGAAAAATCCATCGAATAAATGAAAGCATTCTTCGCGTCAATAAAAAAAGAAGTGCTGGTATTGTTGAGGGACAGGGCGGGACTGGGAATACTTTTCGTGATGCCGCTGGCGCTGGTAATCATCATGGCGCTGGTTCAGGACGGGCCCTACCAGAACTTCCAGAAGTCAGAATTTCCGCTGATCTTTGTCGATAACGATAAAGATACCGTTGGCTCTGTCATAGAAAAAAACATCAGAGACGCTAAAATATTTAGGATCAGCAAGGAGTTCAATGGTTTGCCGGCAACCGAACAGGTGGCCAAGGAGGCGGTTTCGCAGGGAAAGTTCAAAGCAGGTGTTGTGGTACCAGCCGGGCTATCAAAATACCTCCGAAAAAATGCCCGCATCATAGTGGCCAAGACATTTTCAGGACGTCCCGTTTCGGAAGAAACGCTGTTCAAAAAGCCGCCCGACTCCATGAAGATCAAATATTTTCTTGATCCCCTGACCTCTTTTTCATTCAAAAACACCATCGTTTACATACTTGAAAAATCCTCGTCTTCGCTGATCTCACAAACGATCACAAATAAATATTACGAGCATTTTGAAAATTTTTATCCTGTAGAGAATAAAATAAACTTCGACAGCTGCAGGATCATTGACATTCAGGAAATTGATGCTTCGAGCATTTATAATGCCAACGTGGTTTTTAATTCGGTACAGCATAACGTCCCAGCATGGACCATGTTCGCCATATTCTTTATTTTTCTTCCATTGGCCGGAAGCATCATCAAGGAGCGCGATTACGGCACTTATATCAGGCTGAAGTTTATGCCCAAAAGCTTTTCGACTGTTATAGCCGGGAAAATTATCCTATATACGGTGGTAGGTTGTGTTCAGTTTATAATGATGCTTATGGTCGGGAAATACCTGTTGCCGGCTATAGGGCTTCCTGCATTGGTGATCGGCAACAGTTATCTGGCTATATCGGTCATCGTCCTGTCAGCCTCATTGGCTGCCACCGCTTTTGGCGTTCTGATCGGAACCTTCTTTTCAACGCATCAGCAAATGGTAACCTTCGGTTCTATTTCGGTGATAATCCTTGCTGCCATAGGAGGAATTTTTGTGCCTATCTATATAATGTCGAAAACGATGGCGGCCGTGAGCAAATACTCGCCGCTGGAATGGGGATTGAATGCGTTCAACGAGATTTTCCTGCACAACGGAAATTTTTTCAACATATACATAGACGCATTAAAACTTTTACTATTTTCATTCGCTGCTTTTTTATTATCGTTACTATATAACAAATATAAAAGGATTAATTAGTAAAAATTATTTAAAATATTTAATATTATCTTTGCACGTCAAAATCCCGGCAGCAGGTATTTTTGCCTATAAGACACCATCCTACTGTTGCTGAAACTGAGAAATGCAAGGAAAAATAAACTTAAAAAGATTCCTCATGAACGCACTCACCGACGAAATAAAAAACAATATCCTAATTGAACTAAAACTAGGGGATGAATTTAATGACATTCAGCCCGACACTCCCTTATTTAACAACCCTTATGTTTCGCTCGATTCTATTGATGCGTTGCGTATCATCGTAATGTTGCAAAAGAATTACGGCATCAAGATCCAGGACCTGTCACAGGGAAGGAAGATCCTTGTTTCAATTAATACCATAGCAGCGTTTGTGGAAGAAAACAGGCTGGCACCACCAAAAATCTAAAATAAAAAAGCTGAGACCAAAATTTATCATAAATTATAAATTGAAAAATATTTATATTTATTGATGGGCTTATATTTAGGTTTCAGAAAATATTGCAAGAGTCTTATTGATTTGTTATTTTTATACATATCGTAATTTATTATTCTTGTAGACATTTTTTCTTTATTTGTCTTAAATATTTTAACATTTTTTTTGATTTTACCGAATTCTTTTTATATTTTTACATTCGGAAATATTTTATTGTATAAAAACAATTAATTGCTATTTATGAAAAATGCTTTACAATTCACTGCATGTTTATTTCTGTTGTGCCTGGTAATCACAGGAAGAACCTTAGGGCAAGTTGCTACTATCCAAACAGTGCCAGGATTTTGTGCCGGCAATAATACCACTGTTGATGTTACACTGGGAAGTTTTTCTTCACCTATTACAGGATTTCAATTTACAATAAGGTATGATACAGGATATCTGCATTATAACAATACTTCTAACTGGGCAGCTGGAGTTAACGGAGTGATAATACAGCATAATTTCTATGGGACCCCACCCAATGTTATTGACGCCTTGACATATGTTTGGGCTGACATGCCATTGAGTATCACAGGATTACTTTGTCAATTAGATTTTACTTATAAAACACCTTCAAGCGGATGTCAAAATGTGGTATGGTCTGATAATCCTACACCTCGTCAGTTTTTTGATGATAATTATAATGAAATTGTAGTTACATATGTGGACGGAGCGGTTTGTGCGGCTGACCCGGTAGCCCAGACAATCACAGGTACAACCCCCATAAATGTTGGGTCGTCGGAAACCTGGACAAGTACAAGCGCCGGTGGCACCTGGACAAGTGCTACTCCGGCAGTAGCTACTGTGAACTCATCAACTGGAGTTGTCACAGGAATAAGTGCAGGCACCTCTGTAATAACATATTCTGTAACAATAGGAGGTTGTGTCAATACGGCAACAAAATTAGTTACGATTACGGAACCACCAACAGCCACCATACAAACAATATCGGACATTTGCGTTGGCAGCAATGCTATTATTGACATTACGCTGGATAATTTTTCTTCTACAATTTCCGCATTTCAATATACCATAAGATATGACACGGCTTATCTGCATTATAACAACACATTAAACTGGGCTGCAGGTGTTACCGCTGTGAGTACTCTGCATAATTATTATGGCACCCCTCCAAATGTTGTTGATGCATTAACTTTTGTATGGGGTGATACACCCGTGAATATCAATGGTCTTTTATGTCAATTAGATTTTACTTATAAAGAAACTGGCAGCGGATGCCGTACCTTAACTTGGTCTGATGATCCGACAGAACGATTCTTTTTTGATGAATCTTTTAACGAATTCACAGTTACATATGTAGATGGACAAGTTTGTGTTGTCGATCCGGTACCTCAGACGATAACAGGCGTAACACCAATAAATATAGGCGCATCAGCAACATGGACAAGTACAACAGCAGGTGGGACCTGGACCAGTGCCAATCCGGGTGTAGCCACTGTGAACTCATCAACTGGCCTTGTAACAGGAATAAGTGCAGGCACATCTGTTATAACCTATTCTGTCACAATTGGCGGATGTGTCAATACTGCAACAAAATTAGTTACCATTACATCGATCCCGACAGCTACCATCGAAACAGTATCAGGGATATGCGCCGGGAGCAACACAGATGTTGATATTACACTTAATAACTTTTCATCCCCAATTACAGGATTTCAATTTACAATAAGGTATGATACAGCTTATCTGCATTATAACAATACCTCCAACTGGGCTCCAGGAGTAGCCGGTGTGGGAATTCAGCATAATTACTACGGCACACCACCAAATGTTATTGATGCTATAACTTTTGTTTGGGGTGACATTCCTGTGAATTTAAATGGCTTACTTTGTCAATTAAATTTTAAATATAAAACACCTTCAAGCGGTTGCCACACCTTAATTTGGTCAGATAGCCCAACACCCACGCAGTTTTTTGATGATAACTATAATGAAGTGTCCGTTAATTTATTGGATGGGGGAATTTGCTCGCTTACTGATGCAGAGCCACCGACCATCACATGCCCTGTTGACGTAACTGTTTCAACTGATGCCGGGCTTTGCACAGCTTCAGGTGTGGTTCTTGGAACACCAACAACAGCAGATAACTGCAGTGTGGCCAGTGTTACAAACAATGCACTGGAACCTTATTCCCTTGGAAATACGAATATAACCTGGACTGTCACCGATGGAAGTGGTAACACGGCCACGTGTACTCAGATTGTTACCGTAACTGATAATCAGCCACCTGTGGTTCAGGCAAATGGGAACTCGACAGTTGCATGCCCGTCCAATGCGATTGCACCAGTAGTTCCACCGGCAACGGATTATTGTGACGGGTTGGTCACAGGAAGTTTATTTAGCCTGGTAGACAACCCCAATCCCGTTAGTTGTGAAGGGTCAAGGACATATACATATTCATATACCGATAATGCAAGCAATGTTTCATATTGGACCTACACCTATACTATTGAACGTTTACCGTTTGCCGACCCTGCAGATCAGGGTTCTACGGTCGCTTGTGCAGCCTTAGCTGTCACACCCACCTTGCCGACGGTCACCGACAACTGCGGCAACACCCTGACACCGACAGGGCCGGCCATGGGCGGAACCTATGCATCCTGTGAAGGGACCATCACCTATACTTACACTTACACAGACTGCGAAGGCAACATCAACGACTGGGTGTACACCTATACCATAGAACGTGAAGACTTCAGTATGCCTGCCAATGGTAGTTCTACCGTTGCCTGTATTGCTGACGCCACGGCACCTGCAGCTCCTGCGGTCACCAACAACTGTGGTAACACCATTACCCCGACTGGCCCGGTATCCGGAGGTACTTATGTTTCCTGTGAAGGTACCAGGACTTATACATACACATACACAGACTGCGAAGGCAATGCACATGACTGGGTATACACCTATACCATTGAACGTTTACCGTTTGCCGACCCCGCAGATCAGGGTTCTACAGTTGCTTGTGCAGCATTAGCTGTCACACCCACCTTGCCGACGGTCACCGACAACTGCGGCAACACCCTGACACCCACAGGGCCGACCATGGGCGGAACTTATACAACCTGTGAAGGGACCGTTACTTATACCTATCTTTACACAGACTGCGAAGGCAACACCAACGACTGGGTGTACACCTATACCATAGAACGTGAAGACTTCAGTATGCCTGGCAATGGTAGTTCTACCGTTGCCTGTATTGCTGATGCCACGGCACCTTCCGCTCCTGCAGTTACAGATAATTGCAGTAACAATATTACGTCAACAGGCCCGGTATCCGGCGGCACGTATGACGGTTGCGAAGGTACCAGGACTTATACATACACATACACAGACTGCGAAGGCAATACACATGACTGGGTATACACCTATACCATTGAACGTTTACCGTTTGCCGACCCCGCAGATCAGGGTTCTACGGTCGCTTGTGCAGCCTTAGCTGTCACACCCACCTTGCCGACGGTCACCGACAACTGCGGCAACACCCTGACACCCACAGGGCCGGCCATGGGCGGAACCTATGCATCCTGTGAAGGGACCATCACATATACTTACACATACACGGACTGCGAAGGCAATACCAACGACTGGGTATACACCTATACCATTGAACGTGAAGACTTCAGTATGCCTGGCAATGGTAGTTCTACCGTTGCCTGTATTGCTGACGCCACGGCACCTGCAGCTCCTGCGGTCACCGACAACTGTGGTAACACCATTACCCCGACTGGCCCGGTATCCGGCGGCACGTATGACGGTTGCGAAGGTACCAGGACTTATACTTACACATACACAGACTGCGAAGGCAACACCAACGACTGGGTGTACACCTATACCATTGAACGTTTACCGTTTGCCGACCCTGCAGATGCCGGTTCTACAGTTGCTTGTGCAGCCTTAGCCGTTGCACCCACCTTGCCGACGGTCACCGATAACTGCGGCAACACCCTGACACCCACAGGGCCGACCATGGGCGGAACCTATGCATCCTGTGAAGGTACCGTTACTTATACCTATCTTTACACAGATTGTGAAGGCAACACCAACGATTGGGTGTACACATACATTATTGATATCCCTACATTTGCAGATATTGCTCCGACTACAGCCACTGTTGACTGTTATTCAAATATTATACTACCAACACCTCCATCTGTAAATGACTTCTGTGGGACGCCTATTACAAACATCACCGGACCTGTTGAAGGAACAGTTCCTCCCGGTGAGGGAGATGTTACCTATACCTGGACCTATACTGACTGTGCAGGGAATATTAAATATTACATTCACACTGTGACAATTGAGTTTGGGTCTTTTGCAGAACCTATTCCAACAACTGCTACAGTAAACTGCTACTCCTCTATTGTGATTCCAACGCCCCCAACAGTTTTTGATGGTTGCAATAATGTATTAACTCCAACAGGTCCAGTTGAAAGTTCACCTCTACCAACCTGTGAAGGAGACGTTACTTATACATGGACATACATCGATGGTGTAGGTGACCCACATTATTATGTCCATACTGTAACAATCGAAAGAGAGGACTTTATCATGCCTTCCAACACCTCCTCTACAGTCTCTTGTGCTGCCGAAATAGTAGCTCCCACACCGCCTTCAGTAAATGATAACTGCGGAGCACCAATCACTCCTGTAGCAGGTACACCACCAACAGAACCATCCTGTGAAGGTGATATGGTATACAGTTGGACCTATACGGATTGTGAAGGTAACAGCCATATCTGGTCACATACCATCACGATTGAATACGCTCCATTTGCTGCGATAACTCCTACAGCGGAAACAGTCACATGTTATGATGACATTGTAATACCAATTCCACCTACCGTTTATGATAACTGCAATAACCTTCTAATTCCGACCGGTCCTGTTGAAGGACCTGTTCCGGGTTGTGAAGGCGATGTTACTTATACCTGGACTTATACTGACTGTGAAGGTAATATTCAACTGTATGTCCATACGGTAACCATTGACATCCCGACATTCGGGGATATCGCGCCAACATTTGCTACGGTAGACTGCTATTCCAATATTATACTGCCCACACCGCCGACTATTAATGATTTCTGTGGAAAACCAATCACAAATATCACCGGACCTGTTGAAGGTACTGTTCCTCCTGGTGATGGAGTGGTAACTTATACATGGACCTATATTGATTGTGCCGGTAATTCAAAATTATATGTTCACTCAATCACCATAGATGATAATGAAATACCGACGATTACCTGTCCTGCCAATGTCAATGTAACTGCTGATGCAGGGCTTTGCACCGCAACCGGAGTTGCTCTTGGAACACCGGTAACGGGCGACAACTGTTCGGTATTCAGTGTTACCAATAACGCTGTTGAACCTTATTCTCTGGGCAATACAACTGTAACGTGGACCGTCACTGATGGCAGCGGCAACACCGCCACCTGCCAGCAGACCGTGACTGTTACCGATACTCAACTCCCGACGATCACCTGTCCGGCCAATGTCAATGTAACTGCTGATGCAGGGCTTTGCGCCGCGTCTGGAGTTGCTCTTGGAACACCGGTGACCGGTGACAACTGTTCGGTATTCAGTGTTACCAATAACGCTGTTGAACCTTATTCTCTGGGCAATACAACTGTAACCTGGACGGTCACCGACGGCAGCGGCAACACCGCCACCTGCCAGCAGACCGTGACTGTGACGGATACTCAACTCCCGACGATCACCTGTCCGGCCAATGTCAATGTAACTGCTGATGCAGGGCTTTGCACCGCAACCGGGGTTGCACTTGGAACACCGGTAACCGGCGACAACTGTTCGGTTGCCAGCGTTACCAATAATGCCGTTGAACCTTTTGCACTGGGCAATACCTTGGTAACCTGGACAGTCACCGACGGCAGCGGCAACACCGCCACCTGTCAGCAGACCGTGACTGTGACGGATACTCAACTCCCGACGATCACCTGTCCTGCCAATGTTAATGTAACTGCTGATGCAGGGCTTTGCACCGCGTCTGGAGTTGCTCTTGGAACACCGGTAACCGGCGACAACTGTTCGGTTGCCAGCATTACCAATAATGCCGTTGAACCTTTTGCACTGGGCAATACGGTGGTAACCTGGACGGTCACCGACGGCAGCGGCAACACCGCCACCTGCCAGCAGACCGTGACCGTTACCGATACTCAACTCCCGACGATCACCTGTCCTGCTACGGTTAATGTAACTGCTGATGCAGGGCTTTGCACCGCAACCGGGGTTGTACTTGGAACACCGGTAACCGGCGACAACTGTTCGGTATTCAGTGTTACCAATAACGCTGTTGAACCTTATTCTCTGGGCAATACAACTGTAACCTGGACGGTCACCGATGGCAGCGGCAACACCGCCACCTGCCAGCAGACCGTGACCGTTGCGGATACAGAAGATCCTGTGATTATTTGTTCAGGACCAATTAGTGTCACAGCTGGGGAAGGCGAATGCAGTTCGTTTGTTACGGTGATTGTGCCCACCACCACTGATAATTGCGGGGTGAGCAGTGTAATTAATGATTTCAATGGCACTGCCAATGCAAGCGGCACCTATCCTGCAGGAACAACAACAGTATTATGGACTGTCACCGACATACATGGTAATTCAAGTACCTGTATACAGACAGTTACCGTTAACGGTGCTGTTGAAATCACAACAGAGCCGGCAGCTCAAGCGCCAGTATGTGTAGGAGGAGTTTTGTCAGCTTTGAGTGTAACTGCCAGTGGAGGCTTGTTACCACTAACCTACCAATGGTACTCAAGTACAATTGATGATAATGAAACCGGTGCTCCTATTTCCGGAGCGACCTCATCAACCTATGTGCCTCCAAGCGGTTCAGCCGGAACATTGTATTATTATTGTATTGTCAGCGTTTCCGGTTATGACTGTGGGCCGGATACAAGTAATACTGCAGCAGTAACGGTGGTAGTTGATCCAACCTGGGCTTCAAATACAGTATCCTCGAATTCAATTTGTGCCGGCAGCCAGGTTAGTTTCAGCGCTACTGTCAGTAACGGACAAGGTGGAACCATTACATGGATAAGATCAACAACACCGGGTGGCCCTGGTATTGTTGTGACTTCACCTTATATTGAATCTGCTCCTGGAACTTATTATTACCGTCCACATTATGAACCGACAGGCGAAGGATGTGATCTAGCCGATGGTGTTGAAAGTATCATAAATGTTGCACCAACATTTCCTGTAAGTGTTACCATAAATGTCTCTCCTGCAACAATAGTCTGCGAGGGTACTCTTGTTACATTCGAAGCAGTTGCTGACAATCCTGGAACAGCACCGGTTTATCAATGGACATCAAATGGTGAAATAGTGGGAAGTAATAGCCCAACTTATATAGCAACCTTATCAAGCAGTGGTACAATAATCTGCACACTAACTTCCGATTTGGAGTGTGCTTCAGGCAATCCTGCATCTGACACTATACAAATAATGGTTAAACCCAGTCTGATTGCTGGTATCAGTATAACAACTGACAACACGGTAATATGTAGTTCATCTATTGCTGATTTTACAGCTTCACCCGCAAACGGAGGTACGATGCCTCAATATCAGTGGTATCTGAATAGTGTTCTGGTTGGCACAGGCAGTACTTATTCAAACAACGCTCTGATTACTGGGGATTCTATTCAATGTCAGCTAATTTCGAATGAAGCTTGCGTGATAAACAATCCGACATGGTCTAATTCAATTCATATGACGGTTCATCAGACACCGACTGCTGAAGCTGGTGCTTATGCTACATTTACCGGAACTCCGATTCAAGTGGGTGATCCATCTAATGGCCCTGGAGTTTTCACTTGGTTGCCTGTAACCGGATTGAACGATCCTGGTGTTGCGCAACCAACTGCTTCACCAACTGCTACAACTACCTACACGTTGATAGTTGATAATAACGGCTGTACGGCTACAGATACTGTTACAATTACTATTGGCACCCTCACACATACCATCAGTGGGAAAACTCAATATGCTGCCAGAGTAAATGCAGGTGCCCCGATACCTAATTTCCCAACTTACAACCCTGTAATTTATTCTATCAATAATGTTATAGTGGTGCTGAAAACGGTACCTGGAGGTATAGAAGTGGCAAGGGATACAAGTGATGCTCTTGGAAATTACCAACTCAATAACATCGCGGATGGTAACTATATGTTGTCTTACGATAAATATACGGCTGATACGATGCAATGGGTAAATGATGTAAACGCCATAGACATTGCCATGTTGAAGTATTATATTGGCGTTGACACATTGCAGGATCCTTCAAGGTGTTTTTCTGCAAAATACAAGAAAGCGGTCGATGTTGATAATAATACTATTATAAACGCTATTGATGTTGCCAGAATGAAATCAAAGGTTGGAGCACCTTTCGATGCTTTGAAGAACTTCCCGAAAGGCAACTGGGTAGCGCTCAACCAGGCAGTTACTGTTACCGGATCCAATCTAAACATTAACCTGGAAACAATTTCCTATGGTGACTATAATGCTTCGAGTAGTCAGTACCGCGATTCATTGACTAACTGGAGCGGAGCCAAATCATTAACCAAAGAGTTTATTATTACATCCGACGAATATTTAATGATTCCGAGGCAATCATACTTCGAGGTCCCATTGAAAATCAGCACCAAAGTAAATGATTTCGCTGCCATGGGACTGGAAATAAACTATCCAAGCACTGAATATAAGCTTGTTTCGGCTTATATGACCGGTACCGGCAAAAAAGGTTCGGTGAAGATCAATCCTTCATTTGAAGAAGTTTTAACAACTGATAATGATTTACTGATTACAGATATAGATGGTGTGATCAGAGTGGTTTATGCTACGACAAATCATTTTGATGTTGCACCGAATGATCAGATCATCGTTTTAGGGTTCCGCCCTCTGAGAGAGCTTGATCGTGGAGAACTTCAATTTAATTTATCCGGGACCGGTGTCATTGGGAACCAGTTTGGACAAGAAAATGACGAAACCTATCTGTTAATGCCGAAGATCTTCGTTCAGGATGAAGGGCAGGTGGGATTTGAGTTAGTTGGATACCCAAACCCTTTCAGCGATAAAGCAACTATAACTTATAGCATTCCAGAAGACGGACAGGTTAAACTAAAAGTATTTAATGCTATTGGTGAGCTGGTTTCAGAACTGGAGAATAAGTTCCAGGAAATGGGTAGTTATACTGTGGAATTTTCATCTGAGAATCTGCCAGCCGGTATGTATACTTTTAAATTGGAATTTACCGGAGCGGATAAATCGAAATGCATAATATTTAAAATGATTCATTGAGACGGGTAAACAGAATTAATTAAACTTTTAAGTAGGTATTACTGCTTGGAAAGTGGCTGAATATGCTTTTTACTTTTGTTTCATAATTTTAAATAATTATAATACTTTTGCATCTCGGATGGGGCGTTAGCTCAGTTGGCAGAGCGCTAGGTTCGCAATCTAGAGATCACGGGTTCGACTCCCGTACGCTCCACGCAGTGGAGAGGACGAAGGCAGCGAAAGCTGCCTTTTTTGTTTTGCAAAAACAAAAAGAGGCGAAGTTTATCCCGATGAGTAAGCGACATCGGGAACTCCCGTACGCTCCACCAAGCGGGACACAGTACGTTTTTCAGTACTTTGTCCCGTTTTATTTTTTTTGGAAGTTTATCCCGATGAGTAAGCGACATCGGGAACTCCCGTGTTGCATTCAATATTGAATGCTTCCCCGAAGATTTTAAGTTTGAAAAACAGAGAAGGATTTGAAAATTGAAAGTCACAAATTGAAGCTCCCATATTGATATTCATTTATTTTATACTAAAAATAAATTGATTTCTAAGCAACCAATATCCCAATAATCAGGTCTTTATAGTATAATGGGATTCACCATGAAAAAGTATATTTTCATTTTAGTTTTGGTTTTTTCATCCCTCCCTGTTTATCCACAATGGATCAATGGGATGAGCGTCTATCCACCGTCCCCGACAACCATCGACAACATTCTGGTGATCGTGGAAGGCCGGTTTCCTTCGGGTGGTTGTTCTGATTGGTATATCCTGAGCTATACGCAAAACGGATTTGAACTTACTTATAATGTTGTAAACTGTGTGGGGCCATTAGCTTACATATGTTCGAACAATGACACCATCAATGTCGGAAATGCACTTCCTGCCGGGAGTTATAACGTAATTGTTAACCTTAATGCCGGCTCAGGAGATAAACCCTGTCCCCCATTTTCCCAGTGGGCCTCCGACACTATTTATTTTGATGTAACGCCGTTTTCCGGCATGGCTAATGAAAATAGCGATTTGGGAATTAAAATATATCCGGATCCAGCCACAGAATTTTTAATTATTGAACAAGCGGAATTTAAAGAAGAAACTTCAATTTCCATTTACAACTTGCAGGGGCAGCTACTTTTAATGCAAACCATGTTTCAGTCAAAAGAAAAAATTGATATCAGCAGTTTTGCCAGCGGGGTTTTGATAATAAAGTTGAGCAACAACAGTGGGGTGTCAGCGGTAAAGTTTGTTTTTACAAAGCCATAGATTAGCTGTAAATCGTCTAAGGTGTTATAATTTTCTTAATAATATGGAACCGCTGGAATAGCCTCCTCCAAACACCGAAATGACAATCAGATCATCTTTTTGAAATTTTTCCATGTTTTGCGACATTACGATCGGTGTGCTTGCACAACCGGTATTGCCAAGCTGTTCGATGTTGTTAAGTACGGATGCTGGATCTAATTTTAATTTCTTAACTACATAATCAGTGATCCGGCTGTTGGCCTGATGGGGAATAAGGTATTTTAACTGACTGATTTGAATATTATTTTTTGTCAAAATCTGTTCAATTTCCTGAACCATGTATGTGCAAGCATACTGAAAGACATCTTTCCCATATGGCATCTGTAATCCGCCATTGGCAGGCCTCAGATACACGCCCTCAATACTTCTGCCGATATGGCCTAAGCCGGTAGTGTTCACATCCAACACTTCAAAATCACCGTCGGAATACCGCTGATTGGAAAGAAATATGGCCGATGCACCGTCGCCCCATAAAAAATTGGATTTTTTATCTGAAAGGTCGTTATACAAACTGTTGTTTTCAGAGACAACAATTAACGCTTTGCTTGCTTTTTTATTCGCGAAATAGCACTCGACAATTTCAACCGCATTTACAAAAGAAGAACACGCAGAGTCGATGCTGAAACATTTTGCCTGATCAATATTAAAATGCTTCTGTACCGCATGAGCCAAGGTACCGACAGTATCATACGGTGTATAGGTGGCGCCAATGATCAAATCTATTTCTTTCATGGCAAACGGCATTTTTAACGATGCGTTTTTTACCGCTTCAATGGCCATGGAATTGGTGTTTTCATCAACACCTGTATGCCTCCGCTGCTTTATCCCGCTTTTGGCAATAATTTCCTCATCAGTAATATCATAATTGACAGAAAAGTACTCATTTGATACTACGATATCGGGAATGTAATCTGTAACTAGATTTAATATCATATTAAACTATTCTATTTTATCATATATTTACTAACTTGTCGCGGACTTCTCCAGTAGGCACTTTCAAGTGATTTATTAGTTTTGGTGCGCAAAGATAATGAAAATTAACGAAATAATAACAAGCCATAAAAAACGCACGGTGGTAAAACGGAGTTTTTGTAAAATAATTATAATTTTTTCAGAAAAAACTCCCTGGCAAATAGTCTTCCATATTTCATGGTTGAGTAATTAATTCAACGTAGGTTGATTGATAATTAAAAAAAACGTATTTTTACAAATGGAAGATACGATTACAAATGTTTAAAAAAGCAACCGGCCTGTGTAACAAAATTTTCCATTTTTATTACGATGGTTTCCGCTCTATGACCGTCGGTAAAAAATTATGGGCTGTGATCCTGATTAAACTATTTATCATTTTTATTGTGCTTAAACTTTTTTTCTTTCCGGATTTTTTAAAAACCAGATTTGAGGATGATGAACAAAGAAGTGATTATGTAATGGAACAGCTTACAAACCCATAAACTAAATAATTATTTTTTACATGATTGGAAGTGTTGATATAGCATTGGTGGACTGGTCAAGGGCGCAATTTGCACTCACAGCGATCTATCATTGGTTTTTTGTCCCGCTTACACTGGGGCTGTCCTTTTTGATTGCCATAATGGAAACCATTTATGTCCGGACAGGCAGGGAAGAATGGAGGCGGATCACAAAATTCTGGATGAAATTATTCGGGATTAATTTTGCCATCGGTATTGCCACCGGGATTATCCTGGAATTTGAGTTTGGCACCAACTGGTCGAACTATTCCTGGTTTGTCGGGGATATTTTCGGCGCGCCCCTGGCCATCGAAGGCATACTGGCATTTTTTCTTGAATCCACCTTCATAGCCGTGATGTTCTTCGGCTGGAATAAAGTGAGTAGGAAGTTTCATCTGTTGTCAACCTGGCTTGTCGCTTTTGGGGCCAGTTTATCGGCGCTATGGATACTCGTTGCCAACGCCTGGATGCAGTCCCCGGTGGGCATGGAATTCAATCCCGATACCGCACGCAGCGAAATGCTGGATTTCTGGGCCGTACTTTTGTCGCCCGTTGCTGTCAATAAATTTCTTCATACCATCACCTCTTCTTATGTGGTGGCTGCATTATTCATGTTATGTGTGAGTTCATGGTTTTTACTGAAAAAGCGCGAGCTTATGTTCGCCAAAAAGAGTATCATCATTGCCTCGGTATTCGGGTTGTTATCCGCCTTATTTGTAGCCGTGACCGGTGACGGATCTGCCTATATGGTGGCACAAAAACAACCGGCCAAACTTGCTGCCATGGAAGGTTTGTATCAGGGGAAATCCGGCGCAGGCCTTATTGTTTTTGGAGTTCCCAAAGCGGATGCAAATAAAAACAGGGAGGATAATTTCCATTTCAAACTGGAAGTTCCCAAAATGTTGTCCTTACTTGGTTTCCGGCAGGCAGATGCGTATGTCCCCGGCATTAAGGACCTCACCGACGGTAACGCCGAAAGGAATATCATGTCGGCCGGAGAAAAAATTGAAAAAGGGAAACTGGCAATAGGTGCATTGTCTTCCTACAAAGATTATAAAAAATTAAAAAACCTTGCAAAGGCCGATTCATCGCTGCGGGTTTTTAAAGAACACTCCAGCTATATGGGATATGGGTATTTGGAAGATCCCGACAGTATCATCCCTAATGTCCCAATTTCTTTTTACACCTTTCACATCATGGTCGGATTAGGGGCAATGTTCATTTTGTTGTTTATGGTGGCATTATATCTGACCTTACGAAATAAACTCGAAAATAAAAAACTTCTGTTAAGGATCATCATGTGGTTCTTCCCGTTGGGGTTTATTGCATCTCAATGCGGCTGGATCGTTACGGAAGTCGGCCGGCAGCCATGGGCCATACAGGACTTGCTTCCTACGGCTGTTGCAACCACACATATCAGCGCATCGGCTGTAATGACAACCTTTATTTTATTTGCCGTATTATTTACCATTTTATTGATCGCGGAGATCAAAATTATGATCACCCAGATAAAAGCCGGTCCGGAAGGAGGTGAACATGTTTGAAAGTTGTTCATACCTGTTTTTGCAGTATTATTGGTGGATCATCGTGTCACTGCTGGCAGCCTTTTTTATTTTTCTGACATTTGTCCAGGGCGGGCAAACCCTTTTTGGCGCTTTGTCAAAAAATGAGATTGAAAAAACCATGCTCGTGAACTCCACCGGGCGCAAATGGGAGTTTACCTTTACCACACTGGTGGTTTTTGGAGGCGCCATGTTTGCTGCTTTTCCAAAGTTTTACGCCACCAGCTTCGGTGGCGCCTATTGGGTCTGGATTGCGATATTGTTCTGTTTTATTATACAGGCGGTTTCTTACGAATTCAGGAAAAAAAGAGGAAATTTTCTTGGTTCAAAGGTTTATGAATCATTTTTGTATATCAATGGCAGTGTGGGTGTTTTCCTTATTGGTGTGGCTGTTGGCACATTCTTCACCGGTTCTGATTTCAGGATCAATGAAATGAACCAGGTGCTATGGCTTAACCATACCCGGGGGCTTGAAGCTGTTTTCAATATTCAGAATGTGGCTCTTGGCCTGGCAGTTTTTTCACTTGCACGGGTTTTGGGTTCATTATATTTCATCAACAATATAGATGATGAAGAAATTTACAAGCGTTCAAAAATGCAGCTCATATACAACACCGTTATTTTTCTTGTTTTCTTTCTGACTTTTATTATCATGCTTTTTATAAAAGATGGTTTCGCCTATGATACAACCTCCGGAACTGTTACAATGGAACCATACAAATACCTGAATAACCTGTTACAGATGCCCACAGTTCTTATTATTTTCGTTGCGGGAGTATTGCTTGTCCTTACAGGCATTGGGATCACTATTTTTATGAAGAGTAGGCGCGGAATCTGGTTTTCAGGGATAGGGACCGTAATGACCGTGTTTGCGTTGATGCTTATAGCCGGATTTAATAATACCTGTTTTTATCCCTCTTCCGCTGATTTGCAAAGTTCGCTGACCATAGAAAACAGTTCTTCGAGTAAATACACGTTAATGGTTATGAGCTATGTGTCGCTTATCTTGCCGTTTGTTATAGCCTATATTTTCTTTGCATGGAAAGCGATCGACCGAAAGAAAATCGACAGGCAGGAACTATCTGATACAGAACATAAATATTAACTAATAAATCCAAACATGTACGATTCATTATTGGCATCTGTAATCTGGTACCTAAGCTGGCCGGTGTTTATTTTTGTATCATATCAATTGATACGGATTGCCATTAATTATTTTGAAAAAAAGCATCCTGTTTGATTATTCACGATCCATGCGTGATTTAGCCTCGATGCACCATAATAATTCTTTAATAAAAACCCCCGCTCTTTTATCTGTGGCTTGCTTGTCGGCCGGAGCGCCACTTTCATCAAAGGCTTCCTGAACTTTCGGTACCGGGAACATGGCCGGAACGGTCCACGATCGGATTTTCCAAAGTGAAAACTGTAAAGAAGCAATCACCTGTGTCCCGCCAAAAACGCCGTCCGAAGCTGTAGTAATCGCTATGGGTTTTCTCCGCCATTCATCATAAAGCAGATCCACCACATTTTTTATGCTGGCCGGATAACCGCCATTGTATTCGGGCGTAACGATAATGACACCATCCGATGATTTGATCCTTTCTGCAAAGTCAAGGACGTTGGCAGCCGGGGACTTCTGGAATCGCAGGCGTTCATTAAATAATGGAAAATTATAACTGTTCAGATCAAGTATTTCAACTGTTGCCAGTTGGTTTTCTTGCAAATAGTTTTTGAAGTACAATGCAACACGGTGGCTGTTTCGGCCATCTCGTACACTTGATGAAATGATTGAAATTTTTGGCATGGTCTGAATTTTTTAAATTTGATCCGATTAAGGCTGTATCCAATACAGTGTAATTCAATACTTTTTCCGTATAAAACTAATATTTTTTTGAAAAAGAATGAATACGTACCAATAAAAAAATTTAACCCGTATAGAAAGATTACGGCAGCAGCCTTCCGGAGACAAGCTAAAAAATGCCAGAAAGAGCCGGTCGAATGGCCAAAAGGTAATTTTTTGGTCGATGTAAAGCAGATGGAGCAGGAAATTACAGTAGCATTTGCCTTCCAGAATAATGGCTGCCAGGGCTTTTTGGCTTGATCAAATATTGGGAGGATTGATTTCGGGGATCTTTTTACTGAATTTCCTTTAGAATCCTCATCGCTTCGTCCACATGTTTTGTTGCCTCCGTTTGAGAATCAAACATATAAACAACGATACCTTTTTTATCGACGACATAGGTTACGCGCCCGGGTAAAAAGCCTAATGAGAATGCTCCAAACATCTTCCTGACCTTGTTTTCCTCATCACTAAGCAAAGTGAAATTCAGCTTGTATTTCTTTTCAAATTTTTTATGACTGGCCACAGACTGCCCGCTGATACCAATTATCATGGCATCGGCATCGTTGAATACGTCGTACTGATCGCGGAAATAACAAGCTTCTTTGGTGCATCCGGGTGTGTCATCTTTGGGATAAAAATATATTACAAGATTTTTTTTACCAATCACATCCTTGATGTTGAGCATGTTTCCATTTTGGTCGGGTAATGTAAAATCCGGTATTGTTGAACCGATTTCAATTTTTTTCATAATTCAGGTATTTGAAGTAAAAAGTTTTTTTGAGTTTTATGAAGGCCTACATACGCAGTTTTTTAAACTCTTCTTTCATTCTGGTGATGTCAGTCAGCCATTCTTCAATATCTTGTTCATGTTCCTGCTCTTCAGTAAGAATGGTTGTTGCCATCTGATGTGTAGCGTGGTCTTTCCCGTTAGTGAGGTCTGCAATTCCCTGATACCTCTTGATGGCGCAACGTTCTCCGTTCAGGTTCTGGTTGAGTACCACTTCAACATAAGGATCTACAGGTGCTTCATACGCGCAACCTGCAAATTTTGGCCAGTCCGAAGGATTCAGTACAGGTGTCCCGCCAAGTTGAATGATCCTGCTGACCACCAAAACCGCATGATTCAATTCCTGGGTGGCATGAAGCAGCAGTTCGGGTTCGATCTCGCTTCTCATCGGCCCCTCCATCATGCGGGCGCCAATCCAATATTGATAGTAAGCCAGCCATTCTTCGCTCAGGGCCTGGTTCAATACTTCAATTAATTTTTCAACATCCAGATTTACGATTTCTGTTCCAGTTTTTCCCATGGTTTTTAGTTTTTTTAAATGATGTTTCAAAAATACGCAACCATAACATGCTTCATATTAATAACAGATTAAAGCTTGATTAAGATGTTATTAATAATCCGCTTTCATGATTTTTATAAGAAGCTATCCTATGATTGACGGGCTTATTCACCGCTTGAGCAGCAGTTTTGTTATGATGATTCGTCAGCTTCATTTCAGGCCTGCCTTTCATAATATTTATGGCCAAATAAGGCCATTCCGACGTTATATAACCTCATTTATTTTTGGGAATTCCATATTCCAGTTCAATAATTTTCGCTTCATTATTGCCGAAAAAAACAAAACTTGCCTGTAAAAACGAAGGTGGACCATATTTGTCCATTGCATTGTTCGAAAAACCATAACCCTCTGTAGGTATCCCAAGTGCATTTTTATCCAGTTTGCCATCGAGGTTAATATCATGTATTGCAGCAATAGCATAATCCCCATAAGGCAGGTTTTCAAATTTGATCAGCTCTTCATTAGCACTGATGGCCATAATATCACCCTTGTATGGTTTTTTATCAGGAAAATCATCCGACTTATTAAACAAAGCAACCATCAGTTGCCCTTCCATACTTTTGAAACCCTTCACCAACACCATTAAAGTACCGGTTTCAGTTTTGGGTTCCTTTTTTTCATTTAATCCGGAAATTGAACCGGCCAAACAAAAAACTATTAAAAACAAGAATAACTTTTTCATATCAAATGGTATTAAAATTTTTAATAAAAGGGTTAAAACTCCCGTTTTTTAAGCCACCGCAGCGTAACCTTGGGGCTCCGCTTTTAGTGGTTATTGATTTTTTCATTTATTTCATCGGGTGATATTAAAGATAAACATTTTTAAGTTCTTTAAGAAGGTGGTGATATGCATCATGTTTGCCAATACCAATCTTCTCAATTTCCAGCTTTTCAAAGGCTTCGGCTATTTTTGATTGTTCTTCTTCACTGAGAACCTTATCGGCCAACATAAAAAGCACAAAGTTTTCTTTTTCAATATGATTTTTGAGAAGTTGGACATAGTCTCTTGAGCTTGAAATTAAGCATTGGATCGCCTGTTTGTTTCCTTCTTTGAATTCCTTAAAAGCCATATTTAAAACGATGATAAGTTCCCGGGCTTTTCTGTGCTCATTAATCATGATCCCTATGGGGCCTCCTTCATTTTGAATTCCATGCTTTTCTAAAGCGGGAAACAATATTTCTTCTTCCTTGGCATGATGACATCTGTCGGCAAACCCCTGGAGAAATTCAATTATTTTTTCATAATGGTCACAATTCAATTCTTTCCCAACAGTGAGATCAATGGATATTTTTTCCATGATACGAAGCATGAGCTTTATGCCTTCATGCTCATCTTTCAATTGTTGTGTTGCTTTCATAATGGGGCTCCTGTTTTTATTGATTTTCCCGGACTTCTTTATTAATGGACCATCCTGTTTTTAAGCCAACAACAAACCAGGCAAGGGCAATGGTTCCCAGCGCAAAAATGGTATCTCCGACGATTCTCAGCCAGCGCAACGTTTCCATGGCCGGGCTTTGCAAAAATTCATTCGAACGCGCATACCACATTCCATGCTTGATGCTGGCAATAGTCTGCAGCACTCCCACTGGCAGCAGGCTGATCAAAACCATGAGCATCAGGCCGATATTTATGGACCAGAATGCAAATCCGATAACCTGATTTTTCCATTGGTATTTTTGGGTCAGGCCTTTCAGGACGAACAGCATCAATCCTATGCCAAGCATGCCATACACACCAAATAATGCGGTATGTCCGTGAACGGCTGTGGTGTTGAGCCCCTGCATGTAATACAAGGCAATGGGCGGGTTGATGAG
>Ga0209099_1000082_pt1 | contig 107716 bp, 107 predicted proteins | sample AD_JPNHW2_MetaG_FD_184430 | JGI IMG/M metagenome (GOLD analysis project Ga0209099, IMG submission 184430) | Active sludge microbial communities of municipal wastewater-treating anaerobic digesters from Japan - AD_JPNHW2_MetaG (SPAdes) (version 2) | ecosystem: Engineered > Bioreactor >...
GACGCGCGAAGTGATCGATCTTTTAAACCCCCGGTATCATTTTTTTGATTATGCAGCGATACCCGGTTCTTTATATGGGACGCAACATCAGCGAATACGGTGGTTTAAAGAACATGTCTATATCCACCTTCCTCTTTTTGTCCGGCCGGCATTTTATTTCATGTATCGGTATTTTATCCGGCTGGGATTTCTTGACGGCACTGAGGGGCTTATGTGGCATTTTTTACAGGGATTTTGGTATCGTTTCCTTGTTGACGCCAAAATATTTGAAATATACAGAAAAGCGGGATATGGCAGGGAACGTATCCGGCAGTTTCTTCGCGATGAATATCATATTACAATCTAATGACAAAACGTACAGTCATTCTCGGTATTAACGCGTATCATCCTGATTCTTCAGCGGCGCTTATTATTGACGGAAACCTCGTTGCTGCCGTGGAAGAAGAGCGTTTTAATCGTATCAAGCATTGGGCGGGTTTTCCGCAGAATTCCATCGCGTATTGTTTGCACGAGGCAGGAATTGGGATTTCCGAAGTGGATCATATTGCGCTTAATCGCGATCCAGGCGCCAATTTTTACAAAAAAGCGTTTTATGTCCTTGTCTCGAGGCCTCCGGTTTCATTGGTCGCAAACCGTTTAAAGAATATTGTACGTCTCCAGGGGATTCGAAAGCGTATGGAAGGCATTGGTGCGGGTTCTTCGCACATGCGCGCGCGTGTTTGGGCTGTTGAACATCACCGGGCGCACTTGGCAAGTTCGTTCTTTGTTTCCGACTTTCAGGACGCAACCCTTGTTTCTCTCGACGGCTTTGGGGATTTTACCAGCTGCATGGTTGCTCTCGGCCATAGAACTCGGATTAACCCTTTGTACGAGATTAATTATCCGCATTCCCTCGGTATTTTTTATACCGCGGTAACACAGTTCCTGGGTTTTACCAAGTTTGGTGATGAATATAAGGTTATGGGGTTGGCCGCGTACGGAAAGCCGTCGTATGCCGATGGTATGCGTTTAATTGTGCGCAAAACCGCGAAAGGGACATTGTGTCTTGATCCGGCATATTTTTCTTTTTTAAGAAATAAGAATACCATGCTTTGGGATAATACCGCTCCTGTTTTACAAACGCTTTTTTCGGATAAATTCAAGGATATTCTTGGAAAACCTCGTCGCTCCGATGAAGAAATAACAAACCGCCATTTCGATATTGCCGCTTCTTTACAGTTTGTTTTTGAGGACGTTTTTTTTCATATCCTGAATCACGCGTATTCCCGGACCAAGAACCCGAATCTTTGTTTAGCCGGCGGATGCGCTTTGAATAGTTTGGCAAACGGAAAAATATTTGACCATACCCCGTTTCGCCAGATATATATCCAGCCGAATGCTTCTGATGGCGGTGGCAGCCTTGGCGCAGCCTTTTTTGTCTGGCATCAGTCTCTTGGTAAAACGCGTTCTTTTGTGATGAAACACGCGTATTGGGGGCCTGGTTTTGATGAGCGGGCCGTCCACGAGGTGCTTGATAATGCGAGTCAGGTTTTAAAAGAAAGATCATGCGTAATTGAATGCGCGCATAATTCCGAAGAACTTTGTCAAAAAGTGGCGAGGGCCATTGCTGACGGGAATATCGTCGGCTGGTTTCAGGGAAGAATGGAGTGGGGGCCGCGTGCGCTCGGGAACCGGAGTATCCTTGTTGACCCTCGCCGAAAAGAAATGCAGGAGGTTTTAAATAGCCGCATTAAACGCCGGGAATGGTTCCGGCCGTTTGCTCCGTCGATCCTCTTGGAGCGCACCGGGGAATATTTTGAAAAAGACTATCCGGATCCTTTTATGCTCAAAGTGTATATGATTCGGGAAGAAAAACGCGATAGTATCCCTGCTGTTACGCATGTGGATGGCACGGGGAGGCTTCAGACGGTATCGAAAGATGAAAATCCGTTATATTGGGAATTATTGCACGCGTTTGAACGGTTGACCGGCGTGCCTGTTTTGTTGAACACCTCTTTTAATGAAAATGAACCGATTGTCTGCAGGCCGCAGGAAGCGCTTGAATGTTTTCTGCGTACGCGCATGGATATGCTGGTTCTGGGCACGTATAGTATTACTCGAAAGTCTTCAACGAAAGATATCCTATGAAAATTACCTTTATTGATCCCCCCAATGTATTAGGGAAACAGAATTTTGAACGTGTTTTTGGCTGTACCTTCAGTTTATATCCTATTCCGAATATATTTTCTCTTAGCAATGCCGCGGTTCTTGAGCAGGACAATTTTAGTGTTGCCTATCTTGATATGGCAAATGAGAAGATGCGCACGGCTGATTGTAAAGCGTTTTTTGCCCGTGATACGAGCGATGTCTACTGCATGTATTCAATAAACCTTTCCCGTGATTCTGATCTGGTTGTCCGTAGTTTGATCCGTACCATGCGTCCCGGGATACCTGTTATTTTCTTGGGGCCGGCACCGACTTTGGCTCCGCAGGATTTTATCGGCGATGATACTATCGTGGTGCGCGGCGAATCGGAATATTCACTCCGTGAGCTTCTGCGGTGTTTGCGGGACGCCCGTCCGTTCACTGATGTCCAGGGTATTTCGTATAAAGAAGGAGAGGGAATACGCGAAACCCCTCCGCGTGTTTTTATAGAAAATTTGGATGAGATCCCGTTTCCTGCGCGCCACCTTCTGAAAACGCCGTTGTATTATAATCCGAAACTGGCTCTTGCGCCTTTTACCGCGATACAAACCTCTCGTAATTGTTCTCATCGCTGCAGTTTCTGTGTCCCGAACTCTTTTAATTTTGCACGGGAGCTTGAGTACCGACGATTTCATGAGGGCGTCAAACCGCCGGTACGAATGCGTTCGGCAAAAAATGTAATTGAAGAATTTATGTTGCTGCAGGCGCAGGGCTATAAAGCAGTAAGTATTATCGATGACCAGTTCCTCTGGGACGAATCAAGGAGCCGGGAAATCTGCGCAGGCATACAAAAGACCGGTATCCGCTGGGGGTGTTTGGCGCGGGCGGATCGTATTTCCCAGACTATAGCCGCTGCCATGCAAGAAGCCGGTTGCGTGTATATCGATTTGGGAGTAGAGTCGTTTAACCAGGATGTCCTCAACGATATACGCAAAGATTTGGATGTCCAGAAGGTGTATACAGCAATTGATATCCTGAAGAAGAACCATATCCTGGTTAAAATCAATCTTATTTTGGGGGTTTCGCCTATTCAAACAAAAGAAATTATCCGGGAGGATATTCGTATCGCTCAGCGACTGGATGTTGATGCGGTGATGTTTTCGTTGGCGACACCTTTTCCGGGGACTGATTTTTATAAACGGGCGCAGGAAAATAATTGGTTTAGCCAAGGGGCATATCAGCCGCAGAGTGTGCAAAACCGTTCGATCATCAGTTATCCTGGCCTGTCGGATAAAGATTTAGATGCGCTTGTCCGGCACGCAAATGCGGCTTTCTATTTCAGCCCGCGTTTTATATTTAAAAATATTCCGAGGTTGTTGAACCCGTGTAATTTTTTTCGGGCCCTCGTAGCATTACGGCGAAAGTTCATCTAAATGAAACTCCTATTTTTGACAACCCGGTTACCGTATCCTCCGATGGGGGGCGAACGCGTGCGGCCATTTTATTTTCTGAAATATTTTCCCCGGAATTGGGAGATTACCGTTCTTAGTTTTATTGAGCGCGCAGAAGAGTTGGATGTCCTTAAGAGGAGGTATCATCAGGATAATGTGCGTGTACGCACGGTGTTTTTATCGCGATTCGAGTCGTATATGAAATGCATGCTCGGCTTGATGAGACAAGACCCGTTACAAGTGGCATACTATTCTTCGGGGAGGATGGAACGATTGATCGCGGAGGAATTACGGATAGGGAATTATGATTGTGTCTTTGCTCATTTACTGCGTATGGGCCATTATCTTGAAACGCACAAAAATGTTGCGAAAGTTCTTGATCTATCCGATGCTTTGACTCTGCGTTATCAGATGTCTTCAGTTTTGCGTGCAGCGCAGAGCAGGATAATCGAAGCAATCGAGTCCAAGCGCCTTGCGCGGTATGAGCCTTGGATTGCGCGGCAGTTTGATCTTTCGCTTATTGCCTCGCGAGTTGATAAACAATTTCTTGAAGACAAGCTCGGGGTTCAAAGGCTCGCAGTAGTTGAAAATGGCGTTGAAGAGACCGATTTGGCACTTCATTCGGTGCAGGGAGACCCCAGGAAAATAGTCTTTTTCGGGAATATGCGTACCTTCCATAATGTCGATGCGGCACTTTATTTTTATCGGGAAATCTTTCCATTGGTTTGCAGGTGTGTTCCGGATGCGCAATTCTATATTGTGGGAGCTGCGATACCCGAATCTTTGAAGATACTTGCCAGAAATCCGGCAGTGCGCGTTTTTTCGGATGTTGATGCTATTCGTCCGTATGTTGAAGATGCCTGTGTTTCAGTCGCTCCCATGCGGGTTGCGGTGGGTATCCAGAATAAAATTATTCAGTCGATGGCGTATCGAGTTCCGGTGATAACAACCACGGTTGGCTTGGGAGGAATACGGGCTCGGTCAGGTGAGCATCTCCTCGTTGCGGATGCCCCTGCTGATTTTGCCGCCGGTGTCATCCGTTACGTACAGGATTCGAGCTTTCGTATGAAGATCATTGATGCCGGGCATCGCCTTATTCAGGAAGAATACGTGTGGCCGAAGGTTACCGCGCACCTTGTGCGATTACTTGAAGGGGTTGTTTCTCAGAACCATGACTAAGGGCTATTTTCTTAAAAGACCATCTGATTTTATCATTGCGCTTATCGGGTTTTTTGTAAGCCTTCCTCTTTGGATCCTCATTTCGTATGCTATATGGCTTCAGGATTATGGTCCGGTTTTTTTTGCGCAGGAGCGTGTTGGTTTTTGCGGAAGGATATTCATGGGGTATAAATTCCGTTCGATGATGCCGGATGCTGAACGTAAAACAGGCCCTATTCAGGCGCGGGAGAATGACACGCGGATTACGACGGTTGGCAGATTGTTGCGAAAAACTGCTCTTGACGAACTTCCCCAGTTGCTCAATATTTTACGGGGGGATATGTCATTTGTCGGCCCGCGACCGCTTCGTCCGGTTGAAATTGAAGTTGGGAAAACCAATTCGGAATCGCTTGATACTATCCAATTAGCGGCAGCACGAATGTGTATTATGCCCGGGTTAACCGGTGTTGCGCAGATTTTTGCCTCCCGGTGTATTACCCGCGAAGAGAAGTTCAAGTATGACCTTTGGTATGGGGGGCATCAAAGCCTCTTTCTTGATGCAAAGCTTATTGTGTTTTCTTTGTGGATCAGTGTTAACCGGAAATGGGACACAACGCAGAAGGGGTTTGAGAAAGCTCTTTAGTTTGACGATAGCTTGTTTGTGTGGCATACTTATACAGGAAGGAGCATACGATGATAGGAACGTTCGTAAAAGGCATTTTTTTTGTTGTTTGTTTTTGTGGTATTGGTATTGTCTATGCTCAAACTGCAGCCAGCGGGACAGCCAATCAAACTGCAGTTTCTGTCTCTGCGCAGGGAAAGCAAGTGTCGGGCGGGCAGGAAGCTTCTTCTCCTAATATTGATACTAAGGGTGGTACTAAAGAAGACGTGTTAGTGTCTGAAGAAGGTGCTGTAACACCGGGAGATGCAACAAATTCTACAAAAGTCAAGTCGGTTTCCTCGGTTTCTATTTTGACTGAGGGCAAGAAGCTTAAAGAGAAGCTTGTGGTGAGTGGTCCGGTATTTTCTACTGAGCAAGAATAATTACGCCCGCCTTTTATCCATTACAAAAACGCTGCCTTCGACTGCTTTTGCTTTCTTTTTGACTTCCGCAGCAATATTGGTGACTTCTCCATAGCTTAAGATATCCCGTTGTTCATTGGTGACCCCTGCAAGGGAAATGGTCATAATGGGGAATTCTTTGATGGATCCGTCACGGGCGTGCGCAATGATATGTCCCTGGTCAAGATCTTCTTTCGTGTAGAGCGCCCGGACCCGTTTGTCAAAAGTCGAGGTAATGTAATCTGCAACCGCCTGTGCTTTATTGGGGGTTGTCAAAAGAATAAAATCGTCTCCCCCTTCGTGCCCGACGAAGTCGTCGGCATTTCCCGCTTGTTTTACCGACTCCCGGAAGATATCCGCCGTTAGTTTGATGGCATCGTCGCCCTTTGCGATACCATACTTATCATTAAAGGCTTTAAAATTATCAAGATCGCAATAGATTACGACGAATTTCCTATTTCTCTTTATTTGTTTATCGACTTCTTCATGGATGACAATGTTCCCCGGGAGTTTGGTGAGAGGGTTGGCATTTTCGGCGCGTTCCTTCATTTTAATGAGTTCTTCAGTCATATGATTAAATGTTTTGCCGAGTTCTTCGAGTTCATCGTGCGTATGGATTTTAGTTCTCACGGAGAGATTCCCCTGCGAAATAATCTTTGTTACTTCGTTGAGTACCTTAATCGGGCCCAGAACTGTTTTTGAAAGGAGATACCCCAAGAGTATATTTGCCAGTATGATCAGTAATGAAACAAAAAGCATGCTACCGTAAATTCGCGAGAATACCGTTTGAATATCGTCAAGTGAAAAGGAGATCTTGGCCGTGTAGAGGAGGGATTCTGCGGCACTCTTTTTTAGTCCGATAAAAATGTCGATTTTCCTGGCTAAGGTATTAATATCGGAAACAATACTGCTTTCTTCTTTGAGAGCGTTTAATTCTTCCCAGCGGATCAAATCTTTGGCGCGCACTTCACTGCCGACTTTCGATTGGTTTGTTGCGGCAACGACAGTCCCGTTTTTATCAAAAATGACTGCGTCAGAGATGATATTTGATTCGTTGAGTCCCTTGAGATTCGCTTGGAGTGTCTTTACGACTGCTTCTGAAGGCGCCAATCTGATAGTATTTTCAAGACTGGCTTTGGCAATGTTACCGGAAAGGTTGGCGCGGTAGGTGTTGAAGTCCGTGCTTACTTCAAGCCGGTTATTCAATTGGACAACGGTTACTGCCGATATCAGGAGAATTGAACAGATAACAACGAGGGTAATAATCCTGTTTTGGAGAGTAAGATTAATGCCAGCCATTTTTTCAGTATAATGCTTTGAGCAGGAAATGTCAACATCGTTTAGCTCGTGGCCCATAGGCTGTATGCCGCCTGAGGCGGATTCCCGATCGTATACTTTTCTATGAGCTAGCAGCTATGAGCTATAAGTTCAACGGTAATTTTTGCTCTCGCAATAATATATTGACGCTCGTATTCGTTTTGCTACAATGAGCGTATGAGTCCCCATACAAACCGCGCTGTCAATCCGCTCGTTTCTATATTTAAAAAAACCTACATTATCATTTTTGTGCTTGTAGGGGTTTTTGCTTTTTTCTTTATATACAACACCTATTTGGTTGATCATTCGTTGGTAAATTTAAAGGTGGCTCTTCGAAAACTCAATGACGTCAAGACCGTTGATGACGCTAAGCGGTTGGCTTCGGTGCTTGATTATGCCCTTGTCCGGGAAGCCTCGGCATCCCGGATGGCTCCGGAAGCGCTTTCTAAAATTGAAATGATCAAGGATGTCTTGTCAAAACCTGAAAATTTCGAGCAGGTTAAAAGTATGCGGGGCGTTCTTGAAAACGTGGTTAAAGAGAAGGAAAAACAGCGTCCGGCAATGTTAGTTGCTCTTGATACGGTTGTGCAGGCGGTAAGTCCTGTGCAATCGTCTCAGGTTTCCGCGGCAAATATGGCGCGTCGTATTCAGTCATTGCAAGAAAAAATCAAGGGTGTTACGGATAAGAATAAACAGCAGGAATATCTTTTTGATATAGCTTCGCTGTATGCACAAACAGGGAAGTTTGACGAAGCACGCCAGACATATTTGCGTCTTATCGGGCTTGATCCTGATGCCGGCGTAAGTCAAAAGGCCCTGTTTGCTGTCGCATGGAATGAGAAATATCAAGGGCATTATGACGCTGCCGTCCCGTATTTTGAAAAGTTGATCGCTTTGCCCGGGGTTGACGGATCTTTGATAACATCGGCCAAATATGAACTTGCTGATACCTATAAAAAGAAGGGTGATTTTGAGAAAGCAATTGCGCTTTTTAAGGAGATTATATCGACTGCAAAGAAACAGGGTTCGTCAGGGGTTTCGACGATGGCTGTTTTGCAGACGGGTAATATTTATTTGTATGGATTGAAGGATATCGCGGCAGCGCAGGCTTTTTATAATGAGGCGAAAGAATCGAGCGTTGCCGAAGGAGAGGTTTTGAAAGATTCCGGGTTGGCTCAATATGCCGCAAGCGTAGCGCAGAGTAATATTTCCGGCCAGTATCGCCGCGAAGGGTTTCGGCTCCTGAATGAAGGGCATCGAACTTCCGATCAGGGCTTTTATCAGCAAGCCATTGCTCAATTTACCAAATCAATTGAGACGGATGCAAATGACGGGTTGGCTTTTTCAGGTAGAGCATTGGGTTATTTATGGTCAAACGATCCGGACCGTGCAATGTGGGATGCCCGTAAGGCAGTCAGACTTATGCCGAACGATGAGATCGCAAGCATTAACCTGGGGTATATTTATATTCAACTTAATATTGCTGATGAGGCAGTCATCGAATATAAGCGGTTCATTGCGGTCAATCCATTTACGTATAAAGGGTATTATAATTTAGGATACGCATATTTGGTCTCTGGTAAATTTGAAGAAGCTGCGGTTGCGTTTGAACAGGCCTATAAAATTGACCCGACGTTTACGCGAGCTTTAAATAATCAAGGGTGGTGTTATTGGCAGTTAGAGCAGTATGCGAAGGCTGTCGACGTATTTGAAAGAGCAATAAAAAAGAAGCCGGGGTTCCTTGACCCGTTATTTAATTTGGCTGTTTGTTATAAAGCGATTGGCAGGCATAAAGATGCCAAGGACAAATTTCTTGACCTGCTTCGTCTTAACCCCGATTATCCCGGCGTTACTCACCATCTTCAGGAGATAGATTTAGTTCTCCAGCGGCAAGAGCAATGAAAAATCTCGTTTGTGTGGTTTTTCTTTTGAGCTGTCTTGTTACAGGCTGGTGTTCTGATGAACCGCAGCGTCCTGCGCAATTGATTGTTTTTTTCTCCCCCACGTGCCATACCTGTCAAAAAGCAAAGCAGGAAATCATTCCGAAAGTTTCAACACTTTTCCCCGGACGTTTCCAGGTCCAATTCCGCGACTTAAGCGATATGGATACGTACATGTATCTTTTGAACCTGGAAGAACAGCATTCTGTAAAACTGGACAATGTTACGCCGATTTTCTACATGAATGGCAGCTTCTTGAACGGAAGAGGGCTTGATGCTTTGAAATTAGAGCGTTTTGTCCGTGCCGCCTTAGAGAGACAGGTTGTTACCGGGGGAGGGCCGTCAAAGGAGGACCTTGTTAAACGATTTTTGAAATTTACGCCGTTGATTATTGCCGGAGCCGGGCTTGTTGACGGAATCAACCCGTGCGCTTTTACGGTCATTGTTTTCTTCATTTCATTTCTCGCGGTACAAGGGTATCGCAAGCGGGAGTTGATTATTATCGGCGGTTTATTTATCGGGGCGGTTTTTATCACGTACCTTTTATTAGGGCTTGGGGTTTTCAGCTTTTTATATGCTCTGCAGGGGATTTGGCATATTATCAAGGTTATTAATATCGTGATCGGGATTTTCAGCATTGTCCTGGGCTGTTTGGCTCTTATCGACGGTATCAGTTTTTTTTGCAGCGGCGGAAAAACGGACCGGTTTTTCTTGCAGTTGCCCGAATCGGTTAAAAAACAGATACACGGGGTTATTGGGGTTGCCTATCGCAAGGATACAGGGGGAGGAACGTGTGCGGCTCATCCGCATGTAATCCGTTTAGGAATGAGCGCGGTTGTCACCGGTTTCTTGGTTTCGCTTCTTGAGGCAGTGTGTACGGGGCAAACATATGTCCCGACGATCGCGTTTGTCCTTAAAACCTCATCGTTACAGCTTCCGGCTTTTGCGTTGCTGGTGTTATATAATCTTATGTTTATTGTTCCCCTGGTGATTGTTTTTGTTTTAGCTCTTTTGGGCACTACGTCTCAGCAATTTGCGGGATTTATGCGCCGGCACATGCTTGTCATTAAAATTGCAATGGCGGTGTTTTTCTTATTGATGGGGCTGTTTCTTTTGGGGAGATTATGATGAAGAGATTGATTATGCCGGTGGTATGTGCTGTGGTATGCTTGCTTGGTCTCGGATGCCAAACAGCAGCGTATGAACAAGAAGCCGTTCAGACCGCTGACAAACAACACAATGACTCTGATACCTGGGATTTTAAGACTGTTTCGGAAGGCAAAAATTATTCGCATGCGTTTATTTTTAAGAACGGAACCGGTAAAATCGTGCATATCAAAGATGTCAGTACATCGTGCGGCTGTACTGTATCGACGGTAAAAAAGCATACAATTGCACCGGGGGAGTCGACGGAAATAGCGGTTACATTTGACAGTACCGGATATGAGGGGTCGGTTATACAGTTCGTGTATGTGCGTACGGATAGTCTTGACAAACCGATTGTCCGGTTTATAATAAAAGCATTCGTTGGGAGATAAGAACGGATATCGGGTCGTGATGTAATCGCAAACGACAGCATATCCGTTTTTGAATAAGAGGGAGGATGTATGTTTTCTCTGCAGGTTCGTTTATGGCTTTTAATGTCGGTGTTGTTCGGTATTGTATATGCTGCGGTTGTTGTTATCGGTAAAACCTTTTTGCATGTCGGCGATTTTTATCTGTATTTCGGCATTTCGGTTGTTATGATGATCGCGCAGTATCTGATCGGCCCTAAAATCGTCGAATGGAGCATGCAGGTCAAATATGTGAGCCGCCAGGAATATCCGCGCCTCTTTCAAATGGTTGAAGGGATGTGTGTCAAGGCCGGCATACCGATGCCTAAAATCGGCATCTCGCCCATTGATGTGCCGAATGCGTTTGCGTTTGGCCGGGGCATTGGCGACGGCCGCGTTTGTTTAACACAGGGCATTACCCGCCTTTTAAATGACGAGGAATTAAGGGCTGTTCTCGGTCACGAATTAAGTCATTTGAAGAATCGTGATGTCCTGACAATTACCATGCTTTCTGTTATTCCGATGATCCTTTATCGTGTGGCCTGGCACTTCCTTTTTTACGGCAGAAGCAGGGATGACCGGGGTGCCAATACCGTCGTATTAGGGATTGTCGCTTTTATGTTTTATTTTATCACGAATCTTCTGGTCCTTTATGCTTCCCGTATCAGGGAGTATTTTGCGGATCGTGGCTCTGTTTCCCTGGGGAACAATCCGCAAACTTTGGCCACGAGTCTGTATAAGCTTGTGTATGGTTCAGCGCGGGTTGATAAGGATTCTCTGAAACAGGTTGAAGGATTTAAGGCATTTTTTGTCAATGACCCATCACATGCTATGGCTGAAATTAAAGAACTGAGGCAGCTTGATTTGGATCAAAATGGCATTATCGATGCTTCTGAGCTGCAAATGTTGCGCCAAAAGAAGATTAAGCTTGGATTTGGAGATAAGATGATGGAGCTTTTAAGTACGCATCCCAATATGCTCAAAAGGATCAAGAAGTTGACTGATTTGAAGGTTGGTGCAGCATCATAGAGTTGTAAATACTTGGTATATAAAGAGTTATGTTTCAAAAATTATCGCCTTGACAAGCCCCCTTGTGTAATTTATACTTTTATCACATGTTTTCTATTGTGACAGCGCGCTTCAAGCTCGATTAACGTAGGGGGACGTTTGAGGGTAAGAGCGAAATCTGTAGATCAAAGTGGATTGATACCGAATTTTTTGAAGTAATGAAAATTACTGCAGAAAGTTCGGTTTTTTTTGTCTTTTGTTAGACAGTGGTTTTCTGAATTTACGGGGCACTTGTATTAAAGTATTTGCAGAGGTGTAAAGGCGTATGATGGTAGCAAAAGATATCCGAACTGATGATATTATCAATGGCCTGGGAGCAGGGATTTCGGTTATTGACCGGGACATGCGTATTGTCTGGATCAATCAACTGCAGGCAGAGTGGTTTGGTTTGCCGGAAACAATCTGCGGTAAACATTGTTATGAAGCATATAAAGGTGCGCGAAAAGTCTGCAACAATTGCCCAACCGTAAAAGTTTTTAAAACAGGAAAACCCCATACCGGAGTTTCTATTGTTCACGGAAAGGACGGGCAAACCCGTTCTTTTTTTCTTGCCGTCAGTCCGATACGGAATAAAGATGACGAGGTTGTTTTTGCGGTGGGACTTGTGCAGGATATTTCTGATCGTCTGAATCGTCAGCGGCAGAGCCGCGTGGTTTCCGGTAAACTCAAGCGGATGCTTTCGCATTTTTCCTCGGTTAATAAACGCCTGCGTTCAAACATGCGCAGGCTTCAGGGGATTGCCAGTAACATGAATTCTTTCCGCGAAAAACTTCAGAAAAAATATCATAAAAAAATCAACGAACTTGGCCAGATGAAAATCGAGCTGGAGAATATTTTTAAGGTCCATCATGCGGTCAGTTCGACGATAGATTCGAGGAAGGTTTCTGCGCTTATTACGCGTCAAACCTGCGAGTTGATGCGGGCTGACGCGTGTATCTTTCGGCTTCTGGATGCGCATAGCAAGAACCTGGTTATTCAAGCCAGCTTTGGCATTAGTGAAAAGATGTTAAAAGAAACATTTGTCGTCAAGCTCTTTGATTCATTGAGCGGAAAAGTCGCCGTAAGCAAAAAACCTCTCTGGATACAGAACATTTCCGAGAATCCGCGGATCTTTTGTCATCCCGATGTTTTAAAACAGGAAGGCTTTACGTCCATTTATTATATGCCCGTTATTTTCCGGCGTGAAACCCTCGGCGTCCTTTCAATTTACTCCCGCAAGGAACGTAAGTTCAGTAATGATGAAATAGAGGTTTTGAAGATTTTCGCATCGCAGGTGAGCATGGCCTTGCATGAATCGCGCAGTTATGAAAATGTCTACATGAACTATTTTAACACGATTCATGCGCTTATGCTGGCTATGGAAGCACGTGATTCCTATACGAGCGGACATACCGAACGGGTTACTACGTATGCGATGCAATTGGCGCGCATGCTTAAGCTATCGAACGAGGAGCTTGAAATCCTGCGCTATGCAAGCGAGGTGCATGATGTCGGGAAGATCGGTATCCCTGATTCTATCCTTAACAAACCGGGGAAATTAAATCCGTCGGAACGAGCTATTATCGAGCTTCATCCGGTCAAAGGGGCGCAGATGTTGGAGCCTCTTGATTTTTTGAAGAGCGCCATACCTGTTGTCCGGCATCATCATGAGCGCTATGACGGTACTGGGTATCCTGATAAGCTTGCAAAGGATAAAATCCCTATTCTTTCACGCATTATCTCCTGCGCTGATGCATATGATGCGATGACGAGTGAACGGAGTTATCGCAAACATAAACTTTCGACTGAAGAAGCCCTTCAGGAAATTAGAAATAACGCAGGGACACAGTTTGATCCGCATATCGCCGGCCTCTTTGTAAAAGCCATGAAGTTCCAAAATCTCTCCAAGAATTAGTCGTAATAATGCCCGTTGGTTAAACTCTTAAAACGAAATTAAAAATATATGGCCGTCAATAGTCTATAGTCTATGGTCAATGGAAGAACCGGATACTTAAATTCTGCATTATTATTTGCAGAAACTCTGGCGGTTGTATCCAAGGAGAGTAATAATCTCTCGTATTGAGGCTTTACGCCATACGCTATCGACTATCGATCCGGGTATATTTGTTTCAAAAACCAATTGCCTTTCTGCCATTATTTATATATAATAGATGAACTATGGAAATTCATGAGATTCGTGCACAAAGGGAAAATAAACTCAAGTCTTTGCGGGACAAAGGTATAGATGCGTTTAGCGCGCCTAGCCCGGACCGTCTGCCTATAGGGGAGGTTATAAAAGATTTCAAGGAAGGCAGCCGGACAACTGTTTCGGGTAGGATTATGGCAAAGCGCTCGCATGGGAAAGTTACTTTTGTCGATTTGCGGGACGCAACAGGACGGATTCAGCTTTACGTAAAAGCCGATCATATCGGCCCTGAAGGAGCTCTTGTTTTTCAGGAAATAGATATCGGAGATTTTATTACAGCGTTTGGCGAGCTTTTTATGACGCATACCGGCGAGCCGACGATGAAACTGGAGAAATTCTCGATTTTAGCAAAGTCATTGATGCCGCTTCCGGAAAAATGGCACGGCCTTAAAGATGTCGAATTGCGGTACCGTCAACGCTACCTTGATTTGATTTCTAATGAAGAAGTAAAGTCTGTTTTTAAATCGCGTTGTGCTATTATTCGTTCGATTCGTTCGTATCTCGACAGCCACGGGTATCTGGAAGTTGAAACCCCCATGATGCATGATATCCCGGGAGGTGCTGCGGGCAGGCCTTTTAAGACACACCACAATGCGTTTGATATGAATTTGTATATGCGTATTGCTCCGGAATTGTATCTTAAGCGTCTTATTGTCGGCGGGCTTGACCGGGTTTATGAAATCAATCGCAGTTTCCGTAATGAAGGGATTTCCACCAGGCACAATCCTGAGTTTACCATGTTGGAGGCGTATTGCGCGTACTCCAATTTCGAAGGGATGATGGATCTGGCTGAGGAGTTAATTGTGAATGCCGCGCAAGCAACGGGCGGCACGACGGAAATTGTGTATCAGGGCACGAGCATTAGTTTGGCTCGGCCATGGCGCAGGGTTTCTTTCGCGCACTTGGTGAAAGATAAATTCGGCATTGACCCCTCCGATGAACCGGATGTTATGCTGCAGAAATTACATGACAAAAACGTGGCCAAAGATTCCACGAAACTAAGCCGTTCACAGGTGACCAAGGTTATTGAAGATATCCTGGAAGAAGAAATAGGCGCAAATCCGACGTTTGTTACGGATTTCTTTACCAGCATGTCGCCATTGGCAAAAACCAGAAAAGATAACCCGCTTCTCTCGGAGCGTTTTGAATTGTATATCGCCGGTTTTGAAATGGGGAACGCGTATTCTGAGTTGAACGATGCGCTTGAGCAAAAGCGGCGCTTTGAAGAAGAGATTACCGAGTTAGCGACGGATGAAAAGAAGTCGTTGGATGAGGATTATTGTCTTGCTTTGGAGCATGGGATGCCTGCGACCGGAGGGTTAGGTATCGGTGTGGACCGTTTGGTTATGCTGCTGACTAACCAGCCGTCGATTCGCGACGTTATTTTATTCCCGCTTTTGAAACCTGTAGAAGAACATCATGAAAGTTGAACTTTTTATTGCCTGGCGGTACTTATGCACTAAACGTAAAGAGAAATTTATTTCCCTGATCAGTCTTATTTCCGTGTTAGGGATTAGTATCGGTGTTATGGCGCTTATCGTGGTGCTGGCGGTCATGACCGGTTTTGATCGCGACCTGCATGAGAAAATGGTGGGGAATTATTCGGATATCATTATTTCCGCTGATAAGCCGATTGGCGATACTGATGAGAATCCTGATTTTGAGAATATTCTCCGTCGTATCGGGCCGAATGCCCATGTTAAGGGGATTAGCCCCTATATCCAGGGTCAGATTCTTATCCGGGAAGGGAATCGTTTTTTTGCCGTTGGTTTGCGGGGTGTCAATCCGTTAACGGAACCACAGGTAACCAAGATTAACCAGTATTTGGTGCGCGGCTCGCTTGCTGAATTGGGGCCCTCACAGGTTTTGATCGGGAGAGAACTTGCTTCATTCTTGGGTGCGAGGGTGGGGAGTGATTTGACGTTCTTTTCCCCGACCGGGAAACAGCAATCCTTGAAGGTTGCGGGTATTTTTGCCTCGGGAATGTATGATTATGACGCCAACTTAGTTTTAACAACTGTCAAAACCGCTCAGGAAATTTATGGAATGGACGGCAGTTATAGTGCGGTTGCGGTTAAACTTGATGATATGTATTTGGCCAAAGAGATCAAAAAAGAAATCGGGGCTAACCTGGGATGGAACTATTATGTTAAGACCTGGATGGAAATTAATCCGAATTTCTTTGCCGCCTTAAAACTTGAAAAGCTGACCATGTTTGTTATTCTAACACTCATTGTTTTGGTCGCTTCGTTTAATATCATCAGCACGCTTATTGTTCTTGTGGTGGATAAGACTAAAGATATCGGCGTATTGAAAGCGCTTGGGATGCCGGCTTCTTCTGTAAGAAAGATTTTTGTTCTTGAAGGCCTTGCTATCGGGCTTCTCGGCATAGGTTTTGGAGTGTTCGGCGGGGTAGGACTTTGTGTTTTGTTAAAGAAATATCAATTTATAAAATTGCCGCAGGATGTTTATTATATTGACCGTTTGCCGGTTTCCATCGCCTTATGGCCGGATGTGGCGCTTATTGTGCTGGCGGCATTGATGATTGCGTTGATAGCGACTATTTATCCGGCGATAAAAGCGAGCCGTTTGCATCCGGTTGAGGCATTGCGTTACGATTAACCCAAATTTTGCATAAGCAAAATTTGCCCGAAGGGCCAATACTTTTAAAGCCCTCCGGGATTTAAAAGTAGCTATTGGGGTATTCTAAAATTTGACAATCTGCAAATTTTAGAATTAACCCTATAGCCCGAAGGGCCAATACTTTTAAAGCCCTCCGGGATTTAAAAGTAGCTATTGGGGTATTCTAAAATTTGACAATCTGCAAATTTTAGGCATAAGGCAGGAGTAATTTTTTTAATATGATTGAAGCCCGGGGAATTCAAAAAATTTATAAAAGCGGAAAACATCTTTTGCCGGTATTAAAAGGTGTTGATATGCGTATTGAAAAAGGCGAGTTTGCCGCTATAGTCGGTCCTTCGGGAGCCGGTAAGTCCACCTTGCTGCATATTATGGGCGGGCTTGATGAGCCGACGCATGGCCGGGTTCTCTTTGAAGAACAGGATATTTATAAGCTTTCGGATGGAGCGCGCGCCGGTTTGCGGAATACGCGGATAGGTTTTGTTTTTCAATTCTATCATCTTTTGCCTGAGTTTACGGTTTTTGAGAACACTATCATGCCGGCAATAATTGGCGCCCGGGATACGCAGGTTTCAGGAGCTGCTGCGCGCCAACGTGTTGGCGAACTATTAGAGACGGTCGGTCTGGATAAACGTGCGCATCATTTCCCATCGCAGTTATCGGGTGGTGAGCAGCAACGTGCAGCGATCGTACGGGCCCTGATGAATGAGCCGTCTTTGCTTTTGTGCGATGAGCCAACGGGAAATCTTGATTCTCGCACAGGTGCCGAGATCGTTACGCTTTTAAAAACGGTTATTCGCCAGCGGGCAATGGCATGTCTTGTTGTTACGCATAATGAGGAAATTGCCCGGCAGGCTGATCGCGTGTATTATTTAAAGGATGGACTTATAGTTCATGGTTCCTAGTTCAATGGTTCAATGTTCAAAGTCTGTATCCCGTTAGAAACGGCTTGCCTTGTTTTTACGTCGAACTAGTAGACTATGAATGTACCTTGAACATTAAACTAAAAAAAGGAGTTACGTATGAAGATTTATATGAACGGTAAATTTTGCGATAAAGAGGATGCTAAAGTCTCTGTCTTTGATCACGGGCTTTTGTACGGCGATGGTGTTTTTGAAGGTATCCGTGCATACGGCCGGCGTGTTTTTAAGTTGCGTGAACATATCGTGCGTTTGTATGAATCGGCGCATACTATTATGCTGCATATCCCTATGACGCATGACCAGATGGTCAAAGCGGTGGTGAGCACGTTAAAAGCAAATAATCTTGATAATGCCTATATTCGTCTTGTAGTGACCCGAGGAGAGGGCGACCTGGGACTTGATCCCCGGAAATGTACCGGCGGGCCGACGGTTATTATTATCACGGACAATATTAAGATGTATCCGGAGAAATTTTACAAAGAGGGGCTTTCGATCATAACTGTGCCGACCGTGCGTAATCTTACTGAGGCGTTGAATCCGCAGGTTAAGTCGCTTAATTATCTCAATAATATTATGGCAAAGATCGAGGCAACGAATGTCGGGTATGAAGAGGCGATTATGCTTAATTCGCTCGGGTATGTCTCAGAGTGTACAGGAGATAATTTTTTTGTGATTAAAAAAGGGCACTTATATACGCCGCCGCAGTGTATGGGTACATTACGGGGTATAACTCGCGATGCGGTTATTGAAATCGCCGCAAAAAACAAGGTTTTGGTCCATGAGCATGTGATGACGCGGCATGAGATTTTTAATTCCGATGAGGCTTTCCTTACGGGAACTGCCGCTGAGATCGTGCCGGTCGTTAAAGTCGACGGTCGTTGTATTGGAAGCGGTAAACCGGGACCGCTTACCCTGAAGCTTCTGAAGCATTATAAGGATCTGACTAAGGTCGACGGAGTTACGTATTGAAATCCGTAATGGAGTCATAGGCTTATCGATTACGGCTGTAATGGAGGCACGACAATGATTTGTGATTCATGCGGAAAGAAACCAGCGACGGTTCATTTGACGGAAATTGTCGATGATCAAATGACTGAATTGCATTTGTGCGAAGATTGCGCGCGCGCAAAGAGCTCTCAAATGGAGCAGCAATTCGGTTTAAGCGATTTGCTGGGTGGTTTGGCTGAATTTCATCCCAAGTCTACCGCTTCATCAGCAGGAACGCCTGCGGAGGCAACGCCGTCTTTGAAATGTCCCCGCTGCGGAGCTTCGTTTGAAGATTTTAAAAAAGTCGGGCGTTTAGGTTGTTCCGAGTGTTACGAGGTTTTTAAAAAATATTTGGGCCCCTTATTAAAGCGTATCCATGGCTCAAACATCCATTTTGGGAAATCTCCCATGAAAACCGCTAAGACCCCTTCGAAGAAAAAAGTTGATGTGCAGGAATTGCGGCTTCAACTGCAGAAAGCAATAGAAATAGAAGCGTTTGAAGAAGCGGCGCGTTTGCGTGACCAGATTAAACAGCTCGAACAGCGGCCAGAAGATAAGCCTGATGAAGGAGGTGTCCATGCAGGTCAATGACCTTCTTCATCATACGAGCGAGTGGTTACGAGGTACCGGTCCGAATTCCGATATTGTTATCTCAAGCCGAATTCGGCTTGCCCGTAATCTGGATGATGTGCCATTTCCTCATTGGGCAAATAAGAAACAGGGCGAGGAAGTTTTGAAGCGCGTTGAAAACGCAAAGTCTGTTATTGATTCGCTTGGCACTGCAACGCTTTTTAAGCTTGCCGAGATGGATGGCGTCGATAAACAGTTTCTTGTTGAGCGGCATCTGATGTCTTTGGAGCAGGCACAGCGAAAAAACAGCAAAGCGGTTATTTTTGATCCTGACGAGGTTATTTCGATCATGGTCAATGAAGAAGATCATATCCGGATGCAGGTTATGCAGTCGGGATTTAATTTATATGAAGCATGGAACAGTATCAATGCGCTTGATGATGCGTTTGCAAAGGAACTTTCGTTTGCGTTTTCAACTGAATGGGGATATTTGACCGCATGCCCGACGAATACGGGAACAGGCATGCGCGGTTCGGTTATGCTGCATTTACCGGCCTTAGTTATGACGCGCCAGATTAATCGTGTTTTGGCTGCTATCGCCAAACTTAGTTTTACGACTCGCGGATTATACGGTGAAGGGACACAGGCCAGCGGTAACTTTTTCCAGATTTCCAACCAGGTTTCCTTGGGGCATACGGAAGAAGAAATCATCGAGAATATTAACGGGCTTATCCGTCAGATTATTGAGCAGGAATTGCAAGCCCGGGAGATGATGCTTTCCAAGGAACGCGAAGTTCTTGAGGATCGCATTAATCGCAGTTACGGGATTTTAAAGAGCGCGCGCATTATCTCGAGCCAGGAGACTATTGAGCTTTTATCAATGGTACGCCTTGGCTGCGATTTAGGGATGCTTAAAGAAATTGATCGCAGGACGCTGAATGAATTATTTATTCTGACGCAGCCGGCGCATTTACAGAAACTTGAGAATAAGAAATTAATTTCCAAAGATCGTGATGTTAAACGGGCTGAGATCATTAGAGAGAAGTTAAAATTATAGAATAGCGGTGTTCGGTGATCGGTTTTCGGTTAGCAGTGTTTGACCGCTAGCCGTAAACCGTTAACCGCTAACCGAAAGCGGAGGAAGCATGTTCAATCGTTTTACAGAAAGAGCACGGAAAGTCATTATTTTAGCTAAAGAAGAGGCGCGTCGTTTTAACCATGATTATATCGGTACCGAGCACATTCTGCTCGGGCTTGTGCGTGAAGGAGAGGGTGTTGCCGCGGCTGTTTTGTTGAAGATGGGGGTTTCTCTTGAGAATATCAGGCTTGAAGTTGAAAAACTTGTGCAGCCTGGACCGACGACACAGATTATCGGTGATATCCCGTTTACGCCGCGTGCTAAAAAAGCCCTTGAGCTGGCAGCGGAAGAAGCACGTTCCTTGGGACATAATTATATCGGGACAGAGCATCTACTGCTGGGTTTGATTCGCGAAGGAGAAGGTGTTGCTTCGCAAGTTCTTTTGAACCTGAATCTTGATTTGAACGGTGTGCGTAATGAAGTGATGGAGCTTTTGGGTTCTTCAACCCCCGGTTTTGGTCAGCAGCAGGCCAGTAAAACAAAAACTCCTGCACTTGATGCTTTTGGCCGCGATTTGACGCAGCTTGCCAAAGATAATAAACTTGACCCGGTTATTGACCGGAAGGCGGAGATCGAGCGTGTTATCCAGATATTAAGCAGGCGTACAAAGAATAATCCCGTATTATTAGGAGAGGCCGGTGTCGGTAAAACTGCGATTGTCGAAGGGATGGCGCAGCTCATTGTCCAGGGCAATGTACCGGAGGTTTTACGTAATAAGCGTATTATTGTTTTGGACCTTGCGTTGATGGTTGCCGGTACTAAATACCGCGGTCAATTTGAAGAGCGGATCAAAGCGGTTATGGAAGAGATCAAGCGCTCTCAGGACGTGATTATCTTTATCGATGAGTTGCATACCCTGGTCGGCGCAGGCGCTGCTGAAGGAGCCATTGATGCGTCCAATATTCTCAAACCGTCATTATCACGCGGCGAGATCCAATGTATTGGAGCGACAACGCTTGATGAGTATCGCAAACATATTGAAAAAGACGCGGCGTTGGAACGGCGGTTTCAGACTATTATGGTTGAGCCTCCGTCAGTCGCTCAAACGGTTGAGATTTTAAAAGGATTGCGTGAGAAATATGAGGCGCACCACCGGGTTATTTTTACGGATGCAGCCTTAGAAGCTGCGGCAAAACTTTCTGACCGTTATATTACGGGTCGTTTCCTCCCGGATAAGGCGATCGACCTTATTGATGAAGCAGGTTCCCGTTCCCGCTTGAATGTTTTGATAATTCCTCCCGAGATCAAGCAATTTGAAGGCCGCGTTGAGGGGCTGCGGAAAGAAAAAGAAGTTTTTATTAAGAACCAGGATTTTGAAAAGGCTGCTGCGTTGCGCGATCAGGAACGGCTTGCGCGTCAGGAACTTGAAAAATTGAATAAAGAGTGGAATGACACCAAAGATAAGACGCGCCCTGAAGTCGGCGAAGAAGAAATCGCTAAAGTCGTCGCTCAGGTTACCGGTATCCCGATTATCCGCCTTGAACAAAAAGAAAGCGAAAAGCTTCTGCGCATTGAAGAAGAGTTGCACAAGCGCGTTGTCGGCCAGGATGAGGCAATTTCGGCGATCGCGCGTGCCGTGCGCAGGTCTCGCGCAGGCATTAAAGATCCGCGCCGTCCTATCGGTTCATTTGTTTTCTTAGGGCCGACGGGTGTCGGGAAAACACTTTTAGCCAGGGCGCTTGCCGAATTCATGTTTGGTGACGAAGATTCTCTGGTGCAGATTGATATGTCGGAATATATGGAAAAATTCAATGTTTCCCGTCTGGTAGGCGCTCCACCGGGATATGTCGGGTATGAAGAAGGAGGACAGCTGACGGAAAAGATCCGGCGTCGTCCTTATTCCGTTGTTCTCTTGGATGAGTTGGAGAAGGCGCATCCCGACGTTTTTAACCTTCTTCTTCAGGTATTTGAAGATGGCCGTCTAACCGATAGTTTCGCTCGTAAGGTTGATTTTCGCAATACCATTATGATTATGACATCAAACGTAGGCGCTGAACTTATCCGTAAAACCGGTTCACTCGGATTTAAAGCGCAAAAGGAAGATCTGACATATGAAGAAATAAAAGATCGGTTGCTTGAAGAGGTAAAACGTACGTTTAAACCGGAGTTCTTGAACCGCATTGACGATATTATTGTTTTCAGACCATTAGGCAAGGAAGACTTGTTGCATATCGTCGAGATTGAACTGGCGCATGTGGCTGAACGTCTTAAAGAGCAGGGTATTTCTATGGAGGTTACACAGGAGGCTAAAGATTTCCTTATTGAAAAAGGGTTTGATCCTGTTTTTGGCGCCCGTCCTTTGAAGAGGACGATTCAACGCTATCTTGAGGATCCTTTGGCTCAGGAAATCATCTCCAAAAGATATACGGACGGCTCTGTGGTGAAAGTTTCGCGCAAACGGGATGAACTTCTTTTTGAATGAAAATCACTGAGTTTTTGACGAATCTCGGCCGCTCTGCAATCACCTTCTGGTATTTCTTGGGAGGAACGGGGTATTTATTCTGGCAGTGTTTATGTTGTATGGTTACGCCCCCCTTTAGCAGAAAGCGAATTTTTGAACAGGCCAAAAAAGCGGGAAATGATTCCTTTGGTATCGTAGCGCTTGTCTCGCTTTTTATCGGGTTTATCTACGCTTTGCAGACGGCGTATTTCATGGCGCGTATCGGTTCTGAAATCTATATCGCTAGTCTTGTTGCTTTATCGTTGGTCCGGGAATTAGGCCCGGTTATTACGGCGTTGGTTGTTGCCGGCCGCGTGGGCGCCTCAAATACGGCTGAATTAGGCACTATGCAGGTTACCGAGCAAATCGATGCATTGGAAACACTCGGGAGTAATCCTGTGCGCTACTTGGTTGTTCCCCGGTTTATCGCGCTTGCTATTATGATGCCGGTGTTGACGCTGTACGCGGATATTATCGGCATTTTCGGTAGTTATGTAATCTGCGTGTACAAATTGGGCATTTCTTCGAGTATGTATATTCACGTAACCGGAGAGGCGCTTGTTTATAAAGATATATTTACGGGTTTATTGAAAACGATAATTTTCGGTATGATTATCGCGATCTCCAGCTGTTATGAGGGTTTTAATGTTGAGGGCGGCGCTGAAGGCGTTGGTAAAGCGACAACGCGTGCCGTTGTCTCGACATTCATATTAATTATTGCCGCGGATTGTTTCTCTACGGCGATCTTTTATTTTCTTTTTCCCTAAACTGTGACTATGGAAAAAAACATTGCTATTGAATTAGCGTCTGTAAGCAAAACCTTTAACAATAAAAAGGTTTTGAACAAGGCGAGCCTGAAAATAGAAAAAGGAACGACCTGCGTTATTATCGGCCGTTCTGGTTGCGGCAAGTCCGTCATGCTGAAGCATATCGTCGGGCTTTTGATGCCGGATAGCGGACGGGTTCTGGTAAAAGGCAACGATATCGCCAAGGTTACTGTTCAGGAGCTTAATGATTTGCGTATGAAAATCGGGTTTGTATTCCAGGGCGGCGCTTTGTTTGATTCCATGAGCGTCGGAGAAAACGTCGGGTTCGGGCTTATTGAGCATAATCATATCGATCGGAAAGAGCTCTTGGAGCGAGTTGAAGAGTCTTTAGCCATGGTTGATCTGCACGGTATTTTTAATCTTGCTCCATCGCAGCTATCCGGGGGCATGAAAAAACGCGTTGCGCTTGCCCGCGCTATTTGCATGAAACCGGAGATTATCCTGTATGACGAGCCCACAACGGGAATTGATCCGATTACCTCAGATAGTATTAATCAGCTTATAAAAAGTCTCCACGATAAATTAAAGGTTACTTCTGTTGTGGTTACACATGATATGAAAAGTGCCTATACCGTTGCCGATAAGATCGCTATGTTGTATCAGGGCAGAATTATCGCCGAGGGCACATCGGAAGAGATCCAGAAGACTGATAACCCGGTCGTGCATCAGTTTATCAACGGTCTTGCGCAAGGTCCGATCACTGAAACTATCGAGCATCATTTTAAAAATACGTTAGATTAATTTTCTACCTATAAACCCGAGGAGGCAGCATGGTATTCGGCAAGACAAAATTGGAATTAAAAGTCGGCATTTTTGTTTTTTTAGGTTTGATGGTTTTGATGATCTTCATTTTGATGATCGGTAAAATCAAAACCTGGGCTGCCGGGTATCAGGTTAAAACAACCTTTAATTTTGTCAATGGCGTTAAGATCGGCGCTCCGGTGCGTTATGCCGGCGTTGATGTCGGAGAAGTTAAGCACATTGACATAAATTTTGAGGGACAAAGCAGTAAACCGAAGGTAACCGTTATTAGTTGGGTGCGCAATGATATCAGGATTCCGAATGATTCCAAGGTGTGGGTGAACACCTTAGGGCTTTTAGGCGAGAAATATATTGAGATCATCCCCGGTAAAGAAATTATGAGTGCGTTGGGTGATGGCGGTACTTTGGTAGGAACTGATCCGATTTCCATGAATGAGATCGGTGATCTTGCGCATAAGATTGTTGCGGATATTGATGAAAGCATTGTCCGTATCAAGGATGGGGAGGGGACGGTCGGGAAACTTTTATATGACGATACGATTTATAAGGAACTAGAAGCGCTTGTCCTTGATATCCGCAAGCATCCTTGGAAACTATTCTTTAAGAATAAGTAACACAGGGTATGAAAACAAAAACGGTTTTTAGTTGTCAGAGTTGCGGATATCAGTCGGCAAAGTGGCTGGGTAAATGTCCTGATTGCAACAGCTGGAATTCTTTTATCGAGGAGGATTATACATCCCCCATCCCGTCAGGAAAGCCGCGAGAGCGTGCTGCGCTCTACAAAGAGAAACCGGTTTTGTTGCGGGATGTTCAGGAACAGGAATCAAGCAGGATCAAAACCGGTTTACATGAATTGGACCGTGTCCTGGGCGGGGGTATTGTTCCGGGGTCGGTTACATTAATCGGCGGGGATCCGGGAATCGGGAAATCGACGATTTCCCTGCAGGTTTCCAATGAACTGACAAAACACAAGCATCGTGTTTTATATATTAGCGGTGAAGAGTCTGTGGCGCAGACGAAATTACGCGCCAAGCGCCTGGGCGCAGGGCATGACGGCGAATTGTTCATTGTTAACCAGACCGATCTATCGCTTATTCTTGAATACATCCGTCAGATCAAACCTGATGTGGTTTTTGTTGACTCCATACAGGTTATTTTTGAACCGACGATTTCTTCATCGTGCGGCAGCGTCAGCCAGGTACGGGAGTGCGCCGGAATTTTGACGCAACTGGCAAAGACCAGCACTATCGCTTTGTTTTTGATCGGGCATGTGACCAAAGAAGGGATGCTTGCCGGGCCGCGCGTTCTTGAACATATGGTTGATACTGTTCTTTATTTTGAGGGTGACCGGTTTTCAACGTATCGCATTTTACGGGGCGTCAAGAATCGATTTGGCTCGACCAATGAGATTGGTGTTTTTGAAATGGGGCCTGAAGGGCTGTCGGAAGTAAAGAATCCCTCCGAGATATTTCTTTCGGAACGCCCCAAAGATGTTTCCGGTTCTGTGGTTTCCGCTGTTCTTGAGGGGACCAGACCTTTATTAGTTGAAATCCAGTCTTTGGTTAGTAAGGCGAATTTTGGATACGCAACTCGTAAAGCACAAGGATTTGATTATAATCGTCTTGCTCTTTTGGTAGCGGTCCTTGAGAAGCGCATGGGCCTGCATCTTGAGGCTGAAGATATTTTCGTTAATGTCGCAGGTGGGATCAAAATCGTTGATCCTGCCGCGGATCTTGCAGTGAGTGTTGCAGTAGCTTCCGCATTGCATGACCGTGTTATTATGCCTGATACGGTCGTGCTGGGGGAAGTGGGGTTGGCCGGTGAGATCCGCAGTATCTCGCAGGCCGGCATTCGCGTGAATGAAGCGGCAAAACTTGGTTTTAAACACTGTCTTATACCCGCGAACAACCGTAAAAATCTTGAATATAAAAAAGATGCCATAGAAGTAATACCGGTTGCTACTCTTCAGGAAGCGCTGGATATGGTTTGCCCTGCTGGCGGTGGGTCGCATTAAGTTGGTTTTTATAAATTGGAGCTTCACTTAACAAGAATAGTGCAGGTGTTCTGTCCCGCTGTGCGGGGCCTCACTCAACAAGAATAGTGCAGGTGTTCTGCCCCGCTGTGCGGGGCCTCACTCAACAAGAATAGTGTAGGTGTTCTGCCCCGCTGTGCGGGGCCTCACTAAATAGAAACAGTAGGTGTTCGGGAGGTGTTATGAATTTATTATCCGTACGGTTATTATTCGTTTTTATCAGCATGGTTATAGGTTATCAGACGCTGGAAACAAAAGGAATCGGCTGGATTGGCATGTTGGTTGGTTTTGGCGCCTCCATTATTATCATTATACTCGAAATTGGCATGCGTAAAGTTTCAGTACGGGGGCTTTCGAGCTCGGTTTTTGGTTTGATCCTCGGTCTTATTATGTCAAAACTTGTTACCGATGCTTTTAGCCTTGCTCAAATTCCACCTGAGCAGTTGGCGCAGGTACGCGTGACATTGACCCTGGTTTTTTGTTATCTGGGTATGGTTATCGGTTTGCGCGGTAAAGATGAATTCAACGTGATTATCCCGTATATCCGTTTGCGCAGGCAAGACCAAATGGAAGAGGTGACTATTCTTGATACAAGTGTTATCATTGACGGCCGGATCCTTGATATTCTGAAAACGAAGTTCGTTGAAGGAAAATTGATCATTCCGAAATTCGTTTTAAAAGAACTTCAGCAGATTGCCGATTCGTCCGATCCGATGAAACGTCAACGCGGCAGACGGGGCCTTGAAATGCTTCATATTATGCAGAAAGATAATGCCCAGTTGATTTCCCTGCATGATGAAGAGTTTCCTGAGGTGCACGAGGTTGATGCGAAATTAGTGAAATTGGCCAAAGTTATGGAAGCAAAAATCATGACGGTTGATTTTAACTTAAATCGCGTTGCCAGCTTACAGGGTATTAAAATCTTAAATATTAATGAAATGGCCAATGCCTTAAAGCCCGTTGTTTTTCCGGGTGAGGAGATGCACGTCAAGCTCATTAAAGAAGGTAAGGAGCATAATCAGGCTATCGGATATCTTGATGACGGCACGATGATTGTTGTTGAAGATTCGCGCCGGTTTATCGGTCAGGATGTAAAAGTTACGGTGACCTCAGTCTTGCAGACACAGGCGGGCAGGATGATTTTTGCTAAATTAGAACGATAGCGTATGTATGTCAGCGCGATTGTCCTTGCCGCGGGCAAGGGCGTGAGGTTCGGGAGTACGGTTTCTAAACCGCTTGTCCGGATTTGCTCAAAGCCGGTAATCGTTTATAGCCTGAAGGCATTGCAGGAACATCCGCAGGTCACGGATATTGTCGTGACGGTTAACGCGGAGAATCGCGCTCCGATACGGGCTTTAATACGGCGTTATGGGATCTCAAAAGTCAGGACCGTAGTTTTTGGCGGCGCCGAGCGCAGGGATTCTGTTGCGCATGCTTTAGGTTCACTGCATCCGTGTGCTGATATGGTTTTAATTCATGATGCAGCCCGGCCTTTTATTGATGCAAAGGTTATTTCAAATGTTATTGCTGAGACGAAAAAGACCGGCGCGGTAATCGTAGGGGTGCCGGTTAAGGCTACGATAAAGAAAATTGCAGGGTCACAAAGTCACGCGGTCATAAGGTCACAAGACTGCGAAGTCAGGCGCGTGATGAAGACTATTGACCGCAGCAACCTGTGGGAGATTCAGACACCACAGGGGTTTGCTGTTACGGTTATTCGGGAAGCATTCCGGCGGTTTGGAAAAACAAACGTTACTGATGATGCCATGCTTGTTGAGAGATTGGGCAGGCGTGTTTCCGTGGTACGGGGTTCGTACTATAATATAAAAGTAACGACGCCGGAGGATCTGGTAATCGCGGGCGCAATCGCAAAACAATGGAAACAAAAATAGGTTTTGGATATGATGTACACCGGTTGGTAGAAGGGCGCCGGCTTATCTTGGGAGGGATTGATATCCCTTTTTCAAAAGGCCTCTTGGGACATTCGGATGCGGATGTGCTTTTGCATGCGATTACCGATGCGTTGCTTGGTGCAGCCGGCCTTGGTGATATCGGAGAGCTTTTTCCGGATACCGATAGCCGATATAAAAATGCGGATAGCGCGCAATTATTGACCGAGGCGTTTCTTAAAGTCCGTAAGAATAATTTTTCTATTGGCAATATTGATGCAGTCATTGTGTGCCAGGAGCCAAAGTTGACACCATTTAAAAAACAAATACAATGCATGATTGCGTCGATTTTAGGTATTTCCCCTGATAATGTCTCTGTGAAGGCAAAGACGAACGAAGGATTAGGAGATATCGGCGAAGGTAAAGCGATTGCGGCATATGCAATTACTTTGATATGCAAGGAGATTTAAGATGAGCTTTTTTCTTTTTTGTTTAACGATTCTTGCAGGGCTTATTGTTCTTAAGTACGCGATTATCGGAATAATTTTTCGCGAAGAGATTATAAACATCCGCACAAAAGATCCGGCGGCCTGCAGTACGCTAACGGTTTTAGTTTTGTACCAGGGGTTGCATGCGTTGGTCGCGCATCGAGTTGCCCATTGGTTGTATAAGAGGAAATTCTGTTTTGTATCACGCTCGATCAGTCAGTTAGCGCGAAGTATCACCGGTATTGAAATACATCCGGGCGCTGTTATCGGAAAAAGATTTTTTATTGATCACGGTATGGGTACGGTTATCGGGGAAACTGCTATTGTCGGTGATGATGTGCTTTTGTATCAGGGGGTGACATTGGGCGGCACCGGGCTTGAAAAAGGTAAACGTCATCCGACGATCGGCAATAATGTGGTTATCGGAGGCGGTGCCAAGGTTTTGGGTAATATTACGGTGGGCGATAATTCCTATATTGGAGCCAATGCCGTTGTGGTGAAAGATGTTCCTGCTAATTCGACCGTGGTTGGCGTTCCCGGCCGCATTACGAAACAGGAAGGTAAGAAAATAGAGATTAGCCTTGATCATATCCACGTTCTTGACCCCATTATGCAGTTGGTTGATGAACTTGAACAGCGCATCGAGAAACTTGAGAAAAAGTAATGCCACTCCAGATTTATAATTCTCTGACGAGAAAAAAAGAGGTTTTTAAGCCGTTGTCCTCTGCAAAGGTGAATATGTATACCTGCGGAGTGACGGTCTATGATGCCTGTCATATAGGGCATGCGCGCAGCCTGTATATTTTTGAAGTTATGCGCCGCTATCTTGAATACAGCGGCTATCAGGTGAATTTCGTACGTAACATCACTGATATCGACGATAAGATCATTAATCGCGCCAATGAATTGAAAGTTCCCTGGAAAGAATTAGTTGATACATATATCGCAAGCTATCGCCAGGATTTATCCTGGCTTGGTGTGCGCTTGGGTTTATTGGACAAAGATAAAGAAGAGCCGCGCGCGACAAAGAATGTTCCGGAAATAATACAGTATATTCAGGTTTTGATTGAGAAGGGTTTTGCTTACGCGACTACGAGCGGTGTTTATTTTAGCGTGCGTAAGTTTAAAGAATACGGGAAACTTTCCGGACAAAGCATCGATCAAATGCTGGTTGGAGTGCGCAAGGATTCTGATGAGGCAAAAGAAGACCCGCTTGATTTTGCGCTTTGGAAGGCTTCAAAGCCAGGGGAGCCGTCATGGCCGAGCCCCTGGGGCGATGGAAGGCCTGGCTGGCATATCGAGTGTTCCGTGATGAGCCAGAAATATTTGGCATGTGATACGCTGGATATTCATGCCGGCGGGCGCGATTTAATTTTTCCGCATCATGAGAATGAGACGGCGCAGAGTGAGGCAAAGACCGGGAAGCCGTTTGCAAATTATTGGGTTCATCACGGGCTTTTGACCATCAATGGACAGAAGATGTCAAAGTCTTTGGGGAATTTTGTAACCATTGAAGATTTTAAGAATAAATATTGGAATGCAGATTTAATGAAGTTGTTCTATTTGAACGCGCTTTATTCTTCTCCTGTCGATTATACGGAAGAAAAAATTGAAGAAGCGAGGAAAGCGTTGGAGAGATTCGCGATTCTTTTTCATAATGTTGCTCGTATTAAGAAATCATTTATATCGTCTGTTCGAAAAACAGATGGTTTTATTGAAAAGCGGAAAGCATTATTTATTGAGGCAATGGATGATAATTTTAATACTCCGCAGGCTTTAGCTAGCCTGTTCGATCTTTTAAACGAGACAAACCATTTTATTGATACAAATGAAAATAGGGATGATTATGTTGCTGTTATTAATGAGGCAGAATGGGTTATTAAGGAGCTTGGAAGTAAAATCTTCGGAATTTTCGAAAATTCTCAGAATGAGGGATTGAGTACGGAAGAAGCTGCTTTATTAGAAGAAAGATCTCAGGCTCGATTGCGCAGGGATTTTAAAAGATCTGATGAGTTAAGAGATGCATTATTAAAGCAGGGCATTATTGTTGAAGATAGGAAAGACGGGACAGTAGACTGGCGCCGGAAAAACTAGGGTACTATTAACTATAGACTATAGGCTATCGACCACGTATATGAAGGGTACATTCATTACATTTGAAGGTTCTGAAGGCTGCGGAAAGAGCACGCAGTCAAAGTTGCTGAAGGAATATCTTGAGCAACAAGGGCATAAAGTTCTTTTTGTGCGTGAGCCGGGCGGAACCGTTATCAGCGAGAAAATCAGGCAGATCCTTTTAGATAAAAAGAACGACGGCATGTCAGCGACCTGTGAGATGCTCCTCTATATGGCTGCGCGCAGCCAGATCGTCGAGGAAGTCATTAAGCCGGCGCTTGGTAAGGGCATGGTTGTTATTTGTGACCGTTTTCTTGATTCAACGCTTGCCTATCAAGGGTATGGATTAGGTATGGATTTGAAGGTTATTAAGAGTGTTGGAGAGCTGGCAACAGGTGGGATATCTCCTGATTTAACGATTCTTCTGGATGTTCCGCTTGAACAGGGTTTGGCGCATCGAAAAGATAGCCAGGATCGTATTGAAAAGCGTTCCCTTGAGTATCATCAAAACGTAAGAAAAGGATATTTTGAGCTTGCCCGGCTTGAGCCGAAACGCATACAAGTGATTGCGGTTGAAAATAATATGACCGATACACAAGAGTCTGTCCGGAAAGCGGTCAATACGGTAATCGGTTAACGGTTATCGTAAAATTAGCACCGTTTACCGCTAATCGAAAACCGCTAACCGAAAACCGAAAGAAGCATATGGGATTTCAGGATTTTACAGAACATCAGTACGTGATTGAGCGGTTGAAAGGTTTTATTACTCAATCGCACGTTGCAGGGACGTATTTATTTACCGGTCCTGCGGGGATCGGTAAATATACCGTTGCCCGGGCGTTTGCCATGGCTTTAAATTGCCTGGAAAAAGAGGGTGATTTCTGCGGTAGTTGTTTTTCCTGCATGAAAATTGAAAAAAATGCGCATCCGGATATTCATTGCCTTGATTTTGCCGATGATGAGATCCCTATTGAGGCGGTGCGCGAGCTCAGACGCCAGGTTTCTTTGCGTCCGTATGAAGGAAAACACAAGATTTTTATTATTCGACGCGCCCATAAATTGGGGATTGCTTCTTCCAACGCGCTTTTAAAGACGCTTGAAGAGGCGTATGGGTCAACGGTAATCATCCTTATCACTGATAAGCCGTTTATGTTGCCTAAAACTATAGTTTCGCGCTGCCACCAGGTAAAATTTGCGGCTTTTACAAGACAACGGCTTACTGCGATATTACAGAGTGACTATAATGTTGGCGCTGATTTGGCGCATTATCTTGCTTATTCTAGTGAAGGGAGAATTGAAGAAGCCGTGCGTCTTAAAGATACGACGACTATTGAGTCTCGCGACGCAATTATCAATACCTTGGCGCTTGGTCTTGGTAAAACTAAACTGGGAGACAGCCGGGAGGAGATGCGTGAGTATTTGACTGGTCTTGCCCGTTGGTTCAGAGATATTTATCTTTTAAAGGCCGGTGTCAATGGTGATGAAATAATTCATCGTGATCGGATGCATGATCTTATGCGTGAGTCTGACCGGTTAAGTTTTGAGTCCCTCGACGAGATTTTGAGCACTATTACAACATCAAGCGCATTGTTAGACAGGAACGTGAATTCTAAGCTGCTTCTGGCGCATGTGGAAGCGGTTATATAGAAAGGGCCATCATGGAAAAAATAATTGCGGTACAGCTCCGGGATTACGGAACTGTATTTTTATACAATGCCGGAGAAGCACTTGTAAAAGAGGGAAGTATTGTTATCGTTGAGCACGATCGCGGTACGGATTATGGTAAAGTTGTCTCTCCGAAAGAAGCAACGTGTGTTGGGCATGATAAGAATCATCCGTGCCCGCGAGACGGTGGTAATGCAGTTAAATCAAAAGAGCAGCCCAAAAAGATCATCCGTGAAGCAAACGCACAGGACTTGAAGCAGATTGAAGAAGCGCGAGCTAAGGCGAAAGAGGCATTTGGCACCTGTTCCAAGAAAATTACAGAGCATAAACTTGATATGAAACTAGTGCATGCGGAATATTCTTTTGACCGCACGAAGATCGTATTTTATTTTACCGCTGCAGGACGAGTTGACTTCCGGGATTTGGTTAAGGACCTTGCAAAAATTTTTAAGGCGCGTATTGAATTGCGTCAGATCGGCGTACGCGATGAAGCGCGTTTGTTCGGCGGTTTTGGCCCGTGCGGCAGAGAATTATGTTGCGCGCGTTTCCTGAAGGATTTTGAGCCTGTTACCATAAAGATGGCAAAAGAAGAGGGATTGCCGTTAAATCCTCCCAAGATATCCGGGTTGTGCGGAAGGCTTATGTGCTGCCTTAATTTTGAGTATGAAACATATAAAGCGCTTTCCAAGGGGTTGCCCCGGGAAGGAGAACGCGTCCATATCCCGCAAGGCAAAGGAAAAGTTATCGGGGTTAATGTTTTTAAGCGTTCGGCAACAATTGAACTTGAAGATGGGACTATTACCCAGGTGAGTTACAAGGATAAAGAGCATGGCGAATAAATTTTATATAACAACACCGATTTACTATGTCAACGCCGCTCCGCATATCGGCCATTCGTATACCACGATAGCGGCGGATACTCTTGCCCGATATGAACGTTTTGTCCTGGGTAACGAGAACGTTTGGTTCCTTACCGGTACCGATGAGCATGGACAGAAAATCCAGAAGGCTGCTGATGAAGCGAAATTATCGGCGCAGCAGTTTGTGGATAATGTTTCCGGGCAATTCCGTGAACTCGGTAAACAACTTGCTATTGCAAATGATGATTTTATCCGTACGACTGAATCGCGGCATATACAAACGGTTCAGCGGGCGCTCGAGATCGTTTATAAGAACGGCGACATCTACGAAGATACCTATGAGGGATGGTATTGCACTCCCTGCGAGACTTTTTGGCCCGAGTCTCAGCTTGTCGAGCGTGTCTGTCCTGATTGTAAAAGACCGGTTGATAAGATTTCCGAAAATAATTATTTTTTCAGGCTTTCTAAATATCAGTCGTGGCTCATTGAGTATATTGAGACGCATCCGAATTTTATTAGACCGCAGCATCGCCGTAATGAGGTTTTAAGTTTCTTAAAAATGAACGTTTTGAGCGATCTGTGCATTTCCCGGCCGAAGGAACGTTTGAGCTGGGGCATCCCGTTACCGTTTAGCCGGGATCATGTCACCTATGTCTGGTTTGATGCATTGGTTAATTATATCAGCGCCGTCGGTTCGTTTGATGATGCGGGAAAATATACATCGGCGTGGTGGACTGAAGGGACTGAAATAGTGCATCTTATGGCTAAAGATATTTTACGGCACCACGCGGTGTATTGGCCGATTATGCTCCATGCGCTGGGTATTCGCCAGCCGGATACGATTTTTGCGCATGGGTGGTGGATGATGCATGACGCGAAAATGTCGAAATCACGGGGGAATGTGGTTTCTCCCGCCGCTATGGTCGATCGTTTCGGCATTGATACGTTCCGATATTTTCTCTTGCGCGACGTGCCGTTTGGCATGGACGGTAATTTCTCCGAGGATGCAATTATCAAGCGTTTTAACGGGGATTTAGCCAACGATATCGGGAATCTGGTTTACCGGACACTGACCATGGTTGAGAAGTATTATAAGGGGCAGGTCCCTGTTTGTCCGAGAGCTTCCAACGAAGCATCGGCAGCGATATATGCCAAAGCCGATCATTTGCAGGAAGAAATTTCTCCGTATCTTACTGCTGCGGCTGATTTTAATTTCAGCGCGGCTCTTGAAAAGATCTGGGAATTGGTTAATATGGCCAATAAGCATGTTGAGAATACAAAGCCGTGGAATCTGGCCAAAGAAAATAAGACGGAAGAGTTGAAGGGTTTTATACGGCTTTTAGTTGACGTTATTCGGGTTGTTGCCGATGCCATATATCCGGTTATGCCCAATACCGCTTGTTTAATTAAAGAGCAGATTGGGCAGGATGTTGTAAATAAGGGGAACCCGCTTTTCCCGAGAATAGATACGAAAAGAGGTTAGCGGTTTGCGGTTGCCGGTTAACGGTCGCCAGGTGTATTGAACCGAAAACCGAACACCGATTACCGAAAACCGATCTTGCAGATATGAATGCTGAACTAATCGATACGCACGCGCATATAGATTATCCCGATTATGATCAGGATCGTGACGAAATGATCGGACGTGCCCTGGATGCGGGGATCGCATACATTATTAATGTCGGCCCTACTCTTGAAGGTTCACGTAACTCCGTAAAACTTGCTGCGCAGTATCCGGGAGTATTTGCTGCGGTTGGGATTCATCCTCATGATGCTGATAATCTGCCTCCCGGCTATGCCGATAGCATTACGGGGCTTTGTGCTCAAAAAAAAGTCGTTGCCGTGGGTGAGATTGGTTTGGATTATTGCAAAAACTTTTCCAAACCGGAAAATCAGCGGGAACTCTTTCGGGCACTTTTATCTGTGGCTAAAAAAGTTGATCTCCCGGTTGTTTTGCATAGCCGCCAGGCGGATCATGATACCATCCGTATCATAAAAGAATTCATGCCGATACGGGCAGTGGTGCATTGCTTTTCAAGTGATATCGGTTTTTTACATGATTGCCTGGGGCTGGGATTTATGGTTTCGTTTACGTGTAATGTTACGTACAAAAAATCAGAACACGTGCGTCAGGTTGTCCGTGAAGCCCCTCTTGAACGGGTTATGCTTGAGACTGATTCCCCGTATTTGCCGGCTGAAGGGTACCGGGGTAAGCGCAATGAACCATTTTTTGTGCGTCATTTAGCCGAATATGTAGCTGCTCTCCGGGGAATTCCTTTTGAAGAAGTTTGTCGCGTAACGACAGAAAATGCGAAGAGGTTCTTTCATCTGCCATGAAACCACGTGTATCGATTGTTCGATGCCAGGAGTACGAACGGAATTGTTTAGAGGCGGCACTTGGGTATTGCCTGGAGCTTTGCGGCGGTATCGGCGCTTTTGTGAAGCCGAATTCCCGGGTTCTGGTAAAGCCGAATCTTTTGATGGCTAATGGACCTGAATGTGGCGTTTGTACTCATCCGGAGGTTGTCCGGGCGGTTGTGCGTCTTTTAAAAAAGCATGGATGCACTGTTTTTGTCGGAGACGGCCCCAGTGTTTGGGGAGCAATTCAGGACGTGAATGTTGTTTACGAAGCTTCGGGTGTAAAAAAAGTTTGTGATGAAGAAGGTGTCAGCCTGGTTCAGTTTGATAAACGGCGGTGGCATGGAAAATTCCCGCTGGCGGCTTTCCTTGATGAGGTTGACCATTTGGTCTCTGTTGCTAAATTCAAAACACACGAGTTTACGACCCTAACTGCCGCCGTAAAAAATAATTTCGGGCTCGTATCCGGTACTTTCAAAACGGAATTACATAAGAAATATTATGATAAGAATGAGTTTGCAAATATTCTTCTTGATGTGTATCGGGAGTCGAACCCTTCATTAACTATTGTCGACGGTATTATTGCCATGGAGGGTGATGGTCCGTCAACCAGCGGGACATTGCGTAATCAGGGGATTTTAGTGGCGGGTCGTGATTGTGTGGCGATTGACAGCGTTTTGGCGACTGTTATGGGGCTCAAACCGATAGACATTGTGACGAACAGGGAAGGTGCCCGTCGTAAAATCGGTGTCGCTGATGTGCAGGAAATTGATATTCAGGGGGAGACGATCGACAATGTTAAAGGAAGACCGTTCACGCTGCCGGTTTCGTCGGTTCACAGCAGGATCCCGCAGCCGGTCATCAGTTTTGTTAAAAGGTTTTTGTATTTCAGACCGGCGGTGAATCATAAAGCTTGTGTCCGTTGCGGCGCTTGTATTGAAGCCTGCCCTCAAAAAGTGATCCGTAAAGTAAAGGGGAAAATCGTTATTGATTATTCCCGTTGTATTTCATGTTTCTGCTGTCAGGAGATGTGCCCGCATTCGGCGATTCAGGTAAAGAAAAGCTTGCTTGCAAAACTTTTGAAACTTTAGTGAGGAATTATGTCTATCCGTTCAATAGCGTGGAAAGATAATGCAATAACAATCATTGACCAGACAAAATTGCCGGGTGAGTTTGTGTATCTGCCTATCCGCGATATAAAAACCCTTTGGCATGCTATTAAGGCATTAAAGGTGCGTGGCGCTCCGGCCTTAGGGGCAGCGGCAGCGCTTGGAGTTTATCTGGGGATACGCGGTTCAAAAGCAAGAAATTTTGCTGCTTTTTTCAAAGAACTCGACAGGGTTTCCCGCTATCTTGCTTCTTCCCGGCCGACCGCGCGCAATCTCTTTTGGGGGATTGAACGGATGTGTTCGGTGGCGGTTAAGAACAAGCATGAACCTATCGTCGCTGTTAAAAAACTTATGCTTAAGCAGGCGTTGCAGATTATCGAAGATGACCGGCGTATCTGCCGTTTGATCGGATCATATGGCAGTAAGCTTATCAAAGATAACGCGCGTATTCTTACCGTTTGCAATACGGGAATATTGGCTACGATTGATTATGGCACGGCATTAGGCGTTGTTTATAAGGCGCATGAACAGGGCAAAAGAATAAAAGTTTATGCTTCGGAAACGCGGCCGCTGCTGCAGGGGGCTCGTCTGACTTCCTGGGAACTTAAGAGAAAAGGCATTGATGTTACGGTTCAATGTGACAATATGAGTGCAGTTTTGATGCAACAAGGTAAGGTTGATCTGGTGATTGCCGGTGCCGATCGTATTGCGGCTAATGGTGATACCGCCAATAAGATCGGGACCTATAGCTTAGCGGTACTTGCACAATATCACAAAATACCTTTTTATATCGCGGCACCTGTTTCGACATTCGATTTCGATATTGCAAGCGGCGCAGAGATCCCGATCGAGCAAAGAAATGGTGCTGAGGTGCGAGAGCTTCTTTTTAAGAAGCCCATGACGGCAAAAGGAGTTTCCATTTTTAACCCCGCTTTTGATGTTACGCCGCATAGTTTGATAACAGGGATAATCACGGAAAAGGGTATTTTGAAACCGCCGTTTATTCAGACCATAAAGAGAGCGTTGCGGTAGGAATGTTTGTGTGCGATGAAACTTAGTGATATCGGAGAATTCGGGTTTATTAACCGGGTGCGCAGGGGAATTAAAGTCGATGCCGGGGTGGTGCGCGGCAGCGGAGATGACTGCGCTGTCCTTGCTTTTGATGCGCGGTATTACCAGCTTTATACCTGCGATATGATCGTAGAAGACGTTGATTTCCTTCGTACGGAAGATCCGTATTTGGTCGGGCGTAAAGCTGTGGCGATCAATCTGAGCGATATTGCTGCCTGTGGCGGGTTCCCCCGTCACTGCGTTGTTTCCTTGGCGGTGCCTCAGAAAACGCCGGTTCGATATCTTGACAGGGTTTGTGACGGAGTGCTTTCCATGACGCGCCAGTTTAAGGTGAATCTTGTCGGGGGAGATATGAGCAGTGCCCGTCAATTAATGATTGATATCAGCATGCTCGGTCTTGTCGAAAAGAAATGCCTTGCCTTGCGTTCGCAAGCAAAACCCGGTGACATTATTTGTGTTACGGGCTCTCTGGGTGGTTCGTATAAAGGTAAGCATCTTCGATTTACGCCGCGGGTTTCTGAATCCCGCTTTTTGGTCCGGCATTTTGGCATAACATCAATGATCGATATCTCCGACGGTTTGATGCAGGATTTAGAGCATGTCGTGGGTGCCAGTGGCGTCGGCGCAACGGTGTTAGCGGAGGCGGTTCCCGTAAATCCGGAAGCAAAGGACCTTTCCGACGCATTGTGTTCGGGAGAGGATTTTGAATTGCTCTATACGCTCCCCCGCCGGGAAGCGCACAGACTTTTATTGAAGAATCCGGGTATGTGTATACCGATTGGTTCCATTACCGATAAGAAGGAAGGCCTGCGCGTTCTTGACGCGTTTGGGCGGGAAATTCCCGTAACTAAAAAAGGGTATACCCATTTTTCTTAGACTATGCATATTATTTCTAAGTCTGCTTGCGATACCCTGAAATTCGGCAAATCCATGGCGCGCAGCCTTGGTCCGGGTGATATCGTTTGCTTAGTCGGGCAGTTAGGCGCGGGGAAAAGTGTTTTGGCGCGGGGGATTGTTAAAGGCCTGGGAGTACGCCAGGAGCGCGTAACCAGCCCCACGTTTGTTTTAGTGAACCAGTATGCCGGCACTCATTTCCCGGTTAATCATTTTGATTTGTATCGCCTGCTCGATAGTAATGATATTGCTCATTTGGGATATGAAGAATATTTTTACGGTGAGGGAGTTTCCGTCATTGAATGGGCTGATCGCTTGGGGAAACTTATGCCGAGCGATTATGTAAAGGTGCATATCGCCATACAATCTGAAAATACCCGTTCAATCATTATCAGCGCCAGTGGAAAACGGTCGCGAGCTGTTGTGGAGCACATACATGAAAATTATTGCCATTGATACAACGACTCAATACGTAGCTTTGGGAATAGCCGATGGCGGGAAAGAATACGGTTGTGATATTAATCTGGGGGTCAAACATTCAATGTTGTTGGTCCCCGTGATTGAACGAGCAATGGTTGCGGCGGGATTATCTTTAAAAGACATTACATATTTTGCCTGTGGTATCGGTCCGGGGTCATTTACCGGTGTGCGCGTCGGTTTAAGCACGGTCAAAGGGTTGTGTTGGGCGCTTAACAAGCCTATCATAGGTATTCCTTCGCTTGATACTATTGCCCGTAATGTGCCGCAGCAGTACGGGGATGCGGTGATTGTTCCGGTTCTTGATGCAAAACGCGGGTTAGTATACGCAAGTATGTATAAACGAAAAGGCAAAATCTATACAAAGAGATCAGGCTATTTACTGGTTTCAGCAGGTGAACTTATGAAAAAAGTACCTGCCGATGCGGTTTTTACCGGTGATGCTGTTGGTTTGTACCGGGATATTTTTATGCAAGGGGCAAAGAAGGCCGTTCTTTTGGATAAAGATTACTGGTATCCGGCTTCCCATGCTCTGCTTTCGTGTGTCAAAGAAAAGTTGCAAACTGGTACCATTGACGATATCTTTAAACTCAATCCTCTTTATCTATACGCAAAAGAATGCCAAATAAATACTTTAAAAAAATAATTGGATACCGGCCGACGTGGGCAGAAGTCAGTTTGGAAAATCTTGCCCATAATTTCAAGGAAATTCAAAGATCCGTTGGCTCGAATGTTAAAGTTATGGTGACGGTCAAGGCCGATGCCTATGGTCATGGGCTCATTCCTGTTTCAAAAAAACTCCTTTCCTGCGGAGCAGATGCGTTTGGCGTCGCTTCCATTGATGAAGGTATAAAACTCCGGAAAGAAAAAATTAAACTGCCGATTTTAGTGTTGGGTGCGTGCCTGACTGAATATATCGATCCGTTGTTCGAATATGATTTGATTCCTACGGTCTGTACGTATGAATTTGCCCATGCGCTTGATATTGCTGCGCGCAAACGTTGTAAACCGATTAATGTCCATATCAAGGTTGATACCGGTATGGCAAGAATCGGTGTTTCACCGGAAGATGCCTTCGACCTTGTCAAGAGGATTTCCTGTTTCCGGCACTTGCGTGTGGAAGGGCTTTTTACGCACTTTGCTTTTGCTGATATGAACCCTGAATTTACCAAATATCAAATAGAACTTTTCCGCCAGCTCGTCACTAAATTGGAAAAAGCGGGTGTGAGTATCCCTTTGACACATGCCGCCAATAGCATGGGAATTGCCGGCTATAAAGACGGTCATTTCTCGATGGTTCGTCCCGGCATAGTTTTATATGGTTTGTATCCGCGCAAAGATATTGCCATGCAATTAAAGCCGGTATTGTGTTTAAAAACTCGTATTGTGCATGTCAAGCGAGTGCCGAAGGGACAGGGTGTCAGTTATGGGCATACCTATGTCACGAAAAAGGCTACGTCTATTGTTACATTACCGATTGGGTATGGTGATGGATATCCGCGTAATCTTTCCAATATTGCATCCGTGTTGATAAAAGGAAAGCGTTTTACGATCAGCGGTAATGTCTGTATGGATCAGATCATGGTTGATGTCGGGAGTATCCCGGTCAAAATAGGAGAAGAGGTCGTTCTTATCGGCTCGCAAGGAACGGGTATCATCGGTGCTGAAGAATTGGCTGAGCGGTCCGGCACTATTCCCTATGAAATTGTCTGCGGCTTAGGCAGCAGAGTTCCCCGCGTGTATCTGTAAACTTCTGCAAAACAAAACCTGCCAGTTGTAGCACAGTTAGTTCAATGTTCAAGGTTCAAAGTTAGTTCATAGTGAATAGTTTAAGCTAAAAACAGAGCATATAGTCCGTTTCTAACGGAAAACATGCTTTGAACATTGAACTATGAACTGTGAACTAATTACGGCGTGTGTTGAATAAGATAGAGACTCAGCGTGAAGAAAAAAACGTGGCTTAAAGAAACCGCAACAATGGGCATGAGAATGCCGGCGTACCCCAAGGCAATGCTTATCGCGTTAACAACGTAATACAAGAATCCTACAACTATTGACAACCCGAGCGAAGAAAGTCCCGTAGCCCGTTTTTTCAGCTTGAGCGAGAATGGGATCGCAAGAAAAATAATAATAAAACTTGTGAGGGGGAAGGCAAATCGCTGGTAGAGGTCGACTTTTAGTTTTCTGATAACACCGGTAGCCCCGCTTTTTGAAAGTTTCCAGATATAGTCTTGGATCTGGGCAATTGTCATGTTTTCTGTTTTTTGCCGCTGAGAAAGGAATTCTTTCGGTGTTTCCGGGATAGCGACAATTTCTTCGTCCATGTAACGGGGTTCGGTTTTCATTTGTCCGTTTAATTCGAACTCGTAGGTTAGGCTATGATAAAAACGCCAGAGTCCATCCATGAAAACGGCTTTATTGGCAACGATTTTCTTAATCAGATTCTGGTGCTCATCATGTTCAAGGATGGTGATGCCTTCCATGGTATTTGAGCTTGGGGTAAAGCGATTCACAAAGATTAACCGGTTGCGCAACCCATACATTGATAGATTCAAGATTGTTTCATCGGTTTTCTGCGGGGTTTGTTTCTTGCCGCTTTCGATCTGTGTTTTTATCTGTTGGTTGAGTTGCAGCGCGTTCGGCACAAAACGGTCATTGATCCAGAAAATGAACATGTAGAGGATAACGCCGAATATGATTATGGGCTTGGAAATCTGAAAAATACTTAAACCTGAAGAGCGCATGGCAATAATCTCATTATTGCGGTTGAACGAACCGAATGTATAGAGTATTGCTAACAGGGTGGAGATGGGAGCAACCTGCACAAAAATAATCGGTAAATAAGACACGTAGTATTGTATGAGAACAAGGACAGGAGTGTGGAGTTTCAGAAAATCATTCAGATTGGCAAAGACATCGATAATGACATATAAAAAGAGGAACGAAAAGATACACGTGAAGAAGAGCGCAAGAACGTTTTTGGTTACATAACGGTCTAAGATGCGCATAGCCGATAGGTGAGAAACGCCCCTATTCCCCCAAGAATGATGTTTGGAAGCCACATGGCTATTTGCGGATCCACGCGGCCTTGCAGTCCGAGCGCCTCCGATCCTAAAAGCAGGAGGTAATATATTCCTACCGTAACAAAAGCGATTCCAAAGTTGATTGATTTTTCCCGGCGCCTGGTGATGATAGCTAGAGAAGACCCCAGGAGAACAAAAATAAAACAGGAAAATGCCAGCGAAACCTTTTCATTTATTTCGGTAATAAGGGGGGCCGGATTTACTCCATTACGTTTTAATTGATCGATTTCATTCCGAAGCTCGGTGATAGTCATATCTTTGGGTTTTTTTCGCAGGTCTTCTTTGTTCTTCCCGTCTCCGAAATTCAACGTCATAAAATACGTTTTAAAATTAAGTTTATAGAAGTTACTCGGGTTATTGGGATCAGGTTCGTCTGATGTGCCGTCAATAAGCTTGAGTTTGACGACTTTCTTTTCGGGAATACTGATGAACTCGCCGTGCCGGGCAACAATCGTTCGTGTGGCTTTCCCTTCCTGTGGTTCGTAAATGCGCACGTTGCTCATTTTATTTTCTTCAATGCGGTAAATAAAAAGAATGTATTTTTGGAAGGAATTAATAAATACGCCGGGTTCAAGTGCGGCAGTGGGATTCTTGAGCCCTACCTCCATCATGGTTTTGCGTGAAGCAAAGTGGGCGTAGGGAATGACTTTGTCGTTAAAGATAACCAAGATGAGACTTAAAATCAGCCCTATGACCAGTAGCGGCGCGATAAGCCAAAATAGGTTGATACCTGATGAACGAATTGCGATGATCTCGTTATCGCTGGAGAGTCTTCCGAGCGCAAGTAAAACTGCGGTTAGTGCCGCGATGGGAAGCGTATAGGTTAAAAGATACGGAATCATGAAAAGAAAAAGTTTTGAAACACTGAGGATGTCAACGCCCCTATTAATGACAAGCTCGGCGATCTTGATCAGGTTGCCCAAGAGCATGACAAAGGTTAAAACTCCTAAGCCGAGGAATAAGGGGCCCAAAAACTCTTTTATGAGATAGTTGCGTAGAATTTTCATGCAGTCATTCGTTAGTTGGCCAGAGTCAGAACGAAGACGATGTTTGCTCCGGCTTTTTTGAGTGCACAGGATGCTTCGGATGCTGTTGCACCAGTTGTTAAAACATCGTCAATGAGGAGGATATTTTTTCCCCCAATCACTGTGTTTTCTTGTACTGAGAAACTTCCTTGTACGTTGACAAGGCGATCGGCAGTTTTTAAATCCGCCTGCGTTTTGGTCGAGCGGTTTCGCAGGAGTATGTCATCGGCCAGGCATTTGTTGAATGCCTCGGCGATATACTGGCTGAGTTCTGTTGCCTGGTTAAATTGTCGTTCTCTCAGCCGTGCTTCGTGCAGAGGAATAGGGACTATTAAATCCATAAATTCCACCGGCACGCGGTACTCACCGATAAAGTTAATCAAAAGTCTGCTTAACGGTTTTGCCAAGTAATCCTTGCCGTTATATTTGAACTCATGGATGAGTTCTTTCACCGGCCCCTCGAATGTACAGGGGCTGAACGCCCGGTCAAAATGATATTCTCTCCTGATACAGTCGGGACAGACGTTCTTTGTCAAATTTTTCTTATCAAGATGCCTGCCACAGCGGATACAGAAGGGAGGCGTATTTTCTTTAATCGAAGTCCAACAATCAAAACAGACCAGGTCATCAACTGCGTAATTCGTTATTTTATTTTTGCAGGATACGCATTCCTTTGGATAAACAATGTCGGTCAGCCCGCGGAAGAAACTGCGAATTGTGGTCTGTGCCGTAGGAGAATCAGTTCCGATGCCGAAACGGGCTAATCGCCCCTTCGGTAGTTGTAATTTTTCCTTTTCAGTAAAATTACCCATTATACACCTCCCGGGGGACTAGCTTCAGCCCTCACTTCTGGTTACACCAAATTGTTAAACTATGATATCAAGAGAAGTTAGCGTTGTAAAGAATAATTCAAGAGTTGGTATTCGGTTTACGGTTATCGGTGCTACCGCTAACCGCACACCGAATACCGCAAACCGTATTGACACCCTCTTACAACCATAGTACAATACCCACCATGCAGATACCTTCCACGCTGGAGCTCAAGAAACAACTACATGCCCTTTTGGAGCAGTATGCGCTTAAAAAAGGGAAGTTCATTCTTTCTTCCGGGAAAGAAAGTAATTACTATCTTGACGGCAGGATTATTACTTTGACTCCGGAAGGGGTCTATCTTATCGGCAATATTATGCTTGATATGGTTAAAGATCTGCACATAGATGCTTTTGGAGGGCCGACGTTAGGCGCTGACCCGATTGTTGGCGCGGTAGCGGCGTTGAGCTACATACAGCATATCCCTTTTACTACTTTTATTGTTAGAAAAGCTGCGAAGGAACACGGTATGGGTAAGCAAGTTGAGGGACCGGCCTTAAAGAAAGGCAGCCGCGTGGTTATTGTTGATGATGTCGCCACAACCGGAAAAGCGCTTCTTGAAGCAAAAGATGCGCTTGATAAACTAGGCGTGACCATTGTCAAAGCCCTGGTGATCGTTGACCGCTTGGAAAGCGCCAAAGAAAATCTTGCCAAAGTAAATATTCCCTTAGAATCTATTTTTACTATCCGGGATTTCGGATTATAAAACCATGAATAATAGAGCAATTATTGTTGTCGGAGCCGGTCCCGCTGGCTTGATGGCTTCGATTCGAGCAAGCGAGTGCGGGGCGGTTGTTACTCTTGTTGAAAAGAAAGCATCGTGCGGCGCTAAAATCCTTTTAAGCGGGAAGGGGAGATGTAATCTTACCAATGCCTGCGATCTGGATGCATTTTTGAAACGTTTTTCCGGCAGGGGAGAGTTTTTACGCGATGCGTTCAAAAAATTTTTCAATGAAGATCTGATGCGGTTTTTTGAGGAACGCGGCGTGCCGCTTAAAGTGGAACGTCAATTCCGTGTTTTTCCTGTTTCCGACCGCTCGGCAACTATCCTTGACGTCTTAAAAACCGAGATCGAGAAACAGAAAGTAACGGTACTCTATAAATCGGTTGTGAAAGATATCCTTGTCATGCATGATCAGGCGCAGGGTGTTTCTCTTGAAAATGGCGAACGCCTGAAAGCAGATGCAGTTATTCTTGCGACTGGCGGGATTTCGTATGCTTTTACCGGCTCAACCGGCGACGGACAGCGTATCGCGGAAAAATTCGGACATGCGATCGTTCCTTTGCGGCCTGGTCTGGTGGCTTTGGATACGATTGAATCCTATCCTAAAGAACTTGAGGGTTTGACGCTTAAAAACATCCGTATTACATTTTCCACTGGTACGAAGGAGATTGTAACCGAAGTCGGGGAATTGATGTTTACTGCGCATGGCATTTCCGGTCCGTTAGTCATTACGGAGAGCGGACGGGTTAATGATTTCTTGATCGATAAACGGCGGGTGCATGCGGTGATTGATTTGAAGCCCGGCTTAACGATTGAACAATTAGAAGCCCGTTTGATACGGGAATTTAAGGCGAATACCCGTATGAATATCCGGAATATTTTAAAAGAGTTGCTGCCACTTCGTTTGATCGATACGTTCATTCATATGTTGAAGATAGATTCTCAAAAACAGGCAAGTCATGTGACTCTTGAAGAGCGCCGAAAAATCGTCCAGCTTTTAAAGGGTTTTACGCTTGAGATAAAAAGTACACAGCCGATCGAAGAAGCAATGGTAACACGCGGAGGAGTTTCGCTTAAGGATATTAATCCGCGTACTATGGAGTCCCGCCGCATTAAAGGGCTTTATTTTGCGGGAGAGATGATCGATATCGACGCTGATACGGGTGGTTTTAACCTCCAGGCGGCGTTCTCAACCGGTTACCTTGCCGGCGAAAGCGCTGCGATATAATTGCAGCAACCGATGAGGTTGCATCGTGCGATGAAAAAAATCTATCTTGCTTCTGATTCAAAAGCCCGCAAGAAACTGCTTGCTATTGCCGGTCTGAAGTTTACGGTTTTGCCAAGCGCAGTTACGGAACTAATCTCACCCGGAAAATTGAGTTACGCGAAAATGGTTGAACACAACGCTTTAATGAAAGCGCGCGATGTGGCATGCCGTCTTACAAAAGGCGTCGTTATCGCCGCCGATACGGTTTGCGTTCAGAACGGTTCTATTTTTGGTAAGCCCCGGGATTTGGTTGATGCCCATCGGATGCTGCGGAGACTTTCCTCAAGACCCCACATGCTTTATAGCGGATTAGCGGTGGTTGATGTTGAAACAAGGAAACAATTCGTTTGCCATGAAAAGACCAAAATTGTCATGGATAAACTTACCGACAGGGAAATTACGGCGTATTTTAAAAAAGTTTCCCCGCTTGATAAGGCGGGAAGTTTTGATATTCAAGGTAAAGGCGCGTTTTTCATCAAGCGTATCGAAGGTTGTTTTTATACTGTGGTCGGCTTGCCGTTACGCAAGCTCTATCGTATGCTCCTTAAAGTCAATGTCAGTGTTTTCGGGGTGCTTATATTCCCGCTTCTTATCCTGTCCGGCTGTTCTACCGAGTATAATATTGCCACCAAACAGGTAGAGTCATATTATTATAGCACTGATCGGGAAGTTGCTTTAGGGCAGAACATCGATCGGCAAATCCGTAAGGAGCCGGAATTCAAATTTACTGACGATCCGCTTGAACTGCAGCGTGTACGGGAAATTGGCAAAAAAATAGTGGCTGTTTGTGACCGCAAGGATATCGATTATCATTTTGATGTTTTTAAAGATGAGGAAGTTAACGCGGTATCGTTGCCGGGCGGGTACGTGTACGTCAATTCCGGTTTAATTGAAAAAGTTTCCAATGACGATGAACTTGCCGCGGTTATCGCCCATGAAGTCGGCCATATCGTCGCTCGGCATAGTATTAAAAAATTGCAGGCAAGCAATTTATATTCTGTTATTATGCTGGCTTCGGTGGCTACTCCCGGTTCAACGGGAGGGATCAGCGCTGCAGCAGATGCCGCCATGACGGAGCTGTTGCTTGGTTATTCCAGGGAAGATGAGTTGCTTGCTGATCAGCTGGGTACGCGTTATTTGAAACGTGCGGGATATAATCCGCGCGCCATGATTGATTTTATGAATAAACTGCATGATATTGACCGGCGAAAACCATTGCAGCCAAAAAATTATTATAAGACTCACCCGTATGGCGCTGATCGTATCAGGGTTATCAAGCAGGAATTGGGAGAAAAGATCGGTTTCGATGATTATATTAACACAGAAGATGTCTTGCATGACCAAAAACTCTAGATTTTGGCTTTTATTCCTGTTTGTCTGGTGCATGGCAATTTCCGCCGCATCTGCTGCCGATACTCCGTTTGGTACGCTTGAGTTCTTAAGTTGGAATCATCCCTGGAATAACTATAAATACCCCGATGAAAAGGCATTGAAAAAGACGTTTGCGCTTATGAAAGAAGCGGGCGTCAGTTGGGTGCGTATGGATTTCCTTTGGGAAGATATTGAACCGGTTCAGGGTCAAATCGATTATTCGAAATATGACCGTATTGTTGATCTGGCCACCTCATATGGCATTCATATATTAGGGATCATGAGTTATAGCGCTTCCTGGGCAGGCCCGTCTTGGAATAGCCCTCCTGATAAAGACGAAACGTTTGTTGCATTTACTGCGGGTGTTATTGACCGGTATAAAGGGAAAGTTACGTATTGGGAAATCTGGAATGAGCCGGATGATGCGACGTATTTCACGCCTCAGGATGCGATGGTTCGATACACGGAACTTCTGAAAAAGGTTTATACGCGGGCTAAGGCGGTGAATCCGGAATGTCGCATTTTGAACGGCGGCCTTTCCAAGAACGCAGTTTTTGCGCTGAAGAATATCTATAAAAACGGCGGCAAGGGATATTTTGATATTCTGGCAATCCATCCGTTTTCAAACCCTCTTAATGAATATGGGGTTTCCCGTGTGAGAGGGATTTACCGGGGATGCCGGAAAATCATGCGGGATTTCGGTGACGGTGATAAGAAAATCTGGTTTACCGAAATAGGCTGTCCGGGTGTCAAAGTGCCTCTTCGCAGGAACGGTTGGTGGGAAGGCAGGAGCCCTACAGAAAAAGAACAGGCCGCTTGGGTGCGGTATATTTACAGTGAGTTTATCACCTATGACGGCGTTGAGAAGATCTTCTGGGCTTTCTTTCGTGATACGAAAGATCATTTTCATAACGGTGTTGATGAATTCGGCCTTGTACGCTGGGATTTTAGTAAAAAGCCCGCATTTGAAGCGTATCGTAATGCTAGCCGTGTCTGGTTGGAGGAGTATCGACAGTCACGATAGTCTTAAGAATAATTCTGTGTGCTCTTGACAAAACGGGATTTTTAAGTATACTTTAAGAAATTACCAGTCCGGCAGACTCTGGTTTCTGGAGGGAAATTGGGGTTTGTCACGGTAAGATAAATTTAGCCGGATTGATAGACGGTTGTCTATCGTTCCGGCTTTTTCTTTGATTTAATAAGAAATACTTTTACAAAGGAGTTGCGATGGGTATGTTTGAAAAAGTGAAGAGAATCATCTGTTTAGTAATGGCGATGACGTTTGTGATGCAACAAGTAGGTTTTGCGCAGATGGCAATGGAACTTAATGTCGCATCGCATTTGAGCAGGATGGCTGCTCCCGCGATTGAGAAATTCCGCCCGGTGCATCTGCGTTACTTTTCCTATAATCCATCCACAGACCAAGTGCGTCTTTTGCTTGATAAAGGTGACGTACAATCTCTTGATCAGGTAGCAACGAAAGAGTCCACGCAGGTTTTGATGAAATATTTTCTTATAGGTATTTCTCTCCCGAATGAAAAATTTTGGGTTAATTTACGCCCCGATGCATCAGAGCGTATTATTGATCCTGTGCTTGAACAGACTGATTTAGGGAAAGTCCTCCTTGCAGCAGATGTTCAGCTTAAAAAAGATACCGCTAAGTACACTAATCCTGAAACGCCTACGGGAAAAGAATACTGGGATAAGGTTTATAAGAAAGCAGGAGAACTTTTTGGTTCTGAACAGATTACGATTCCTACCTTGACTCGTCCCTGGATTGTTCCCAATGAAGTTATTATCCGTGAATCGGCAGACAGCGCCTATATTTATAAGGCAACCATGAAAGTTATGCTAGAGCAGGATCATTTGAAGAATTCCGATATGTACGCATTCAATGATCCGCGTATGAAGGCATTGAACGAATATTCATCGCAGCTTATCAGGGAACTTATTATTCCGCAGCTTACCAAAGAAGTAAATAATTCCAAAAAATATTCGGACTTACGACAGGTATTTTATTCCTTAGTTATGGCGCGCTGGTTTAAACTCCATTTTAAAGGGGCGCAAGGAAAGTATGCCCAGATGATAGATAAAGGTAAGATGACGGGGTTGGCATCTACCCAGAGCTGGAGTAAGGATACCTATTTTCAACAATACAAAGAGTCATTTGATAAGGGTGAGTATAACGTTAAAGCAGTAGCGTCTACGGTTTCAGGACAAGTTATTCGGACGTATGTTAGCGGCGGTGTTGCGCTGCAATCAGTTAATCCTACCGGTGCTTTGAGTGCTGGGGTTGTGCAAATTGAGCAAGTCGCGCGCGTTGCGGGCATGGATCCTGTTGATGCAAACGGTAATCCGGTAACAGCCGCGACTTTTGACCACGTAACTGATACAGGGATGGGCTCTCAGGAAACCATTGGCAGCGAGGGAGATCAAAGACCATCGGGCATTGCAGGGAAGATCAGGTGGGTTCAATCAAGTGGATCTGGCACTATTCGTGTGTACGGCGAAAATAATGTTGAACTTAAGCGGTTACATACGTATTCGGGAACAACTGGTTTGGCACTCTTTCCTGGCAATAAAAGGATTGTGACAGTTAATGGTGTCGGGCAGATAGATATCATAGATGTGGATTCAGGCAAGCAAATAAAGTATTTACATACGTATAGTGGTGCAACTGATGTCGCCGTTTTTCCTGATGGCAAAACAATAGTGGCGGTGAACCATGTCGGGCAGATTAATATCATAGATGTGGATTCAGGCAAGCAAATAAAATATTTGCATACGTATCACGGTACAAACTTTGTCGCGGTTTCTCCGGATGGCACAATGCTTGCAACAGCCAACGGCGTTGGACAGGTGGAGATTATTGATGTCGAATCAGGTAAGCAAATGCAATACCACCATACGTGGTCAGGAGGAGTCAGTCTAAAATTCACGGATGACGGCAAACATCTCGTTATAAACAGCCGTTTTGGGCATACGCAAAAAATCGCGTTATCAGGATTAACTGCTGCATCGGCAAAAACGGATGTATCCGAGGGAGATGTTACGACGCATGGTAACGGTGGGGAATCACGTTTGTTTTCCAGCCGTTTTACCAATGGCGGGACGTTTTATTCTCCGGATGGTTTTACGTTTGCCGATCAGGGCGAAGTCTACCATGGAAATCTTGTTTTGAAGCCGCTTGCCGAAGCAGGTTTGACGCCCGGTGAACAGGTTGCCTGGGATTCGGTATTGAATATTTTCACAAAAGTTTTCTCCCGGTCGCTAGTTTTTAATACCGGAGCGACCTTTAAGAATTCGTTCCGGCTTTTTGAATCAGATGAAAATAGCACTGTTTTTATCTCGCGTGTGGGCGGCCGCTCGGTTTTCTACATTAACCGCAAATGGCTTAGAACATTAGCCGAGTTGCAGAATACAATAGGCCAGACAAATCTTTTGCCGTTATTACCTGAGGAAATGCGTTTGGTGTTAGAAACCCGTCTTAAAGAAGAGGGCATGGAGTTTCCCGCAATCAACCTTATAGAAAGCATTATTTACGCTACGGCATTTCATGAAATCGGAGGCCATCATTGGGGAGGTATGGACCATGATATTGCCGCTGACTTTGCCCTCGCGTATCGTTCTACTGCCGATGAAATGCGCTTGCAGACGTTTCGCGGAGTTCTTTTTAATGAAATAAATATCGCTGCTTTGAAATTCTGTTTATTGTATATGGGTATCGAGCCGAGGAATTTGAATGAGGGTATGGCGCAGTCTCGAATTAACGCCGATGCCGTTAATTCATTAGTGAAGAAATTTATTTCACTTCTTCCTGCTGGAGATACTTCGACAGTAATGTTAAGAGAGCTTGAGTATCCTGGCCGTGGTAGGGAGCAGCAGGAATTAACGGATACGCATCAGGCTGACGAACGGATTAGCGCGTTTACAGGACTCTTAGAAGCGGAAAATTATGAAGAGCGCATGCGTAGCGCGTATGGTTTATCTTTAGATGAGGTGAGGGCGCAAGATCCGGTTATGGCGCGAATTGGTTTTGACGGCACTGCTAATCGTTTAGGCTGGAGCATGGAGAACCTGGAGTGGATTTTTAATCATCGAGAAACCGTCGATGCTGTTCTAGCCGATGCTGAGGCTATTCGAAGTCAATATGAACACGTTATTTTTTGCGGGATGGGAGGTTCAGGGCTTTCTGTTCAAGTTGTAAAGAGCACGTTTGGCGAGGATAAAATTCATATCTATAGCTTGCGTACTACCGATCCGGCAGTTATCAAGGATATGCTTGATACTATTGCAGCTCAGTATGGCGGTGATTTAGGAAAGGCGCTTGCTAAGACCTTGATTATTCCTATTAGTAAATCCGGCGACACCAAAGAAACTATCTCGCATAAAGAGTTTTTTGAGGAACTTTTACGTAAAGAGGGCCTTGACCCTCAGAATCACATGTGGGTGGTGACTGATGAACGTCCTGCAGATAAGGCCAAGCCGATTGATGCAGGCGGCTATCCTCGGCGGGATATTCAACTGAATAAAAAAGGAGATATTGGCGGGAGGTTTACTTCACCGACGACAAACATTTTCTTATTGCCGTTGGCCTTGGTTGCTCCTGAACAAGTCTGGCCCGTGTTACGTAGAACAATGGAAATAAATAATGGTATTGGTGCGAACAAAGAACTGTTTCTGAAGCTGGCGGCGTTCCTTTATTATCACGCGAAGGAAAAAGGGAGAGATAAAATTACCATTATCGTGCCGAAAGAATTCAAGGATTTACCTCTTTGGGCAGAGCAGTTGATAGAGGAGTCACTTGGAAAAGACGGAAAAGGAGTGACTCTTTTTTACGGGGAAAATTTGAGTCCGGAAATATTGCGTTCGCCTGATATGAATGATCGTGTGTTTGTGCGGATTAATATTGGAGGCACCGAGACTAACAAGGACCTTTGGGATTATTTGCAAGCCAATAGGTATCCTGTTTTTGAAATCGGCACGTCATCAAAAACAGATATCGGCGGTGTGATGCTTGGTTTGCAACGGGCAGTTCTGGGTGTTGCGTATCTGTGGGATATTTGTGCGGTTGATCAGCCGGCAGTTGAAGGATATAAAAAAGGGACTCGGGAAGTTATGGCCGAGCTAAAAGACGGCGAGACGGTAACTGTTCCTGCTTCATGGCAGCAGGCATCTTTTGGCGAAAATTTAAAATTATATTATGGCCCGCTTCTTGAGACTGGCGCGGTTAGCGAAGCTCAAATAGATCAGATCCTTGAGCGTATACAGGGATCACGTAATGATGCTGCGGCAGTGTATGCGGCAATTCTGATTATACTTAATAGCAGATCCTCAGGATTTGAGGCAGCGGAACTGACTTCATACGGGAGGATGACTCAAGGGTTGCGATGGGTTTTAGAGTCAGCGCGATATCGGATTTTTACGCGTGGATTACGCATGGCATCAAAGCTGGGCGAGGGGCCTGATAAGAATCATTCGTATCATCAGAATATTGATGCGGGTAAGGATATGTGGTTGTCGACATATTTTATGCCGTTATCCATGCCTATGCCGACGGATGTTGAGTACAACGATACTTTGATTAAAGCTCAGACGATTGGCACGGTGAACTCATTAGTGGCTAACAAACGGAAAGTGGTGCTTATCAGCGTTGATACGTATGATACGAATAATGAGCGTCAAATGGCTGCTTTTTTTGATACGGTTGCAAAATATATGATGCATAATGAGGTTTTGGGATCGGAGGAGACGCAGGCGGCTTCATCCGGCACGTCGTCTACCACTGGCGGTATTGATTTCCGTCAGATCAATATGATCCTAAAGCCTATGGGGACCTTTGCGAATATTCAGTATAAACTTCCCTTCGTGAAGAATGTCTCGTCCGTTGATCTGGATAAAGAGATGAATGAACTGCAAACTATGGTTAAAAGCGGGATCATTCCGTCGGGGGAACGCGTCGCTGAATTCCTGGCTGTATGCAAGGCTAAGGATGAAGTGAATGCCCGCCGCAATGACCTGCTTGCTTGTGTCATTAATATTTGCAGGCTGCAGGAAGATGAACTTGTCGAAACTTCTCAGGACCTTAAACAAGTAATGGTGCTTGCGGAGGCGTTGTAAGACGTTAGCCCGCACACCTCGGGGGCTGCCTGCCGGCAGCCCCCATTTTTGTTTAAGGATACCGCCACTAATTTTTCTCTCCGATGTTTTTTTTGTGTTAAAATAATATAACTAAACTTTTTTTATCGAGTTTTGAGCAGAGGAGAAGCGGGCATGTCATTACGATCGGAAGTCTTAAGAAAAGTTCTTCTGGTGCTTGTTTTAAGTTATGTGTTTTTCTTTCTTGGCAACGGGGTGCTTAATTTTACGAACCCCGACGAAGTTTTTTATTCGCAAACTGCTAAAGAGATGATGAAACATAATTCATGGCAAACGCCGTATCTGTTCGATAAGCCGCAGTTTGAAAAGCCGATTATGACGTATTGGCTTTTGCGCATCGCTTTTGAAGTTGGAGGCGTTACGCCGTTTGCCGCGCGCTTTTTTCCGGCTTTATTTGCAACGATCGGGATTGTCGCGATTTATTTTTTTGGAATTGTAGCGTTCCGGAATACCAGAAAAGCGTTCTTGTCGGCACTGGTCATGATGTCGTCCGCTTTTTACATCGGTCTTGCGCGTACGGTATTTACCGATATGATTTTTACGGTTTTTATCCTTTTGTCAATGCTTTCGTTTTACTGGGCTTATACGAACCCCCATCGTAAGACGCACGGGATAATCTGGTTTTTTATCTTTGCCGCACTTGCTACGCTCACGAAAGGTCCCCTCGGTATAGGCCTTCCGGTTATTGCTGTTATCGTATTTCTTGCGTTGCGTAAAGAGCTCTCTTTTGTGGTTGCAGGCGCAACTCTCTGGGGAGCATTGCTTTTTTGTATGATTGCAGTACCGTGGTATGCCTTGATGATCAAGTGGTATGGGCATGATTTTACGCATGAGTTCTTTTATAACGATCATTGGCGCAGGCTTATTGAAGCTGAACATCGTAAATTAGACCACTGGCATTTTTATCCGGTTTCAACAATAGGCGCGTTTTTCCCCTGGAGTTTATTTTTGCTTTCGGCGCTCTTTTTTTATTTCAAAGATCTTTGGCGTAAAAAAGGGACGTTTTTTGTGTTTGCTGGCTGCTGGATTGGTGTTATGTTTGTTCTATTTCAATGCGCGCATTCAAAACTCCTGAGTTATATATTCCCGTTTTTTCCTGCGCTAGCGCTTATTACGGGAAATTTTCTTGCTGAACAGGAAGATAAGAAGGGAAAACTTATTTTTGTGCTTTCTTTGATAACGGCTGTGTTCCTTACTATCCTTCCCCTCGGTCTTGTTATTGCCGCGCATCAGTTCCCGCAGTATATTCCGTCGGCAAAGCCGATTTATTTTTTCGCTATAGTCCTGCTGCTCTATGCCGCAGTTACGCTGCGCTGTGTTATCCGGCGTAATTTTGTATGGTTTAACTATCTGGTTAGTTTGATTCTTCCGCTTCTTGTGGGATGTGCGTTTGTTATGGCCAATACGTACGATGTTTATATCAGTTCAAAGCAGCCTGCTGAATTTTTGCTGAAGAATTACCGTATACACGGCAAAATTTTATGTTCCAAAAAAATGGCGCGCGGTGTGCGTTTTTATACGGATAAAGATGTGGCAATTGAAGATATTAACGGAGAGGGATATTTTAGCGAGCATCCGGTGATACATAATCAAACCGTTGATGAGGCCCGGGCGTTTTTGGCTTCCCAGCCGGAAACATATTGTATTCTTGGTAAATCCGATGCGTGTGATTTACGCGATTCAGTCGCTGGGCTTGGTTTTCGTGTTGAATTCTTGAAGATTTTCGGCCAAACCTATGTAGTGAGGATTACGAAGAAGTAGTTGTTTGGGGAAACTAGGTGAGGCATTTACCCCACCCCTTTTTTAAAAAATTTCTCTTGGTTTTTTTTCGCTGTCGCAGAATAAATCGCAGAGGTGTTGACTTTGTCGGCACTACGATTTACGTCGTCTCGCTCCGCGAGATTCCGTAAATCGTCTGCTCGTTTATCCCGCGTGCGAATAAAATTAGTCGGGACTGATTTTTTGGAAGTGAGTTGAGGAAAAATCTGGTGCGGGAGGAGGGACTTTTAATGAACAGACACTTTACGAAAACGAAGTGAACGTAAAGTGTAGCCGGTCGTGTACTGGATGGACGTCTGTGAATTAATCCCGTGAGTACGAGCACATTCACGGAATGTGCGAGTGTGACGAACGGGAGAACCCTCTGCAGAAAATATGCGGGAGGAGGGACTTGAACCCTCATGACTTGCGTCACTGGCTTCTGAGACCAGCGCGTCTGCCAATTCCGCCACCCCCGCGCGTAAGGGTTTTAGTATAGCGTAGTAAGGTTGGGCTGTCAATTATTTAGGGAGTACAGTTTGAATCCCTCTGCCGGCCCAGATAATTAAAATAAAATACGCAGGGACCGCGTAACGCGAACATACCGTTGTGATCATGTAGGGTAATGAGAAACTTAGGATCAGGCCGCACGTTAAGAATATAAGCCAGCGCTGTTTTCCTTCTCCCCAGAGTCCTATCCCGCCGAAAACAATGAGCAGTATGTAGGGGATCGAGAAGATAAGATTTTCAGCAAGGGTTCGATTTGTGTCCAATGTCTTTCGGGTGTCGGGGGAATTCCCAACTCTGGAGTGGTAGGGCGTTAAGCGTGGGCTCCAGAGATAGGCGAATTTTTTAAGGCTGTTAACGGTGATTCTGAGAGCTCCGATTTCTTTGAATTGTTCGAGGGATATTTTTTTAAAAGACTGCGTTTGTTTATACTCATCTGTTTCATGCGGCCACATTGCAGGTGCTTTCAGGGGAAATAGGTTGTCAAAACTATAGTTCGGGTAAACGTCAAAGGCTTTCGGGTGATTTCCGGCATATACCGTTTCCCAAAATGCAATCTGACCGGCATAGTAGTGTCCGAACGATTTCTTGTTATAAACGGCCCACGGTATTATGCAGGACGTAAAGAAAATAAAAAAAATAGCAAGAGCAATAAGATACTTTTGTATCGATTTTTTCATGGCTATAGCCGCAGAGATGATAAAAATCCCCATGAATATCGGTACGAATGCAATTGTTGGCCTGGTTAGGTAGGCAAACGCGAAGAGGATTCCTGCGCCGGCTGCAAGAGGGATCTTTTCAGGTTTTTCCCATACTATCCAGAGTACGTTGAGCCCTGCCAGTATCCAGATTGATAAGAATCCGCTTTCACTGGTAATTTCCTGCCAGGCAAGGTAGGGGATTGCGGCGTATACGATGCCTGAAATAAGGGCTGTTTTCCTTCCGAAGATTTTATATGAAAGCTGCGCGCAAAGGAGAGCGTTGCACGCACCGATACAAGCGGTAAAAATAATGAAGACAATGGTTTTTGTGCCAAATAGAAAAGAGATGAACGAAAGCATGAGCGGGTATAAGGGGGTCCGGTACATGGTGGGATGTATCCCATCAAGCGAATAGATCCCGTGATGGAGAATATTTTGCGCTAATAGGAAGAAGTCGCTTTCAAAAGTTGGATTTCTGATAAAACAGTCAGACAGGCGGATGATAAACGCGCAGGAGAAAATAAAGAGAAAAAGCATTGTGCTGCTTATTTGCTTTTTATTGGGCATGCTAATCATTGTTTAAGAATAACATAGAACAATAGCAAGGTCAAATATGAATTGCGCCTGCAGATAATTGTTGTTATAATAATTCCCCTCGGAGAATATACCATAATCGCAGGTGATCTGATCTGCTATTACATGATAATATAAGGAAATCGTATGTTTTTACAGTCATTTTCAGTAACTGCAGTAGGCATTAGTCAGATACTTTTACTTGGCGCGGTTGGTTATTTTCTTATGAAAAATGATTTTCTTGGCGATACCTGCCTTATTACCATCAGCAGGCTTTCCATGGAAATTACGTTGCCGGCGATGATCTTTTGTCAACTGACCAGGGATTTCAGTTTCAGCGCCTATCCCCATTGGTGGGCGTTCCCCGTGATGAGTATCGTTGTTACCGTGATAGGTCTTGTTGTGGGAGGTATGTTTTTAGGATTTTTTAAAGGCCGTCAGCATAAAATGCAATTTTTAAGCCTGATTGCTTTTCAGAATTCCGGATTCCTGCCGATTGCCTTGGTCGCGGCATTGTTGCCTGCTCAACAGGTCAATACGATGTTCATTTATTTGTTCCTATTCCTTCTTGGTTTTAATCTTGTTATGTTTTCGCTTGGTGTTTATCTGCTGACATTTTCAAAAGAGACGAAATTTGAGATACAAAGTCTTTTGAGTGTGCCGGTGTTGGCCACGATCTTGAGTTTATTTCTGGTTGCAGGAGGAATGGGAAAATCTGTCCCGGAATTCATCTACAAATCTCTTAAGATGCTGGGTGATTGCACTATCCCGCTTGCGATGTTGGTTGTGGGAGGGAATTTAGCGCAGATTCGCGCGCATCATATCAGAAAACGCGCAATGGCGCTGGTCTCTTTGGCGAAGCTGGTTATTCTGCCTTTGGTGGGGCTTGGTATATGTGCATTTTTTAAACTCCCTCATCTGGTCGGGCTTTTATTTGTATTACAACTTGCCGTCCCTTCAGCGGTGACGTCGTCGGTAATTGTCAGGCAGTACGACAAAGAGGATATTTTGCTGAGTCAGGGCATTTTTGTTACGCATGTTCTCAGCATTATTACGATTCCGGTATTTTTAAGTTTGTATTTTACGCTCTGCATGTTACAATGAACGGTACAATAGCGACTAATCGCAAAGCTTTTCGGGATTTCGAAGTGCTCGAATCCTTTGAGTGTGGTATTGCTCTTATGGGAGGAGAGGTGAAGTCTTTGCGTGATAAACGTATAAGTTTGGATGAGAGTTTTGCCCGGATTGAAAAAAACAGGGTGATACTCTATAGCGCTAATATTACGCCGTATGAACAGGCTAGTTATCTGAAGTCTGAGCCGACGCGGCAGCGCTTTCTTTTATTGCATAAAGCGCAGATTTTAAGGCTTCAGGAAAAAATGGGCCAAAAGGGGTTAGCGTTGGTTCCGTTGAAGATGTATTTCAACAGCCGCGGATATGCGAAAGTAGAACTTGCTCTTTGTAAAGGGAAAAAGCAGTTTGACCACCGGCAAGATATCAAAAAACGAGATACCGATATGTTCCTGCGTCGTCAAATGAAAAACCGCGCTCGCTAACCTGCGGTCTGCTTTTGAAAATACCCCATAAAGATGATATACTTTATTATTATTAGGGGGTGAATGGGCTCGACTTATGCTGGTTGGGTAAGAGGAGCATGCCGCGGACGCAGGGTGGGCCGCGTTACCAATCCTTGCACACAATAAACGCGAACAATACACGTAATGTGTTCGCTCAGAACTTGGCACCGAGGGTAACCCCGATGCCGATGATGGGCGTCGCGCAGTTCGGACTCAATTAGTCCGAGACTCTATCTGATTCACGTCCACTGATTAGATAGAGTTACCTATGTGGAATAGCCGATTTTTGTTAATCTTTGGGAAACCGGTGAGAGCAGCTAAAGGTTGCTGCGTGCGTAAGCCTGTTTATTGGCGTATGCATGAGTAAGCTTAAATAATGAACTGAGCATGGAGCGCTTTTTATCTGTTCACGTAAGGACGCGGGTTCGATTCCCGCCACCTCCATAAATGAGGCCACAACTTATGGAACGAACGAAGTGAGTGAACATAAGTTGTTTGGCCGAATTTACTCCGTGACTGCGAAAAAATTCCCCTGGAATTTTTGAGCGATAAGGAACGGAGCAAATGTGCGTAGAGCCACAACTTATGGAACGAACGAAGTGAGTGAACATAAGTTGTTTGGCCGAATTTACTCCGTGACTGCGAAAAAATTCCCCTGGAATTTTTGAGCGATAAGGAACGGAGCAAATGTGCGTAGAGCCACAACGGACGTTTATTCGCTTCGCCCATTCCGTAAGTTGTATGCGCGAATTTTTGAACACTATTTATACGGATCTCGCTGGGTGAGTTTTTATTGGTGCTCAATCGGGGCGGTGAGCACAGCGTTAAACCGTTATAAGTTTTGGATTACGCCAAAGTGCTGTTTTCATTTAACCATTCAATACGATTCTTAAAAGCTCAGATATAATACACGTGCAAACAACTCGGAAACGATTTTCAATAAGTACGCTGCTGGTGTTTCTTTTTCTTTCCGGCTGCGCAACCGCTCCCGTACGGCCGACGCTACCGACATATACATTAAACGGTATATCGTATGTATCCCTGCCGGCATTGTGTAATCAAAAATCAATAACTTTTGATTACGATACGTATGCGCGGACGGCCATATTACGTAAGGGGAGCATGAAAGTGAATGTGCGCGTCGGCGATACCCTTGTTTTGGTTGACGGTGCGCCTGAGCGGCTGCAAGAGCCCGTCGATATGTATAACGGGGAAGTAGTTATCCCGCTTTCTTTTAAGGAACGTATTGTTTCCGTATTCGGAGAAGGCGTTTCGGCTGTTACGCATCCCGTATTCAACCAAACCAGAATTAAACGCATTATTGTTGATGCCGGTCATGGTGGCAACGATCCTGGTGCTATCGGCCGCTCCGGATTAAAAGAAAAAGATGTGAATCTTGATATTGTCAAGCGACTGGCAAAATTATTAAAAGACCGTGGTGCCGAAGTCATTTTAACGCGTCAAACAGATCGTTTTGTCACGCTTCCCGGCCGCGTTGATATCGCAAACGATGCAAAAGCTGATCTTTTTATCAGTATCCATTCAAATGCAAATCGAATACGCACGATGAACGGTTTTGAAGTTTATTATATTACTCCGTCGATCAGCGATTCGCGAAGGGCGTCTTCTGCAGCTCAAGACGGGCTTCCTGATATTACATGTGGCTCGGTTGCTTCATCAAGCTTCAATTTAAAGGCGACCCTTTGGGATATGATCAATACGAATAACCGCGCTGAGTCCATTGAATTGGCCCGTCAAATATGCCGTTCCATTAACCATGATCTTGATACGAAAGTGCTGGGGGTGAAGGCGGCTAATTTTCATGTTTTGCGCGGTACCCGCATGCCTGCAGTTTTGATCGAAATTGGTTTCGTTTCGAATTCGAATGAAGAGCGTTTACTGAAAAATGGATATTACCGTCAGCAAATTGCCGAGTCTGTCGAAAAAGGCGTTGAAGATTATGCTTCGAACTTTATGATCACGGAGGCGGGACGGTGAAAAAACCAATCGGGGTTTTTGATTCTGGCGTAGGCGGTTTGACGGTCGTAAAAGAATTGATCCGTCAGCTTCCCTCGGAAGATATTGTTTATTTCGGAGATACGGCCCGGGTTCCCTATGGCATTAAATCAAAAGAGACTGTTATTCGGTTTTCGATCGAAAATACGTTATTCCTTCTGAACCACGACGTGAAATTGATCTGTGTCGCCTGTAATACGGTAACCAGCTACGCGTTACCGGTTATTCGTAATCATTTCAAGGTCCCTATTGTCGGCGTAATTACACCGGGCGCGCGGGAAGGTGTGTATGCGACGAGGAATAAGCGTATCGGTGTTATCGGTACTAATGGGACTATTAAGAGCCGCACCTATGAAAATGAGATCAAACAGCTTGCTCCGGATGTTTCGGTGTATCCTGTGTCATGCCCTTTGTTTGTTCCTTTCGCTGAAGAAGGTTGGGTTGACGGTGATGTTGTGACGAGTGTGGCAAAGACCTATTTGAAGCCGCTTAAGGATGCCAAGGTTGATACGGTTATTTTAGGCTGTACTCATTACCCCTTGCTGAAACCGGTGATCAGGCGGATTATGGGTGACGATGTCACCCTTATTGATTCCGCAAAACAAGTCGCTGTTGAGGTGAAAAAGATTCTTATGAACGAAGGTCTGATGAATGCGTCGGGGAAGGGGAAACAGAAATTCTATGTCAGCGATAATCCGGAATGGTTTAGCGGATTGGCGGGACGGTTCCTCGGCGCTGCCATAAAAGACGTGGAGAAGGCGGATAGCAATGTATAGCGTGCGGGTCGAGTTATATTTTAGCGCGGCGCATAATTTGCGCGGATATAAAGGCAAATGCGAGGATTTACACGGCCATAACTGGAAAGTTGAAGTTAATATTACGCAGGAGCATCTTGATTCCCTCGGGATGGTTGTTGATTTTACTCATGTAAAAGCTGCATTGAAGAACATTCTGGAAGAGCTTGATCATACGTATTTAAACGACCACGCCTATTTTAAAGAAAACAATCCTACGTCTGAAAATATCGCACGATTCCTTTATACGCGTCTGAAAAATGAATTTCCCGGTATTGCGTCAGTAACGGTTTGGGAATCGGAAAAAACAGCGGCAACGTATTATGAAACGTAAGCGTGCGGTTGTTCTTGTTTCGGGCGGACTTGATTCGGCAGTAACACTGTATAAAGCTCAACGTGACGGATATGAGTGTACCTGCCTTATGTTTGATTATGGCCAGCGCCATAAAAAAGAGCTGGCAGCAGCGATGCGCGTCGCCCACAGCGCCGGATGTGATTGGAGAGTGCTGAAAATCGCGTTGCCGTGGAAGGGTTCAAGTCTCCTTGATAAAAAGCAAACGGTACCGGCTGCTGCGTCGCATACGGTGACGACGGAAATCCCGAACACCTATGTCCCCGGCCGCAATATCATTTTTTTGAGTTTTGCTCTTTCATGCGCCGAAGCTATACATGCCTCGGCCATTTATATCGGTGCCCATGCTCAGGATTATAGCGGATATCCGGATTGCAGGGCGCGGTTTTACCGGGCGTTCAGCCAGGTTATTGCAACAGGCACAAAGGCAGGAGTTGAAGGCCGCCGTATACAGATCAAAACGCCGCTTATCGATCTTGATAAGGCAGGGATTATACGCCTCGGCAAGAAATTGAATGTCCCTTTTGCCCTGACATGGTCGTGTTATCGGGGACTTGCAAAACCATGTGGAAAATGCGATAGTTGTTATTACCGTGCGCGAGGATTTCTCAACGCAGGATTAAAAGATCCGGCAATTTGACTCGTAGTTCTTTGTTTATTGCTTGCAGGTTGAGTTCCGTCTGAGGTTGACTCGCCGTTTATAGAGTCGTTCCCAAGGGAATGCATGCTCACGATTACCAGTTAAGAACAAAAGACTCGATTGCCGTTTCTAACGGAAACCACTTTGAATCTCGAAATTTACAGCGTTACTCATGGCAGCATCGTTTACAAACATCAGTGAAAATATGAAAATAAAAGGAAAGATCTCGGAAATTTTCGAGAGTGTGCAGGGAGAAGGGATTTATCTCGGAGAAAAGCAGCTTTTTGTGCGTTTTTACGGGTGTAATCTGGATTGTAAATATTGCGATACAAAACAGCGGCATTATACCGAATACGATGTCGATGAATTAATGGAAGAGCTGAAATTATATACGGATGATTATCACTCGGTTTCTTTTACCGGCGGGGAACCTTTATTGCAAAAGGATTTTCTGAAAGAAGCCATGCGTTTAACCAGCCAGCACGGTTATCGGAATTATCTGGAGACGAACGGAACATTCCCCGATGAATTGGCAGATGTGCTGCAGTATGTTGATGTCATCGCTATGGATTTTAAGCTTCCCAGTTCAACGGGGCACGATAATTTTTGGCAGGAGCATCGTAAATTTCTGACAATCGCCTGCGGGAAAGAAACTTTTGTGAAGATCGTTATATGTTCGACAACGAAAGAAGAAGATGTTATGATCGCGTTAGCATTGATCAAAGACATTAACCCCGGCGTAATACTTGTTTTACAGCCGAATAGCCGTGACGGGAACGGCCGAATGCTGGGGACATTGGAACATTTCAGGGATATAGCAACGAACGAAGGAGTTACGACGTTGATCATTCCTCAGATCCATAAAATAGCGGGAGTTCCTTAATATGAAGCGCGCTTCAAGTTATGAAGGGTTGCAGAAAAAAGTCAGGTTGCTTAAGACGCCTGCCATAGAAGTCTGGGAGAATCAGTATCCCGATAAAGAATACACGATTAATTTGGATATCCCGGAATTTACCTGTATTTGCCCGAAAACAGGTCTGCCTGATTTTGCTCATATTGTTATTGCTTATTCTCCTCGTACGTATTGTATTGAATTAAAATCGTTTAAGATGTATACGATCTTCTTTCGCAATGTCGGCATATTCCACGAACATTTCATTAATAGATTGATGGATGATTTTGTTGCCGCCTGCTCGCCTCGATGGGTAAAAATTACCGGAACATTCAATCCGCGCGGAGGGATTACTACGACCGTTTCGCGGGAATTTACACGCAAAAAAAGATGAGAATAGTTTCTTCGGAGCGTATCAGGAAAGCTGTTGCCGATATCTGTATTAAGGCATGCCTCCATTTACGTCCTGATGTGTTGTCTGCGCTTGTTGCGGCACGTAAAAAGGAGCGTAATCAAAAGGTGCGTGAAATCCTTACGGCGATTGTCGAGAATGCTTCTCTTGCCTCTGCACAGCGCTTAGCAATTTGCCAGGATACCGGAATGCCGGTGGTTTTTGCCTGGGTTGGCCAGGATATTCATATCCGGGGCGATTTTCAGAAAGCGATAACCAAGGGTGTTGAGGATGGCTATCAGAAGGGGTATTTGCGTAATTCGATTATTAAGGACCCGTTGCAGCGGGGAACTTCGGGTTACTCCCCGGCAGTAATTCATACGGAATTGGTTTTGGGGAAACATCTTCGTTTAACAGTTTTGCCCAAAGGATTCGGGTGTGAGAATAAAAGCCAGCTTAAAATGTTTGCGCCGACCGTTGATATGCAGGAGATTAAGAAATTTATTATTGAAGCAGTAAAAGCAGCAGGGCCGGATGCTTGTCCTCCGTATGTTGTTGGTGTTGGTATTGGAGGGACTGCCGATTATGCCTGTTTGTTAGCCAAAAAAGCTCTTTTGCGTCCGATCAAGCGTCATCTCCGGCCCGCGACTCATGACACACGGCGAAAGTTAGAAAGCGAGTTACGTTCTTCAATTAATTCGCTGAATATTGGGCCGATGGGGCTTGGTGGTAAAGCAACGTGTCTAGCGGTTCACATTGAAACGTATCCGACGCATATCGCGGGCCTTCCGGTTGCCGTTAATTTAAGTTGTCATGCGTTACGCAGCGCAACAGCGGTTATTTAGTCACGCCAGATATGAAAATATTGAATACTCCACTCACAAAGAAGCAGATCCAATCATTAAAAGCCGGTGATAGGGTTATTGTCAATGGAAGTATATTTACAGCCCGTGACCAGGCGCATAAACGATTTACACAGGCGCTTGCTGCAAGGAGGAAATTGCCTATCTGCGTAAAGTCAGAGATACTGTATTATTGCGGGCCGACAAAAACTCCCCGGGGGAAGATTATCGGTTCGTGCGGCCCGACGACGAGCGCACGCATGGATGCTTTTACGCCTGCCATGCTTAAAGCCGGCCTTCGTGGCATGATCGGCAAAGGCAAACGCGGCGCCGCTGTTATAGAAGCGATCAAAAAATATAAGGCGGTTTATTTCCTGACCTATGCCGGTTGTGGCGCTTTGATGACAAAATTTATAAAAGAGGCTGATCGTGTTGCGTATCCTGATCTGGGACCGGAGGCAGTGTACCGTTTGCGAGTTGAAAAATTTCCGCTTATTGTGGCGATTGATTCAACCGGCAGGAATATTTATGATTAAGCGCAGTATCGGGGTATTCATTTTCGTGTTTTTTCTTTTTGGTATTTCTTCTGCTGAAGAGCCGAAAATTGTTAGGAATCGAGGCAACGGCACGGTGCACCTGGTGCAATATGACAATGGACACTGGCAAATGATGGTTGATGGCAAGCCGTATCTTATAAAAGGTGTGGTATATGAACCCGTGGTTATTCAAAAAGATTTGCATGTGAGCGCTTCAAATCTTTGGATGGATTTTGATTTTAATAAAAACGGTAAACCTGATACTGCGTATGATTCATGGGTTGATAAGAATGGCAATAATAAACAGGATGTTGATGAGCCTGTTGTCGGTGATTTTCAGCTTTTGAAAGAAATGGGTTGTAATACTATCCGGTTGTACCACCCGGTGAACGTTAAAAAAGAAGTTTTGCGTGATTTGTATAACCGGTACGGTATTCGGGTGATGATGGGAAATCTTTTTGGGGCGTATACCTGGGGGTCGGGCGCTTCCTGGGAAAAGGGGACTGATTACAGCGACCCCGGTCAGCGGAAAAGAATGCTCGATGACATCCGCTCAATGGTTTTAGAGTATAAAGACGAACCGTTCATCTTGTTTTGGATGTTGGGAAATGAAAACGATATGCCGGGATCGGCGGAAAATTCAACGCTCAATAAAACCAATGCCCCCTTGATGCCCGATACATACGCGCAATTTGTTAATGACGCGGCAAAGCTTATTCATGAGCTTGATCCGAATCATCCCGTCGGTGCGAGCAATGCGTTATATTCATTCCTGAAATATTACCAGCAGTATGCGCCGGAACTTGATATCGTTGGGATGAACGCGTACCGGGGACCGTATGGATTCGGTTCGATGTGGAATGCTATACGCATGGAATTTGACCGGCCGGTTGTTGTTACTGAGTATGGTGTTGACTGTTGGGATCAGAATAAAGAAGCTGTTGATGAGGACGCACAGGCATTGTATCACCAGAAAAACTTCCGTGACATGGTTAACAACAGCGCCGGGCATTCGGGCACGGGCAATGCCTTGGGCGGGTTTGTTTATATCTGGCTTGATTCCTGGTGGTTGGTTGGTTTGCCGACGGAGCACGATACGAAAGTGGGTGCTTGGCGTACGTCATCAAAAGACGGCTGGATGAATGATGAATGGATGGGTATCTGTGGACAGGGAGACGGAACGCAAAGTCCGTTTTTAAGGCAACTGCGAAAAGTATATTTTATGTACAAGAAAGAATGGGGGAGCAATGTTTATTAGACCTGATGGAAGAAATGCCGATAAATTACGGAAAGTAACAGTCGCACGTAATTATTTAAAATACGCCGAAGGATCGTGTTTGATCGAATTTGGTAATACGAAAGTGATTTGCTCCGCATCGGTAGAAGAGAGCGTCCCCCCGTTCTTAAAAGGAAGCGGTAATGGCTGGGTAACTGCCGAATACGGGATGCTTCCGCGTTCTTGTCAGTCAAGAATCCCCCGTGGAAAAGATTCCGGTAGGACCTATGAAATCCAGCGGCTTGTCGGCAGATCGCTTCGGACGGTCGTCAATATGAAGTGCATGGGCGAGCGTACAATTTGGCTTGATTGTGATGTTCTTCAGGGAGATGGCGGTACGCGTACCGCTTCGATTACCGGCAGTTTTATTGCGCTTGTCGACGCGTTCAGTAAATTGCAAAAGAAGGGGTTGATCGGGAAAATCCCGGTTACTGATTTTGTCGCGGCAATCAGCGTGGGGATTGTGCAAGGGGAAGTTCTTTTGGACCTTTGTTATGAAGAAGATTCGAAAGCTGAAGTTGATATGAATGTGGTAATGGTCGGTAAGGGTGATTTCATCGAGATCCAGGGGACTGCCGAGCGTCAGCCGTTTAATCGCAGCCAAATGGATAAGCTTTTAGGTATTGCTCAAAAAGGCATTACCGAGTTAATTACGGTACAGCAAACAACATTGGGGATTACGGGTTTTTAGACTAGGGTGGAATTGCGGGAGGACAGTTTGCATCAGTGAGGGATCGTTACGGTAAAATCCGAAAGGCTCTGGTATGGAATTGGTTGTAGCTACTAAAAACAAAAAAAAATTGCAGGAGTTGAAAGATCTCCTGCAAGGGTTTGATGTAACAATCACTTCTCTTGAGCATTATCCCCGTGCTCCTCGTATTATTGAAAACGGAAAGACATTTAAAGAAAATGCCGTTAAGAAAGCTTTGACGATTGCCCGATACACAAAAAAGATATCGATAGGTGAGGATTCGGGGTTGTGCGTTGATTATTTAGACGGTAAACCCGGTATTTATTCGGCGCGTTTTGCCGGTTCAGCTAAAAGCGATGAGAAGAATAATGCAAAATTACTGCGGCTTTTGAGCGGTGTCCCTGTCGATAAACGGAAGGCAGGGTATGTGTGCGCTGTTGCGGTTGCTGATGCCGCAGGATTACTTGGTGTTGTGGAGGGGGCCTGCCGCGGGTATATTGGTTTTGAGCCGAGAGGAACAAGCGGGTTTGGTTACGATCCGTTATTTGTTTGCCCGCAGTACAAAAAAACTTTTGCTGAACTTGGGGAAGCGGTTAAACATACATTAAGTCATCGTTTCCGGGCACTGGCTAAGGCAAAAAAGCTTATCGAAAAAGGTATTGAGAAGCAAACTGTGGCTTGATATAATGTTTCTCCCGTTAAGGATTTTTAGAGGTACGTATCAGAAAGTTAACGGGGCGTGGCTCAGCTTGGCTAGAGCGCTTGCTTTGGGAGCAAGAAGTCACAGGTTCAAATCCTGTCGCCCCGACTTAGTTCACAGTTTACAGTTGACAATGCACAGGTGTATTCCGTTAGTAACGGCTGGCTTGAATTGAAGATTAAAAGAAAGTTTACAGAGAAGATATGGGATTTGATTTTGAAAAACTAGAAGTTTACCAGAAATCGATATCTTTTTCTGAAAAAGTTTATAAAATTTGTAGTCAATTCCCCCAGGCAGAAACGTACGGCTTGAGTGGGCAATTAAAAAGAGCTTCAGTGTCGATTTCTTCCAATATCGCGGAAGGAATGGGACGTTATAATAAGGGGGAAACGGTTCAGTTTTTACGTATTGCTAGAGGATCTATCTACGAATGTGTTCCGCTAATTGAAATTTCAAGTAGACAGGGGTATGTTTCTAAGCCAGATCATGATTTAATACTTGAAAGTTGCAATGAATTGGCAAAAATGGTCAACGGTTTGATAAATTCTTTAGAGAAATCGCGGTAAATTTTTATAAAACCCGTTTTTCTCTTTTGTGAACTGTATACTGTAATCTGTGAACTAATTGTCCCTGTAGCTCAGTTGGATAGAGCATCTGCCTTCTAAGCCGAGGGTCGCCTGTTCGAATCAGGCCAGGGACACTAAAATAACTATGAAGACGTGGGTGAAAGTATTTATAGCGGTAGTATTGGTTTTTACGTTGCTTTTTTGCTCGCTGTATTTTTACCTGACTATTCAAGGGCGGCAGCTTATAACGCAACTTCTCGAAGACCGCTTTCATGAAAAAACCAGTATCGGCTATTTCGCGGTCGTGCCTCCTTTTCGCCTGTTGCTGAAAGATTTCGCCGTCGGAAATATCATAAAAGCAGATTCGGTTTTTGCTTCGCCGAGTGTCATCGGGTTAATTACCGGAAGTTTTATATTTGATGATGTTATCGTTAATCATCCGTATGCACGGTATGAATATGGCTCGCAGGCTCAACAACCTGCCGCTTCTTCAGAAACAAACGGGACTGTTGCTCAGAAAACTGCTCCGGCTACATCAGAAACAGGTTTTGTTAAAAAACCGTTTCGGTTTTCCGCAAAACGTGTTACTATTAATGACGGTACGTTTGAGGTCGTCAACCGGGCGATTGGCGATACCGGTATTGCAATGAAATTTACCGGCATTACGTTTCATCTACGGAACCTCTATTCATTTTCACGTTCTTTCATAACTAATTTTGACTTGAAAGCAAAAATACCATGGCGTCAAGGCAAAGAATCCGGGACAATCGATGCTTCCGGGTGGATTAATCTTTTTAAAAAGGACATTGAAGCGAAAATCCGGGTAGCTAATATTGATGCTCTGTATTTATATCCGTATTATGCGTTGTGGGTTAATCTGGATAAGGCGCGCATTGAGAAGGCAAAACTTAATTTTCAAAGCGATATCCATGGTAGGAATAATGCGGTGAGTGCGGCTTGCCATCTCGAGCTCGTGGATATTGGATTTAAAAAAGAAGAAGAGGCCGGCAGGGTCGCATCAATTATGGAAAAAGCGCTTGATCAGGGCAAAGTTGTGGTAAACTTTACGTTTAAGACCAAGATGGATAAGCCGGAGTTTGGTTTTGGTTCCATCAAAATGGCGTTTGAAAATGAGAAACCGGTTCAATCCGAGGTTCATCGGGTTATGTATGCTGGTGATGTGCTGCAGGCACCGGCATGGATATTACAGGGTTTTTTAAAAGTGATTACGGCCTTTTCCAGGCCGGTTGCCGATACATTTTCAGTGTATGGCAAGAAAGTGCGTAGAATTTATGGGGCAGATTAATTATGACGGCGTTGAGCGCCGCAGGTTCCGCCGGATTAAAGTTGGTGTTACGGTTGTTTACCGTAAAGAAGAACCGCCGGATGTGCGAATTCGGACGGCGCACGGTGAACATGTAGGTTCAATGGTGGATATCAGTGTTGGCGGCATGGCTATTGTAACCGATGTGGCGATACCACCAGTTGATCATTTGCGTATTCGGTTTACTCTCTCTGAAATTGAGGATAAGAGCGTTAACTTTTACGGCGATGTTGAGTTGCTTGGTCAAGTCCGTTCCTGCGTCCCTTGCGAAGGTCAGATGTTCCGCGTCGGTATCGCCTTCGTTAATATTGATGAACGCAACCGTTTTGATATCGCTAATTTTGTAAATGTTGTTGAAAAGCGTTTGCCGGAAAAAGAGCAATAAATTTTTCTCAGAAGTTACGTAGTAGTTTTATGGTGGCTATAGCTCAACTGGTTAGAGCACTAGACTGTGGCTCTGGGGGTTGCGGGTTCGAGCCCCGTTAGCCACCCCATATTTAATACTCTCAAATCAACATTAGAGAGGTTTTAGGCTATGATTACTAAAAGTGATCATAGCCTTTTTTATTCGTTTACGTTTCAAAGGGTTACGGAGTTTATTTTTTAGGGGATGCTTGGTTATAATAATTCCTCTCGACCTGATTAGAATCCTCCTTTAGACTGCACCAAATATCCTTGGAATATGCCCGATTTATCTCATAGTTTATCTAGGCTAGTTTATGGCTATTTTGGCTTTTTGGGCAGAAGGAGTGCAGCGAATTATAAGGATAAACTAGGAAATGCTATTTATTTAGAGAGAGTCTTGGAAAGCGTTTCCCAGAGGGAAAGCTGTTTTTCCCAGGAGATTTCTTCTGAGATCGGGCGGAGTTTGTATTCGGGGATCGAGGCGATCTTCTTTGAGTTACCCAGAAGAATTTCTTCCTGGATCTTAGGGCATAGCAGGACTAAGTTGACCACTTGATTCAGGCGCTGCTGGCTTAAGTTTAGCCATCCAGAGAGTTCCTTTAGGCTTTTAGCCTTGCCAGTGTTTAGAAGCTCTTGGGCTTGGTGTGCTAAGAGAAGGTTTTGCCTTAGCTGCGGTTCTTTCTTTAGGGCGATCTCCTTGGTAGGCTGGTTTACTTTCTTTAGTTCGGTAACTGGCACATCGAAGTTGCGGGTTTTTCCGTTTGCGAAAGTGATCTCAAGGAGGTCTGTTCGGGCATCATAATTAACCGTCCTGATTAGTGAGTTAATAAGAGGTATCTTTTGCTCAATGCTTAACTGCTCCCATTGTTCTTTGCTAAGCCGTTTATCCTTGGCGACTTCGCCCACGAGTTCTACAACCTTCCGTTCTAATAAGCCTGCATTAAGTGCTCTGGTAGGGCAGCTTTTGCGGCCTCTTTTCTGAGCTTTGGAACAAACATAGTAGTTATACTTAAAGCGCTGGTTCTTGATGCAGTAAGCAATGTACATGCTGCTGTTGCAAGCCTTGCAGCGCATAATCCCGTTTAATAAGCCATTCTTCTTGTTGTTATGTCTCGGGATTTGTTTTGGGATATTCGTCTTCATGATTTCTTGAGCAATATTATAGGTATCATTGTCGATAATCGCGCTTTGATCTCCGGGGTAGATCTGACCGTGATAATGCACTCTGCCGGTATAAGTGGCACTCTTAATGATCAGTGCTATGGAGTTACTGGTGAAAGGAAGGCCTCCTCGAGGTTTACCTTTTAAAGAATTGCGCTGTTTTGTAACGTATCCCTGCTCATTTAAAAGTTGCGCAACTTTTAGAACGGATTTTTCTTTAATATAAGAGGCGAAGATCTCTTTAATAAGCTTTGCTTCCTCAGGATTAATAACCAGCCGGTGATTTTCCCGGTCAAGATCATACCCTAATGGTATGACTCCGCCAATCCATTTGCCCTTCTTTCTGGCAGCTCCCATTTTGTCGCGGGTGCGCTCGCTGATGATCTCGCGCTCGAATTGGGCAAATGAGAGGAGGATGTTGAGGGTCAGCCGGCCCATTGATGTGTTGGTATTGAAGTGCTGCGTTACGGAAACAAATGCTACCTTGTTTTCGTCAAAGAATTCGAGCAGTTGCGTAAAGTCAAGAAGCGACCTGGAGAGACGATCGACTTTGTAAACTATGACACAGTCAATCTTACTCATTTTAATATCAGCAATTAGCTTTTGCAGAGCAGGCCGTTCGGTGTTGGCTCCGGTAAAGCCTGCATCATTATAGGTATCAGGCAGGGGTATCCAACCTTCAGACTTTTGGCTTGCGATGTAACTCTCAGCGGATTCCCGTTGAGAGTCGAGGGAGGTAAAGTCCTTCTCGAGGTTATCAGTAGTTGATACCCTGGTATAGATAGCACAGCGTAATGTTTTCTTTTCAGAATCTTTTTTGATTTCCATATTATTTATAGACCAAAGAAGCTGTATCCGCTCCAGTGGGCTCCGGTTATTTCTCCTGCTACAGCGGTAAGAGTCTTGAACTTTTTACCGTTATACTCGAATCCATTTTCAAGCACGCGCACGATTAATTCTTGGTTTTTATATTTCTTGCGGATAATCGTCCCTGGGATAGGGAGCCGCTTGTCTCTCAGGAAAGGTAAAGATTGAACTACTACCCCGGCAGACATGACTTGAGGCCTGAGAGCCTTGTTGTTAACAGGATCGTAACGCAGAGTCAACTCTTCCAGTCTTGCTTTTGCTTTTTTAGATAATCCTCCCATGACCTGTTCTTGTAGCTTGTAGGCTATGCGTTTTAGGAGATGCATCTTGTTATCGCAGGGGAGCTCTTTTAAGCTAAAAAGTTCCTTATATTTCTCCTGAATGCGTTCAGTTGAAAGTTGCTTTAAAACATCCAATTCTAGATTGATTTCCGTCATGCTGCCTCCTAGTCACATATAGCCATAGGAAAGTGGATAAAGCAAGTTATATAAGGGTAATTTTGATTGTGAAATTAATTAAAAGAGGTATAATAAAAACGTAATATTATGATGTTTAAGGAGCAATTTAAATCATGGTGGGGGAATTTACTAAAGAGCTTGACTCGGGTTGTTTTTTAGTATATAAGATAGATAAGCTTATTAGTGGTATGTTCGAAGGGGGTAACTGCCACTTTAAAATAATTAAAACCTTCGGTAGAAATACCGGAGGTTTTTTTGTTTTTTAGATGTTCTTGAGGAGGTCAAGGTGAAAGAAATAAAAACTGTTAAACCCAAAGTAATCTCGTTGTTTGCCGGCTGCGGTGGATTAGATCTTGGTTTTCATCGGCAGGGATATTCGGTTGTTTGGGCAAATGATTTTAATGAATGGGCAGCAGCTACGTACAAGCACAACTTGGGAAATGTTATGCATTGCGGAGATATTGAAAAAGTTGATCCCAGTAAAAATATTCCTTCGTGTGATTTAATACTTGGAGGATTTCCCTGCCAGGATTTTTCTATGATTTGGAAGCGGCCCGGGCTAAACGGTGAGCGTGGCAATTTATATAAAAGTTTCTTGCGGTTCGTTGCTGCAAAGAAACCAAAGGCTTTTGTTGCCGAGAATGTTAAAGGTCTTTTAACCGCAAATAACGGCAGAGCGATTGAGCAGATCGTTACCGACTTTGAGAGCATCTGCCCTGGATATATTGTGAAACCTAAATTGTATAATTTTGCGGATTACGGTGCGCCTCAGTTTCGCGAACGTGTTTTGATTGTCGGCATACGTATTGATACCGGTTTTGATTTCTATCATCCTAAGCCCACTCACGGGCCTAGGGGAGCAAAGCCGTATGTTACTGCCGGAGATGCGTTAAAGGGTGCAGAGAAAGTTAAATTTAATAATGAAAAAATGAAGATTGCGCCTAAGACGGTTAAAATGCTTCAGCTGATTTCTGAAGGCGGTAATTTCACAGATGTTCCAGTGGAAAGTCCGTATTACGTTAAAGGAATGATCAGCCATGTATATCGGAGAATACATAGGGGTGAACCGGCAAAGACTATAATTGCTGCGGGAGGGGGCGGAACCTGGGGTTACCATTATCCTGAGCCAAGACCGTTGACTAATCGTGAACGTGCCAGGCTGCAGTCTTTTCCTGATGATTTTGTGTTTCTTGGGTCTGTCGCTGAAGTTAGGAGGCAAATTGGCAACGCCGTTCCACCTCAAGGTGTTTCTGAGCTGGCCAAAGCTTTAATGCCTCTTTTTACCGGGGAGTATGATCCCGTTGATCTGAGCAGTGTTTATAGTAAGTTTAAGGATATTCCCGTTAAAAAACGAATGGAATACATTGTTGAAGAGCAGACTTTAGTAGGAACAGTTTAATGGAACTTCTTTTCTCTAATATCCCGCCTGTACGTTTTTCCAAGCGGAATACTATTTCTTGTTTTGAGGATTTGCTGGAGGATGCTGATGGTATTAGAATTGCCTCTGGTTACATTTCGGCAGATGCTTTGGCCGAACTTAAGAAAATTGTTGAGGTGAATAAAAAGTCTTTTTTAGAGCTCGTTATCGGCATGCACGGATTCGAAGGTTTTACCCAATCGCAGTTTGATGCAGCCAGATATCTTGATGAATACTTGAGGAGTAACAAAATCGGCGTGGTGAAAGTAGCTAATGCTTTTAAGTTTCACGGCAAAGTTTATAGTTTCCTAAAGAAACAGACTGCTTTTGCCGGAATAATTGGATCATCGAATCTAAGCAGTGTTTTGGATAATCAGAATCATTATGAAGCCGATTTGATTATTAACGAAGCAGGCCTGGTTAATGAAATCGATAGGTTTATTATGCAATTATCGAGAGATGCCAGTGTTCCTGTTGAGGGATTTAAGCCGAAGATAATTGAGGGTACGAATACGCTTCTCGACGGTCATGAGGGCGTTGAAAAACCTTCCAGAGAAGATTTAGAGATTGTTTTTCATGACAGGACTCAGGTTTCTTTTAAAATTCCCATCAAAGGCGCAGAAGACGCCCCCCATAGTAACTTGAATGCTTTTTTTGGTAAGGGGCGAGAAAACCGAAAAGGATTTGTTAAGCCAAGGCATTGGTATGAAGTTGAACTTATCGTTTCGAGTGAAATTACCAGCCAGCCGGGCTACCCTAAGGCTGGGTATCCGGATAAAGAAAGCATAATTACGGTGTATACCGATGACGGCTGGAAATTTAGATGTAAAATCAGCGGAGACTATAGTAAAAATTTTAGGTCTGCCGATGATCTTAAGATTTTAGGACGTTGGATTAAAGGACGTCTTGAAAATACTGGTGCGCTTAAGGTCGGCGACCCCGTTACTGTAGAAACGTTGAAACGTTACGGAAGGGATAATTTTGAATTAATTGCTACTTTAGATCCTTCTGTGTGGATATTAGATTTTGGGAGAGTAGATGGGAATCCACTCTGAAAGTTACCTGAAAATTGTTGATCAGATGTCTTCTGGAGTCGCTCCTTCCATTCGAGCTACAGTTGATGCTTTAATTCCGCAATATATTAAGACTTTTTCTTTCAACGGACATATTACAGGATTACTTCTGGGGAATGTACAGAGCGGGAAAACTGGACAGGTGTTTGGTATTATTTCTGCCGCAGCAGATGAAGGTTTCGATTTTTTTATTTTTCTTACTACAGACAGCGTTTATCTGCATGAGCAGACTCTTAAAAGAGCCCTTGGGTTGTTAGATACTTTTGTAGTTTGTGGTGAAGACGATGATATCCGTTTCATTGAAGCTAAAATGCGTAAGCCGGTTATAATTGTTTTAAAGAAGAATACTAAAGTGCTGAAAAGATGGAAAAATAATATTTCTGCATCTAAATTTTGCGAAGGAAGAGGTTTATTTATTGTAGATGATGAAGGGGATGCAGCTAGTTTAAATACAAAAATCAATAAGAAGCAGCAGAGTACAATTAATAACCATTTAGAAGGAATTAAGAAACTTGCGAATAGCAGCATTTATCTGCAGGTTACGGCTACGCCTCAGTCGCTTCTTTTGCAATCACAGATTTCTGGCTGGCGCCCGTCCTTTATTCATTATTTCCCCCCTGGAAGAGGATACTTGGGAGGGGATTTCTTCTATAGTGAACCGCCGTCTTCATGTATTCGGCTGACTAAAGAGAATGAGCTGGATGATTTGAGGAGAGAGGAACAGTATATAGCAGATGGGCTGCGGTTATCATTATTATCTTTTTTAGTTTCCGGGTCTCATATAATGATTTCCCGAGCAGGCGAAGGATGTAACTTTCTGGTCCATCCAAGCGTGCGAATTGCTGACCACGAACGGATTGCAAAAAAACTGGGAGAATATTTGAATCAAATGCTGGTTGCCGTTTCAGAAGATAAAATGGGGGACTATCTTAAGGAGTCGTGGGATGACCTGCGAAAGACCAAACGTGATTTGATTGATTTTGACAAAGTGCATAATTTTATTAAACAGCAGCTTAATGATGAAAAAATAAAACGGTATATTATGAACTCAACCGGCAGCAATATTAGTACTGCTGATTGTGTTAAAGGGCTTAATATTATTGTGGGAGGAAATAGTTTGGGGAGAGGTGTGACTTTCCCAGCGCTTCAGACGGTATACTACTGCCGTACAGCTAAGTGCCCGCAGGCAGATACTTTTTGGCAGCACTGCCGAATGTTCGGGTATGACAGGGATCCGGATTTAATGCGCCTGTATCTTCCTCCTTCGCTGCTAAAACTTTTTATTGAGTTAAATAGCGGAAACCGTGCTCTTTTGGGACAAGTTGTAAATCAGAATATTAATGATATAAGCCTTCTCTATCCGCCTAAAATAAGGCCTACTAGAGCTAATGTGATTGATAAAGATATCCTTGATGTGATAGTTGGAGGGGTTAATTATTTTCCGAATTTTCCGAAACATAAATTCGTTAAACAGATTGATGACATGCTTACGCATTACAGCGGACATGGTACGCATGAAACGACATTGAACGGTATAATTTCGCTTCTTGAAAAGTTTGAAAGTGAGTCAAAAAGCGACTGGTCGAACAAAGCATTCATAAATTGTATTAAGGCATTGAAAGCAAGTTCTGCTGAAAATAAAGCAATTTTAATTATACGAAGAGATCGCAGTATAGGGAAAGGAACTGGCACGTTACTGTCTCCAGATGATCGTGCTTTAGGAGAGTCAATAAAAAACTACACTGTTCTTACTTTATATAGGGCAGAAGGTGAAAAAGAAAAGGGATGGGAGGGATTACCTCTGTGGATACCAAATATAAAGCTGCCTGCAGGTAAAAACTTTTATAGGGTAGATAATTAAAGAATGGATAATTTAACTCCTGCGCAGCGCAGGAAAAATATGCAAAATATACGCTCAGCAGGTACTAAGGCTGAGCTTTTTGTTGCGCGGGAATTGCGTAAAAGGAAAATTTACTTTGCTAGAAACGTTAAGTCGATTTTTGGGAGGCCGGACTTTGTATTTAGGCGAAAAAAAATCGCAGTTTTTATTGATTCGGATTTTTGGCATGGATATTCAAAAAGATGCGTAATGCCAAAGTCAAACTGCGGATATTGGAATAAAAAAATAGAGCGGAACAAGGCAAGAGATAAAGAAGTTCTTAAGGTGCTTAGAGACTCTGGTTGGGTTGTTGTGAGGGTGTGGGAATATGATTTAAACCGTTATTTTAACAGAGCATTTGGTCGAATCTTAGAAGCTATTAATAAGAAAAATATTGCATGAAAGTTAATTATTAATGATGTTAGGAGGATCAAATGTCAATATTCCAAAATAAAAGAAAATTCGTAGAGTGCAGTTTTTCTCGCGAAGATGAATTAGAAAAGACAGTTATTGATAACCATAAGATTTTTTTCGGCAAAAATACTATTTATATAGATGCAAAGAAGAAAATTGAAGCGAAAGCTTTAGGTGGGGCTATTCCTGATGGTTTTTTGTTTGATTTCTCTGACAAGGATAATCCAGAATTTTATATCGTTGAAATGGAGCTGTCCAGCCATGATTTCTACAAACATATATTTCCTCAAATAACAAAATTTTTCTCTTTCTATAAAAATCCAAAGAGTCAAGATGATTTAATTGAGAAGATATTTACAGTTGTTAATTCCTATAAGGATTTAAAAAAGGAATTCAAGAAGTACTTAATAGAAAAAGAGATATACAAATTTATAAAAGATGTTGTTGAAAATAGTCAAAATATTTTATTGCTGCTTGATGAAGACATGCCCGAATTGCCAGAGATTATAGAAACATATTCCGATACATGGGGCAAAATGGTCAAAAAGTTAATCCTAAAAAAATTCATTTACAATAATGAAGTAGTTTATTTTCTGGATCCCGAATTCGAAAATATTGAATATGCTTATTTGGAAGATTCTGTGAAAAGAGAAATAAGGGAGGAATCTAAATATTCAGAAGAATATCATTTAGAAGATGTAACAAAAGAAGTTAAGGGAGCCTATTCTAAGATTAAATGCGAATTGCATAAATTGAATAAAAATCTTATATTTAATCCGACAAAGTACTACATTTCAATAGTACACAAGAGAAGTATTGCTTATCTTGTTTTTAGAAGAAAAAAAATCAGACTTACCGTAATGCTTCCGGAGGAAGTAGTTAGAAAAAGAGTTAAATTTCACTCAGTAGCCCATATTTCAGACAGCGTGCAGAGATATTGGGGTGGTCCTAGCTGCGATTTAATTATAGAAAACTCAAATAATTTTAACGAGATTATCCAAATCCTAAAATCATTATTGGTATAAATGATTATTATGATTTAGAAATTTTTGAATAAGCACAGGAAAAAGGGAGATGCTTATGCCGTTAACTATTGCATGAGGTTGTTTATGGTATTATTAGTAAATTCGACAAGCCATTTGATATCCCTTTTTTAGTAAAGTGATTTTAGAAATGCTTGCCGTAGACTTGAAGGATACGGGTGCAGGGTAACCATATAGAAGATTAAAAAATAATGTCGCAAAAACGTTAGTTTAAAAATCCTTAATACGATTGGGAGTGACTATGCCAGTAGATTTAACACAGTATTTAACAATTGCAATATCTTCCCGGGCTCTTTTTAAGCTTGACGATGAACATCAGATTTTCGATCAAAAGGGTCCAGAAGAATATGAAAGATACCAGATAGCTCATGAAAATAAGATTTTAGATCCTGGACCGGGATTTCCTCTTGTGAGAGCAATATTAAGTTTGAACTCAACGAAGCGTAAGCGAGCGGAAGTCGTTATTATCTCGCGAAATAACCCTAGTGTCGCTTTGCGGATTATGAATTCAATTAAAGAGCATAAATTAGATATAACACGGGCGGCTTTTACTACAGGCACTCCAGTTTCAAAATATTTGGATAGCTTTGCCGTTACATTGTTCTTGTCTAGGAATGAGGATGATGTCAGAGAAGCATTAAACAATAAAATTGCCGCTGGCCTTCTTTATGCTTCGCCGGTAAATTTTGAAGAATCTTTAGATGAAATAAGAGTAGCATTTGATGGGGATGCGGTTATTTTCTCTGATGAAGCTGAGAGAGTGTATAAGAAGGATGGATTAGATGCATTTCTAAAGCATGAGCAGGTTAATGCAAACAAACCATTGCCGGAAGGGCCATTCGCAAAACTCTTAAAAGCATTGTCGTTTCTGCAAAAAGGATCTGTTAAAAAAGATATTAAGATCCGGCTGGGTCTTTTTACTGCTCGTAACAGTCCAGCACATGAAAGGGTAATTAAAACTTTAAGGTTATGGAATGTTAGGATTGATGAAATGTTCTTTTTGGGTGGGGTTTCAAAGCATGAGGTATTAAAAGCGTTTAGACCACATATTTTCTTTGATGACCAGCAGATTCATTGTATGCCAGCTTCACGAGTTGTGCCCACGGCAATAGTTCCGACTGATTATGATGTTATGGATTTAAAAGAACTTGGTGATAAGAGTAAGAAGAATAGAGATATTTCAGAATAGTGCCTATAATAAATGACTAAGTTATCTCGTACAAAAATAGAATTATTTCTTGATTGTCCCCGTTGCTTCTGGCTAGACATGAAAAATGGTCTCAAGCGCCCGCCCCCAGCACCGTATACAATTAACTCTGCTATTGATGCCTTATTAAAGCAGGAATTTGATGTTCACCGTGAAAACGGTACAGCGCATTATATAATTACGAAATACAATATTGACGCTATTCCGTTTAAATGTGATCAAATTAATGCCTGGCGGCACAATTTCACGGGTGTTCAATTTCAACATAAGGCTACGGACTTCTTGGTGTTTGGTGCCGTAGATGATGTCTGGATTAATCCCGCGGGCGAACTTATCGTTGTTGATTACAAAGCTACCGGGGCTAAGGAGTATAAGATATATGATAGCTATAAACGGCAGATGGAAGTTTATCAGTGGTTACTGCTGCAGAATGGTTATAAGGTTTCAAAGACCGGGTACTTTCTCTTTGCGAAGGTTAATAAACAGGGAGGATTTGCTGCCGGTAAGCTTTCCTTTGATTTGTTCCTTGAGCCGCTAGAAGGTGATTCTAGTTGGGTTGAGGGAGCGATTGTGCAGGCAAAAGCAACTCTGGATGGTAGTATCCCGCCATATGGTCCGGAGTGCCCGTATTGTCAGTTCTCCGCAGGTCAAGTCTCCTAGTCTCAAACTCCCGATAATAAACTTGCTATTCCCCAATTATTATGGATGTATTGTAGTAAGGAAGCTTGAGGTTTAGGCCTCAAACAGCTTGGATGGCGGCACCTTCAAGGCTTTGGCAATCCGCTCAATGGTATCTAGCTTAAGATTGGGCGGGTTCTTGCCTTCGATCCTTTGAAGGTATTTATAGTCGACGACTCCGGGCTGCGCAAATTCCTCTTGAGTTATCTTGCGCTTGCTGCGGAGCTTCTTGACATTTTTAGAAAACGTTGATCTTAGGCTGCTCATACACCGTATTATGGCACGGGGTATTGACAACTAACACCTAACCGTGGTAAGGTGTTATAAAATGGAGGTGTAGATATGAGAAAAGGTTATTTTTATCAGATTAAATTGAGCAAAGCTAAAGATAATGGCATGAATAAAAATAAAATTGATAGCGTAATCCAATTTGATCCAATTGTTAATAAAGCAAAGCTTTCTAAGATATATGTTGTTAAAGCAAATAAAGAGTTTATTTATGTGGGTAAGGCTGATAGGGGCATATTTAAGAGATTAGGTGATGGTTTAAATCCAAAAGGAAAACGCAGCTATGGATATCCTTGGAGAGAGAAAATTAATTCTGCAGGGTTATATGTTTGGCTTTACCCCGAATTCAAGCCCGATTCTGACGATCTGGAGTCATTAGAGGCGGAACTCGTATATTTGATTAGAAAGAATACAGGGACATGGCCGAAATATCAATGCGAAATACATTTCCACCCATCTACCCCGAGCATAAGAAGAGAGGCTCAAGAGATATTTAGCTTTCTGAAAAGCAGGTAATTTTTGATTTAAGGAAGGTTGTTTAGGGTAAGAAAGGAAATGGCTATGCAGTCAATAAAAGAAGCGAAAGAAAGCAGGAAAGAAGGCGCAGCAAGAGAGCTTTGTGCGGAAGCAAGATTGTTACAGGCAGGTTATCAGGTTTTTTCTTCCCGGGTGAGTGATCCTGTTGATGTGCTTACAGGGGTACATCCGTATTATTTCAGGATACAGGTGAAGAAGTTAATATATAGGCCTAAATCAACCAAAAGTGCTCAAAGCAAAGAAAGATGGGAGATCAGGGCGCGTTCAATGCGTAATCGCAGTAAATATGTTTATACCGCTAAAGATGTTGATTTGATAATGGCTATTAGTGAATGCAAGAAGGAATTTGCATTGATTCCGATCAGTCAGGTTCCTAAAAATGGGTTAGTAAGGATTTCCAGAGGGAATCTCAATTACAAATATTTTAACACTTATGTTGCGCTTAACAATTTCTTGATAGGGGCAAGAAAGTTTAAAAGGCTATAACCATGAGTAGCGAAGGCAAGAAAGTTAATACAGGATTGAATAATTGCTCCCACTCTTGGAATGAGCTTGATCGCAAGGACGAGGGGGATGAGATCACCATAATTTGTGAATGTGAGCTTTGTAAGGTTAAGCGGGCTTCGATTTACCGCTTGGCGGATGAGTTTATCATTAAGAAGGAGTAGGGGTTATAGCTATAAGCAAGAAATATTTTTTCGGGGGCTTGACTTTTCGCCGGGAGTGTGTTAAATTTATTCTGTTGGTGAAATTTGAAGAAGTAAAAACTGTGAACCTTGAAGTTTGAATCTTGAGTAGTTGTCCCGCACACTTTGCGGCTGTCACATGATAATTAGTTTGTGGCAACCGCATTTTTTTTGCCCTTATGAGAAAGGAGGAGTAAAGTTTTAGGTTTTCGGGCATAAGGCGCGTTGTTAGCAAGATAATTATCTGATTGGTGGCTTTATAAATTTTAGGCTACCGCACTGAGACATGAACCATGTTTTATCTCAGAGCGGTAGCTTTTTTTATTTCATGGCGCCGCTAAAATTAACCGAAGTGGTTCTTTGACAAAAAGGAGGTTTTTATGCGAATAGAAATGATCAATCTTGACGATTACCAGGATTCGCCGTTTAACCCGCGAATCATGCTAGGGCCCGGAGATGAGAATTTCGATGCGCTTGATCGCAGCTTTGATGAGCTCGGTAATGTGCAGCTGTTAGTTGTTAACGAGGCTAATATGCATATTATTTCCGGTCACTTTCGTAAGCGTGTTTTTGAGCATCGCGGTATTAAGCAAGTGGAAGCAGTGATTGTTAATTTCACTGACGAGAAGGAAAAACTTGCCGTTCTCGCCTTAAACAGGCTCACTGGTCGCTGGGATTACTCAAAGCTCGCTAATATGTTGGATGAGTTATCGAAGACCCCCGATATCGATATGGGTTTGACTGGTTTTGGCGTTAAGGAAGTCAGTCAAATACTTGATCGGTATTTGGAGCCGCCGGAAGAGGCTGGATATCCTGTTTCTGATGACGAGGCTGCTGACTTAGGGGCTAGCGTGGATGTTAAGCCAGGAGAGGTTATTGAGCTTAACGGACATCGTCTGGTCTGTGGAGATAGTACTGATCCTGCTATCCTCGATAAGCTCCTTGGTGATGAAAAAGTCAACCTGCTTGAGGGCGATGTTCCCTATTCGACCGCATACGATTCAACCAATCGTCCGCGACTGGGTAAAGACCGTTCTAAACCATCACCATGGCTTCCGATTCAAAATGATGATCTTAGTGCCGAAGATCATGTCGCTTGGCTTGGAAAGTTGTTTACAGCGGTCACGCCATACGTCTTGCCGGGGTCAGCTGCCTATATCTGGGAAAGCTACAGGCATCTCGGGGCATTGTCCGAGGTTATGCAAAAAGCTGGTTACTACGCTTCAGCTTTGATCGTCTGGTCAAAACCAAATCCTTGCCCGGGTTTCTCGGACTATTGGCAGGGGGCTGAGTTTGCTTGGTACTCGTGGCTGCAAGCAGGAAAAGGCGGGCATCGTTGGTACGGTGAACATCAATCTAACATCTGGCAAATGGATCGTGAGCCGGTGAGTGCCCTGATGCATCCCACCATGAAGCCAGTTGAGCTGTCTTTACGTATCTTAAAGAACTCAACTGTTCGTGGAGACAGTGTGCTCGATCCTGTTATGGGTGCTGGTGGAATGCTTCTTGCCTGCGAGATGCTCGGCAGGAAGTTTCGCGGGGTAGACATTGAGCCGCGATACATCGCTGCCTCGGTTAGACGCTACATCAGTCTTGTAGGTAAGGATAAGGTAAGTCCTGAAATCTACGAGCGTTTTAGAGGAGGTGAGAAGCATGAAAAACAATCTGCATGATTCAACGCCTATTCTGCGCGTGCTGCAGCAGCTCAAGGAGGGGTCGCTTAATCCTGAAACGCTCGATGATTCAACGAGAGATGAGCTCGTTAGCCTTTTGGTTTTTGAAGGCTGGACCTACGAGCAGATCGGACAGCTTCTTAACTGCAGCACCAAGACTGTTCAGCGCAGCATGAAGTCAATTCGGCAGAAGAATCAGGTTAAGCTAAGCCCTGATTTTGCCGGTGAAATGGCCGGTGATCTCGTCAGGACAGCCCAGCAGCATTGGGCTGCTCTGATGCGTATCGCACGCAGCGCAAATGCGTCTGCTTCGGAGAAAACCAACGCCGAGCTTCAAGCCTGGCAGGTGAAGCTTACCCTGAATGCTGAACTGCGCAATCAGGGGTATCTGCCAAGTGCTGCACGTGAAGTGATCGGTCGATTTTCACATACCGTAAACAAGGAGGAGAAAGGCATCGAGGAACTAAAGAAGATGGTGATCGATATTGAATGCGCGGCCCTTGACACTGCAACCATGACTCCGGAACTTGCCGATGAGATAAAAAAGCTAAACGGTAAGATCGAGCGGGCAGAGTTAGTGCAAGAAGTTGAGAGTTTATCGCAAAAACAACAAGAAGTACAAAACAAGGAGGATATCCATGAATAACGATCTGTTTAATGAAGCTAGCAGGTTGCGCCGTGCGCAAGGAGAGAAGTCTCTTTACGCATTCGCTAAGATCTACATGCCGCACCATATTATGATTGAGCCATCCGCGGCTCATCAAAAGTTGTATGAATTAAGCATGCAAATGTTCGAAAAGCGTGGTAACAAGCTTGCGGTTGCTGCGTTTCGCGAATTCGGCAAAAGTACCATGTTTACGGTGATCGTGGTTACTTACGCCATTTGTTACCATAAGGAGGAGTTTATTATGCTTCTGTCAAACTCCTCGTCACAGTCTTGTCAGATTCTTGAGAACGTTAAGATGGAGCTTACGTCAAATGAGCTGTTTAGGACGGACTTCCCTGAAGTTTTTGAGAGTGATGGCATGCCAAAGCCGCCGCGATGGAAGGAAGGAGATATCATTACCAGGAACAATATTCAAGTTTTAGCGCTTGGGTATAACCAAAAGGTCCGCGGGCGAAGGTTCGGGGCTAATCGTCCATCTCTGGTGATTCTCGATGATATCGAGGATGGTGAGATGGTATTTACTCGCGACAAACGGGAAAAGTTAAAGAAATGGCTCAACAAGGTCGTGCTTAATGCCGGACAATCTGGTTGGACCAACTATATTTTCTTGGGTAACGTGTTTAATTCGTTCTCTTTGCTGGGGGAGCTCGTTAAGGAAGGGAATGATTCTGGCTGGCATATTGAGCATTTTAAGGCTGTTCTCGAGTGGCCTAAGAATATGGATCTGTGGCAGAAATGCTGGAGTATTTACTGCAACGGTGATTCGAGCTTAGGCCTTAATGCAGAGGAAGCAGCCGGAGCATTTTACTCGCTACACAAAGAGCGTATGGATGAGGGCGCGGTTTTACAGTGGCCGCAGCGCTGGAGTTTATTTGAGCTGATGATGCGGTATTTCTTTGACGAGGGAGGTTTCTTGGCGGAGATGCAGAGTGAGCCGAAAGATCTCTCCGATTTGTCATGGGATGAGTCAAGTATCCATTTCTGGAACGACCGCTATAAGACCTCCAATGAAATCCTTGAGAACGCCGGTAGGGAGCTTGAGCTGTTTGGCGCAGCAGATCTATCGCTGGGTAAAAGCATGGTGAAGGGTGATTACTCAAGTATCGTTATCGTTGCCCGCAAGAAAGGTGTTTACTACATCATCGAGGCAGATACTTCAAGGAGACGGTCTGAGCGGCTGCAGGAAGATATATTTGCATACTGCGAGCGCTATAAGTTCAGAAAGTTCGGAATCGAATCGAATGCTTTTCAGGAAGTATTTGTTGAGAAGCTGCAGCGCGATGCTGTCGCAAGAGGGATTCGGACAGAGTTTGTGCCGATTCATAATTCTTGTGATAAGCTTTCCCGGATCCAAACGCTGTATCCGTGGATTAAGAACGGCAGCATTTTGTTTAATAAGCAGCAGCGGCTTTTGCTTGATGAATGCAGAAGCTTTCCCGGAGGCAAGCACGATGACGCACTTGATGCGCTTGAAATGGCGATCAGGCTCGCTTCGCGGTCCTGTAACTGTCCGCAGTTGGATGAGGTAAAACAGGCTATCATAAAACTGATAGCGCGAAAAATGCGAAAAGAGGGCAAGATCCGCAGCATCGATGGGGACTTGAAAGATATTATGCGCGGGTGGGATGAAGGGTTAGGAGGTGTTTTTGCCAAGCTATAAGTGAGAGACGGGGGCGGTGCTTACTATTTTTTAAGGTAGGCACCGCTCCTAAGTAAAAGGGCGATATTCGATGGAAAAGCTATTGACAAGGCCTCTAGGAGTGATAAAGTATTATTGTTCAACATGTGTGTCGTCCCGAGTTAAGAAGGGGTAAATCCCGGACGTTAAAAAAGTAAAACCTTCGTTAGGCGCAGTGCGCTTGGCGGAGGTTTTTTGGTTTGGTGCCGGTAGACAATAGATGCCCTTTGCTGGCGCTATGAGAATTTGACGCATCATCATTTAAAGGAGGTTTTTGTGAGTAATTTACTGCTATTTATGCTTCTTGCTCTACTGATCGTCATAGTGGCGCTTCTGCTTGTCATTTTAAAGAAATTATACCAAACAGATTCATCCTTGATTACTTCCCGTCTTAATGCTTTCGAAAAGACACAAGAACGTACTGAGCATGCGATTAGAGAAGAAGCTTCTCGGAGCAGAGACGAGATGGGTAAGGCCGCGAGAGAGCAGCGACAGGAACTCGCCGAAGCATTCAAAGCCTTAGGCGATTCCGTGGTACAACGAATGATGGATATAGCCAGCATGCAGAAAGGGCAGCTTGATGTTTTTTCCGATCAGCTTGCTTCTTTCGCTAAAGCCAGCGGAGAGCGGCTAGATGGCGTTCGTGCTGAGTCCGCCATTGGGGCTAAACAGTTGAGGGAAGAGGTCATCGCAGCTCTCAAGGGGATTACGGAAGCCACTACCAAAACAATGGGCGAGTTGGCCAATCTTCAGAAAACCCAGCTTGAAACCATGTCGACCGCGATTGAGAGACTTTCGGATTCAAATGAGAAGAAGCTGGAAGCAGTCAGGGGAGCGGTGGAAAGTAAACTCCAAAGCATGCAGATTGATAATGCCAAGCAGCTTGAACAAATGCGCCAGACCGTTGACGAGAAGCTCCAGGGGACATTGGAAAAGCGCTTGGGCGAATCCTTTAAGCAAGTTAGCGAACGTTTGGAACTGGTGCACAAAGGACTTGGGGAGATGCAGACGCTTGCCACTGGCGTCGGTGATCTTAAAAAGGTACTTACAAATGTCAAAACGCGTGGGACGTGGGGTGAAGTGCAGCTTGGGGCGCTATTAGAGCAGGTGCTTAATCCCGATCAGTTCGGTACTAACGTGGCTACGAAAGATAGTGGCGAACGTGTTGAGTTTGCTATTAAGCTTCCAGGAAAAGGTACCGACAAAGATGAGGCTGTCTGGCTACCGATTGACGCTAAGTTTCCTGTTGAAGACTATCAACGCCTGATCGAAGCTCAAGAAAAAGCAGATGTCGAAGGGGTTGAAGCGGCCAGTAAACAGTTGGAGAATAGTGTTAAGATTTGTGCATCTGACATTTCTGAGAAATACTTAAATCCGCCAAAGACCACGGACTTCGGCATTCTGTTTTTGCCTATTGAGGGCCTCTTTGCCGAAGTCATTCGTAGAACGGGCTTGACCGAGGTTATTCAACGGCAGTCCCGTGTGGTTATCGCTGGTCCGACTACCCTATGGTCTATTTTGAACAGCCTTCAGATGGGGTTTCGAACGCTTGCTATTCAGAAGCGTTCTAGTGAGGTCTGGAACCTCCTTGCTGCGGTCAAAACCGAGTGGACGAAATACGGCGATGTTCTGGACGCCGTGCAGAATAAATTACATCAAGCATCAGACACAATTGAGAAGGCCAAGGTGAGGTCAAGAGTCGTCGGAAGAAAGCTCAAGGACGTGCAGGGGCTTCCCGTAGGTGAGGCCACCACTTTGTTACCTATTGATGCGTCGGAAGATGATGGAGTGGCTCGACCAATAGTCTGAACTTTACAGCAGACAGGGAACTTTGGAGAGTAATTGATGGCTACTATTGACGATATTATTACATGGGTTGATTCTTTGCCTGCGTGGCAAGGAGATGCTGTGCGTCGACTGCTGGCTAGCGGCGATCAGCCACTCAATGCTCAGGATTATTCTGAAATATTGTCTTTAGCCAAAGCAGAATTGAAAATTGCATTACCTCCAGACAACCTCAAGCCAGTTCTTCCAGTTGCGGGAAATTTCTCGGGTTCTCCCGAAACAACAGTTGCGGTTAAACTGTTATCAATTGATGATGTCAGAAATGTCAACATCATTAAGGATGGCCAGACACAGCCCTTCGCTGAGAGTGGCGTCACGGTGGTATACGGTGACAATGGTTCCGGAAAATCCGGCTACTCTCGAATCTTGAAACTGGCTTGTCAAGCCCGCGATAAGGACGAGCGTATCCTTCCCAATGTTTTCGCAACGGCACCCACCGGCACGCCAACCGCGATATTAAAGATTAAGCAGGATGACAAGCCAAGGGACATTGTTTGGACCCAAGGTATCCCTGCCGACCCCATCTTGACTAATATCACAGTGTTCGACGGTCGCTGCGCCCGAGTCATCACGGATGATCGTAATGAGATTAGTTATCTACCCTATGGTGGCGATGTGTTTCAGAAGCTGGCGGAGATCGTTTTGAGAGTTAAGGCTGACGTAGAGGCGGAGATCACGGCTATTGTGCCGATCCAGGATTCAGCTATTGTGGCTAGTACTACGTCTGCGAAATTTCTTGAATCGTTGTCGGAGATTACTAAAGACGAGGTTATTCAAGCAGCTACGGATTGGACCCCGCAGGATGAATTACAATTGTTCACTCAAGAAGAGCTGGCACGGACCTCAGACTCCACTAAAGCGACTCAAGAAGTCGCCCGCCTTGATAAAATTAATGGAAGGATTAACGATGCGGCTAGTGCAGTGACTAGGCTCTCTGCAGTGTGTGCGGAATTGACGAATGAAGCCATCCAGAAGGTTATGGCGGAGGTAAATGCCGCGCAACTCGCACACTCGTCGGCCGTGGCTGAACGGCAGACGCCCGAAGCCCTACCCGGCGTTGGATCCACCAATCAATGGGAGATTCTCTACAAGGCCGCGAAGCAATACTCCGAGGAGATAGCTTATCCTGGCGAATCCTTTCCCAAGACATATGATGCGTTCTGTGTGCTTTGTCAGCAACCATTGGGAGAGGAGGCGGTTGCTCGCTTCGGCCGCTTCAAGAAGTTTATGGAGGATGTCACAAGCACTGTGCTTGTCGCCAAGCGTAATGCATTGAAGTTGTTGCGCGAAAAAATAGAAGCTGTGGATCCTTTGACTGCCGCGCCGCTTGAATCGATCTACGATGAACTCGCCAGTCTGGATGTTAAGGCGGCAAATGATCTGCGAGTCTATCATACTGCGGTTGCCACGCGAAAATTTGCAGTACTCGCTTTACTCAAGGAGGGTGAAGACCCGCAGAAAGTGGCGTTGTTGCCTCCCTGGCCCGCATCTGTTGAAACGGCATTACGGCCAATCGTCAAAACACTCATCCAAAAGGCTACTGACATTACGAATGCGGCTAAACCTGAGGAATATAAGAAGCTCCTCGCCACCGTAGCAGAACTCAAATCGCGAAAAGCACTCAGTGCAAGGAAAGCCGATATTTGTGCGTTTATCGCAAAGATTCGGCGTAATGCCGACCTGCGGCGCGCCGCTGCCACTCTTCGTACGTATGAGATTACGCGGCAAGGCACAACTGTAATCCGAAAGAATCTGACCCCGGAATTGATAAATGCTTTCAAAAATGAACTTATTGCGTTAGGTGCGACACGAGTGCCCATATCGTTGAAACCCAGCGGAGACGTGGGAGAGACTGCGCACGAGATTTTATTAGAAGGTGCCAACACGCTAGGCCGGGCTCGTACCTCTCAGATTCTTAGTGAAGGCGAGGCACGCGTGATTGCGATTGCTGGTTTCTTGGCTGAACTCCAGCTTGTTCCACATGCCAACACGATTGTTTTGGATGATCCAGTCTCATCGCTTGATCATGTATTTGCCGGAAAGATCGCTGCACGGCTCGCGCGCGAGGGGCTCAGACGACAGGTCATCATATTCACGCACAATATAGCCTTCCTCATGGAATTGGAAGACGCTAGTATGGTGCTGGCCATGGCCGGTACGCCAGTCGGTGTTACCGTGCATACTTTGCGTCGTGGCGGTAAGTCAGCTGGTATTACTACAAATGGCGCGCCGTGGTATGCTCTGAAGGTCAAACAACGGGCGCAATACATGGAGGAATTGGTACACAAGATTAAACCGCTTTATCCGGATAATATGGCCGAATATAACGAAAAAGCGGCCCGTATCTATGGGTTATTGCGCGAAGCTTGGGAATCCTGTGTTGAGGATGACCTGTTCTATAACGTGGTGTGTCGATATCGAAACAGCGTGCAGACGCTCAAACTTATCGAAGTGGACATCGAAGATCTTGATATTCATCATGTCGATCTCCATATGTCCAGGGCGAGCACTTGGATGACAGGACATGACAAATCCAAGGCTTTGCATACTGACCGTCCTGCACCTGATGAACTACTAGCCGACATCAATGCCTTGCGGGGTTTTTCAAAACAACTCATTGATCGCCGTGAGCAAACAAAGAAGCGTCGCAACAAGCAGCTGGAACCGTAATAGGAGACGTTTTCCGAGTTAATCTGGAAAGTGTACTTTTGGGTAACATTCCTGAAGTTTCTTTAGGTAAAATCAAGCGCCGCGACTTATAACTGTGGCGTTTTTTATTACCTCTTTACAGAGAGTCTTTCTGCCGCGCCGTATTTCTGGGCGAAAAGCGAGGAACACCATCTCTAATTCCGCAATAGCTGTTTACAGAGAGTGCTTCTATGGTGAGCCGCTTCTGGGCGTCCTTACCGGGGACACCTCTCAAATTTTCCGATAGCTGTTTGCAGAGAGGCTTTCCCCTTGTGCGATATTACTGCCCGTTCTTACAGGATTCACCCTGATTTTTCTTGACAAAACGGCTTCGGAGTATTACTATTCTAATATTCGTAACACAGGAGAATTAATGGGTAAATTAGTGCGCTTTGGAATATCTTTAGACCAAGATCTGCTGGAAAAATTCGACCGCCTAACCAAAGACAAGAATTATACGAGCCGATCCGAAGCCTTCCGTGATTTAATACGCCAGGAGCTTGTGCAGAAGCAATGGCAGAGCGGGCAGGAAGTTGCTGGGGCTATCACTCTTATTTATGACCACCACAAAAGAGAGCTGGTGAATAAGCTTATGGATATCCAGCATGAATACGGCGAAATGATAATCTCTTCCCAGCATGTTCATTTAGATCACAATAATTGCCTGGAGATTATCGCGGTTCAAGGTTCCCCGAAAGAAGCCCAAAGGTTAGCCGATAGCTTAAAATCAGTAAAGGGGGTGAAGCACGGTACATTGAGCATGTCGACTACCGGCAAAGATATTTAGGCCGTATTATTTTTTTACCTATTAGTAACACGAATATTATAATAGTAGCACGGAAAGGAGCAGAAATGTTACGCAGGTTTTCAATTCTTTTATTTATATTAGGCTGTTTTACAGTATCAAGCGCTTTTGCCGAAGATTACGTAAGCCTCGAAAAGTATCAGCAGCTTGAGGCGAGGGTTGTGGCGTTAGAGAAAAAACTCGGCGAATACGACAAATGCATGACCGAGCAAAAGCAATGCATCTTGGAACAGAATAATAAGATCGCCGATTATGAATCAAGACTCTCGCAATTCGATACTGATTTACATCGTCAGACAGGAGCGCCGATTAGCATTGCCGAAGGTTTAGAGATCGGGGCAGGAGCCACAATGATAGTGCAAGGAACGGGCAATACTAATAACGCAGCCGCAGACATAACGAAGAATGAAAGCCGTATTGATGCTTCTTATTCGGCGGATATCACGCTAGGCAAGGAATTCAAGGATGTGGGAGGCAAGGCGTTTTTGCATCTTGAGGCGGGACTTGGCGACGGCTTAGAAGATAACCTTACGCTTTACTCTAATGTCAACCGCGACGCCGACAACGATAACAATGTGCGCCTGACAGAGCTTTGGTATGAGCAGGTCCTGCTTAAAGATAAAGCTGCTTTAACATTCGGCAAGCTTGATCCGACCGCTTATTTTGATAACAACGATGTTGCCAATGACGAAACCACTCAATTTTTAGGCAGGATATTCCGTAATTCGCCTGCAATCGAATTTCCGGATAACACCGTTGGTATTCGCTTAGCGTATATGCCGCTTGAGTGGCTGGAATTAGGATACGGCGTATTTGACGGGAATAGCGATTGGGAGAAGATAGGAGATAATCTTTTTAATATCGGGCAAGTCTCGTTTAAGACTAAGTTCCGTGATCTTCCCGGTAACTATCGTTTTCTTGGCTGGAATAACAACGTGTACCATACCAAGTGGCTGGATACCGATAAGACCAAAGAAGCTAACTATGGTTTTGGCTTAAGCTTTGACCAGAAAGTTACCGATATCGTGACTCTCTTTACTCGCTACGGCTGGCAGAATCCGCGAGTATATAACCCTGATATTATGGCAACGGGCGACTTGAATTATTCGCTAGCGCATTCATGGAGCGCCGGTTTTCAGGTAGAGGGCAAACCATGGGGAAGAGAGAATGACGTGTTAGCTTTTGCCATAGGCCAGGCTATTGCATCAAAGGATTATAAGAAAGCAGGCGAGGCACTTGATCCTGTGCGCAGAGCAAAACCGGAGGGGCATTTAGAAGCGTACTATAGAATTCACGTTAACGATCACTTGTCTCTTAGCCCGGACTTCCAGTATATATGGAATCCATTCGGAAAGGATGTAGCGGAGGACACGGAAGGAATATTTGTCGGCGGCATGAGGGCGCAGGTGGACTTTTAGAAAGGAGGGGGAAAATGTGGTTAGTGACAACTTCTATTGCGGCAACGGGCGCGACGATAGGTAAGTTTGTTTTGCCCAAAGATTACAAGTTAGGTTTTTTGGCTCTAATGCTCTGGGGAGCGACAGCAATGATTCTTGTCGATCATATCTTAGGATATGAGGGAGGAGCATTCTTTGAGAAGACAACCGATGGAATGATTGCTAATAGTGCTATGTTAGGATTCGCAATGATAGTGCCTGTATTTGCAATCTGGGGTATTTCATTATTAATCTCAAACTTAAAAAGGAGGTAAGCATGGCTTGTTTCGCTGTTCCAACAGCCGCGGCAATAGTAACTACTGCCATAGGCAAAAAGGTTCCCGAGAAATATCATCTTAATTGGTTAAACTCAATGTTGTGGGGCGGAGTGATAATGCTGGCGGTGGAGCATATCGCGCACGGAGAAGTTGTTCTTTATCCGCCGTTTCTGACCGCAGGTTTGCCAGAGGTTTGGCCGGAAATGATGAGAGTGGGCGTTCCGATGACCTTGGTTATTTTCCTTATCTGGGGAATAATGGTAGCAGTGGCTGCAGCGGTAAGTAAAAGAGCAAAGTTTGCAGAGGCGTAATTAGATTATTCAGGAAGAAAAGGGCCTTGTTTTCGTTAATAAAAGCAGGGCCCTTTTTTATTTGAAAATAGTTCTTGACAAATAAGAGTTATTCCTATATAGTTATTAGTATGAATAAGCAGGTTTTAAATGCCAACGACATATTCAGCAATAAGTGCCGCGAGGCTAATCTTAAGATTACTCCTCAGCGCACGATTATTTTTGATGCCCTGGTGAATGATAAAGGGCATCCGACCGCAGACATAGTCTTCCAGAGAGTAAGAAAAAAGATCCCTAACATTTCTTTTGACACTGTCAGCAGGACTCTTTTGTCTTTTGTTGATATGGGACTCTTAAAGGTAGTAGAGGGGTATGGACGTCCGAAGCGCTTCGATACTGATACAGATAACCACCATCATTTTCAGTGCCTCAAGTGCAATAAGATCATCGATTTTTGCGATACGTCCCTTGACGCGATAGAGATTCCCAAAGATATTAAGAGCCGATTTACCGTAACCGGCAAGAAGGTAGTCTTAGAAGGCCTCTGCGATTCATGTAAGAGGTAAATTTTTTTAACCTATGAATAGTAATAATTACGATTTAAGATTAGTTACGAAAGGAGGTATGTGACAACAGAATATTATGGGGTAAGTTAAGGTAGTAATGGAGAAAAAACAATAGTATGAGTATAAAACTAAAAGGAGGACGCTGTCATGTCAAACGAAAAGTACAGATCAATAGTAAAGCTTGATTTTCAGTATGCTCATAGGTTTATGAATTATCCAGGAGAGGCAAGCTATCTTCATGGACATTCGGGATTACTAACGATCGAAATTGAAGGGGAGTTAAATAAATATAATTATGCCTACCCAGTAAAAGAGGCACAAAAATTAGCATGGGCAGTAGCCGATAACTTCATGCATGCAACGATTTTTCAAGAAGGCGATCCCTTGCTTGATTTAGTTTTGCAAGGATATGAGAAAACAGGAATGAAAGGCACAACGAATAGATTTGGGACGCCTGCAAAAGCTCTCAACCATGAGCTGGTAAAATCGTTTCCTGAAAGCAGAGTAGCTGTGAGTAAAGGTCCCTCTACTTGCGAATGGTTCTGTACGGTATTCTATGAACTATTGAAAGACAAGTTGAATATTAAAAAAATAGAATTCCGTTCTTCTTCGTTGAACTGTGCATCAAGAGAGTTTTAAGTAAAATAAGATTATTGGTATGGCAACCTAAGAGATAAGGCGCCCGATAAAGTTTGGGCCCTTATCTTCTTATTGTAGAATACCGTAATTAAAAGGGCATTGTCTTTGATGAATTCAAAAACAATGCCTTTTTAATTACCCCGCCAATAAAAAAAGCTTGACAAGAATAGCTCTATACTGTATATTTAGAAATGGAAACCATTTTCATTAAGGAGTAATATGCCAAGAGGCGAATGTAGGGGAGAAGGTTGGTGGCACGGTAAGTTCAGGGGGTGCGGATACAGGCTTACCCTAGGCCGGGAGGCTATTCTCGATGTCTTATCGAAGGCCGAAGGCCATTTAAGCGCCGAAGATATCTATATGAAGATCCATCCGAAGTGCCCCAATGTTGGGTTAACAACGGTGTATCGTACTCTGGATGTTTTGTCTAATCTTGGAATGGTCTATAAACTTGATTTCGGTGATGGGAGGGCACGGTATGAGTTTGCCGAAGGGCCCAAGGGAGCGCATCATCACCATCACTTGGTTTGCACCGAATGCCATAAGATAATTGACTATACTGATTTTATTGATGACGAAGTAGAGCTTCTTAACCAGACAGAGAAGGGATTGGGTCAAAAATACAAGTTTAAGATTACCAATCACCTTATACAGTTTTACGGGGTATGCCAGGAATGTAGCGATAAGAAATAACCGCTATATTTTTTTCTCTGATAATGAAAATGATTTCCAATAACAGAAAGGAAGGTGGTAACAATGCCAGGATTTGACGGAACAGGACCGAGAGGTCAAGGAGCAATGACAGGGGGCGGAAGGGGCTATTGCGCTGTGCCTGTTGGTGAGACGGGCAGACAGTTTGGAAGAGGTATTTACGGGGCAGGAGGCGGCGGCCGAGGCCGACGTAATTGTTTCTATGCCACAGGGCTTCCCGGTTGGATGAGGGCACAAAAGGGAATGCAGGCTTTCGGCGGGTTTAGTCGCTCAATCTCCAAGGAAGATGAATTGAGCGCGTTAAGAAACCAAGCTGATTTCTTAAAGCAGCAGCTTGAAGATACGCAGGCGCGTATTCAATCTATGTCAAGCCAGCAGGAATCCGATAAAAAATAAACGCAGGTTTTTTACGGCAAAAGGGAGGGTGTTAAAAATGAGAGTGGGAGTCGTATTGGAAGATGAAAATGGAGTACATGGTGACGTATGCGCGCATTTCGGTCAGTGCAGATTTTTCTTCTTAGCGGATATTGATAAAGATAAGAAGAAAATAACCAGTACCCGCATTGTGCCGAATACCGCGGTACATGGCGGAGGCGGCTGCGTTGCTGTTGATGAGATTCTAAAGTATAAAATCACCCATGTTATTGCCGGTGGTATGGGTATGGGCGCGCAGCAGAAATTCGCCCAGGCAGGGGTTGAGGTATTCGGGTATTCAGGTAACGTGCAAAAAGCGCTTGATGATTTTATGAATAACGCTTTAGGCGGTCTTGATGCGTGTAAGGATCACGGCCATGGCGGAAGCTGTCATTAATTAATGGAGGATTAAGGTATGGAAAATACTACAGGAGTAGTTAATCGAATCCCTCTTATCGGGGAACAGGCGCCTGCATTTGAGGCAGATACCACGCAGGGAAAGATCAAGTTCCCGGAAGATTACAAGGGAAAATGGGTCATTTTATTTAGTCATCCGGCAGACTTTACGCCGGTTTGTACGACTGAGTTTATGACCTTTGCCACTATGGAAAAAGAGTTTGAGGCCTTGAACTGTAAACTCATTGGTCTTTCCATCGATAGCCATTATAGCCATATTGCATGGCTGCGGACGATCAAGGAAAAGATCGAGTTTAAAGGCATGAAGAATGTCGAAGTGAAATTTCCGGTCATTGCGGATGTTAAGATGGACGTTGCCAATAAATATGGTATGGTTCAGTCTGCGGCAAGCGATATCAGCCCGGTACGTGCCGTATTTTTCATGGATCCGGAAGCTAAAGTCAGGGCGATTATCTTCTATCCGGCATCGTTGGGAAGGAATTTCCAGGAGATTAAGCGCGCGCTTATCGCTATACAGACTGCCGATACCCACAAAATAGCTACTCCGGCGGATTGGCAGCCGGGTGATGATGTTATCGTGCCTCCTCCGGGAAGCTGTGGCGCGGCAAAGGAGAGGGTTGATAACGCGCAAAAAGAAGGCATTAAGTGTCTTGATTGGTTTCTGTGTTTAAAACCGCTCAAGCTAAAATAAACGGCAGGAGTTAGTATGAAAATATGCATTACGTCAGAAGGTAAAACTTTAGATTCGACAGTTGATCCGCGCTTTGGTCGGTGTCAGAATTTCATCTTTTTTGATACGGACACAGAGAAGTTTGAAGCGCAGGAGAATGCTAACGCTCAGTTTCAGGGAGGCGCGGGGATTCAATCAGCCCAGCTTGTAAGCTCTAAAGATGCAAAAGCGGTTCTTACCGGCAATGTCGGACCTAATGCTTTTGAAACTTTGAATAAGGCAGGAATTCAGATCTACACCGGAGTATCCGGTACGGTTAGAGAAGCCGTTGAAGCGTATAAGAGCAACAAATTAAAAATAACCGAAAGCCCAAGCGTCGGCTCTAAGTTCGGGATGGGAAAGTAGCCGCTTTGGAAGACGAGCTTTTAGCGAATCATAAGCGCTATTTAGAGCGCAAAGCGTTATATAGCAGTCTTGGTTATGATGTCGATAAAGAGCGGGCCTTCATTTTAGAGAAGGCTCAGCCTCTTTACGGTGATATCTTAGAGGCCGGGACAGGCAAGGGCCATTTTGCGCTTGAATTGGCAAAGGCAGGGTATAGTTTCACTACCTTCGATATTTCGCAAACCGAACAGGCTTTTGCGAAACTGAATCTTCGTTACTTCGGTTTTGAAAAGCAAGTTGATTTCCGCATCGAAAACGGAGAAACACTAAGCTTCAAAGATAAAAGTTTTGACGTAGTTTTTTCCGTTAACACCCTCCATCATTTAACCAATCCTTATAAGGTTATCGATGAGCTTTTGCGCGTGCTTTCTTTTGAGGGAAAGTTCGTCTTAAGCGATTTTACCAAAGAGGGCTTGGCGCTTATGGATAAAATCCATGCCAGCGAAGGCAACAAGCATGAAGTCGGCAAAACTACGTTATCCGATATAGAGGAGTATCTAATAGGCAAGGGCTTTAAGGTTAATAAGGCAAGCAGTAAATTTCAAGACGTCTTAATTGCCTATCATCAATTAATATGATCATTTCGATTGCCAGCGGAAAAGGCGGCACAGGAAAGACTACGGTTGCGGTTAACTTAGCACTATCGCTTAAGAACATTCAGCTTCTTGATTGCGACGTCGAAGAGCCCAATGCGCACCTTTTTATTAAACCGCGTATCAAAGAAGAAGTAAAAGCATGTATTCCCGTGCCGGAAGTTGATGAGACAAAATGTAACTATTGCGGAAAGTGCCGCGAGGTCTGCGCCTATCATGCGATTGCCGTATTACCGGGAAGCGAAGGTAGAAAAGGAAGTGTTTTAATATTTCCGCATCTTTGCCATGGCTGCGGCGCCTGCAGCTTACTGTGTCCTCAATCGGCAATCAAGGAAGTCAATAAAGAGATCGGCGTTATAGAAATCGGCGAGAAAGACCATATGCAGTTTGTCCATGGCCGTCTTAATATTGGAGAGGCAATGTCTCCTCCCTTGATCCGGCAGGTAAAAAAATATATTAATCCCACCAGAACAGTGATAATTGATGCTCCTCCTGGGACATCGTGCCCCGTAATTACCGCGGTCAAAGGAAGTGATTTCTGTGTGCTGGTGACAGAGCCTACGCCTTTTGGTCTGAATGACTTGATTCTAGCGGTTGAGGTATTACGAAAGTTACAGATACCGTTTGGCGTGGTCATTAATCGTAGCGATATCGGAGACGGTAAAGTTGATAGCTATTGCCAGGAAGAGAATATTCCTATTTTGATGAAAATTCCCTTTAGCAGAGAAATAGCGGTGAGTTACTCCGAAGGCGTGCCCATTGTAAAAAAAGACAATTCGTATCAGGATAAATTTATTAACTTATATCTTAATATCTGCGCAATAAAAAATGAAGCAATTAGTCGTCATTAGCGGAAAAGGCGGGACCGGAAAAACAGTAGTCAGCGGGTCTCTCGCCGCGTTAGCTAAGAATAAAATCATGGTTGATTGCGACGTAGATGCTGCAGACTTGCATCTTTTGTTGCATCCTACGATTAAAGAGCGACATGAATTTAGAAGCGGTCAGACCGCGATTATTGACAAAAAACTCTGTAAGAAATGCGGTAAATGCATTCCCGTATGCAGATTTGGGGCTGTAAAGGATGATTTTACGGTTGAGCGTTTTTCCTGCGAAGGGTGCGCTCTCTGCAGCCATATATGTCCGCATGGAGCTATTCGCATGGAAGAGAACGTAGCCGGTGAGTGGTTTATTTCAGATACTCATTACGGCCCATTTGTCCATGCTAAATTGGGGATAGCCGAGGAGAATTCCGGCAAGCTTGTGGCAAAAATAAGGCAGATTGCTAAAGAAATCGCAGAGAAGCAGGCGCTTGATTACGTTATTATTGACGGCCCTCCCGGTATAGGGTGCCCGGTTATTGCGTCCTTGTCAGGCGTTGATTGCGCTTTAATCGTTACTGAGCCTACGCTTTCCGGGTTGCATGACGCAGAGCGCGTTATGGAAGTAGCCAAGCATTTTAATATCCCGGTTAAGTTAGTAGTGAATAAATACGACTTAAACACGGCCGTTACAGCAAAAATTGAGGCGTTTTGCCGGGAGCGAGACGTTTCGGTCGCGGGTAAGATTCCCTTTGATAAGACGGTCGTAGAGGCGCTTGTAGAAGGCAAGACCATTGTTGAATATGCGGCGTGCCCGGCAGCAGATGAAGTGAAAAATATTTGGGAGGGATTACGATGAAAAATAACGGGGAAGAAGGAATAGCTGAATATCCTCAGGAGGTAATCGACCTTATCAATAATCAAAGATATTTTGGCAGGATGAATGATCCGGTGAGCTCCTCGTATTTGAAGGGGCCATGCGGTGATGCGATGGAGTTTTATCTGGTAATAGAGCATGGTAAGATAACTCAGATTAAATATTATACAGACGGATGTCAGGCTACACGCGCCTGCGCGTCTATGGTAGCGAAATTAGCCGAAGGTAAGTTCATTAAAGAGGCGCTTTCGATATCCGCGGGAGAAGTGATTGCCAGGCTTAAGGGTTTACCTGAGGATCATCTGCACTGTTCGATACTTTCAGTAAGCACGCTTTATCGGGCGATTGCGGATTATTTACTCAAAAAATAAGGGGAGCAAATGAATCTTGTTTGGGCTTTGGGTGCAAGTATAGTCGTAAGCTTAATTTCTTTTGTTGGCGTTATCAGCCTACTACTGAAAGAAAACTTACTCAATAAAATCCTTCTTTTGTTAATTAGTTTTTCTGCGGGGGCCTTGATTGGGGGAGCGTTCTTGCATCTTATTCCGGAGGCAGTAGAAAAAAGCGGACATAGTAGCGAGGTATATTTATTTGTCATTGTTGGGTTTATTTTGTTTTTTGTGTTGGAGAAGTATTTGCATTGGCGACACTGCCACAAGGGAAAATGCGAGATACATATGTTTACGTACATCAATCTTGTCGGCGACGGGGTACATAACTTTATCGATGGACTTATTATTGGTTCTTCTTTTGTGGTTAATGTCAATTTTGGCCTTACTACGACTTTCGCGATTATCATGCACGAGATCCCTCAGGAAATCGGCGACTTCGGTGTCCTGGTCTATGGCGGTTTAAACAAGAATAAGGCGCTATTTTATAATTTCTTATCCGCTTTAACAGCTGTTTTAGGTACGGTGATTGGTTATGCGCTTGCCAATACATCGGATGTTTTCTTGAAGTTGCTTATGCCTGTAGCGGCAGGAGGGTTTATTTATATCGCAAGCTGTGATCTCATTCCGGAATTGCATAAAGAACAGAATTTAAAGAAAGCCACTCTTTCTATGGCGGTTTTCATTCTTGGCGTGGCGTTTATGTATTTCGTAGCGGCACATCATTAATGCTATGAAAATTCAAATTATTGCTACGGGCTCAAGTAAATGGGAGCGGTTTATCTGTAGGTGGGGCGTTTCATTTCTAATCGGTGAAGACGTACTTTTTGATACCTTTGGCGATCCGGGAGTGCTTTTACGCAATATGCGCAGGTTCAATATCGATGCCTCAAAGATTAAGCATATTGTATTGTCGCACGATGACTGGGATCATATTTCGGGGTTATGGTATCTACTCCCCAATCGCACGGATATTACAGTCTATATATGTCCTGGATTTAAGCAGGAGATAAAAGATAGAATCGTTTCTTTCGGAGTGCGTATCGTTGAAGTCGAGCCGTTTACCGCGATTAAAGAAGATATGTTTTCCAGCGGTCAAATTGAAGTTTCTTGCGAAGATAAGACTATTTTTGAACAGGCGCTGGTTATAAAATTCCTGAAAAGTTTAACCATCATTACGGGTTGCGCCCATCCGGGGATTGTTAATATTATCCATACCGTTCAAAATAACTTCTCGAAAGAGAAAGTTTATTCCGTTTTGGGTGGTTTCCATTTAAAAGATAATACCAAAGAGGACAATATGAAGATTATCGGAGTGCTTAAAGATATCGGTATCCGTAAGATTGTTCCGTTGCATTGCACCGGAAAACACGCGACAAGGATGATACGCGACGCGTTCGGCTATAATTTTATAAAAGCTAGGGAGGGGGATAGCATAGAGTTATGAATAAAATAGTGCTTATTAATGAGGAATTATGTATCGGCTGCGGCGCGTGCGCGTCGCTTTGTCCTAATAAAATCTTGTACATTGAAGAAAAAAGCGGAAAATGTAAAGTAAGCGATGAATCAAAATGTGACCGTCTGCGTGGCTGCGAGAAAGTTTGTCCGGTTGACGCCATAAAGATTGTTTAAGGTTGGAGGATTCAAATGAAGATAGGAGTGATTATTTCAAGTAATGACGCAGAGACATGTTGGAATGCGCTGAGATACGCTAATTTTGCTATTGGCTCGAAGGATGAGGTTAAAATTTTCTTTATGGGTAAGGGCGTTGAGTATCAAAAGGGAAGCAGCGATAAGTTTAACACCATAGAGCAGGCGGATAAATTTCTGAAAGCCAGCGGGAAAATCTATGCCTGTGGTACATGCATCAAAAGCAGGGAACAGGAAGGTTCAGACATGTGTCCGATCTCAACAATGAAGGATATGTACGACATCGTTAACGAAAGCGATAAAGTAGTTACGTTTTAAGATGAGCCAGGAGATTAAGCTTAAGCCTATAGGAATTATTCGCACGCCGTATAAGGAGCCCAAAGGTATCCCCATTCAAGGTAAATTCAAGAAGGGCATTAAGGGAAGGATTTCTTTATTCCCGGAATATAGGGCGGGTCTTAAGGACATTGAAGGATTCTCGCATCTTATTTTAATCTACTATTTTAACCGCTCGAAAGAAGATCGGCTTACCAGCAAGCCGTTTCTGGAGGATGCAGAACACGGCATCTTTGCCATACGCAGCCCTCACAGGCCGAACCACATCGGGTTTTCGATAGTGAAGCTTGAGAAGGTAAAAGATAACACTATTATTTTTTCGGAAGTCGACATCTTAGATAAGACTCCGCTTTTGGATATAAAGCCGTATGTCAAGCATTTCGACAGCCGCGATAAAGTGAAGAGCGGATGGATCGAGAAGCATTTCAAGCGATGCTCTAAGCCAAAGAGGACCGTAATACGATGAAGGGGTTTGTTAACGGATTTTTGACGTTTTTTTCTTTTATTCATAGGATTTGTCCTCTTTGCGTAGTTTCCCGCAAATTACCGATGTCCAAATTTGCAAAAGCAGTATTTCTTTGGAGCAAGATTTGCCCCTGTTGCAATATCTATTTTTTAGCTAAGAGAAGGAATCTTATAAGATGAATAAAATAAATATTGATTTAACTCAAATGCAGCCAGGAGAAACCGGCATAGTAAAAGAGATTCAGGGAGGCCAAGGCTTCGTCAGGAAGTTACAAAGTATGGGAGTAAGGCCAGAAAAGAAGATAACTAAGGTAAGCTCACATTTTTGGCGTGGTCCCCAAACGGTAGAGGTAGATAATATACAGATTGCTATAGGCTTTGGCATGGCCAGAAGAATCTTGGTGGAAGTCAAAAGATGAAAATAGAGAAGATATTATTAGTGGGGAATCCTAATGTTGGTAAAAGCGCTATATTCTCCAGGCTTACTGGAGCAAAAGTAATAATTTCTAATTATCCCGGTACAACCGTAGAGTTTACGCAGGGCAAGCTCAAACTTGGCGAGGAAACAGCACTGATAGTAGATGTGCCGGGAACATATACTCTAGAACCAACCTGCAAAGCCGAAGACGTAGCTTGCCGGATGGTAAAAGAAGGCGGCGTGGCGATTAATATTATTGATGCCACAAATTTAGAAAGAAACCTGAATCTTACCTTACAGTTATTAGAGAAAGATATTTCGGTTATCGTGGCTTTAAATATGTGGGATGACACCAAACACCGGGGAATTTCCATTGATGTTAAGAAATTAGAAGAACAGTTAGGAGTGCCGGTAGTTTCTACTTGCGGCCTAAGCGGAGAGGGTATTAAGGAATTAATTGAACGCCTGCCGCAAGCAAAGGCGAGAAGCTTACCCGTATCTTCTGATACCCAGAAGTGGGAGAAAATAGGCAAGATTGTAGAAGAGGTTCAAAAATTAACTCACCGTCACCACACCTTCTTGGAAATACTGGAAGATTTGAGTATTAAGCCGCTTACAGGGGTGCCGATTGCTTTAGGTATTATATATTGTTCCTTTTGGGTAGTCCGTCTTATTGGGGAAAATCTAATTGGGCATATATTTGAGCCTTTGTTTACAAAGTTATGGTTACCTTTGTTGATGAAATTAAGCGCATTTTTGGTGGAGGGAAGTTTTTTACACCATATTCTTATCGGTAATTTTATAGAAGGTAAAATAAATTTTGGCCAGTCCTTTGGGCTCTTAACCACAGGCCTTTATGTTCCTATTGCTATGGTGCTGCCTTATATATTTAGTTTTTATCTCATATTAGGGTTCTTGGAGGATTTAGGATACCTTCCTCGCTTGGCGGTCTTGGCAGATAATTTTATGCATCATTTGGGCCTGCATGGATACGCGATAATTCCTTTTATCTTAGGTTTGGGCTGTAAAGTTCCCGGTATCTTAGCCACCAGGCTTTTAGAAGAAAGGCGAGAAAAATTCATCGCTACTACTTTGATGGCAGTTGGTATTCCCTGTATGGCGCAAATCGCGATGATTGTAGGGTTAGTCGGACAAAGAGGCGGAAAGTTTGTAGCAATCATATTTTTTGTTCTTTTTCTACTCTTAATAATTAAGGGTTTGGCTTTAAATAGGGTTTTAAAAGGAGCGAGCCCCGAGATATTAGTGGAAATTCCTCCTTATCGAATGCCTCAAATTCAAGCGGTGATTAAGAAACTTTGGATGCGTTTATCCGGTTTTTTAAAGGAAGCCTTGCCTTTGGTGCTTTTGGGCGTACTTTTTGTTAATATACTTTATACTCTAAAGATTATAGATTTTTTTGCTTACATTTTTGCTCCAGTTTTAACCGGACTATGGGGACTTCCCAAAGAAGCCATATCTGCTTTAATGGTCGGTTTTTTAAGAAAAGATGTAGCTGTCGGCATGCTTGGGCCGCTTAATTTGACCACTAAACAACTAGTAATTGGTTCTACGATTTTGGCGATATATTTTCCTTGTATAGCTACATTTGTAGTATTGATGCGTGAATTGGGGATAAAAGATATGTTAAAGTCAGCTTTGATTATGATAATTGTGGCAGTGTCAACAGGAGCAATTCTTAACTTAATTCTATAAAATTTTTTTAGGTGTATCGAACTATTTATGAAAAATATGAAGAGAATCTCAAATCTATGGATAATTATAAGCTTAACTATCCTTTTAAGTTCCTGCGCTAGGGTACCAATTAAACCAACAGTTTCTCCCACGCAAGAGATTTATCCGCAGTTAACTGGCCCCATTTTAAGACAAGATGTTTTCCATGCCGTAGCTCCTGGTGAAACCATTTGGCGCATAAGTAAGATGTATGATGTTAAAATGGAAGATATCATTCGGGCAAACAATTTAAAGAAGCCTAAAGAATTAGAAATGGGGCAGCGTCTTATCATTCCGCAGGCAGCGCCTATAAGGCCGGTAGTTGCTTTGTATCACTCGAATAAATGGAAATACATTATCATTCACCATAGCGCAACAGATGAAGGGAATGCGCTTGATTTTAATGAATTGCATAAGCGTAGGGGCTGGGAGGGAATCGGATACGATTTCGTTATAGATAACGGAACCAATGGAAAGGCGGATGGCCAGATCGAGGTGTCACCGCGTTGGATAAAACAAGAAGACGGCGCCCATTGCCAGGCTTCGAATATGAATTCCAAGGGAATAGGAATTTGTTTAGTAGGAAATTTTAGTAGAGAAAGAGTTTCTAAAAAACAGATGGATTCATTAGCTTATTTGGTAAATATTTTAAGAAAATATTACAAAATTCCTGCGAATCATATTATGGGGCATGGTCAGGTTCCTGGGGCTAAGACTGAGTGCCCCGGAAAATATTTCCCTTGGAAAGAATTCTATAATAAGTTAAATTCGGACATACAATAAAATTTCAGCTGAATTATGATAAAAAAAGTCATCTTTATATTCGTGCTAGCATGTTTTTTGGGCTCAGTTACTTATTTTTCCTACTCTAGGTACCAAGTTTTCAAAAAAACAGAAGAGATGCGTATTCTATTAGAGAAAAGAAAGGTTGCATGGGATAATCTTAAAATCGCGGTTAAAAATAGAATCGAGATTTTCGGCAACCACCCCAGCGTTGTTATTAAAGATTTAGATATGGGCTGGGAAATCGATTTTAACAAAGATAAATTGGTTCCTTCGGCAAGCTTGGTTAAAATCCCTATTATGCTATCTTGCTTTTACGCAGCAGAAGAAAAAAAGATCAATCTAAAAGATACCATATATCTTAAAGCTTCCGAAAAGGTGGAAGGATCAAAAGTATTAGGTGATAAGCCGGCAGGTTCTGTTTTTACAGTAGAAGGATTGATTGAACCGATGATTACACAGAGCGACAATACCGCAACTAACATGCTTATAGATTACGTAGGTTTCGATATGTTAAATGCTTATTTTAAGAAAATAGGCTTAAAAAACACTAATATGGTACGTAAGATGTTAGATTTTAAAGAAAGAAAAGAGGGGGTAGAGAATTATACGACTGTCGAAGATATGGCTTTTGTTTTGGAAGAACTTTATCGTAGTAATTTCATGAATAAAGAGGTCTCTAAACGATGTCTTCTATTATTGGGGCAACAGAAAATCAATGACCGTATTCCCAGGAAACTTCCCAAAGACGGAACATTTATTGCTCATAAGACAGGATTAGAAAGACATGTTTGTCATGATGTAGGAATAGTGTATACCCCAAGAGGAAATTTTCTGATTTGCGTTTTGGTTAAACATGAACACAAGTTTGCGGAACCAGCAAAAAAACTTATTTCAGATTTAGCATTACTCACTTACAATTATTATCAAAGCCTTTGACACCTTTGACAGAATATCGTTTGTGTAATGACCCCCATTAGTCAAGAGGTTCTCAAGTTAGTTATAGATGGTAGAATTTTCTTAATTTTTTGGCAGTTAAAGATTGGCCTCACCCCCAGTAATAATGCTTTATCATCCCTCCGAGGCGAGACTGGCATTTAAGCATACCTGAAGTTTTCTTTGGTCTATATTCCAGCGGTTCGTTATTTAATCTTGAATGCGGTCGTTTGGTATTGTAATGGTCGACATATTCTTGAATCAAATGTTTTAAGTGTTCTTCTCCGAACACGAAGAAATGATTCAAGCATTCTCGCTTGATCGTGCCTACAAACCCTTCTGCATACGGATTAAGGTTAGGGGAGCGGTACGGAATTCTTCTGACCTCGGCGTTGTGTGGTTTGAATACCTCGTCAAACTCCTTAGGAAACTTGTTGTCGCCGTCACGGATGAGGAGCTTCTTGGTTTTGTCGTGGAAGAGAAAGGAGATGCTTCTTGCGGCATCGACTATCCATTCTTTATTCGGCCTTGCGGTAATTCCGACTACATGAACTTTACGCGTTCTGATATTGATAAAGAATAGCACATGAAATAGCTTCGGGCCTAAGGCCGTCCAGACTGTCTTGGTAAAGAAATCACACGCCCAAAGGGTTTCAAAGTGGCGCTTGATGAAGGCATCCCAAGAGTCTTCCTTGCGCTTGGCAACCGGCTCAATGCCGTTTTGAAACAGGATTGTTTTTACATAGCTTCGGGATATCCTTGGGATATCAAGCTTTCTTAACTCAGCCAAGATTCTATTGTAGCCCCACAGCTTATTTTCTTTAGCCATGCGGACAATAAGATCAATAATCTCTTGTTGTGTTCTTCTTGGCCTGCCGCGCTTAAGCGGCTTCCTGCTTACGCCTTCAGCTATCCATCTACGAAACGTAGAATAGCCTACGATAGATATGGCGTCCTTGATTTGTCCGTGTAAAGGCAGACCGTATTTGATGAGCCTGCGTTTCTCTGCTGGGGTAGTGGTAATTCTTTTCGGAAGCTTTGCGCGTAGGATTTCGTTTTCGACTTTCATGTATTCGATCTGGCGGATAAGATTTGAATGCGTCATCTTGCCCAGGAGCTTCAAAAACTCTTGGAAAAGGTTGCCGTTTATGGTATAAGATTTAGTGTAATCCATTGGTTTTCTCCTTTGAAAAGTTAAGCAAAGTTAATGCTATTTAAACCTATATTTTACCGCGTGTTAAATAAGAAACGAAGCCGTTATTTGACAGGTCTCATAATTAGTGTACCCCGCTGGGAGTAAAAAGCCCTAAAAAAGCTAAAATCTCTCTAGAAATTCTCACTTTTTTAGGGCTGTTTTTGGCTAGTTTCTAAGCCTTTAACTCCCTTGTCCGGTATAAGAGAGGTGGACAATGCTATCTCTTAATGTGTCAAAGAGATACGCAATTTAAGGACAAAAATGACCGGACAAAACGGACAAATTAGCGAGGAACAGCCTCTCAAATAACCAGATTTCCGTCGATAATTCTATATTTTAGCAGTATCAGTACCTGTTATATAACAGAGAGGTTTTTCCTCGCCTCATAGGAGAGGGACCCCAATAATTAAACTCTCTATCACAGAATAGAGAGTTTTTAGGCTATGATCGTAGTAT
>Ga0209099_1000083_pt1 | contig 104773 bp, 84 predicted proteins | sample AD_JPNHW2_MetaG_FD_184430 | JGI IMG/M metagenome (GOLD analysis project Ga0209099, IMG submission 184430) | Active sludge microbial communities of municipal wastewater-treating anaerobic digesters from Japan - AD_JPNHW2_MetaG (SPAdes) (version 2) | ecosystem: Engineered > Bioreactor > Anaerobic...
GTCTTATACGACCAGCTCCTGCTGAACCCCCCCAGGACCGGAAGGTAGCAAGGGTAAGTAGTTGTAGCGGTGCGATATAAGTAGCTTACCCACTTTTTTTTAATCCAGATAACTGACTTTAGAGATCAAATTTCAGATTTTTCCGTCTAGTTACTTTACATTAAGTTCTTGACTCTGTAAACCAACCCACCAATAACAATTTATTGCTTCTTCCCTTCTTTTTGTGTCAATTTTAAACCATTGTGATAAAAAACATCTAATAATTATAAATATATTACTTATAAAACTATAATTTTGTAAGTCTAATATTGTATCAACATTTAATACTATAGTCATCATGCAACAGCTAGATTGGAAGAATCTCCCGTTTGGTTACGTTAAAACCGATTATAACGTACGCTGCGTTTACAAAGACGGTAAATGGGGTGAAATTGAGGTTTCTGATTCGGAATACCTTACAGTTCATATGGCAGCAACTGGTTTGCATTACGGTCAGGAAGCTTTCGAAGGAATGAAAGCTTACCGTGGAAAAGATGGAAAAATACGCCTTTTCCGTTGGGACGAGAATGCAAAACGCCTCCAGCGTTCGGCGGAAGGAGTTTTAATGGCTCCAGTTCCTAATAATATTTTTCACGAAGCAGTTATCAAAGCAATTAAGCTAAACGAAAAGTTTGTACCTCCTTTTGGTACAGGAGCATCACTTTACATTCGCCCACTTCTTTTTGGTTCAGGTCCAGAGGTTGGCGTTAAACCTGCTAGTGAATATATGTTTGTTGTTTTTGTAACTCCTGTAGGACCTTACTTTAAAGAGGGCTTTAACCCAGTAAAAATTGCAATAATACGAGATAGTGATCGTGCAGCACCACTAGGTACTGGAACTTTTAAAGTTGGTGGAAACTATGCTGCAAGTCTACGTGGTGTAATGAAATCACATTATGCAGGTTACAACTCTCCAATGTACCTAGACACCAAAGAGAAACGGTATATTGATGAGATTGGTGCAGCCAATTTCTTTGCTATTAAAGGAAATTCTTACATCACCCCAAAATCAGATTCTATTCTTGCTTCTATAACTAATATGAGTATCATTCAACTAGCCGAAGAGGCAGGGATGAAAATCGAACGTCGCCCTGTAGCTGTTGATGAATTGGAATCATTTGATGAGGTTGGTGCGTGCGGTACAGCAGCCGTAATATCTCCTATTGGTGAAATTGCAGACCTCGAAACAGGAAAAATTTACAAATTCTGCAAGAATGGTAAACCGGGAGATGTTTCTAAAAAACTATACGAAACTTTAGTTGGTATTCAATATGGTGATTTACCCGATAATCGCGGTTGGGTCACAATTGTTGAATAATAGAATAATTCTGAGCCCTACCGTTCATAGTAGGGCTTTTTTAATATTTCTTTTATTTTTACAGCCTAATCATCTGAAAAACTAAATTAATAAATATGAAGAATCTATCGTTATCACTACTTTTTGTTTTATTTGCTATTTCAACTATGAGCCAGCAAAAACAGACTGAAACTTCGGATTTTAGGTATAATTGGAACTTTACCGACATTTATCCAAATTGGGATGCTTGGGCTAAAGATTTGAATTATATAAAACAAATTACTCCAAAATACCTCGAATTCAAGGGGAAACTAGGTGAAAGTGCTGAAAAAATGCTTGAGTACTTTCAATTCTCCGAAGAGAGCTCTGTAATCATTAATAAACTTTATGTTTACGTAATGCTTCAAAAGGATGTAGATGGAAAAAATCCAATTTACTCAAACAAAGAGCAAGAATTACAGAATGTACTAATGCAGATTGGGATGAATAGTACATGGGTATCACCAGAACTGGCAGCTATACCAGCTGAAAAAGTTTACAAATGGATGGAAACTAACCCAAAACTTGCTGTTTACAAACACGATATGGAAAGTTTCTACCGTTTACGTGAACACATTCTACCAGAAGCAACTCAGAACATTGTTACTCAATTTAGTAATGCCCTAGGTGCTACATCAAAAATTTATGAATCGCTATCAATTGCTGATATTGAATACCCAAAAGTAACCCTTTCAACTGGTGAAGAAATATTTGCTTCACCTGCTGCTGCATCAAGAATATACTCAATGTCAAAAAGTCAAGAAGATCGTAGAATGGTTGGAGAGGCTTCTCGCACACCATATGTAAAAACAAAAAACACATATGCTGATATTTATTTAGGAATGCTTCAAGAAAGATGGGCTTCTGCAAAGCTAGCAGGTTACAAATCTTGCCTCGATGCTACGCTTGCTTCTAACAACATCCCAAAAGATGTATATCTTAACCTCTTGCAGGTAGCAAAAGAAAATACTCAACCACTTCAAAAGTATTGGGAGCTTCGTAAAAAAGCTTTAAACCTTGAAAAATACTACATGACTGATAGCTATTGCGAATTGGTTGATTTTTCAAAAACTTATAAATACGATGATGCTGTTGTTATTGTAAAGGATGCCTTAAAGCCTATGGGAGTTGATTATAACAACCTTCTTAACAAGTGCTTCCAAGGTGGATGGATTGATGTTTACGAAAAACCAGGAAAGCAAACTGGCGCATACAACATGACTGTTTACGGTATTCACCCTTACCTACTTCTAAACTGGGACGAAACACGCGACAATGTATTTACACTTGCTCATGAACTTGGGCATGCAATGCATGGACAGTTTGCAAATAGCAACCAGCCAATGGTTTATTCAGGATCTGCAACTGTTGTGGCAGAAGTGGCATCAACTTTTAATGAGAATATGCTACTTGACTATATGCTATCAAAGTCAAATGATCCCAAGGAAAAAATTACCTTATTGGTTCAAGCAATTGACAATTTGGTAGGAACATTCTACCGTCAAGCACAATTTGCCGACTTTGAGTACAAAGTACATGAAATGATTGAGCAAGACCAACCAATTAATGCAGAAACATTTGCTCAGATATACAATGATGCTGATGTTCAATTTAATGGTCCTATGATAGAACGCTCTGAAGTTGGTAAATACACATGGCCAAGAATATCACATTTCTACAACTACTCGTTCTACGTTTACAATTACGCTGTTTCATTCTCCGCTTCAAGTAGCCTTTATGAGCAAGTAGCAAAAGCAAAAGATAAAAAAATGGGTGAAGAAGCGTTAAATAGATATTTAACTTTGTTAAAATCTGGAAGTAACGATTATCCTGTTGCTTTACTCCAGAAAGCTGGAGTTGATCTTACAACAAAAGAACCATTCCTAGCGGTTATCCGCCAAATGGAGAAATTAGTAAATCAGCTTGAAGTTGAACTTAAGGCAATTGGAAAGATATAATCAATTAAGTAATATAGAAAAAAGGGAAGAGCAATCTTCCCTTTTTTTATATACTTATTTCACCATTAAATTTCAAAGATAGTTTTACTCCAAAACCGGTAAATTTCTCACCTTCAAACCCAACAAAAACACCGACTCCCCCAAAAATACTTATCTGGGTAATAGAGTAACCTGCTTCCCAATAAGGTTTACTCCCTTTAGTATATAATGATGAGATATAAATATTCTCTAACCACATTCGATTACTAACCCAAGGAAGGTGCTTTAATAGCAAGTATGGTGAAGTATAGCTAACAAACCCTTGAGAATACTGCGAAAATGTGCTATGATCGTAGTATTTAAGCAATTGATAACTGTTCTCAAAATCACCAATAACAACAGGTATTTCTTGAGTATTAAAATGCTTATAATCGGGGAAGTAAACTTTTTCCTTATTTAGAAAATCACCGTAGATTAATCGATACGACAATGCATTACTTGAGCCCATCTTAATTTTTTGTTTGACCCCAACCTCAAGTTGAACAAATTTCACATCGCTTCCTGCAATATTAGGCAAACCAATTCTTGTGCTTAGCAAAAAAGTTGGGTAATTTGATGAAACCATATACTTCCGGTTTTCATACATTCTGTAGAAATATTCAGGAGTGTAGATAAATGATAGCTTTGCAATAACCGCTTGATGATTTGGGGTATATCTACCATATATCGTATCATTTATTGGTAAATTCGGTTTGTACTGCCGGTCCTTATTGGAATAGAACGAGAAATCGGTTACATTTTCAAGCATCCTTCTATCAAAATATCCAATACTTGTTCTAAACTCAAGACCATTTATGATATCAATTCGGTTATTTATCTCACCATAATGGTGTTCGTAAAGTTTCATATAGTTAGTACGGAATGCAAGTGATGCAACACTATTTCCAAGATTACTTACACCTGACTCTTTATTAAAATCGACACTTTCACTACCAGCATTTAACCCAAAATACCCTCTTAGCTTTGGGGAGTAAGAAAATCCACCATTAATGTGCCCCATTACAACTTTTCTGTTGAAAGCATAAGCTATCTCTGGATTAATATTATAACTCCTTTCCTTAGCTGTTCTATTATATGAAAAACTTATGCCAGATATAAAACCATCTACAGTATTGAAGCGAAGCTGATCGGCATTTATTAATCCTGAAAAATTGATGAACTGTTTTTCCTCTTTATTATAGTGCCTATACCCTAGGAATATGATTGAAAATATGTTTTTTCTTTTTTCAACAGTATCCTTTTTTCGATCAGCAGAATCTCTCTTCTCAATCGCTTTTCGAAGATCTTCCATTCCTTTAACCTCTTCGTTTGAGAGTGCAATTGGTCTAATTTTGTTCCATTGCAATGTATCGACCTTTCGGGCTAAGGTATCAATTTTAACCTTGTGGTTCTCGCTAATCTCAAGACTTTTCTTAGTTGTATCCGATTCTTTTGCATCTTTCTCTATTAACCGAGCCAACTGGTACATATCGCGGTTGGATAGTTTATTTTTCTCTAAAAGTTTGTCTATCTTCTCTTTTCTTTTTTGTTCTTTTTCAATTTGGCTTTGGCTCTTCTTGGCCTGCTTAGTTTGCTGAGTTGTTGATTCATTAAGCTTTTGTTGAACATTTTGGCTAACCAAATTATTTGGAACTTTGATATCGGTATTTAGTATAACCGATTTATATTTCACAGAAGAAATATATTTTATATTTCCTTCATTCCCCATAAACTTACCTGTAACATCAAAATTATGATTAATAGGAAGCCATACATTTTTCTCAACCTCTCCGAATGTTTGTTGAATTCTGATATTCCCAACAATTGATTCAACAGTCAAATCGGCGCTATGTAAATTCCAGTATTTATCTGCAATATAAATATACCCTTCGACAAGCTGTTTACTCTTCCTTCTAGGAATTACCTTGATTTTATTTATAATCCTATCCCCTTCATTGGAGTAACCTTCATATCTAAACTTATAATGATTAAGGGCGTATGGAGATAGTGGCAGAATTATATCACCAATTTTAGGTTGATATAAACTTGCATTGATAAACTGCATTGCATCATTATCAGAACCACTGGATGGAAAGTTCGATCGGATCATCTTAACATTCTGATCATATTTATCGGGAGCAGTAAAGTGTATATTGTTTACAGATTCCTGCAAATAAAGTTCACCTTCCTTCGGTGCATCTGGATCATCTTTCATTGCACGCTTTACAATCCATGTAAGTTTTAAAATTTTAATTGATCCTTTCATATAAACCTCAGCATCAAACTCCTTTACTTGATTCTGGTAAAAGGGAGCCATCCCTATCGCTTTGCGAATAATAGCATACGCAGGATCCTCACTACCTGGTTTAACGTTAACCCCTTTCAACTGGTAGCTTTTAATGTTTAAAGTAACATCAAGGCGATTGTCTCCTTCCTTAATAGTTACCTGCTTATCAACAGTCTCGAAACCTAGAGATTGATATCTAATTGTGTATACCCCTTCTTTTAGCTTAAGCCTAAAAAGACCCTGTTCATTTGAGGTTGTACCAAACTTTAGCTCTTTAACAAAAACAGTAGCATAAGGTACTGGTTTGCTTTCATTATCAATAATTTTTCCATTTAGTGTTTGTCCTATCGAATTTGAGATCAGAAGTATAAAGAATAAAAAGGTTAAATAGAATTTTTTCATAGAATACAGTTTTTGATGTAAGATATAAAATGGAATCAAAATGTTACAGTTCTCTAACATAAATTAACAAAATGGCATTAATAATAATGAGTTAACTATAAGGCTAATCCATGTCAACAAAGACTTGCAAGAAGTTATTAAGAAATTATCTTTATTAGAAAAGAAAATAGAATGATGATATCCTTAGAATTCTTGAAAGATAATTAAGGGGCCTATATTGAATTCTAGAGAGAAAGAATCTCCCAAACTCTCATTTAGGGTACCCATCCATAATTCATCTAAAGTGCTATTTACTATTGGATACTTAAGATTTGTTGTTGTAATCTTAGTGGAGTTGTTTGGAGAAAAAATTGATATTTGTTGCCCTTTAAAACTTTCCAATGTTGAAGATTGGATTAGAGGAATGATTATCCCATTATCAGTAATGAGTCTAATTTGCAATCCCATTCGTGCATAAGAAGGTAAAAGTCCGATATTACCAAGTGTATGATCCTCTCTTATTCCTGTAGCACCTAAAATATCTATATTGTGTAGATTATTTCTCTTGCACCATTTTATAGCTTTAGTTAAATCATTCGTGTTTTGATCGGGATCGTGTGAGAGTTTATTAGCAAATCTTAATCGATAATCATCTGAAAGTGAATCTAAATCCCCAACAATAACAGTAGGTTCTATCCCATTTTTATCGAGTTTGGCAATGGCTCCATCGCAGCATACAACAATTTCTGCCTTACGAAGTAATGTTAATGGAACATCATGCTCCGGAAACTTACCATTGGCAACTATTACAACTTGTTGTTCGTTGTTCGTTGTTCGTTGTTCGTGATTTATCATTACTAACTTATTACCTTTAACTACTTGTCACTTGTCGCTTTTCACTTAATATCTCCTTTTTCCATTCAAAATAGCCAACCACAGCCATAGTGAAATAAAAAAAGAATAGAATTGAAGTTGGGTAAAGCCCTTTCCAAATAAACAGTACCAAAGATACAAGATTAACAACAACCCATATCCACCACTGTTCAATTAGCTTGCGGGCAAGCATCCAAGTTGCTGTAATGCTTAACGATGTAACAAATGCATCGCCGTAAGGGACAGGCGAATCAGTAAAGTTCTTCAGCACAAATACCATCAAAACAAAGAGTACAATTGATGCTAGAGATATGTAAAACCATTGCTTCAATGAAGTCTTAGTAATCGGCAATTCATCTGTTTCGCTTAAACCTCCACCATACAACCAATGCCACCACCCATAAAAACTGATTACCAAGTAGTACACTTGCAAACCCATATCGGCATAGAATTTTGTATTAAAAAAAACATAAATGTAAAATGCCGAGGTAGCAATGCCTAAAGGCCAAAGCCAAATATTCTGTTTGATTTCAAGATAAAGGTAGATGAGGCCTGTTACAGCTCCAAGTACCTCTATGTAGTTATTTAGTAACCAATTCATTTGGTTGATCGTTGTTTGTTGATCGTTGTTTGCGATCAACTAATATTTACTAATTCTGAATTCTGACTCCTGAATTCTTCTTCTTACTTTATTAATTCTACATTATAAATTAGAACTCTACTCCCACTTTCGCCATAAAGTTTATACCTGCTTGTGGAAAATACCCGTCCTCACGATAAATTGAATCGGTATCTCTACAGTAAGCACGATATATCCAAGCATTTGAAATATAATCTTTGTCAAAAATGTTATTTATAAATAGCTGAATATAAACTGATTTTGCGCTCATTAGCGCAAACCTGTAATCAAACTGCAGATTATTTACTAGGTAAGCATCAAGGCTTCTAGCATTGCTACCAGTGTTGTCATAGTACTGCTTACCAACGTATTTACTAACAAAAGCAATGTTTAATCCCTTAACAATTGTAAAATCAAACTTACTCGAACCAATTAATGAGGGAGAAAACGAGATTGGGCTATCTCCATAGTGTTTCACAATTTGACCAAGTGGGTTCCAATCATCAGAGTTATCGATAGAATCCATTCTGTCAACATAATTCTTTATAATGTTTTTGCTAATTGTCGCTGTTCCATTCCAAGTCAACCATGAAGTAGGTTTTATTCCACAAGTCAACTCAATTCCGGTTCTATAGCTACTCTTTACATTCGACATAATTGGATATCCAACATCACTAAGTTCACCTGTCTTTACAAGCTGATTTTTGTAATCCATGTAGTATAAATTGATTCCTACAGCAAAGCTAGGTTGCTTATACGAATAACCCAATTCATAATCGATTAACTGTTCAGCATTAGGGGTATTGTGGGCACCATATTTCATAGCATCCTTAATATCCTCGCGGGTGGGTTCACGATGTGCAACACCTACTGAGAAATTCATTTCTTGATTTGAAGATATTTTCATCTGCGTCCCAAACTTAGGATTTAGAAAACCCCAGTAATGTCTCTGGTTTAAGCTTGCCAAATCGTCATCTGGTCCCTTTAACTTGTATTCAATTAAGCGTAATTGTAAATCACCATAAAGGTTAAACCTATTGGTAACCTGCCATATGGCTTTGCCAAAAACATTAAAATCAGTCTTTATGCCTTTATTTCTATACCATTCGTAATTCTTTGGAATACCATTATTAACTTCCGTCCACATTATCCTTCCAAAGTGGTTTCCATCATATTCATTCCAAGCCCCACCAATTGTTGCATCAATAGCATCTTTATGATAATTCAAGGATAAAGTTGCACCATAAAAATTGTTATCCATCCATTTTCTACGAATCAAATCAGTGTACTTCACAGTATCACTTCCAATTACTTGTCCTTCCAACCCATACTTACTAAACTTTGTGCTATCCTTAAACTCCTCATAATATCCAGCACCTTTAGTCAGGTGTAATGCAACAGAAAGGTTTAAAAAATGAGTAATCTGATAGCTATACATCAACTGGTAATGGGTTTGAACGTAATTATCCTTTTGATCCTTATAGTAATGCAATACCTTTTGCTTGTCATAGTAAATCCCTTCAGGGTTATAGGTTCTGATAGAATCGAGCATATACCCTGGTGTTCCAGTCCAAGTAATTCCAGTATGCTCCTCTCCATGAATTATATTTACACGAAGCAAACTTTTCGAAGTATGCCAAGCACCAGTAATAAACATCGATTTATTATCTGAAGTTCCCCTATCAATATACCCATCGGTTTTAAGCTGCGTGTATCGACCTTCGAAGCTGAATTGCTTGTCGATAAGCCCCGTCCCAATTCTTACTGATGTTCTATTGGTATTGAACGAACCCGCTTGATACTCAACATTTGTATATGGTTCAGTAGAAAGGGTAGTAGTTTGAAAATTGATACTTGCCCCAAACGCCCCAGCACCATTGGTTGATGATCCAACCCCACGCTGAACCTGAACATTATCAACCGAACTAGTGAAATCAGGTAGATCAACCCAATAAACTCCTTGCGATTCAGCATCGTTTAATGGAATGCCGTTAACCGTTACGTTAATTCGGCTCATATCGCTACCTCTTATTCGGAATGCGGTATTCCCAATCCCTGTACCCCCTTCGGATGTAGCAACAACAGAAGGGGTTAACTCCAAAAGGTAAGGAATATCAAATCCAACCGATGTTTTTTTAATATCATCCTTGCTCATTGTTGTTTGTGCAATTGGCACTTTTGAGGAGGCTCTGGTTGAACTAACAACAATCTCCTCTCCCATTATCGACGAAGGTTTTAAAGTAACATCAACAGTAATATCTTTATCAACAACTACCTCAATACTTTTTTTTTCGTACCCAACAAATGATACGGTTAAAGTATAAGTTCCGGATTTTACTCTTTTAATAACATAATTTCCATTTAAATCGGAGGTAGTTCCTTCTAGCGAATTTTCAATTACAACCGTTGCTCCAATCAACGGCTTACCATTCTCATCAGCTATTCTACCAGATATTTGGAATAATCCAAATGTTTCGTTCGGCATAGCAAATAGCCAAACTCCCATAAGCTGCAAAAGCAGCAGTAAAGCAAATTTTTTCATTTTAAAATTCCTTTTTTTGGTTAACAACTTTTTTGCTTCGCCAAGAAAACAGAATTAAAGCGGTGTGCACAGCCGATTTAAGACTTTATCTTAGCAACCAAGAAAAGGGGGAATAATACTGTAGGTCATTTAAAACTCTTGTCCCTTCGCCGGTACTAACCGGATCAGGTTCAAAGGGTATGATCTCAGCCCGTTGTATTAAGGCACCCCCAAAAGACAGGGCAAAGATATAGATAAAAGATTCATCCAGCAAAAGAATATTAATTTATAGGAACTATCCTTATTATATCTTATTTCTAGAGTCTGACACCTAACTTCTTTTTGGACATACAATTATTTTCATAACCCTTTTTCTATTGCCTTTTTTATTTGCAACTTTACACCGTCGAAATTCAATTAACATGATTTCTTTAGATCAAGCAATTAGCATCATTCATTCAAAGGTAAAACCAATAGACAAAACCGAGCATGTACCACTTTGGAATTGTATAGGGAGAATATTAGCCGCTGATGTTACATCGGACATGAATATGCCCCCCTTCAACAAAACCGCCGTAGATGGGTATGCTTGCCGGATGGCTGATGTGAGTAAGGAGTTGGAGGTGATTGAGATAATTCCTGCGGGTAAAGTTCCTGTAAAAAAAATTGAATTAGGGCAATGCGCTAAGATTATGACTGGCGCTATGATTCCCGAAGGCGCAGATTGCGTTCTGATGGTCGAAGAAACTAAGGAAGTTGAAAATAGTAGAATTGTATTTATAGGAGAAAAGGCAAAATCAAATATCTGCATTCTCGGTGAAGACATCAAAACAGGTGATATTGCCATTTTAAAAGGAACAATTCTATCTCCCCAGCATATTGCTATAATGGCTGCGCTAGGATGCACTTCACCTTTAGTTGCAGCGAAGCCTTCAGTTGCTATACTTGTTACCGGCGATGAGCTTGTTGAGCCACAAGATAAGCCAATCGGAGGACAAATTCGCAACAGCAACGGGCATCAACTTGTGGGGCAAATAATTAATGCAAATGCAAAACCCAACTATATTGGAATTGTAAAGGATACCGAAGAGGCAACATATAATGCGCTTTCTAAAGCACTAAACGAGAATGATATAATTATTCTCACAGGTGGAGTATCAATGGGCGATTACGATTATGTGCCTGAGGTAATGAAAAAATTAGGTATTCAAATTCTTTTCGATAGCATATCAATTCAACCAGGCAAACCTACAAAGTTTGGAACAAAAGATGGTAAACTGATTTTTGGATTACCAGGAAATCCAGTTTCAACCTATTTCCAGTTTGAGGTGTTAATTAAACCGGTTATCCAAATGATGATGGGTAGTGTTCCACCCAAAATCATTTCACGATTACCAATGGGAATCGACTATAAACGAAAAAAAACTGAACGGTTAGGTCTTATCCCTGTTGCAGTTAATAGTGATAATAAGGTAATGACAATCGAATACCATGGCTCTGCGCACATATTCGCTTTGGCACAAGCCAACGGGTATATTATGATCCCAATCGGGGTTTCGGAAGTTAAGGAAGGAGAATTTGTTGATGTACGACCACTATAATCGCCAAATAAATTACTTACGGGTATCGGTTACCGATCGTTGTAACCTCCGCTGTACCTACTGTATGCCTGAGGATGGAATCATCCAATTAAAACATGAGGATATCCTTACCTTCGATGAAATTGTGAACTTTGTAAAGATTGCAGTTGAACTAGGTATTAATAAAGTAAGAATAACCGGAGGTGAACCCCTTGTAAGAAAAGGAATTGTTGAACTGGTAAGGATGATTTCGCAAGTTCAAGGAATCGACGATCTAAGCATGACCACTAACGCAATTCTTTTGAATCAATTTGCAGAACCTTTATGGAATGCTGGATTGCGACGCATAAACGTCAGCCTCGATACCATCAACCCCGAGAAGTTCAAACAAATTACCCGCGGCGGCAATATCGATGATGTATTTAAGGGTCTTGAGGAAGCAAAAAGGATCGGTTATAATCCCATTAAACTTAACTGTGTAATCGATAAATCGTCCAATGAGCCAGATGCTATTGCTGTAAAGAATTATGCTATTACAAATGGTTTAGAGGTACGTTTTATTCCTAAAATGAACTTAGAAAAAGGTATATTTGGTCAGGTTGAAGGTGGCGAAGGTGGCAATTGTTCAAATTGTAATAGGCTTCGATTAACAGCAAATGGCTTGGTAAAACCTTGCCTTTTCAGCGATTTAGGATATAGCGTTCGCGAACTAGGTGCTAAGGAGGCAATTATTAAAGCAATCGGGATTAAGCCTGAGAGTGGAAGTAAAAATTTAGAAAGCAATTTCTACAATATTGGGGGGTAGCTATTTTTGTGTTTTGTGTTTTGTGTTTTGAACTTTGAACTTTGAACTTTGAACTTTGAACTTAAATTATGGAATTTTCTCATATTGATAGCAACGGCAAAGCCAACATGGTTGATGTTGGGGGCAAACCTAATCAGCTACGCCAAGCAAAAGCAACTGGTTTAATAAGGCTTAACCCTGAAACGGTTAAACTTATTAATGAAAACCAGATGAAAAAGGGTGATGTATTAACTGTTAGTGAGATTGCCGGTATTCAAGCAGCAAAGCAAACACCAAGCCTAATTCCTCTTTGCCATACATTAATGCTCACTAAGGTTGATGTTAAAGCAGTTTTAGCTGAAAATGGAGTTAAAGTAGATAGTTTAGTTAAGTGCGTCGGACAAACTGGTGTTGAAATGGAGGCCTTAACTGCTGTTTCAGTTGCTTTACTCACTGTATATGATATGTGCAAGGCTGTTGACAAATCAATGGTTATCGAAGAAATTAAATTAGTAGAAAAGACAAAACAAGATTTATAATATGCTAACAGAGCAAAAAGTCAAGATTCTTTCTGTAAATATCTCGGAGAAGAAAGGAATTGTTAAAAGTCCCGTTGATAAAATAGTTTTAAACCATTTAGGGGTTGATGGAGATGCTCATGCTGGGGAATGGCATAGGCAGGTCAGCCTCCTTGGGGTTGAGAGCTTTGAACGCTTTAAGGATATGTCCAAGCGCGAAGTTAAATTCGGCGATTTTGCCGAAAATATCACCACACAAGGGATTGAACTGGTTAACACCAAGCCCGGCGACAGATTTATTGGTAACGATGTTGATCTTGAAGTTACCCAAATTGGAAAATCATGCCATGGTGATGGTTGCACTATCTACCGCGAAGTTGGGAATTGCGTAATGCCCAAAGAAGGGATTTTCTGTAGGGTATTAAAACCTGGTAGGCTAAAAGCGGGTGACGAGCTAACCTTTTACCCCAAAATATATAAAGTTCAAGTTGTTACACTTAGCGATAGAGCAAGTAGAGGCATTTATGAGGATAAAAGTGGCCCTGAAATAGTTCGTCTTATTTCTGAATTTTTTAATTCTTTAAGATGGCAGTTTACTGTCGAATTAATTATCATTCCTGATGATGAAGAGCAACTACTTATACAACTTGAAAAAGTAAAAGAGCTGGGATACGATTTGCTGATAACCAACGGAGGAACAGGAATTGGACCTAGAGACATTACTCCTGACATAGTTAGACAGGCTATTGATAAGGAGATACCCGGTATAATGGAAATGATTCGGGTGAAATATGGTGCGGAAAAGCCTAATGCCTTACTAAGCAGAAGCGTAGCGGGTATTATGGGTGATACTTTTGTTTACTCTTTGCCTGGAAGTGTTAAGGCCGTTAATGAATATATGACTGAAATTACAAAAACGCTGAAACACCTATTCATTATGAGAATGGGAATTGATAGTCATTAAGAAGTATTTAAAATGCCTTAAGCACTTCGAGTATTTAAAGCGTATTTGTTAATTAAGTTTTCTAGGCACTTAAAGCATTTATTACTTTAGGCACTTTTCAAAAATGAACCGTTTCGATAGAGTATCTGCAATACTTATAATGCTTCAAACCAAAAAGTGGGTTACAGCAAACGAGATATCCGAGCGGTTCGAAGTTAGTAAACGTACAATTTACAGAGATATTCAAACGCTTCAGGAAGCAGGCATTCCAATTGGCGCAGAATCAGGTAAGGGTTACTTTATCGTTGACGGGTTTCACTTACCCCCTGTTATGTTTACACCTGACGAAGCAGGTTCTCTTCTTTTAGCTGGCAAACTTATTGAGAAAATGGCAGATCAATCTATTGATCAGGGTTTTAAATCTGCTCTTGAAAAGATACGTGCAATTCTCCCCGAAAAAGAAAAGTTCTACCTCCAAAAACTTGACGATGGGATTGAGGTATTCTTCAACTCAAATCTTAATTCATCAGATACTATAAGAAATATTATTCCCGAAATTCAACGAGCACTTGCAAATAAGCTGGTCGTAAACATCGACTATCATTCCTTACATAAAAACGAAACCGTTGTTAACCGCTCAGTAGAGCCTATAGTACTATGTTTTTATAGTATGAATTGGCATCTCATTGCCTATTGTAGATTGCGAGAGGAATTTCGCGATTTTAGGATCGATCAGATTAAGAAAATATCGATTACTAATGAAAAGTGTCCGAAGCGAGAGATACAAAATGCTATGCAATTTTTCAGCAGGCTCGAAAAAGAAGAAAATATAAAAGAGGTCGTTCTTAAAATTGATAAAAAAACTTCAGCCCATCTATCTACTACCAAATATTACTATGGCTTTATTTCCGAGGTTGAATACGATGATTATATCGAGATGCACCTCATTTCAAATGATCTTGATTATACTGCCAAATGGCTACTCACCTTCCCCGAAGGGGTTGAAATTGCTGCTCCTGAAGAATTACGGGTAAAGTTCATCAATCTGATAAAAAGTTTAAAAAAACGTTTCCTTTAAATTCCTGTTGACATAGGGTTGTCACTTTAGGCATTTAAGTTTGCATAAAACTTAAATCCTACAATATGAATATTAAAAAACTCCCATCAATGAACTTCTTCTGTCTGTCAACAGAAGCAACACTCTTAGACCTTAACAAATACGTTAGAGTTAAAGCATCAGAAATTTATGCTGAAGCAGTAAAGAATAATCTTGAAATTACTGGTCCTGTCTATTGGGTTTACTACGGAATGGATGGTAATCCTGAAACAAAATTCAAACTTGATATTGGCGTTCCTGTTCAGGAAAGTAAAACAACATCAAATGGGTTTTCATGCAAAACATTCGAAACAATGGAATTTGCGACATGTACCCACATAGGTCAATGGGACAAATTTTCACAATCCTATGCCAATCTAATTAAAGAGATCATGGACGCTGGCAGAACGATTAATGGACTAACTCGCGAGGTTTATATCAACATCGATTTTAATAATCCCGAAAATAATCTTACTGAAATTCAACTAGGTTTAGTATCTTGACATTTAATTCACTTAATACGTTGCTTTAGTAAAAGAAATCATCAAAATGGCTAGTAGCTTATCAAAACGAATCAACATAGGTAAAGATACAGAATCAAAGCTGATTCAGGTTGGAATTGATTCCTTTGAGAAACTAGAATCTGTGGGTAGTGAGCAAGCGTTTATCCGCCTTCAAACAATTGATCCAGGAGCCTGTCTTTGCCTTCTTTATGGCCTTGAAGGAGCAATCGAAGGCATAAAATCTAGTCAACTCTCCCCTTCAAAAAAGCAAGAACTACAGGAGTTTTATAAAATGGTGAAAAAAAAACCTTAGCTTATAACACTTTAAACTTGTCAACTTGTCAACTTATTAACTTATTTACCCTTTAACTTAACAATAACTATGAAAGAGATTATAGCAGATACAAAACAGATTGCATACTGCGGGTTATACTGTGGTGCCTGTAGATCATATTTAAAAGGATCGTGCCCCGGCTGCGCAGAGAATAAAAAAGCCACTTGGTGCAAAATCCGTTCATGCAACATTGAACACGGTTACGCTAGTTGCGCTGATTGCAAAGAGTTTAATAATGTGATGGAATGTAAGAAATTCAATAACTTCATCGGTAGAATGTTTGGTTTGGTGTTCAACTCCGATCGCAATGCCTGTATTAGCATGATAAAGAGTAATGGTTATGAAAGTTTTGCAAACTTTATGGCAGAAAACAAGCAACAATCTATAAAAAGAAAATAGACCAACTAACTTCTTAAAAATAAAAAGGGCGTCAAGTTTACCTCGGCGCTCTTTTCTTCTCCTCAAATCCTACTACTCTACTCCTAATATATCCTTAAAAGCTTTTTTGAACGAATCCTTTGGCAATGCTCCCATTGCCATTTGTGGTTGTGAATCTTTTGGAATAAAAAGTAATGATGGAATACTTTTAATTCCAAAAACCGAGGCCAACTCCTGTTCGCTCTCTGTGTCAATCTTATAAATGTCAATTTTCCCGTCATACTCCTTTGATAATTCCTCAAGAATAGGTGCTACCATTTTGCATGGACCACACCAATCGGCATAAAAATCGATTATGGCAGGTTTATTTCCATTAAATTTCCACTCGGTATTCTTTTCAAAATCGAATACTTTTGTCTTGAATGTCTCTAACGTAAGGTGCTCAATCATAATTATTTGGTTTAATTTTCAAATTACTTCATCATATTTATATATATACATATATCAAACTATATACCAAAACGCATTACCTGACAAATTGTTCTAGAAAAAAAATTGATAATTATCAACATTCACTAAATCGCTTAAAAAGATAGCACTCTAAAAGAACAATTAAAGCTTTATAAAGTTCCTTTGATTATGCCATAATTACAATATATTGTATTTTTGACAACGCAATCACGAGCAACGCCAAACATGCAAAAGCATCTTACTCATAAAATTTTTAGTATTATTTCCGAAGTAGTAGATTCTGAAAACGTTCAAGCGTTTGTTATTGGAGGTTTTGTAAGAGACATATACCTGAAACGAACTTCAAAGGATATAGATGTTGTTGTACTAGGTAACGGAATAGATATCGCCAAAAAAGTTTCAAAGAAAGTTAGAAACTCAAAGGTTAGTGTTTTTAAAAATTTTGGGACAGCCCAGCTGAAGCTTGATGATATCGAGATTGAGTTTGTTGGTGCCAGAAAAGAGTCGTACCGATCCGATTCCCGTAAGCCCATTGTTGAAAATGGAACACTTGAGGATGATCTCAAACGACGCGACTTTACTATAAACGCTTTGGCTATTAGCTTAAATAAGAAAACTTTTGGTGTGGTTTTAGATCAATTCAATGGTATTGATGATATTGAGAATAGAATTCTAAAGACGCCACTTGATCCTGATCAAACTTTCTCGGATGACCCTCTTCGAATGATCCGCGCTATTCGATTTGCATCGCAGCTAAACTTTACAATAGAACAAAAAACATTTTTATCAATAAATAAAAACCGTAAACGTATTGACATTGTTTCCAAAGAAAGAATTATTGATGAAATAAATAAAATAATGCTTTCCGAACGTCCATCAACAGGCTTACTTCTCCTCGACCAATCGGGATTACTTGAGCTTATTATACCTGAAATTTTTAAGCTTAAGGGGACTGAAACTAAAAATGGGTTAAGTCATAAGGACAACTTCTTACACACAATACAAGTACTCGATAATGTAGCTCGTAAAAGTGATAACCTTTGGTTACGCTGGTCGGCACTGTTTCATGATGTTGCAAAACCTGCAACAAAACGATACATTCAGAAACAGGGATGGACGTTTCATGGGCATGAATTCGTGGGGGCTAAGATGATTCCAGAAATTTTTCGAGAACTAAAGCTTCCTCTAAACGAAAAAATGAAGTACGTTCAAAAAATGGTGCAACTCCATTTACGTCCTATAATTCTTTCGCAGGAAGAGGTAACTGATTCTGCTGTAAGAAGACTTTTATTTGATGCTGGCGATGACATAGATGATCTGATGTTACTCTGCGAAGCCGATATTACCTCAAAAAATGATAGTACCGTCCGAAAGCATTTGACAAACTTTAAAATAGTTCGACAAAAACTAAAAGAAATTGAGGAAAAGGATGCTATTCGCAACTTTCAACCACCTATTTCTGGCGAACTAATAATGGAAACCTTTGGGATTAAGCCTTGTATTGAGGTTGGAATAATTAAAACTACAATAAAGGATGCCATATTGGATGGCGTTATTCATAACAACTACGAAGAGGCTTATAAACTCATGCTTGAAAAGGGAAAGGAGCTTAATCTTTCAGTCAAATAAATAAAGAGTCGATTAATCGACTCTTTTCAACTTTTTATTACTAGTATTTTACTTGCCAAATTCAATTCCAAGGCATAGGTACAAAATAGGTGGAAATGTTAAATCATAGTTTCCATCTCCTCCAACAGGTTGGCTAGCAAAACCAAATTCCCCTACTATTCCAATTTTATCATTAATCTTTTTTGATACCTCAAGTTGAATCCCAATATTTAAGCCATTACTAGCATCTTCCATGTCGTCATTTTTGATATTGTTGTAACCAATGGCAATACCAGGTCGAATTTGAGCTCCACTTGCCAACGTAAACCTTGGTTTAATAGTTATGCCAACAGACATGAAATTACTAGATTTATCATAATCTTCGACTTTCATAGGAGTATATAAGAAGAAAAGTCCCATAGAGAATTTCGGAACTAAAATTCCATCCAAATCTGCTTTGAACATAGGTGAAACCTCAGCCTTTGATTCAATACCAGCATAACTAGGCTTACCTGGTCCTCCAAGAAATAGACCTCCTTTAAAGTTTAAAGTATATGCCGTTGGAGCTTCCTGAGAGTAAACTCCAATTGTCAATACAATTAGGCTAAAAAGACATAATAACTTTTTCATAGTCGTATGTTTGTTAGTTAAGTAAAATGTCAGAATATTCAACTAATGTATTGTAGATGCACTTCTTATAATTGATAAACAAGTTAGGGTATATTTTAAATCATTTCAAATAATCATGCAAATAATTGATTAAAAAGAAGTTCTTAAAAAAAGAGACCTGTAAGATTGCTCTAACAGGTCTCTTTAACATTTCTAAATAATTTTTATTTTTTGAATTTCTCTAAAATATCTTTTACTGCATCCTTATGAATGGTAAAGCCCATCATTTTAAGCTTTACGTAATCTTCGTGGAAGAAATAGTATCCAAACTCAGGTGCATTTGGATCATTATTTCTTGAACCTGACCCGGAATCTTTAATTAGATACCAATCTTTTCCATCGCGTTCACAGTATCCAACCAAATGTACACCATGATCGTCAGTTGTTGTTTCGTTAGTAAAACGAAACTGACGAGCATCTTCGTTAATATAGGCAGATGGAATATCAAACGAAGGAATCATGGCTGCTTGTGTTGTACGAGAAAAACCTGGTTCAGAAACATCTCCACCAATACTCATGGTATAGCCACTACGTACTGCTTTTTTAATAATATCCATATAAACATCAAGGGGTACATTGTAGTAGTCCTTGCTATGCCACCAGTTATCTGAAACTTTATACTCAACCTGTTGCCAATATGGTTCTTGCTTGTACGAAAGAATCTCAATATAATCGTCTGGGTTAAGCTTTACATAATCCTTTAAGAATGTAGCTGGAGTATATTCTTTTCCCTCATAGGTGAACTTAACAGGTGGTTCACCCATATACTTATTTAGAATTGATTTTACAGTTGATATCACCCAGTCTTCATTCCAAGCATTTGACGATTTAACTGATTCTAAATATGATTTCAACTCATTAAACATTGCTTCGTGAGTATGATATTTACGACCTACAGGTAACGCAGAGTATACAGAAAGTGGCATACAGCCATACATCTTATACATCCTGGTTACAGCATTGCCCTCAGAACCCTCTCCAAATTCAGAGTTTCCTCTTTCACTCACATAACGACGAGCTTTCTCAAGGTATTCGCAATAAACGGTATACATCTCAGAAAGCCTTATCTCCTTATTATAAATTCTCTTTACCTCTGATTCAAGGTAAGAGGTGGTTGAAAAACACCAACAAGTATTTGTATTACCCTGAGATACTGGAGGAAATGACCACCATTTTTTATAATCGGCAACTTTGTTAGGAATTTTAGAGATGTCTTGAACCATTTGAAAGCTTTTTCTCTGCTCTTGAGGTTTTAAATTCTCATTTGCAGCATTTACATCTTTTAAAATTGATTTGATGTAAAATCCAGGTTCAACATTGATAAACTCAGACTTATCCTGATTTTGAGCCGAAACAATACCTGCCAAACCCAAGATGAATAGAATTGATAGCACTTTTGTTTTCATATAGTTGAATTAATTAAATAGTGTAATTCACTTCTTTGTATTATGTTGTATATAAAACATATCAAAAAGCTTTAAAATTCATAATGCATAAAATTATGAACAATTTCTTTGATAAAAGAAGAAAAAGAAAAACCTGTTAGGATGTTCCCAACAGGTTTGACTACTATTACCAAATTTCGTTTATTTTAGTTTCCAACTTTCCCATGTTCCATCAACCGCAGAACTAAAATTTACCTGTGGGGTTTGAACCTTTCCTCCCAGTGCGGTTTCCTTTTTTACGCTATTAATTATGTAATTAGCCAAATCTTTATAGGAGATATTTCCTTTATTCTCCTGAATGTTCTTTAGCAAGTAATAGGTCATATAACCATGCTGTTTGTCGCGATAAACTCCTGATGACTCTTCACCTGTACTTGAGGTAAATACAACCATATTTCCATTAACAACATTTTCCTTTGGTCTTACTTTTACACCTTTCATGGCAATTAAACCCTGGTTACGAGCTCCTCCGCTAAAGCAAGCATCGAGAAAAACAGATACTTTCTTTGAAGGGAATTCACTCAGCTTTGCATAGAGGTCGTTTAGTTTAACCCCTTGGTTTGCATTACTTCCACTTACATCAACAGGAATTAGATATCCCTCTTTGGTTTGCTCATCGGGTAAACCGTGGCCAGAGTAATAAAATAACACCTCGGCATTCCCCTCTTCAACTTTAATAAGATTTGTAAGCCATGCAATCCCTTGGTTCATCTGAGCAGATGTTGCATTTATTAAAAGTTTTACTTGTTTCTCGGGAATACCCATGGTTTTTACACAATACTCCTTAAAGATTTTGGCATCATTCATAGCATAATCTACATTAACCTCATTGCTTAAACCTGGCTGGAAAGTAGTGTAATCCTCATTACCAATAATTAATGCATAAGTATTGGTTTTAACAGTTGTATTAACTGGGATATCAGTATCAACGTCCGATTTACCAACGTTTATTGTGTTAGTACCTTTCTTGATGTTAGAACCTAGACCACCTGCTTTATCCTCAACATCAATAACGATATCGTTAAACTTATAGTTTATACTTGTTGTAGCATAAGTTGTGCTATTCTTGCTATCGTAGATATATTTCTTCTTAGTAACAGGATTAACAATCTCGGTATAAGCAAGAACAAAATTGTTATCCTTGATATAAAAATCAGGATTGTTAAACTGATAGGTCCCGAAACTTTCCTTAAACTTAGGAGCTTCAGCAAATGGTACTGAAACCACAAATTCGCCTAATTCATCGGATGTGAGTAAGAAACTTTCATTATCTGCATCATACTGTCCAAGTTTAATATTCTTGAAATCAACTGATCCTTTGTATTCTTTTTTAAGTGATGCTATAGCTTCTTTTTGAAAATCTTCAATCTTTATTGCTCGCGTGGTTTCGTTTACTCGATTCTTATAATCTAGTGTTTTCTCAAATTCTCCTTTTTGTTGCCATTCATTTACTTTCTCCTCAACATATGATTTAATACGATCGGATAGGCTAGATTTAGTGTTTGTGAAGTTAACATTGTTATTTGTTGTAGTATTGTTGGCAATATATACTTTATTACCGTTCTGGTTAACTTCGCCCTTATAAGTTCCTTTTTCCCAATATCCTTTTGTAACAGTTCCATCAGTCTTTGTATATACTCCATCACCATCCTGATCGCCATCTTTCCATGTTCCTGCATGATATGAACCATCAGCCCAATAGAAAGTACCAAAACCGCTACGTTTATTACTATCAAAACCTCCAACATACCTCATACCATCAGAGAATATATAGTTACCTTGACCGCTTCGCAGTCCATCCTTAAAGTAGCCCTCATACTTATCGCCACCATCATATATCCATACTCCATAACCATTAGTACAGTTTCCCGAAACGCAGCCAACCTCAGAGCTTGAGCCAGAAAGGTTTCCATCCTTAAAAAATCCAAGTGCCTTTGTTCCATCGGAATAGTACTGAGTTCCATAGCCATTCTGTTTACCGCTTTCCCAAGTACCGATATACTTTGATCCACTATGCCACTGGTAAAATCCTTGCCCGCTCATATATCCATCTTTCCACTCTCCTATATATTTATCTCCTTCCCAATTTCCAGAGCCCCAAGTATAGATACCAAAACCATTCTCGCAATTTCCAGTAACACATGTTGAAGCTGCTGATGAATTAGATGCTAAGTTTCCACTATTTGATTGTCCAACAAAACTACCTTTCTCAAACTTACCTACCTGTTTAGTTCCATCAGCTTTTATATATGTTCCAATCCCGTCTTGATTACCATCTTTCCATGTTCCTGCATAAGTTGCGCCATCGGTCCAGTAGTAGGTACCGTAACCATTTCGTTTGTGGTTTTCATACTTGCCAACATACCTTTCACCATCAGCATATATATAGTTCCCGTCGCCTGAACGATAGCCGTCCTTAAAGTAACCAGTGTATTTATCACCAGAGTCGTATACCCAAACACCATAACCATCATTACAATCACCAGAAATACATGATGATTCTGTATAATTTTTACTTGTAAGTTTTGCATTCTGCCAATACCCAACGCTTTTAGTGCCATTAGCAAAAAATTGGGTTCCATATCCATTTATAACACCATTAGCCCATGTTCCAACGTACTTATCGCCAGAATTCCAGAAATAAACACCTTCTCCATTTCTATAGCCCCCCTTCCATTCACCAATGTATTTATCACCGCTACTTGATCCTGATCTCCATTCATATATTCCCCAACCGTTTTCACAATCACCGGATGTGCAAGCAGAGGTTGAACTTGTTGTTGAAGATGATGTATTAGAAGAATAATTATTACTGCTTGTATTTGAAGTACCAATATATTTCCCGTTCTCGTAGTAGCCATACTCCTTTTTACCATCAACGCTGGTATAATACCCATAACCATCCTGATTGCCATCTTTCCAATTGCCTTCATACATAGCCCCAGTTATCCAGTTATAGGTTCCATAGCCATTACGTTTATTGCCTTCAAAATGACCAACATATTTTTCACCATCTGTATACAAATAAGTACCCTCGCCATCGCGATACCCATCTTTAAAATAGCCAGCATATTTATCGCCAGTATCATAAACCCATACACCATATCCATTTTGACAATCACCAGAAATACATGAAGGGATTGTATAGTTTGTTCCCGACAACTTTGCACTCTGCCAATATCCTGTTGACCTCGAACCACTTGCAAAATACTGCGTACCATAGCCATTTATTACTCCATTTGACCATGTACCTACGTATTTGTCGCCATCATGCCATGTGTAAACTCCTTCACCGTTACGATAACCACCTTTCCATTCACCTATATATTTATCACCGCTACTTGAACCTGATCGCCATTCATAAATACCCCAACCGTTTTCGCAATTGCCCGCAGTACATGCAGAACTTGAAGAACTTGAAGAACTGTTTGTATTACTTTGGGTTGAAGCTCCTACAAACTTTCCATTTTGATAATTTCCTGATTGAGGAGTTCCTGTTGATGAGTAATATGTTCCATAACCATCCTGATTACCATCTTTCCAGTAGCCTTGATGGTATGATCCATCATTCCAATAAAAAGTACCATAACCACTCCGCTTATTATAATCAAAAGTTCCTATATACTTACCGCCATCAGCATAGAGATATGTACCTTCACCATTACGATAGCCGCCTTTCCAGTATCCGGAATATTTATCTCCAGAATCATATACCCAGATACCAAAACCGTTGTCGCAATCACCTGACAAACAAGTAGCAGTTGTATATTTTGCACTTGTCAGGCTAGCATTTGTCCAATACCCTGAGGCTTTTGATCCATCCACAAAATATTGTGTACCATACCCATTGATTACACCACCGGCCCAAGTACCTATGTACTTTTCTCCGGTATGCCAAAAGTATACCCCTTCGCCTTCGCGATTACCATTTTTGAATTCTCCAATATACTTATCGCCACTACTTGCACCTGACTTCCACTCGTAAATACCCCAACCATTTTCACAATTACCAGATGTGCAACCAGATTGTCCATAAGTAAATTGAACAAAAAAGGTAAGCATTACAATAAATAATAAACTTCTCATATCGATTATGGTTTGAATTGTTTGGTTTTGAATTTTGAAACCTCTTTTTGTTAAAATCTTCTTTTAAAAAAAGACTCTAATATGTTAGCGTAAATTTAACACTCCATAACATAAATTAGAATAAATTTGACTGAAATTTTATCAGTGTAAAGATTGTATTTGCAAATAAACAATTTTCGACGATAATCCTCTTCCCTAATTGTAGGGAAAAAAGTCTTCAATTTTGGATATTTATGATAAGGTAAAAAAAATTGTAAAGTGTCTTTACTAGGATTGTAAATAAAATTTGAAGTCGAAGCAAAAAAAAAGAGGTCGTCTAACCAGGACGACCTCAAAACCAAACCCTAAACTAAATATTAACCTAAACCTTAATATGAAAAAACCTTATTAAAACTTATGGTACAAAAATAGCTAGGAGTTCAGCTAACACGGGTTAAGGTGTGTTAATAAAAGTTAAGGTTTAATATCAATTTATATTGTTGATTTTCTGATTATTACTAAATGTAATTTGTATAAATTTACAAAAATGATAAAACCCTTTATATTTTCATCCGCTTTATTAATCTCGTTTTTGGCAAATATTAGTAAAACTGAGATTATAAATTTTACGCAATTAACAAAACTGCAGGAGGATAATTCTATCAAATCAGTAAAAATTTATAAAACTGGTGACGAACTATCCTTCCCAATCATTGAGCTTGGTAGCAAAGAAACCATAACATTAACTTTTGATGACCTCTCGGATAATCAAAGTAACTACTCATATGTTATTACACATTGTACAAGCGAATGGAATGAGTCGGGGCTTATTGCATCGGATTATATGGATGGCTTTGAGCCAAACTCAATAAATGATTACCAAAGTTCCATTGGAACTACTGTTGCTTATACTCACTACTCGCTTGTATTACCAAATAGTGATATTAAAATAAAGGTTTCAGGAAATTATATAGTTAAAGTTTTTGACACTAATAACTCGAATAGAATAATAGTTGAACGAAAGTTTAGGGTTGTTGAATCACTAATTACTGTAAATGCAAAAACTTTTCAACCAATTGATCCTTCCCAAAAATCAACTTCCCAACAAATTGAGCTTTCAATAAATACTAATCCACTTACCATTTCGGATCCTTATAATGATTTACATGTAGAAATTTTACAAAACGGCCAGCCCATTAACTCAATTAATGGAATAACGCCTGCCTTTATTCAGAAGGATAAGATTTTATATTCTACAGCAAATCAACCCATTTTTGATGGAATAAACGAATTTCGTTCATTCGATATAAATTCATTCAGGTATATTTCTCTGGGAGTATCAAGTATTGAGCAAATAGCCAATGAGTATAGTATTCAACTACAACCTGGAAGTAATAATAGAAATCAAAAATACTTTAATCAAACAGATAAAAATGGTTCATTTATAATTAACCTAGCAAATAGTGAATCGAGCAATGTTGAAGCCGACTACGGGTGGGTTTATTTTACGTTACCCTACTATGATCAGCTAACAGAGAAGGGGGTTTATGTGATTGGGGAGCTAACTAACTGGCAATGTACACCCCAAAACCTAATGCAATACAGCTATTCTCGCGGAGCTTATGAACTTCGATTATTCTTAAAGCAGGGTTACTATAATTACCGGTACGTTGTAAAAGATTTTAAAACAGGTGAAATAGATCAGTCTTTTTTTGAGGGAAACCACTCTGAAACAGAAAACGATTATCTAATACTTGTTTACTACAAACCCCAAGGAAGTAGATTTGAAAGGCTTGTTGGAGTGAAAAAGTTGAACACTCGTAACTCAAACTAAAACCCTATTTCGGTTGCTATTGGGCGTAATGCATTAAGAGCAATTTCTGCAAACTCATCAATAGTAAGTCCTAATTTCTGACATTCAAGAATTGTTTCACGATTCACCGAAGCCGCAAATATTTTCTCCTTCATCCGTTTGGTAATCGATTTAACCTTCACACTTTCAATTTTTTTATCGGGATAAACCAATGCTGTAGCAAAAATTAACCCTGTAATAGTTTCGCCAGCAGCAAGAGCATGCTGAAAACGGGTAGATCGTTCCATTCCCGTTGCTTGTTCATTATGCATTTTAATAGCCTCAATTGCTTCGGCTGGCAATTCATTCGCGAGCATTTCGGCACCCACAATAGCGTGTTTCTTTGGATCGGCATTAGTTATCTCAACATCTATATCGTGCAACAAACCCGCAATTCCCCAAAGATCTTCATCCTCCCCAAATTTACGTGCCAAGGCCCTTAAAACAGCCTCAGATGCAACAGAGTGGGCTATCATTTTAGAGTTTGAAATATGTTTTTTAAGTAAATCTAAATAGTAAGTTCTAGTGTTCATTTCCGTAATTATTAAATCTTCAAAAATATTAATTGTGATTTAATTTGTAAAAATATTATACCTGTCCCAAATAAATAGAACACAACTCTTAAAATTTTCTAGTAACTTTTAGTGTTATCTACTTAAGCGAATTTAAGAAATCTGCAATTGTAATTAGGTCTGTTTCCTCAGCAAATGATAATTTATTGCTCTTAACGAATTCCTTAATTTCTTTACTTTTCTGAGAGTTTGCAGATATTAGATTTTTCCCCTTTTTATCAAGAAAAGAAACAAGATCATCCTCTAAAAAAAAATATTTTTTCCTCAACAAAAGCTGATCATTTTTTGTCCCAGAATTAAGAACCGCATTATAATTAGAACGAATAACTTCAGGATAGTATAGAATAAGTAAACTCACTTTTCCAGCAGTTAATACTTCAAAAAAACTTTCTTTTATTTGATTGTTATCCTTATATGGAAGATAAATAAAAGAATGTTTCTCAAGTTTAATTACTTTAACCTTGTTTTTTGCTCCAATTGCCCACGTTTTCCCATCATACATAAACTGCATATCATTGTTGTAAACGTCAAAACGAAGTAATATTGTTTTAATAGTATCCCCATTTTTCATGAATATCGATCCTTCCTGCCAATCTTCAAGGTAAGGAGAACCTGTTAGATTAGGAATCCCATCATTCACTATTATCTTATTTTCGCCAGGAGGCAATTCAAATCTATAGGTTGAATTATAAACTTTTGGCGTTCCGGGGTAATTTTGAGCTAAAATGCAGTTAAAGGTAACCTGTACCAAGAATAGTGTATATAATATTTTGTTTTTCATAGTAAAAAGTTTTAGATAAGAATAGATAACTATTAAAAATGGGGTTAAAAAAATTTATTTAAAACTTACTTAATTAGAATTGAATTATATATCCCATTTACAAACCTTTCTAAAAACTATTTAAAGAATGAAAACCTCTTACTTAATTGAGTTAATGTAATTTGCAATAGTTATCAAGTCTGATTCTTCAGTAAAAGACAGTTTGTTACTCTTTACAAATTCCTTTATTTCTTTCCCCTTTTGAGCATTCGCAGAAATAAGGTTTTTTCCTTTTTTATCCATAAGAATAACTCGATCATCTTCAACAAAGTAATATTTCTTTTTCTGCAAAAGCTGATTCTCTTTTGTGCCTGAATTTAACACAGGATTATAATTAGATAGTTTAATTTCAGGGTAGTACATGATAAGAATGCTTACCTTACCTGCGCATAAAGCTTCAAAATAGCCTTCTTTAATTTGATTCTTATCCATATATGGGAGGTAAACAAAAGAATGAATTCCAGCTTTAATTACTTTAATTTTGTTTTTTGCTCCAATTGCCCAAGTTTTCTCATCATACATAAACTGCATATCATTATTGTAAAAATCGAAGCGGAGCTTTAAGGTTTTAATAGTATCATTACTTCTCATAATAATCAAACCATCCTGCCAATCTTCAAGATACGGAGAGCCAACTAAATTAGGTTGAGAGCTAGAAGTAATAATTTTATTTTCTCCAGGAGGTAGTTCAAGTCTATAAACTGCACTATAAACATCAGGTGTTGATCCGGTCGAATTTTGTGCTAATACGCAATAAAATGTTGATTGAATCAAGAGCAAGGTTAAAAAAATTAATCGTCTCATTTAATTAAAATTTAGAATAGATTCTGGAAACTATAACAAACAACTTATAAATTTAGCGCTAAATAAATTAACTTAAAAGTTAGCCAATTAATAAACAGAATCTATTTTATAACGATGTGTTATACAACATATTTAACAAACTTCTAAAATGTGATGAATAAAAATTAACTATTTGAGAGTTTTATATCAATTCTGAATAATTGAGGATGCAAAACATTCGTGGTTTCAATACCTTATTTAGCAATGAAATCTATAAAAACAGGCAAGTGATCGCTATATCCACCATGATATTTATACCCTGCAAAAGTGCGAAATGGTTTGTCTCCTACAAAACTATCATCAGATTCAAGTAAGAAGTCCGCTTTAAATACTGACGCATTATCCGGAGAAGTGTATATTTTATGCTTTTGATCTAGTAAACTCTTCGATACGATTATTTGATCTATCATTCCCCATACGCCTTGATACTTATAACTTCCCTGTCCCTTACTCTTTAGAATGGAAGCAATACTGACTAATTCTGAAGGGCAAGTACTATTTGTATCCAAACAAACCTTAAGCCCATCAACCAAAGGAGTGCTTTCTGGTTCATCGTTGAAATCGCCCATAATAAGAATTCGAGCATCAGGGTAAAATACTCTGATGGAATCTATTTTCTCTCTTAAGGTATTTGCTGCAGCAAACCGCCCCGAGTTTGACTCTAACTCTCCTCCAAACTTCGATGGCCAGTGATTCACAAAAACGTGTATTGTATCGATACCCGCGAGTGTGCCTCTGACATACAGTATCTCGCGTGTTTTTCGATTTGGCTCATCGAGAAAAGTAACCTTAAAGAACCTCGATTCTTGAAGTTCAAATAAATCATTTCGAAAAAGTAGTGCAACATCAATACCACGAGGATCGGGCGAATCACGATGAACGATTTTGTAATCATATTTAAGCAAAGGTGTTTCGTGAGCTAACTGATAGAGCACATAACCATTTTCGATTTCACACAAACCAACAAAAACAGGTGGTTCCCATTCCCCAACCGCAACAATTGTTTTATAAATACCAACTACTTTCTGGTTCATTTTCGCCCAAGTCCAATGACGAGTTCCCATTGGGGTAAACTCATCATCGTTTGTAAGGGAATCATTATAGGAATCGAAAAGGTTTTCGACATTATAAAACATTGCACGGAATCTAATAGAAGAACTTTTCTCTTGCGCAAAAGAGAATTGAAATAGGATTATAAACTGAAATATTAGTATGAATAATCCCCTTTGCATAAGTTACTCCTTTCGTTCGTATGCTCCCAAATCGGGGCCAGAATCCAAAAGATGGCTACAATTCTTTAAATCTATTGGGTATAAGTTAGCAAAATCAATTAACCCAAAATCCTTTGCTGGGCTTAATGTATCCAATTGAAAATTTAGTTCTGAGGGATCTTTGAATTTAGGGTTATCCTTAATCACACTTATAAAGTGGTCTGGGTTTGAAACGCTATAATTACTAGGAACCTTTAATATGCAATGATCAAAATTATAATTCATTGCTGCGCTTACGGTTTGTCCATCATACACATTATCAATTTCAAACTCTTGTTCGCGACTACCATAAATAATACAGTTATTGAATGATGCGTTTTCCAAATCGCGAGCAATTACAGTATATGAACTGTTTTGTTGGTATAAATAGTAATTATTTAAAAGAAGAGCAGGCCCTTTTCGGTATATATATTGACCCCAATAGTTTGCTATTGTACATTGATAAAAGTTGTAGTTCCCTCCTATTGTTAGTGCAACACATACATCTCCGGAATTGGAAAAAAGGCAATTTTCTGCATTTATTTTCGAACCCCTTGCATAAAGGGCAATTGAACTCATGTTTTCAATAATACTATTGCTAATCTTAAGTGTTGGAGCATCGGCAGTATAGAAGGTATCAACAATAACACCATTGATTGCATTTCTAATCTCGGCCCACTTAATCTCGTTGTACTTACAACTATCAAGGAGCCAAATTCCACCCCACTGTCCTGCTTTATCACGGTAGTAAATTTCTCTTCGGTCACCCTCAAATGTTACTGGGTTCTCATAAGTCCCATCAACCTTCAAACTACCCTTTACCAGTAAATAAGAGTTATTGTGGAAGTATAGCTTTGTTCCTGCAAGTATTTTAAGTTCAACATCGGGCTTAATATAAAGATAACCGTTGATTAGGTATGGTTTATCAGGGGTTAAAACTGAATCTGTATCAAGTGTTTTTCTATTGAAAAGGTTAACATCTTGCCCCCAGGCAATTAGTTTCACATTTTGAATATTACCATTTGTTATAAAAATGATAGAATCGGCAGCTAACAAAGGCGAATTCTGGTTATTTGGGTCAATTGTAACCTCGACAAATACAAAAAGACTGTCATTGCTTCTTAAAGTTACATCCTCAACACTATTTGCAGCCTCCCCATCAACATTCATCCTATAAAATGATGAATTCCCTCCGGCAAGTTGAATAGATGATATCTTTAAATCATGCTTGTTCTTATTGTAAACCTTGAAATACTGAGTTGATGAACCAATTGTGGTAAAAATGGTATCAAACATTACAGTATCGGTTGAGAACCTCAACTTAAGGGATGGGTTTGAAGAAATATCCTCCCGTTCGCACGAAGCAAACCAAACAGTAGTGATTATAAAAAGTAATAGCAATAATCTATTCATAACATTCTAAAGTTCTCAAAAGTAGAAAATATTTTCAGCATATCTTTTTCAAAAAGAATTTTGATACCTTTACTTACCTCAACCCTAATAAAATCAATATGAAAAAGGGAAATATCTACAATCTCATTTATTTAGTAACAATAATCTTACTAGTTATGGCATGTTCAAAACGCCAAAAAGTTGATTTAATTATAACCAACGCTACTATATATTCTGTTGATTCCAACTTCAGCAAATATAGTAGTATGGCTATTAGCGATGGCAAAATTGTTGCAATAGGTCAACCAGAAGACATTGAAATAAATTATAGCGCCGAAAAAACCATTGATGCAAATGGTAAATTCATCTATCCAGGTTTTATTGATCCTCATTGCCACTTCCTAAACTATGGAATTACCTTAAGCAATGCATCATTATCAGGCGCAAAATCGTGGGAGGAAGTAGTAGAAAGGTTAGTAAAGCATCAGAAGGATTTTCCTTCAGATTGGGTCCAAGGACGGGGTTGGAATCAGAATGAATGGGAAGTTAAAGAATTTCCAACTAACGAACTTCTTGATAAGGTATTTCCAGATAAACCTGTTTATATTGTTCGTATAGATGGACATGCAGCAATTGCAAATTCTATAGCCCTAAAAATAGCAGGTGTAAACGAAAATACTACTACTAATGGGGGCGAACTGATCAAGAGAAATGGAAAACTAACAGGTGTGCTTGTCGATAATGCCATAGAGCTTGTTAGGTCGAAAATTCCTGAAATTCAGAAAACGATAAAAGAGAAAGCATTGATGAAGGCTCAGGAAAACTGCTTCGCAGTGGGTTTAACATCTGTATCGGATGCTGGTTTGGATTTACAAGATGTTTTACTAATCGATTCGCTCCAAAAATCGGGGCAAATGAAAATGAGGATATACGCTATGCTAAATCCTACTCAAGAGAATTTAGATTATTTTCTTGCAAAAGGAATTTATACAACAGACGAACTCACTGTTCGTTCAATTAAACTTTTTGTTGATGGAGCATTAGGCTCAAGGGGCGCTTTACTTCTCAAACCATACTCCGATGCCCCTGAAACCAAAGGATTACAGGTTGAAACCACTGAAAAACTAAAAAACTACTGTAAAATAGCTTATGATGCAGGTTACCAGGTAAACACCCATTGCATTGGCGATGCAGGCGTTAGATTGATAATAGATATATACTCTAACTACCTTAAATCGCACAACGACCTACGCTGGCGAATTGAGCACTCGCAAGTTGTAGACCCACAAGATTTACCCAGATACAGACAATATAGTATAATTCCTTCGGTTCAAACTACTCATGCTACATCCGATATGACTTGGGCAGATGAACGACTGGGAAACAGAATTAAGTATGCATACGCATATCATGATTTATTGGGACAAAACGGATGGCTTGCAAATGGAAGCGATTTCCCCATTGAGAATATCAATCCGATTTATGGGTTCTATGCTGCAGTTGCACGTAAGGACCTATATGGGCAGCCAGCCAATGGGTTTCAAATTGAAAATGGATTAACCAGAGAGCAAGCACTAAAAGGAATGACAATTTGGGCCGCAAAAGCAAACTTTGAGGATGATTTTAAGGGTAGCCTCGAACCCGGGAAATGGGCAGATTTTGTAATTCTAGATAGAGATTTGCTTACTGCAAAAGAATCCGATTTGCCTAATTCAAAAGTTATTAGCACTTTTGTTGGTGGTGAACTTGTTTATCAAGTCAAATAGTTACCCAGTATGGAAATACGTCCTGCAGAAAAACATAGATTACTAGAAGTCCTATATATCATTCGGGAATGCTCTCGGCAACTACTCGAAAAAGGAGTTAAATACTGGAACAATAGCCTTGCAGATTACAATGATATTTCGGAGGATATTGATAAACAATATGTTTACCTTATGTTTTCAGATCTGGTTGCAGTTGGCACAATTACTATAAAGCCTGATAAGAAGGATCCAAAAATCACAAGCATAAGCCGATTAGCTATTTTCCCTGCACACCAGAAAAAAGGATTTGCACACGAGATACTCAAATTTGCGGAGGAAACTGCAAGGAGAAATGGATCAATTAAATTAGTTGGAACAACTCCTACCGATGATAAAATTCTATTTCAACTTCTTGAGGAAAACGGATTTATTAATACAGGTGTCGTAAATGAAGTTCCCGAAGAGTTTGTTCAAATCAGGTTTGAAAAAAAGATTTAACCACTCAAGAACAAATAAAACCCCGGGAACCACCCGGGGTTTAACAAACCATAACAAAACCTACAAAATAAACCTGTATATAAAAAACTACAGGGATATAGGGACTCCTCGATAAAAATCTAAAATTTTTATTCTTAGCAGATATGTATACTTTGAATGAAGAAGATCGCCTTGAGCCTTAATCAGATTATTATGAGCCATTTCATAATCAATTGAGTTAATCATTCCAAGGTCAAACTTCTGCTTAGCTTGTTCAAATACCTCTCCATAACTTGAAACCGACTCCTGGTAAGCTAAAAACTTATCATAACTGGCTAATGCATCAGCATATGCTTGTTGTATCTCCTTTAAAAGTTTTTTTTGAGTCTCCTCCTGAGCAAACTTGGCATCAAGCAAACCTATTTTAGCCTTACTAATTCTTGTAGCATTTGTAAACCTTTGAAAAATTGGGACTTGAATCGATAAATATACTGTATTAGTAATATAATCCTGGAGCTGTTGGCTATACGAATACTTTGGATATTTAATGATTAAAGTATCACCTCCTGAAATTTTGCTATAGTATGCTGAACGATCGTAGTATGAGCCTAGCGAATATCCAAGTGTAACCTGCGGGAAAAGCGAACCATAAGCCATATTTAATCCCTTTCTTGCACTTTTAATGTCATAATCAGCTTTTCTAAGCTCTGGTCTACTTGAAATAATCTCGGCATACAACTTATCAAAGTCTTGAATAGTTGATTTATTATCAATTTGAATCGAAGTAGTATTAATTTTTAAGCTATCAGCCGTATCCAACTCTAAAAGTTGCGCAAGATCTAAATATGATATCTTAACCTTACTTTGAGCAGCAGTTAAAACAGCCTTCTGGTTTATTGCCTGTGCCTTAATATTTAAATAATCGGCTGGGGATATTGAACCTAATTCAGATTGTTTTTCAGCTTTCTCTAGCTGCTTTTGTAAAATTGTATATTGTTCCTCGCTATAATTCAAATTCTCATTATCATAAAGAATTTGTAAGTAAGCAGCCACAACGTTCAACGTTATATTATTTTTTAGAATCTCATTATTTTCTTTTTGCGATAAAAACTCATACCTAAGCATTCCTATGTTATTCCAATTAGATAGACCCTTAAAAACCTCCAGCTCAGCATTAATTGAAGCATTACCACTTTGATTTTCAATATTCTCAAATCTAAGTGTATATCTATTAAATGCTGTACCATTTGAATACTGATGATTAAAATTACCGGTAACAGAAGGTGCGATGTTGAAATACCCTTGCTGATAAGACTTTTCTGTTGACTTTGTTTGAAGTTCGCTTCGTTTTAACTGAATATTGTTCTGTAAAGCATAGTTTATACACTCCTCCAAACTCCATTTTTTCTGAGCAAAAAGAATGGTTGATGATAGTATTGCAAAAGCAACAAAAGAATATTTAAGTATTCGCCTCATAGCAAAGGTTTATTCTTGTAAAGTGATTAATTAAACAAACTCAATTAAAGTATCTCTATCTTCTCAACATCTTGTAAATCCAACTTTCTTATAACTGGTTGTATGTTTTTAAAATATTTTTTTAGGCCGTTGAAAGTTGTTGTGTCTATTGTACTATTAGTTTTTACACAGAAGTTAGTAGAATCATCATTGTTAACTGTTGACTCAAAAAATTGTAATTCCTGTTCTTTATATTCAGTATTTTCCTCTATAGAGGTTAAAACGCTTGAATTTGCCTCGACCTCTACATGTGTTTTAGGGCAAACTGGTTGAGGGTTATCTCCTACTGGAGGTTCTTTAGCACTAACCTTTACGGCTGCAATTAAAGTTATTGCCGTTGTAATAACATAGCATTTAACCTTCATACTTTAACATTTTTAATGTCCGTTTTTCTTTCGGTAAAGAACTTGTATATGAGTTGCGCCTGGTCGAGGTGTGAAAATTTGTATTAACTCCCAGTTACTATCGTAATTTGCAATGGAACTACGCAGCTGAATTATTTGATCAATTGTAGCATGAAATGAATCCTCATCCGTTGAAACACTTTCAGAATCCACGCTCCAAGGAAAGGATTCTACACGAAAACTATAGCTCATTTTTTTACCACCAACAGTAACAATAACATCGGCTATTTCATCTTCTCCAAGATTTGAAATCGGTATGCATATCTCTTTCATGACAGAACCCTTTCTTTATGGTTAATTAGTAATTTTTGATATAATTTTTAATGAATAATAAATACTAAAGATGATCTAAAAGTTTTTCTTAACATTTTCAGTAACAACATGACCGTCAAAAAGCTGCACAATACGATGGGCTTTCTCAGCATCAGTTGGAGAGTGAGTAACCATAACTACGGTTGTTCCTTCGCGGTTAAGCTCGCTTAAAAGCTCCATTACCTCTTCACCATTTGCAGAATCGAGGTTACCGGTAGGCTCATCGGCAAGGATTAGCTTTGGGTTTGCAACAACTGCACGTGCAATAGCCACCCTTTGTTGCTGACCTCCAGAAAGTTGTTGAGGAAAGTGTTTCTTACGGTGAGAAATCTTCATTCTTTCAAGTACTGCTTCAACCTTTTTCTTTCTTTCAGAAGCAGGCACATTAAGGTAAAGTAAAGGAAGCTCAACGTTCTCAAAAACGGTTAGCTCATCAATAAGGTTAAAACTCTGGAAAACAAAGCCAATATTTGATTTTCTTAGGTTTGTACGTTGTTTCTCTTTAAATTTTGAAACTTCTATTCCATTAAAGTAAAATTCACCATTTGAAGGGTTATCCAACAAACCAATTATATTAAGTAATGTTGACTTTCCGCAACCTGAAGGTCCCATAATTGCTACGAACTCACCCTCTTTTACTTCAAGGTTAACTTTATTTAATGCTGTTGTTTCTACCTCTTCGGTACGAAAAACTTTTACTAATTCTTGTGTTCTAATCATGGCTATAATGTTTAATGATTTAATTAATTCAACTGATTTTATATTATTTAAGTATTAGCTTATCAACGGTTCCAAAATTATCATAACTCGAAACAACTACCTTTTCACCTGGAGTTAACCCTTCGGTAACTTCGTAAAATCTTGGATTCTGACGGTTTATCTTAATATTACGTTTTGTTGCGAAACTGCCCGATGGATCAACAACAAACACCCATTGTCCTCCAGTACTTTGGTAAAACCCACCTCGACTTAAAAGGATAGCTTTTTGTGATTCGCCTAATTCAAGATTAATACGTGAAGTTTGCCCAATACGAATATTATTTGGAACGGTATCGGTAAAAACCATATCGACAGTAAAACGACCATTACGAACCTCAGGGTAAATCGTTTTTATTAAGCCTTTGAACATCTTACTTGAGAATTCACAATCACCAGTTAAGTTTTTTACAATCCTTGAAATATAATGCTCATCTATATCAACCTTTAGCATATAGGAATCGAGTACATTTATAGTTCCCATTCTAGTTCCCATTCCTATAACTTGACCAACCTCAAGGTTTAATGATGCTAGTTCACCACTTACAGGTGCTCTAAACTCAAGAGATTCTAAACGTTTCCTAACAATACTTAGATTTTTTTGTAGCCTGTCAGCATCTTCCTCAAGAGTTTTAATTTGAGTTAATCGGAAGATTGAGTCTTGCTTCCAGCTTTGACGGAACAGTTTTAATCTTTCGTTAGTAAGTTCCCATGCTTCCTGTGATTTTTCAAACTCTTCTTTGGCTATATGCTTTTGCTCAAAAAGCACTTTATTATTACGATAGGTTCGTTCTTTATCTTTCAAATCGAATGCAAGTTGAAGAAGCTGGCTACGAGTATCGAGGGTTTGCTTCTCCATTTGTAAACGGGTACTTCTCAACTCGTTAACTGTTCTCGATACGTTTGCCTCGTTATTTGAGATATCAAGGATAAGATTGGTATTGCTGAATCGAACTATTATATCTCCCTTTTTCACAATGCTACCCTCTTTTCTAACGATTTCCTCAACCCGACTTCCACCCTCAGTAGCATCAAGATAAATAGTTTGTATAGGAGCAACTGTACCTATTACTGTTATATAATCTCTAAATATATCTTGTGTTACTTCCTCTATCGTTATTTTATCAACCTCTACATTTAATTTTGAGCTCTTGTCGCCAAAAATAATGTAGTATATGATAAACAGAACAAAAATAGAAGTTCCTGAGATCCAAAGAATCTTTTTAAGAGTCCACCTTTTCTTTTCAATTAATCGATCCATTACAAATAGCTTTAAAAAGTTTTATTTTCTTTATCAGTTAATATGCCATTAATTATTAGATACTGGTTTTTAAATACATACAATTTATTTTAAACTTTCGTAGGTTTACTTTTATGTTCGATATTGCAACAGGCTCTGTTCGATTTCGCACACAGAAATAACAGAACACCTTTCATATCCATAGATTTCAGTTTTTTTATATATTTACCTGATATAGACAAAATATAATAAATAGATAAAATACTACAAATCACAACCTTACCACAATGATAAAGAAATCGGGGAAAATACTTGTTGTAGATGATAATGAGGATATACTTTTTGCATTAAAGCTACTTCTCAAACCTCACGTTGAACTTATAGTTACCACATCAAACCCATCAGATATTCCAAGCTTAATGTCAAAGGAGTATTATGATGTTATTCTTTTAGACATGAATTTTACTAAGGATGCAATTAGTGGACAAGAAGGTTTTAGCTGGTTGGAAAAAATACTTAGTATCGATCCAATAGCTGTTGTAGTATTCATTACCGCTTATGGTGATGCTGAGAAAGCAGTAAAAGCAATAAAGGCTGGTGCTACCGATTTTATACTAAAACCTTGGCAAAACGAAAAGCTTATAGCTACAGTATCGTCCGCACTAAAACTTAAACAATCGCAGCAAGAGGTTGATACTCTTAAAATGAAGCAGCAAGAGATTAGCGAAGTACTTGATCAACCCTTTCATGAATTCATTGGAAATTCTGAGGAGATGAAAAATGTTTTCGCAACCATTCACAAAGTTGCTAAAACTGATGCCAACATACTTATTCTTGGAGAAAACGGAACGGGCAAAGAGCTTGTTGCTAGAGCATTACATCGAAACTCCCCTCGTTCAGGTGAGGTTTTTATTAATATTGACCTTGGATCAATTGCTGAAAGCCTTTTCGAGAGCGAGCTATTTGGCCATGAGAAAGGGGCATTTACCGACGCAAAAAAGGAGAAACCGGGAAGATTTGAAATTGCATCGGGAGGAACACTTTTCCTTGATGAGATTGGAAACCTTACTCCATCAATGCAAGCAAAACTATTAACCGTTCTTGAGCGTAGAGAGGTAACACGTGTTGGTTCTAATAAACCAAAAAACATTGATGTTCGCTTAATTTGCGCTACCAACAATAACATAAACCAGATGGTTAATGAGGGGCAATTTAGACAAGACCTTCTTTACCGGATAAATACTGTTGAAATTCATTTACCACCACTAAGAGATAGGCAAGGCGATATTGCACTTCTGGCAAAACACTTCTTAAACATTTACTCAAAGAAGTATAAAAAAGAGATTACAAGTATTAGTGCTGACGCCCTCAAGAAACTGAACATTTACCATTGGCCCGGTAATGTTCGCGAACTTCAGCATGCGGTTGAACGGGCTATTATTATGAGCGATACAAATGCGTTGCAGCCAGATGATTTCTTTCTATCTACATCAAACCAAACAAAAGTAACATCGGATGTTCTTGATACCTATAACCTTGACGAGGTTGAAAAAGCCATAATTGTAAAAGTTCTTAAGCAGTATCAAGGAAATATAACCCAAACTGCAAATGAATTAGGCATTACAAGAACATCGCTATACCGTAGAATGGAAAAATATGATTTATAAAAACTTTAGATTTAATGCTATAATCAGAATTGTTCTGATTACAGTATCGATTTTTATTCTTTTCTACACATGGCAAGAGTTTTTTATTACTCCTGTACTTATTGGCGTATTCATAATTATCCAACTTTATGCCCTTTTTAAGTATATTGATAAAACGAATCGCGATCTAGCTAGTTTTCTTGAATCAATTCGATTTAGTGAATTTACGCGATCGTTTCAAATGGAAGGAATGGGTTCCTCGTTCGATGAGCTTAATAAAGCTTTCAATGATGTAATTAGGGATTTTCAAACAGTTCGATCTGAAAAGGAGGAGCACTTTCATTACCTTCAAAGTATCGTTCAAAATATAGATGTAAGTATTATTGCCTACCAAAAGGATGGAACCGTTGAGATGATTAACAAAGCAGCAAAGAAGCTTTTCCAAATCAGCGGTTTAAAAAATATAAAGCAACTATACCAGATTAGCGGTGAACTTGTTGAGAAACTGCTTAGCATAGCCCCTGGCGATAGCGCACTTATCAAAGTACAGCAGGAAGATGATCTTTTACAATTAGCTATCAACAGTACTGAATTCAAAATTCATAACAAAACAATTGTATTAGCCACAATAAAGAACATTCAAAGTGTGTTGGAGGAGCAGGAAACCGAAGCATGGCAAAAGCTTATTAGCGTTCTCACACATGAGATTATGAATTCGATAACACCAATTGCTTCGCTGTCATCAACAATAGATATGATGATAAAAAGCTTGAAGGAGCAGCAGGAGGTTGACCCGAATGCAAACATCGATTCAGAAACTGCAAACGAGATTCAACAAGGACTTCAAACTATCCACAAACGAAGTACTGGGCTTTTACACTTTGTCAACACATACCGGAACCTAACCAGAATACCAAAACCGAACTTTAGGATTACTACCGTTAAAAGTATTTTTGATAATATTATTCCATTAATGAATGAGGAGTTTATTCAAGCAAATATATCATTCCATAGCGAGATTGATCCTTCAGAAATGGAATTCTCAGTTGATATTGAGCTTCTAGAACAAGTAATAATCAATTTACTAAAGAATGCAATTCATGCGCTTGATGGAAAGGAGAAGGCTCAAATAACTATGAAAGCATTCTTAAATAAACGAGGCAGGGTTACTATTCAGGTAGTTGATAATGGAGTGGGCATTTTACCCGAGGTCCTCGATAAGATATTTATTCCATTTTTTACTACAAAACCCAAAGGTTCAGGGATTGGATTAAGTCTTTCACGTCAAATTATGCGTTTACATGGTGGAAGCATAACGGCTTATTCTGTTCCATCCTACGGAGCAACATTTACACTTACTTTTTAGCTTTACCATTTGCGAAAACCTCATAAACTATCCTATATAAATCATTAGGATCTATAGGTTTAGCAATAAAATTATTACATCCTAATTTTTTACACATCTCCTTTTCATTAGTAAAGGCATTGGCAGTTTGAGCAATTATAGGAAGTGTTTGGTTAAACTTTCTAATTTCCTTTATTGCCTCGTACCCATTAAGAACAGGAAGTTGAATATCCATTAGAATAAGATCTATTTTATCGCCATGAAGGGCGATATCAACCGCTTGCTGCCCATTTTCAGCCTTTAATATGTTAGCGTTCAGCTTTTCAAGCAATGTTTTTAGGTATAAGAAGCTGTTATTATCATCATCAACTACAAGAATCTTTTTCCCCTTAAACGCATTGTTATATTTTTCTAGAGAACAATCGTCCGACCAGAACTTTGGTTTTTCATCGATTGGAATAAACGGAACACTGAAGTGAAAAATTGATCCCTTTTCTAACTCGGATTCAACCCATATCTCCCCACCCATAAGAGTTACAAGAGATTTGGATATAGCTAATCCTAATCCGGTACCACCATATTGTCTAGTGGTTGTATTGTCAACTTGCCTAAAACGTTCAAAAATTATATCAAGTTTATCCTCGGGTATACCACGTCCTGAGTCTTTAACAAAAAACAAAATTTTAGTTTTGGATTCATCAATAGTGTACCCAAATTCAATGGTTCCCTTTTGAGTAAACTTTAGTGCATTGCTAAGTAGATTGTTTAAAACTTGCTTCAACCTAAAATCATCGGTTAAAATAACTGATTCGCAGTCGGGCAGAGAAGTCGAAAGTCTAAAATTGATCTCTTTCTTTGAAACCTCAAAGCTGTTAGAATAGAAAAAATTATACGTTTCGTAGAGTAGCTTGTTGAGTTCACAGGTCACTGGGTTGATTTTAACCTGCCCCGAATCGAGTTTTGAGATATCAATTATATCATTAATAATGTTTAAAAGATGGTCAGCACTTCCACAGATTATATCAAGGATGTGCATTCGTTCAGTTTCAGTAGGAGAATAATCACGAAGATATTTTGAGAAGCCAATTATCCCGTTTAACGGGGTTCTTATCTCATGACTCATATTTGCCAAAAACGCTGATTTGAGCTTATCCGCCTCTTCAACTTTTATTACTGCATCTCTTAGCTCTTTTTCATAAAGCTTACGTTCAGTTATATCACTACTTATACCTAAAACACCTATAAAATTTCCATTCACAGAGTAAAGCGGTGTTTTTAAAATTTGGTTAATATGCTTAGTACCGTCAACAAATGTAATCTCCTCTTCAGTTTGTATTGGTTTTGCAGATTCCACAGCTATCTTATCACTAGTCCTACAGACTTCTAACTCTTGAGGAGTTATTGATAATTTTCCAGAATCATAGCCAATAGAATCCTTAAAAAAGCGATTAATCATAGGAAATGATCCATCTTTTGCAGTTAACCAAATGCCAATAGGGGCATTATTAACGATAAGATCGAGTATGTTCTTCTGCTTAACCAACTCTTGTTCAGCACCCTTTTGCAGAGTAATATCCTTTATAGCGCTAATTAAGCCAACTATTTTGCCATCCTTATCCTTTTCTGGAAAAACTGTATTATTAATCCAAATAATGTTTCCCTTTTTATCTATCACCCTAAAATCAGCCGAAACCTTTTCGCCAGAAAGTAATTGCTTAATCGACTCTTGATAAACACCTAAATCATCAGGATAAACTATTTTGGACCACTTCTCAAACGTATCTATCTCATTTAGTTCATAACCAGCCTGTATAAGCATTTTATCATTTAACCACTTTCTTTTAAATGTACCATCCTTCTCAATGGTTAGAATTGAAGCAGCATCAGTTGTAAGACTTGATAATACTTTATATCGATTCTCGCTCTGGGATAAGGCTTCCTTAACTTTTTTATGTTCAGTTTCATCTACAGCTATCCCTACTCCCCCAATAATATCGCCATTATCATTTGTAAGGGGGAATGTTCGTAGTGAAATATAACCTAAACTATTACTGATGGTAGATCTATAAAATCCCTCGTAAAAACCATGTTTACCATTCAAACTATCTTCAATTGACGCTAAAATCGATTTATCATTTAATGTATTGAAATCTAACCCAATAAGTTTTTCTTTTTCAGTTTTAAGCAGTTCGGATAGTTTTTCATTGCAGTTTGTAATCTTGTAATCAGTATTAAAGTAGAAAATGCCAAGAGGTGATCGTTCAAACAAAAGGCTATATTCATCAGAAGAAGTACTCATACTCATAAAAGATAAATTCTTCTTCTCTCTAACTTTTTTAGAGGTTTTCGAATCAAACTTTTCGCTTGACTTTTTCTTTGATGAATCCTTTTTATTATGCTCTCCTTTAGTCATAGTAAATAGCCACTTTATCTTATAGCGTTAACGAACAATTTAAGAATGGGTTAGCATTTAAACAACTGATTATTATAGATCATTATAAAACGATGATTAATGGATTTTTTCTGTTGATTATTATCAAGTAATACTAAAACAAAAATGGGTTCGAAAATCGAACCCATTGAAATAAGCTACTTTTATCTTCTAATAAACTCCTTTCGCAATTTTGTAGATATTATCGGACTTACCCATTGTATAGAAGTGAATTGAGGGAACGCCTTTGGCTTTAAGCTCTTTTGTCTGGCATACAGCCCATTCAACACCAAGTTCCTTAACAGCCTTATTATCTGGGCATTTTTCAAGTTCTGTTACCAAATCTTGCGGTAGCTGAACATTGAAAACTTTAGGTAAAATGCTGATGTGCTCTTTTAAAGATAACGGTTTGATTCCTGGTATAATTGGAACGGTGATCCCGACCTCTCTACATTTATCAACAAACTTGAAAAACTTCGTATTATCAAAAAACATTTGGGTTACAATGTAATCGGCACCAGCATCAACCTTCTCTTTTAAACGTAGGATGTCCGATGTAATATTGGGTGCTTCAGCATGCTTTTCGGGATAGCCAGCTACCCCAACGCAAAAATTCGTAGGGTTAGGTTTCTCGAGAGTTTCATCCTGATAACTACCATTATTCATAGCAATTATTTGCTTCACCAAATCAATTGCATACTTATGTCCACCTGTCTTAACTTCAAATCGACCAGTAATCTTATCTGCGTCTCCCCTGACCGCAAGTACATTATGAATGCCCAAAAAGTCCAAATCGATAAGAGCATCCTCAGTCTCAGACATATTGAATCCCCCACATATTATATGAGGGACAATATCAACCTTGTACTTATGCTGAATTGCAGCAGAAATACCAACAGTACCTGGTCTTCTTCTTAAAATTGCTGGATGGATTATCCCGTTTGGAGCAGTTCGGTAAATCACCTCTTCGCGGTGGTAGGTAACATTGATATATGAAGGGTTAAACTCCATCAAAGGGTTGATAGTATCAAAGATTGTTTGAAGGGTGTGCCCTTTGAGGGGTGGCAAAAGTTCAAAGGAAAAAAGCGTTGACTTTGCGTTATTGATGTGTTCTATTACTTTCATTTTTTCAAGATTTCAGACATCAGATACTAGATTTCAGATAAATCAGTCTGACGTCTATTTATAATTTAGATTATTTGGAAAAAATCTTTCGGTTTCATCAATGCTTACTTCTAATCGTTTGGCATAATCGCGAACCTGATCGACTCCGATCCTTCCTACATTGAAATACTTAGAATCAGGGTGAGAAAAGTAGAAGCCAGCAACCGATGCTCCCGGGTACATTGCCAAATTCTCAGTCAACCACAACCCTGACTCCTTCTCGATACTAAGTAATTTAAAGATGTACTCTTTGCCGCGATGATCGGGGCAAGCAGGGTAACCCGGAGCAGGCCTGATTCCCTGGTATTTCTCATGAAGAATATCTTCAGTTGAAAGATTCTCATTCGGCGAATAACCCCAAAGTTCTGTCCTTACCTTTTTATGAAGTAGCTCTGCAAACGCCTCAGCAAGCCTATCGGCAAGGACTTTAACAAGCAATGCGCTGTAATCGTCCCCCTTATCCTGATAAACTTTTGAGAGTTCATCGGCACCAATACCAGCGGAAACCGCAAATAGACCAACCCAATCCTTTTTATTACTATCCACAGGTGCAATGTAATCGGATAAACAAAGATTAGGTTCGCCGTTAGCTTTCAGCTCCTGATTCCTTAGCTGATGAATAAATGATAATACAGATTCTCTTTTCTCATCAACATAAACAACAATATCATCTACTTGGCTTGCTGAAGGGAAAATACCAGTATAACCCTTTGCTTTGAGTAGCTTCTTGCAAACAATTTCATCTAGTAACGCATTTGCATCATTGTAAAGCTTGCGAGCCTCGCTTCCCTTAACTGGATCGGAGAAGATTGCCGGAAACTTTCCGTTTATATCCCAAGAGAAGAAGAAAAACGTCCAATCAATATATCTCCGAATCTCATTCAAAGGATACTCATCATACTTAAAAATTCCAGTTTGATTTGGTTTTGGCGGATTGTAGGAGTTCCAATCAATTTTTAATGAGTTTGAACGCGCCTCCTCAATTGGAATTGTTGAAGTTGAGTTTGCCTTATAGCCATCCCTTAACTCCTTATATCCCTTTTTCAACCTTTTAGTAAACTCGGTAGAATCAGAGCTCAATAGAGATGAAACAACCCCGCCTGCTTGCGAAGCATCCTTCACATGAACTACAGCTCCGCTATAAACAGGATCAACCTTTAAGGCAGTATGCAATTTTGAGGTTGTGGCTCCACCAAGGATTAGAGGAATATTTAATCCCTTTTTCTCCATCTCAGTGGCAACATGTACCATCTCATCAAGCGAAGGAGTTATAAGACCACTAAGGCCAATAATATCGGCCTTTTCAGCTATTGCTGTTTCGATAATCTTCTCACAGGGAACCATTACACCCAAATCAATAATAGTGTAACCATTGCAAGACAAAACAATGCTCACAATGTTCTTCCCAATATCATGAACATCGCCTTTTACAGTGGCAAGCACGATGGTTCCCCTTGATTTTGCAACATTCCCTTCGGATTTTTCCCTTTCGAGGTATGGCTGCAAATAAGCAACCGCCGATTTCATTACGCGTGCGCTTTTAACCACTTGAGGAAGAAACATCCTGCCTGATCCAAATAGATCGCCAACCACCTTCATACCATTCATCAGCGGGCCCTCAATAACTGCTAACCCAGATTTGAGGTTTTGATATGCCTCCTCGGTATCAATATCAATATAATCGGTTATTCCCTTAACCAAAGAATGTGAAAGCCTCTTTTCAACTGGATCACTCCTCCACATCTGCTGATTAACGCTCTCTTTAGCATCTTCGTGAATATTTTGGGCAAAAGAAAGAAGCCGTTCGGTTGCATCCTTACGTCGGTTCAGAACCAAATCCTCAACCAGTTTAAGCAAATCGGGTTGAATTTCGGAGTAAACCTGCAGAAGACTAGGATTCACAATTCCCATATCCATTCCAGAATTTATAGCATGGTAAAGGAATACAGAGTGAATTGCCTCGCGAACTGCATTATTCCCTCTAAACGCAAACGAAAGATTGCTGACGCCCCCGCTAACCTTAGCATAAGGAAGATTCTTATTTATCCACTTACAGGTTTCGATAAAACTAACCGCATAGCCTGCATGTTCGGCCATTCCTGTACCTATTGCAAGTACATTTGGATCGATAATTATATCCTCAGGATTAATGTCCGCTTTTTCAGTTAAAAGTTTATAGCTACGCTCTACCACTTCAATTCTACGCTGCGTGGTATCGGCTTGACCTTTCTCATCGAAAAGCATTACAACAATTGATGCTCCATATCGATTTATTCGCTTCGCGTGCTCAAGAAAAACCTCCTCACCCTCCTTTAAACTGATTGAGTTGACAATCGCTTTTCCCTGAATACACTTCAGTCCTGCCTCAATGATTGAGAATCGAGAGGAATCAATCATAAACGGAACCTTCACAATATCGGGTTCTGCTGCAAGGTAGTTGAGAAAGGTCGTCATTGCCTTCTCTCCTTCAATCAGCGCATCGTCCATGCAGATATCGATTGCCTGAGCGCCGCTTTCAACCTGTTCTCGAGCAATTGAAAGGGCTTCCTCAAATTTGCCTTCGGCAATTAGCTTTGCAAATTTTTTAGAGCCTGCCACATTTGTCCGTTCTCCAATATTTACGAAGTTAGTATCAGGTCTAATCTCTAGAAGTTCTAATCCGCTTAACCTTATATATCTTGAAATTTCGGGAATTACGCGAGGTTTATACTTTTCTGCAAGCAATGCGATTTTTTCAATATGAAGAGGTGTAGTACCACAACATCCACCAATAATGTTGACAGTGCCGAGTTTCAGCATATCCTCAATAATATCAGCCATTTCCTGAGCCGATTGATCATACTCCCCAAGTTGATTTGGCAAACCAGCATTTGGATGGGCGCTCACAAAGAACTTGGCTGTTCTCGACAACTCCTCTATGTAAGGCATTAGTTGCTTTGCGCCTAAAGCGCAATTCAACCCTACGCTCAACAAAGGGAAATGAGAAACCGAGCACAAAAACGCCGCAAGGGTTTGCCCTGACAAAGTTCTCCCGCTTGCATCGGTAATTGTACCTGAAACCATTACAGGCAATCTTCTTCCAATCTTATGAAATACCTCATCAATAGCGAAAAGCGCTGCTTTCGCATTCAAAGTATCAAAAATGGTTTCAACAAGGAGAATATCGACTCCACCCTCAATAAGCCCTTCAACCTGCTCTGAGTAAGCATCAACAAGATTGTCGAATGTAACAGCACGATACGCTGGGTTCGAAACATTTGGCGAAAGAGAGGTTGTTTTGTTAGTAGGGCCAATTGAACCCGCAACAAATCTAGGTTTTAAAGGGTTCATTTGAGTATACTCATCGGCTGCTTTTCGAGCAATAGCTGCTGCTGCAATATTCAACTCTCTAACCAAATCGGTAGTATCGTAATCTCCTTGCGAAATACTTGTTGAGTTAAAGGTATTGGTCTCAATAATATCGGCACCCACAGCAAGGTATGTACGATGAACTTCTTCAACGATTTTAGGTTGAGTAAGTACGAGCAAGTCATTGTTCCCTTTCAAGGGTTTAGGGTGATTTTTAAATTGTTCCCCCCGAAAATCCTCCTCCGTTAGCTTTTGCCGTTGAAGCATAGTTCCCATCGCCCCATCGAGTACAAGGATTCGTTCTTGGAGGATTTTATTTAGAATATGATTATTCTGTATCATTTTTCCCTTAATAAAAATTCATTTCACGCAAAGTTCACAAAGGGCTCGCTAAGAGCGCAAAGCGTATTACACTTATCACCTTTCGCTTATCACTTATCACTTTCATTGTATTCTAGTTTTCCTGTAAAGGCCACGAATAGATTCAACTTTGGAATCAAATCCTTAACCTTCAACAACGATGATAGTTTAACCTTTGCAATTACCCACCGATGATCGCGACCGTTATACTTCTCAACAATCTCCTCAATTCCAAAAACGCTTAGGTCGACAATATCATGGTAGCGTATAAACACTTCGAGTATCACATCAGTTGAATATTCGGGGCAATTAAAATATTTACGTTTCTTATACTCATAACGATAATCGTGGAAACGAGCAGTAATATCGCTAAGTACAGCAGAGCCAGTAGGATGACCACCAGCACCCTTGCCGAACATAAACTGCTTTTCGTAAAAAGCACCCTCGAGAACAACTCCATTGTACTCATCCTCAACGTTATAAATATAATCATCGGGAGAAACAAAGGTAGGCATCACAAATAGGGTAAGGCAATTTTTACCAAGCTTAGTTAGCGTTGCAACAAGCTTAATCTTTAATCCTTTCTCGTTGGCATAGCGAATATCATGAGCAGAAAGGTTATGGATTCCGTAGTTGAAAGCATTCTCGGGCTTAACATAGGTTCCAAATCCGTGTACTGCAAGTATTATCAACTTGAATAACGCATCATAGCCCATTACATCGAATGATGGATCGCTTTCGGCAAAGCCTAGTTCCTGTGCTTTTTTCAAAGCAAGGTTGTAACTATCGCTATGCTGGAATATTCTTGAAAGAATATAGTTCGATGAACCATTTAAGATTCCACGAATTGAAAGCAGCAAATCGTTATCGTAGTACTCCTCAAGGTTCCGGACGATTGGAATGCTTCCACACGCCGATGCATCATAAAGTAATGCTGTTCCTGTTTTCTTTTGGATTTCGATCAGCTCATCCAAATGATGTGCAAGCATAGTTTTATTTCCTGATACTACACTTTTACCCTGAAAAAGAGCCGATTTTACAATTCTATATGCATCCTCTGCATTGTCAATTAGCTCAACAACCAAATTGATTTCAGGATCATCTAGAATATCATCTGGATTTGTTGAAAACAGCTTGCTGTTTTTCAGAGAACGTTCCTTGAAAGCGTTCTTTATACATATCCTTTTAATTCGGGCCTTGGTGGTTGGTGAGTTTTCAAGAACGTGATATAACCCACTGCCAACGATTCCAAAGCCAAATAATCCAATTACCTGGGTTGTTGCATCGTACGATGATTTTACGTTTTCTACTTTGTTTTCTATTTGAAGTGTTTCCATTTATTTAAAGTTTTAAAAACTGTTTAATGATTTTTGTTAACTGCTGATGTTCAATCAAAAAGCCATCGTGACAAAAGTTTGAGTGAATCTCAGCATAAGTTGCATTCGGAATAAAAGCAGCAAGCTGCTTCTGTTCCTCCGTTGGGAATAGAATATCCGAATCAATCCCAACAACAAGGGTTTTGGCTTTAATTTGGTTTAAAGCTTTTTCAACTCCGCCCCTATTCCTTCCAACATTGTGTGAGTCCAGCCCACCAAGAAGCGTGTAGTAGGTATAAGCATCAAATCGCTTAACCAGCTTTTCCCCTTGGTAGGTTTGGTAGGTCTTTGCCCTGTAACCGTCAAGCAGTTCTTCCGACTGATCTTGTTGAGTTATGTTGTAACTGCTTCGTCCACGATAGCTGAGCAGGGCAATACTCCTTGCTGCCTTTAAGCCCTCGTTTCCGCCACCGATAACCTCCTGTTTGAAGGTTTGATCGGCGAGTAGCGAAAGCCTTTGCGATTGGCTAAAAGCAATCACCCAAGGTGATGATTTTGCCGTTGTAGCAATTAGAATAGCATTCTCAGTTGTACCTGGATACATTAACTCCCACTCCATTACCTGAAAGGCACCAATAGAGCCGCCTGTAAGCACCCAAATCTTTTGAACTCCTAGATGCTCTTTTACTTTCTGGTTCACATTTACTATATCCCTAAAAGTGATCAGTGGGAACGATAGAAAGTACGGCTTATTGGTATCAGGATTAATGGAAAGCGCGCCTGTTGTGCCATAGCAAGAGCCCAAAATATTCACGCATACAACAGGAGTCGTATTTGGATCAAATAGAAAACCCTCGCCCACCACATTTGGCCACCAATCAACTGGATCGCTATTGGCAGTGAAAGCGTGACAAACCCAAACTACCCTATCGGTATGCTCATTAATATCTCCAAAAACATTATATCGAACATTAACATCCTTAAGGGTTTCGCCACATTCTAACGTAAGGCTCTGAATTTTCAAGTTTGATTCCAATCTTTTCATTTTTATTAGTTTAGAGTTTGGAGTACTTCGAGTGCCTTGAGTACTTATTTTCATATTTCAACTTTAGGCACTCTAGGCAATTTAAGTATTCTAGGCACTTATTTTATCCAAAGCTTGTTCAAAATCAGCAATTATATCGTCGATATGCTCAATGCCAACTGAAATTCGTAGCAAACCCTTTTCAACCCCTGCTGCCAGCTGCTCCTCATCAGATAGCTGCTGATGAGTAGTTGCAGAGGGTTGAATTATCAACGTTTTGGCATCACCAACATTTGCTAAATGGCTTACCAATTTTAGGTTATCAACAACCTTTGTGGCGTTCTCTTTATCGCCCTTAACAACTATTGAAAGTACTCCTCCATAGCCATTTTTCAGATACTTTCTAGCCAAATGATGGAACTCATTGCTTTCCAATCCCGGATAATTCACCTTTTCTACCTTTGGATGCTTCTCAAGCCATTTAGCTAAAACCAATGCGTTATCTACATGACGTTGAACCCTTAACGATAAGGTTTCTAATCCTAAAAGTAGTTGAAATGAATTAAATGGACTGATAGCGGGACCAAAATCTCTCAGCCCTTCTACCCTAGCTCGGGTAATAAAAGCAATATTCCCATGAGGACTGTTTGAACCGAAAGCATCCCAGAATACCAACCCATGGTAACCCTCGGATGGCTCAGAGAACTGAGGAAATTTTCCATTTCCCCAATTGTAATTTCCACCATCTACAATTACACCTCCCATGCTAGTTCCATGACCGCCAATCCACTTAGTAGCCGATTCAACCACAATGTTAGCACCGTGCTCAATGGGTCTAAACAGATATCCACCGCAAGCAAAAGTATTGTCTACAATCAACGGTATATCGTATTTGCGAGCCAACTTGGCAAATGCATCAAAATCGGGGATGCAGAATGTAGGGTTTCCAATTGTTTCGAGGTAAATTGCCTTTGTTTTCTCGTTGATAAGACGTTCAAACTCTTCGGGTTTATCATTCTTTGCAAAGTTTACCTCAACACCTAGTCTTTTGAACGAAACCTTAAACTGGTTGTAGGTTCCTCCGTAGAGGAATGGACTTGACACAAAATTATCTCCTGCTTGAAGAATATTATTCAAAGCAATAAACTGCGCTGCATGTCCCGATGAAACCGCCAAAGCAGCCACACCACCTTCAAGTGCAGCAATACGCTTCTCAAAAACATCAGTTGTAGGATTCTGTAACCGGGTATAAATATTCCCAAACTCCTTTAAAGCAAAAAGATTTGCTCCATGTTCGGAATTCTTAAAAAGGTATGATGTTGTCTGGTATAAGGGAACCGCTCGCGAGAGCGTTGTTGGCTCTACCTCCTGACCAGCGTGTACTTGTAGTGTATCGAATTTATATTGTGAATTCATTGATTATCAAGTTAAACGTTAAAGGTTTTTGGAAAATAATTTGATTTTGATATCTGATGTCTAGCATCTGACGTCTTGTGTCTATTCACACAAGTGTACACTTTGCCCCTCGGGCAATATATACCAATTGATTTGTTAGCGCATTCGACCGAAGCGGCGCATTCGGGTGGTTAGGTAAACACCTAAAAGTGAGGAAATAGAAATGTTGTAGTGCTCAATTGAGACTAACCCCAAGGCAAAAACTGTTAAAACTGTTTTCATCTTTTAAAGATTTAGAGTTATAATTCCCTTTTCAGGGTCAGGTTTTAGCACCTTGCTTTTGGCAGCAGGTTGCTAGAGGTTCATCGAGCCTGTTCTCTCCGCTCTTCTCTATAATTCTAACCCTTCTTTTTACAGAATGGTTGAAATAAGCGTTGCAAATATAAACATTTTTTAAAATTTCATACATTCGTTCAAAATTTTTTAGAGATGAATTACAGCGCAGTTATTTTCGATATGGATGGCGTACTGATAGATAGTGAGCCTTTGCACCAAAAAGTTGGATTGAAAATGTTACGTGATTTAAACATTCCAATCAACCGTGAGATGTTTTTGCGATTTACCGGAACAACAGTGTTGAGTATGTGGGAGATTCTTGTGAAAGAAAACAATTTGAAGCAAAACCCAGTTGAATTAACTGTAGATTATAATCGTCAGATAATTGAAAACCTAAAGGTTTCAAGCGATGTAAAATTGATGGATGGGGTTCGTGATGTTCTTAAAAACCTAAAGAGTAAAAAAATTCCTATTGCATTGGCTTCATCATCAAATAAGGAACTGATTGACGAAATGCTTCAAAAGTTCAGCATTGAAGAGTATTTCGATATAATTGTATCAGGAAGTGATGTTAAACACTCAAAACCTCATCCTGAAATATTTTTAATGGCAGCCAAGAAGCTAGGCATATCCCCTTCAAAATGCATTGTTGTAGAGGACTCAACCAATGGAACAATTGCAGCAAAGCATGCTGGAATGTTTTGTGTTGGGTACAAGCCAAGTACTAATAGTCATGAGTTAAAAGATGCCTCAGTAATAATTAAGTCGTTTAAAGAGTTTGGAATAGAAGCATTCTGAAATTTACCCCCTACCCCCTCAAGGGGGAAAAAAATAAAGTTCATACATTTAAATAATAATAACAAGGATAATGAGTATCTACTTTAATATATGATTTAGGTTAGAAATCAATTTGCTAAACTTTTAATAATCTATACATTAAATTATTTTTATGGTCAAACTTTCAGATACATTAGAGCGAACAATGTTTTATGGAGCTAAACCCGAAACTTTTCTTAAAGCAAAAGTTCTAAGAGAAAAGATGACTATCCCAGAAAAACTACTATTTGAAAGACTAAGAAAAAATCAAGTCCTAGGATTAAGATTCAAAGCACAACATCCTATAGGCCAGTTTATCGTTGATTTTTATTGTCATCAATTAAGATTAGTGATTGAGGTTGATGGCGAAATTCATGAAAATAATGAAGCAAAAGAATATGACTGTAATAGATCATTAGAACTCGAAAAGTTTGAATTAAAGGTAATTCGATTTAAAAATAAAGACATAATTGACGACACCGATTCAGTCATTAGAGAAATAATCGATATCTGCAAAGTAATATTGAATAATGACTTATAAAGACTATATTATCTTAATGTCTTAGCCCCCTTCAGGGGGTTGGGGGTAAATTAACAATTCAACCATGTCAGCACTAAACAAAATCATCGATTCTCTCAACCAGTATAAGGACACCAAAAAGGATATCAAATCGCTAGAAAAGTTCTTTCAGGTATTTCCCGGTGGCTATGGCGAAGGTGATAAATTTATTGGTGTAAGCGTTCCAAATCAACGACTGATCTCTAAGAAATATTATAAAGAAGCGTCTGTTGAAGAGCTTACAAAACTATTACAAAGTAATATCCATGAACATCGATTAACCGCCCTGTTCATTTTAGTCTTGAAATACCAGAAATCTAAAAGCATTCATGAACAGGAGCAAATCGCTGAATTGTACTTGAATAATCTCGATTATGTAAACGGTTGGGATTTGGTCGACTCATCTGCTCACTTAATACTTGGTGCTCATCTCGAGAAAACCGGGAAATATGATATTCTTGATGAACTTGCTGAAAGTAATCACCTTTGGAAACAACGGGTCTCAATAATTTCAACATTTCATCAAATTCGTCAGAAGAACTTCAAGCATTCACTAAGAATTGCTGAAAAATTGGTTAACCACAAGCACGATCTAATTCATAAAGCGGTTGGTTGGATGCTACGCGAGATCGGTAATCGAAGTTTAAACGATGAACTACCATTCCTTGATAAAAATGCCAAAATAATGCCTCGGACTATGCTTCGTTATGCTGTTGAAAAATTCGAACCTTCGCTTAAAGAAAAGTACATGACCATTGGACAAACAAACAGAAAGAAATAGAGATTCATTTTTTCATACTATATTTATTCAAAATTTATCGAGATGGATAAAAATGATCATAAGAAAAAACATAAAAAACATAAAATTGATGAAAAAGATCGTTCTCTTTCATCAAGCAATCAAATTCAGATACCAATTAAGAAAAACTCTAAAAATATTAATGATATGGAAGTTCATGTTAAGCCAAAAGAGAATAAAGAGTTTAAGCTAAATATGTTTCTTTATGAGTTCTTCATCATCTTTCTTGCAGTAAGCCTTAGCTTTATTGTTGAGAATATTCGTGAACGATATATTGAGCATCATCAAGAGGTACAATACATAAACAGTCTAATAAACGATATTAAAATTGATACTTTACAATTAAATAAAGTTATAAACGACAATAAAAAGCAGATAATAGGAATTGATTCATTGCTTAGAATACTTGAAAAATCAAATTCAATAAAAATAGTAAATCCAATTTATCACTACACGATTTTCTACATGGGTACATTAAGTAACTTTTCTCATACCGACAGAACTATTGTACAACTTAAAAATGCAGGTGGATTACGATTAATTCAAAAGAAGGCTGCATCTGATAGTATTGTAAGTTATGATGGTTTAGTTCAAGATGTCGAACAGAATGGAGAGATTTGCCTAAAATCATTCTATGATATATTAAATCTGGAAAAAGAACTACTTAATTTCAAAGTACTTAGAACAACAAATATTCATAAATTGCTTTCCAGTCCAGATTTAAAATTACTTAATAACGATCCTCATAAAATTGACCAATACTATAATGAAACACTCTTCTATATGGCTTTACTAAATGGATACAAAATAAAACTTGAAGCCTTAAAAGGACGTGCTACCCAACTCCTTAAAACGCTAAAATCGGAATACGATATTGAGGAGTAATCTTTTCAAATTTCTTTTAATTTTTCTAACCTCTGTATAATAAATGTTCTCGATTAAGTTTTCTATTTTTGCAGTCTGTTTGAATTTAAATGAACTACCAGCAAACACTCGATTATCTATTTTCTCAATTACCCGTTTTTCAGCGTGTAGGAAAGGCAGCATATAAGGCTGATTTGAATAATACAATCGCACTGGATGAGTATTTTAATCATCCCCATAAATCCTTTAAAACAATACATATTGCAGGTACCAACGGCAAAGGAAGTACCTCACATATGCTTGCATCAGTACTATCAAAAGCTGGATATAAAGTTGGGCTATACACATCGCCACATTTAAAGGATTTCCGTGAGAGAATCAGGATTAATGGCGAAATGATTTCTGAAAAAGAAGTGGTTGATTTTGTTGCAAAGCACAAAACCATTTTCGAAAAAGTTAAACCTTCATTCTTCGAAATGACGGTTGCGCTTGCCTTCGATTACTTTGCAAGACAAAAGGTTGATGTTGCTGTGGTTGAAGTTGGATTAGGTGGTAGGCTCGACTCAACAAATATTATTACTCCAGAACTTTCAGTTATTACCAATATCAGCTTCGATCATACCGATTTGCTTGGCGATAGCCTTGAAAAGATTGCTTATGAAAAAGCAGGGATAATTAAACCAAAAGTTCCTGTTGTTATTTCGCAAACTCAATCAGAGACCGAAATGGTATTTCAAGGGAAGGCTAAAGTAACCGATTCTCAAATTTACTTTTCCGATCAGATCTATAGAGTTATCAAAGTTGAAAACGAGAATCCAAATTATCAAATATTCGATATTCAAAAGGATGATGGCAGCATATTTGCCAATCTTAAACTCGATTTGCTTGGCTTATATCAAAAGAAGAACATCCTTGGTGTAATTGTAAGTATTGATATTCTAAAAGAAAGGGGATTTAATATATCTGAAAACCATATCCGAAAAGGTCTAGCATCAGCATCCACTTCAACTGGGTTAATGGGTCGGTGGCAAAAATTGCAGGATAAACCATTAATTATTTGCGATACAGGCCATAATGTTGATGGGATCACCCAAGTTCTATCGCAAATTTCAAAAGTAAAAAAGGATAAGCTTCACTTTGTAATTGGGATGGTTGGCGATAAAGATATCGATGGTGTTCTGGGTCTTCTTCCTAAAGATGCTATTTACTATTTTACTAAAGCTTCGATACCAAGAGCATTAAATGAAATAGTACTATCGGAGAAAGCAAAAACGTTTAACCTTACTGGAAAAACGTTTCCAACAATTAAAGAAGCATTAGCGGCAGCAAAAAAGAATGCAAATCCTAACGACCTGATTTTTATTGGAGGTAGTACATTTGTTGTTGCTGAGGTAGTATAAACTATAAAAATTTTTGCAAGATTTTTTGGATATTCAAAAAAAGCCTATACATTTGCAACGCTTTAGAAAAAAGCAAATCGTTCTAAAAGTTTTGGGAGCTTAGCTCAGCTGGTTCAGAGCATCTGCCTTACAAGCAGAGGGTCACTGGTTCGAATCCAGTAGTTCCCACAGATACCCCGATGTTTATCGGGGTTTTTTATTTTATACCCCTAAGGTTACTGGTTCGAACCGAGTGAAGTGAACTCGTGACTATCGAGAACAATCCAGTTACTCTCACCACAAAACCACAACTGCTGTTGGTTTTTTTATAAAACACAAAAAAAGCCTCAAAAATTGAGGCTTATCCTAATTATTCCAAATCTACTTCTTATCTAAATGCTCTGCTTTCCAAACCATTGCATTATGTATTCGAGTTCTTCCGCTTGGGTGGTCGTAGAAAATAATCTCCTCCCAACGTCCCGGATTAATTTTTCGATACTCTGAGAGTTTCATTATCGCTTCAGAGAAAGCATCTGGTTCTTGGGCTGCATTAAAACCAAAGTAATCAGCCTCAATTTCAGTGGTTCGAGAAATATTATTGAATACCGGTCGTGCAAAAAACATAAATAATGAAAACAAGAAAATGAAAAGAGGTAAACTTACAATATCTGATATATCGCTTACTTTCCATTTATCTCCCCACTTTATAATAACCTTTTTTAAAGCCCAATTCACAAGTGCAAAGCCAATAACTATAACGAAGATTAGCATGATTATCGCTTTGTAAATATGGTTCAGAACGTAATGTCCTATTTCGTGAGCCATTACAGCTTTAACTTCAGCAGGAGTAGACCTATTAATCAAATTATCATTTAACGAAATTCGTGCCGTACTACCAATCCCGCTAACGTTGGCACTAATTTTATTACTCTGTTTTGATGCATCAAACTCATACACATTATCTGCAGGAACGCCATTTGCACGAGCAATAGATAGAATCTCATTTTTTAATTGACCTTCCTCCAGTGGTTTATATTTATTGAAAAGTGGAGTAATAAAGATTGGTCCAATAAATAATCCGAATATTACAAAGAGCACGGCAATACCACTTGCCCAAATCCACCAATTCTGCTTCACCTTTCGAATAGCAATGTATATTAGCATTAAAACAAGAGACCCAAATATGATGGTTAATAGTAAACCGGTTATCTCCTCTCCCAGCCATCCTCCAAAGGTTAAATTTGAAAGGTTGTACTTATGTTCTCGGAAAAAATTCTGATATAGATTTAATGGGAATGAAATTAGATAAGCAAACAAGAAGTATAGTCCGATGTAAATTAGGTTTTGAAGATTGATGTTTTTTGCTTTTGAAGCAACCTTTCTAATCCATTGCGATAAGCCCAGGCTAAGAAATATCCACGCTACTCCTAATTCCATAAGCATATTCCAAAGCATTAACCAATATCCGCCTTCAAAGTAAGAATCTGATTTTTTCTTCTCTTCAGGAGTAAGCGTATCTAAGTACTTCTGGGTAGCAACTTCGGGGTTAAAAACTTCAGTTTTTACAGTAACCGTATCAGTTTTCGATGTTGTTTGATTAACACAGTTTGCCCTTGAGAATAGTGACAAACATATTATTCCTGCTAATAATAATTTTTTCATACTCTTTTTTATATTTTTCAATATGACGTCGAATAGATTTAAAAAGCTACAATAATTATTTGGAGTTTAGTTAGAAACATTTCTTTCGAACCACTCTTTCGCTGAATTTGCTGAATTATCAAAAGTAGCTTTCTGTGCTAGTTTATGCTGTGCATTCTCAATCGATTTGCTAATCATAGGATGTTCAATCACCTCGTCTTCCTTCATTCCCAAACTCTTCATAAGTTCAACCATTTTCCCTCCTCCGAATTGGTTGAACAACGGCTCATCCAACGAACTGAAAACATAAACTTGTTTAGGGTTTAAATTTTCAATTACTTCATCCTCTTTTTCCCTTAGAGGATAGTGCTCAAGAAAAACAAGGTTCTTTTCTACTACTTGGCTTGAATGCAAAGATCTTACCTGTTGAACTTCGACTCTAAGCCCATTCTGCTGGTTAAGAAATTGATTGAACTGTTCTTCTGTTTCATTAAACCATGCAGCAACCACAATATCTGGATGTTCTTTAATAAACTTAAGGCATCCATTCTGCTTAGCCAATTGATTAATCCAAATCATATCCTTAATAGGAGCTGATTTTTTCTTTTGAGAAAAATTGAATAGTCCCATACTTTTTCATTTATTTTTAGACACAAATATGCTTCCTGTTTCCATTATCTTATGTAGTTCAACATTACCAAATACTTCATAATATAAGTCATTAATATCTGGAATCTGTTTTTTGTAAATTTTTGTTGGGGTTAGCTTATTGAATATCACCAATCCATTTTGATTGAGAACCAATTTTAGTCTTTGTAAGAAGGTTCTGCTTTCAACCTCGTTTGGCACATTAATGTCAACATAAACATCGATAATGACCAAATCGAATTTCTGGTTGGTATTGGTAACATAATTCAATGCTGTATCGCAAGTAATTGTAGTTTTTTCGAGACTATCGATATTGAAATATTTCCTACCTAATTCAATTACTTTACTATCCGCTTCAACGCCAACTATCCTGCTTTCTGGATTATACTGCTTAATTAGTGGAACTGTACATCCTGCGCCAAAGCCAAGAATCAAAATATCCGATGTATTCTTCCAATCAATAGGTATTTGCTTAAAAATTAACTTGAATAAATCATACAAACCCCCATATGAATAGTTCGCATTTGCACTATTAAGCATATACTTACCGTCCTGAAATACAACAACAAGCAATGGATTTAACTCACTATTTGTTGTTTCAACAGTAATTGGGTAAAAAAAACTAAGCAACTTATTAAGTCTATTCATCCTGTACAATTAACATTTGCTAAGTTACGGAAAAGTGAATTCGAAATATTATGTTGAATTACCTTCTTTAATTTTTCAGCATTAAATAATTCCTGTTAGCCCATTTAACAAGGATTAGTTATCAATATTTAGTCCCGAAAAACACTCAACCTTTTAGCAATCAAATTGTTTTATTGTGGATATCTATGCCGCGCCAAAAGCGTAAATGCAGCGAAAAGGACTCCATTTTGACTACCTTTAATCGTTGAGTAAAATCAAAAAATCACACTATGGCGAAAAAAATCAAAAAGCTATTCGTTCTCGACACAAATGTGATTCTGCACGACTATGCGTGTATCTACAACTTTCAAGAGAATGACATTGTAATCCCGATTGTTGCTCTTGAGGAGTTGGATCACTTTAAAAAAGGGAACGAGATGATTAACTATCATGCCCGTGAGTTTGCCCGTGAACTTGATAAGATTGCAGGTGACAATCTTTTTAACGGCGGAATTCAACTTGGTAAAGAGCATGGAAAACTCAGGATTGAAACCGGAAAACCCTTCTCAAAGGAGATTCTCGAATCCTTTGCCGATAAAAGTCCTGACCATAGGATACTTGCCATCGCCGATTATTTACACAAGAACAACCCCGACAGACCGGTAATTCTCATATCAAAAGACATCAACCTAAGGATGAAAGCAAAATCCTTGGGATTAAACGCCCAAGATTACCTGTCGGATAAGGTACAAGACATTGACATACTAAAAAAAGAGATTGAAATAATCAATAACATCGACGATTCCCAAATCCAATCGATGTATGAGAAACACGAGGGAATTGTTGCTAAAGACTTAAAACTTAAACCATACCCAAATCAATTTTATATTCTTAAAGGAAATAAATCTAGCGCACTTGGTCGTTTTGAGAGTGTATCTGGAACTATTAAAAGGATTGAAAAGCTTAAAACGTATGGGATTGAGCCTCGTAACTCCGAGCAAACTTTTTCATTGGATGCGCTTCTTCGACCAGAGGTTCAACTTGTTGCATTAACTGGGAAAGCAGGTACTGGAAAGACTTTACTTGCATTAGCTGCCGCTTTGCAACAGGAGGCTAATTTCCAACAAATTCTGTTAGCACGACCAATTGTTGCTTTATCAAATCGCGACCTTGGATTCTTACCTGGTGATGTGAACGAGAAAATTGGCCCTTACATGCAACCACTTTTCGATAATCTATCGGTAATTAAGAATAAGTTTAAGAGTTCAAGCCGAGAATACCAGCAAATTGAGGAGATGCAAAGAACCGAGAAACTTGTTATTACTCCGCTTGCGTACATAAGAGGAAGAAGTCTGTCAAATGTATTCTTCATTGTAGATGAAGCGCAAAACCTTTCACCACACGAGATTAAAACCATTATCACCCGTGCTGGAGAGGGTACAAAATTTGTATTCACTGGTGATATTCAGCAGATTGACCATCCCTACCTTGATATGAAATCCAATGGTTTATCGTATTTAACCGATAAAATGCATGGTCAGGAAATATTTGCACACATCAACCTTGTAAAGGGTGAACGTAGTTACCTCGCTGAACTAGCAAGCAATTTACTATAATTTGTGCCTTTTTATCAGTTGCCTAGAGAGCCTAAAGCATTCCTTTAGGCTCTTTTGTTAATCTAAACTTAATATACTTTTCTTGTTAAGCCTGGTTATTTGCCTTAACTTTATCAAGCAATCAATACTATTAAATAATTCTATTATGGCTTACAAGGAATTATTCGTTTTACGTCATGCTAAATCATCTTGGGATGCGCCTAACATGGATGATGTTGACAGAGAACTAACAACTAGGGGAATCCATGATTCCTATACTATGTCTAATCGGCTTAAAAAAACATTAAAGTCAGTCGATTCGATTATCTCGAGCCATGCAAATAGAGCCTTACATACTGCTACAATATTTGCCAAAGAGCTTGAATTTCCTGTTGAAAAGGTAAAGATTACATTAAAACTTTATGAAACAACTGAAAATCAACTTTTATCATTTGTAAAAGAGCTCCCCGATGATGCTTCTAGAGTAATAATAGTTGGTCACAATCCAACATTTACCTCCTTTGCAAATCTTTTTCTGAGCGACAAAATCGATAATATTCCAACTACCGGAATTGTTGGATTGTCGTTTAACTGTGCACAGTGGAAGGATATTTCAAAAGCAAACCTTCAATCGAGTCTATTTGAATTCCCTAAAAAGGAACACTGATATTTTACCGAATAAATTTGGGAAAATAGAAAGGATTGTGGTGAATAATCACTAATAAATCCGCTACTCCATTATTCCAACACTCACTCTCAATAATTTATTGTTAATCATCTACTTTTTTAGTATTATTGTTAGGATATTAAGCAGAAAAATTGATGTCGAAGAAAAAGGAAATAATAAATCGAGAATTAAGCTGGCTATCGTTTAATGATCGAGTACTACAGGAGGCTGCAGATGAAAGCGTTCCTTTGGTTGAACGATTAAAATTCCTTGGTATCTTCTCAAATAATCTCGATGAGTTTTTTAGGGTTCGAGTAGCAACCCTTCATCGCCTGCTCGATTTCGAAAAAGGAGCAAAAAAATTAATTGGTGAGAAACCAAGGAAAATTCTTGAGAAAATACAAGCTTTTGTAATCTGCGAGCAGAAAAAGTTCGACAACATTTACGAGAAAATCCTTAAAGAGCTTGCAAAGGAGAATATCAATATAATCAATGAAAAGAAACTTTGTCCAACACACGCTGAGTTCATAAGAAGTCTGTTTAAAGATGAGATTGCAAGCCTACTTTCCCCAATCATGCTTAATGCGGTTAGCAAATTCCCTGAGCTTAGTGATCGTTCAATTTACCTTGCAGTAAAGCTGACAAAGAAAAATTCACCCGACAAGCTTGAATATGCGTTAATAGAAATTCCAACCACTCAGTTTTCAAGGTTTATAAAACTTCCGGAGATAGAAAATAAGAAAGATATCATTCTTTTGGAAGACGCTATTCGATTCTGTCTTGATGAAGTCTTTAGCATATTTGCATACGATACCTTTGAAGCATGGACAATAAAAATAACCCGTGATGCTGAGCTGGATGTTGATAATGATATAAGCGAAAGTTTACTTGAAAAAATTTCAAAAGGGGTTAAGAATAGGCACAAAGGGGAACCTGTTCGGTTTGTTTACGATTCCAAAATTGCCCCCGACCTGCTAAAGTACTTCATAAAAAAACTAAATCTGGATAACGAGGATACACTTATCCCCGGAGGAAGGTATCATAATTTTAAGGACTTTATCAATTTCCCTAAACTTGGAAATCCAAATCTGGTTTACAAACTAATGCCCCCTGCTCGTAAGCCTGAACTTGAGAATACAAAGAGCATTTTATCGGTTATTGCAAAAAAAGATTTTTTACTTCACCACCCCTACCACAACTTTTCATATTATATAAAAATGCTTCGCGAAGCGGCCATTGACCCTAAAGTTGAGTCCATTAAAATTACCATATACCGCGTTGCATCGGAATCAAAAGTCGTTCGAGCGCTGATAAATGCAGCTCAGAACGGAAAAAAAGTCACTGCGGTTGTAGAACTGAGGGCAAGATTCGATGAAAAGTCGAATATCAATTGGTCGCACCTGATGGAGGAAGCTGGAATTAACGTAGTCTTTGGTGTTCCAAACCTAAAAGTACATGGTAAACTAACCCTTATAACTCGTAATGAGGGCAAAAAACTGGTTAACTATGCTGTTGTAAGTACAGGTAACTTCCACGAAGGAAATGCTGGCCTTTATACCGATGTCAACGTATTTACGGCTGATAAGCGCATAACATCTGAGGTTGAAAAAGTTTTTACCTTCCTTGAGTTCAACTACAGAACCTTCAACTACAAGCACCTTCTTGTATCTCCTAATAGCATGAGGCGTAAAATTTATGCCCTTATCGATAACGAGATTGATAATGCAAGGATAAAGAAACCGGCTTATATGCTTTGCAAAATCAATAATCTTGTTGACGAGGAGATGATTTATAAGCTTTACCAAGCTAGCAAGGCTGGGGTTTCTATTAAACTCGTTGTAAGAGGAACTTGCTCGTTAGTGCCAGGTATTCCCGGACAAAGCGAGAATATTGAGGTTGTTAGCGTTGTCGATAGGCTGCTTGAACATTCCAGAATATTCATTTTCGGTAACAATGGCAACGAAAAGTACTTTATTTCATCAGCCGATTGGATGACCCGTAACCTCGATTACCGAATTGAAATTGCTACGCCTGTTTACGATGAGACAAATAAGATGGAGCTAAAGAGAATTGTTGAGTATGCTCTTAAGGATAACGTTAAGGCTCGAATAATAAACCCTAAACAGGATAATACGTTTAAAAAGGATAGTTCGGGAAAACCTTTTAGGTCTCAAATGGAACTTTACAGTTACTATATCGAATCAGAAAAACTGATACAACAAAAAAACTAAACATTGAAGCTACTTAAATTTGCTGCTATCGATATTGGTTCAAACGCCATTCGTTTGCTTTTTACAAACGTAATTGAGGATGGAAAGAAAACCACTTTCCAAAAATCATCACTAATCCGAATGCCAATTCGACTTGGTGAGGATTCCTTTAATGCAGGCTTAATCTCGGAGAAAAGGGTTAAAAAGCTTACAAAAACAATGCTTGCATTCAAGTACCTGATGGAGGTTCAAGAGGTAGTTGCATATCGTGCTTGCGCAACCTCTGCAATGCGCGAGGCAAGTAATGGTTGTGATGTTGTTAGACGGGTAAAAGAAGAAACAGGTGTAGAAATTGAGATCATTGAAGGTAAAGAGGAGGCCGAGATAATCTACTCGAATCAGATTGTTGAACTGCTCAACGATTTTAATCCTTACCTCTACGTTGATGTTGGCGGTGGTAGCACAGAAATAAGTCTGTTTGAAAACAAAAAAAGGATTACCTCACATTCATTTGATATTGGAACAATCCGAATGCTTAGCAATAAGGTAAGCAAAACGGATTTTAAGGACATGAGGGATTGGCTGAAGGAACTTAGTTATAACGGCAAAGAGGTTAAGCTAATTGGTTCAGGTGGTAACATCAATAAAATTATAAAGATATCAGGGAAAAAGGAGAATCAGGTAATGCTATACTCCGAACTGGATAAGATTTATAAGTTCCTAAACTTCTATAGCATGGAAGAACGTATCAAGATTCTGGGAATGAACCCCGATCGTGCCGATGTTATTATCCCTGCATCCGAAATATTCCTAAAAATAATGAAATGGTCTGGTGCAAAGCAGATCATTGTTCCAACCATTGGTGTCTCCGATGGTATTGTACACCAGCTTTACAAAGAGTATAGGAAAAGGAAGAAGGAATTGTAAAGAATTACAACTTGTTAAACAACTTACATTGAAGTTATTCAAACTTTTTACTTTCCACCAAAGGTGGATAAACATACATAACTGTGGGTTTCGCCCACAGTTAAAGACAAACACCTTGCAAAAACCCTGAAAGGGTTAAATCACTTGCCGGTAAAACTCAATAAAGAATTAATAGTTTTTGCAACTATCACAATAGATACTTTTCATCAAACTCAACCTCAAATTCCTTCAATAATTTTTTATACTCATCGATGAAAACCACTTTACTATGATGCTCTTTTTGTTGTTTTATATATTCAATAACTCTATCCCTATCTTTGTGCGAAACTGTGAAAGCACCATAACCTTCAGCCCAAGCCTCAAAATCTTTAAACTCTTTTTGCTGCTTTAACCAAATCGATGAAGCTACTTTTACGTCTTTTATAAAATCGGCTAGTGCAATTGAAGGATGCAGATCAGTAAGAATGTGAAGATGATCGGTGCTGCCGTTTATACGATAAAGGTTGCAATTCTTATTTTTGATTATTCCCCAGATGTATTTGTAAAGTAATTCTGAATGGTCATCTGGAATTGTTTTTTTACGGTATTTGGTACCAAAGACTATATGATAGTATACTTGGCGGTAACTGGACATGACTATCTATTTTATTCAACCCCTTTGGGGTTGATGGTTGTCTTTGTTTAATAACTCCTAATTTCATTAGGAGTTAATCATTTTAAAGTCCTTCGGACTTTTAGTATTACTTACAATTTCTTTCAAATTGTGGTTAGAATACTTGTACCTTCTAACCATTTCGGTTGTTCTACATCCGCCAAAGGTGGATGAACTAAACTAATAACGGGTATAACCCGTTGTTAAAAGTAAATTCCAAGTAGTACCCTGAAAGGGTTTAATTAATGAATTTTCTAAAAAATAATTTAAATAAAAAATCCAAAAAACTATAAAGTTGTCTTAAATACTAAAACAATAAGACAATGACATTTATGTAATCATTAACATCACTTAAAAAAAACTTATTAATCTCTCTAAAAATCTTATTTATCAATTATTTCACGAAATATTAACATGTCCGATTTAGTCACATTCCTTTCAATTAACATTCTAATATCAGTTATCAATAGATCAATCTTATTTAAATAATCCTTTTCTAAAACATTAAAATACGATTCAATTGATTCTTCTATATTATTACCATCTTTATTATCAAATAATAATTTATTCGCCCTTTCAAACTCTAACGCTATATTTATACCATTAACAAGATTTTTATATGTGATCAATAAAATCATAATTTGGTGGTCAAAATTTTGAAACTTGCACAATTCTCTCAAACCATCATTGACAAAAGATAAATCAAACCTCATTGGTAAATCAGCAACTATAAAGAACCTCCTTTCAATTGATAATTCTTTAATAGTATTCAATGAGTTTTTTAGAAGTTGTAAATGAAGTTTATGTGCATTAAGTTCAGTATGAATAAGTGAAAGAAGGCCACTATATTTATTTGTTTCTTCCCTTAAGTTTTTCTCAACTTCTTTCTTATTGTTCAAATAAGTAGATAAATAAACTGTAATTACAGCCACTAAGCCTGCACTAATAGCACCTAAAAAAGTACCCTCATTTCTTTCCCAGAAACTAAAGTTTTGAAAACCGCTACATGCTAATATCATGATTTTAAAGTATTTAATATGCTATAAGTACAATCAATAACATTCGAACTATTATCTAAATAGTTTGATATAAATTTAAAAAAACTCTTATCAAAATCCTAGAATACTTTAGCCTACTACTGTTTTATATCCGCCAATAAATCAATTGGTGATTGGGCAAAATACAAGATACTTCTGTTATCTCATTTTTTCATTGTAATATTGCATGATTTTTTAGACAGAGATGGATACTCCAAAACGAAAAGTTGCTTTCTACACCCTTGGCTGTAAGCTGAATTTCTCCGAAACCTCTACCATTGCTCGTCAGTTTGAGTCATTAGGTTTTGAAAGGGTATCACCCGATACAGCTGCTGATATCTATGTAATAAATACCTGTTCGGTTACCGATCATGCCGATAAGAAATGCCGGCAGGCAATTCATAAATTCATAAATAAGTCACCAAACGCGTTTATAGCAGTTGTTGGATGCTACGCTCAGCTTAAACCTGACGAAATTTCAAAGATAGAAGGAGTTGATCTAGTTTTGGGTTCATCGGAAAAGTTTAATGTTCCAATTTACATTGAATCGGATCTAAAAAAGGCAAAAGCAAAAATATACAGCTGCGATGTAGAGGTTATCCATGATTTCTTTCCCGCCTACTCATCAAATGATAGAACACGCTCCTTTTTAAAGGTTCAGGATGGTTGCGATTACCATTGCAGCTACTGCACCATTCCCTTGGCACGTGGGCATAGTCGCAATATGCCAATTGCCAAAATTATTGAACAGGCTAAAGAGATTGCTTCCAAAGGTGTAAGAGAAGTAATACTTACAGGCGTAAATACTGGCGATTTTGGTAAATCATCGGGTGAATCATTCTTCGACCTGATTAAAGAACTTGAAAAGGTTGAAGGGATATCACGTTACCGCATTTCATCCATTGAGCCGAACCTAATTACCGATGAAATAATTGGGTTTTGCTCAAAATCTGAGAAATTTCTACCCCATTTCCATATACCATTACAGTCGGGTTCAAACCGAATTCTTGGATTAATGCGACGTCGATATAAACGAGAGCTTTTTGCAGAACGCCTAAGCGCAATAAGAGAACGAATTCCAAACTGCTTTATCGGTGTTGATGTAATTGTTGGATTCCCTGGTGAAACTGAAAGTGATTTTCAGGATGCCTATGAGTTTATAAAGCAACAACAGCCATCATTTCTACATATCTTTCCCTATTCAGAACGTCCGAATACCCCTGCAATTGAACTTCAAGGAAAGGTTAAACCAACTGATATAAAACATAGATTACAGCAACTAAGTAAGCTATCCGATGAACTGCATCGTAAATTCTATGTAAATTGCATTGGTCAAACCGAAGAGGTACTATTCGAATCAACCCGAAAGGGTAATTTGATGTTTGGGTTCACCAGAAATTATATTAAAGTTGAAGTACCCTTCGATAAATCGCTAGTTGGGAAAGTAGTGAAGGTGAAATTGGCTGGTATTAGTGATAATGGAAATGCATTGGTGGAAATAATTTAAAATTGATAATTAAGAATTTAGGATAATATGAACCTTGATAAGATTTGTGAGCAGGTAGTTGATATAGCAAAGAATACAGGAGCGTTTATTAAAAAGGAGCGAATTGTTTTCTCAACCAATAGCATCGAAACCAAAGGATTACATGATTTTGTTTCATACGTAGATAAAACCTCAGAGAAACAAATAGTATCTGCTTTAACCAAACTATTACCAAATGCTGGTTTTATAGCAGAGGAAGGTACCGGGAAACCAATTGAAGGTGGCTTAAACTGGGTTATTGATCCACTAGACGGAACCACAAATTTCATACATGGTCTATCTCCATTTGCAATTAGTATAGCTTTAATGGAGGGAGATTCGATAATTCTTGGGGTTATATATGAAGTTAGTCTTGAGGAATGTTTCTGGGCCTATTTAGGCAGCAAAGCTTATTTAAACGGGAAAGTGATCAACGTCTCAAATATTAAAACCGTTAACGACTCACTTATTGCTACAGGTTTCCCGTACTATGACTTTGATAAGATGAACCAGTTCTTCAAATCAATGGATTTTTTTATGCGTAACTCGCATGGGTTACGTCGTTTGGGATCGGCAGCAACAGATCTTGCCTATGTTGCCTGTGGACGCTTCGATGCATTCTATGAGTATAGCCTTCATGCGTGGGACGTAGCAGCAGGTTCGCTAATCGTTCAACAAGCAGGTGGACAAGTATGTGATTTTTCTGGCGAAAAAAATTATATTTTTGGAAAAGAAATAATAGCAACGAATTCAGCTGTTTATACTGAATTTCAAGACGTTGTTAAAAACTATATGGTAAAATAGCCTTTTATGAGGTCGATTTCTTTCTTTCTGTTTTATTTTATAACCCGTCTAATTGCATTTCTTCCGCTTAGAGGGATGTTTGTGATATCGGATTTTTCCCGGTTCATTGCATACTATGTAGTTAGATATCGCCGTAAAACAGTTGCATACAACTTAAAAAACTCTTTCCCCGATAAATCTCCTAAAGAGCTAAAAAGAATTGAGAAGGCCTACTATAAGCATTTCAGCGATCTTTTTTTAGAGATCATATACATGCTCCATGCAAGCAAAAAAAAGGCCGACAAAATTTGTAAGTTCAACAACGTTGATCTAATTAAGAAATACTACGATGAGGGTAAAAGTGTAATTGTAGCCACTGGTCATTACGGGAATTGGGAAATTTTAAGCTTAATTGCATACTATGTCGATCATAAGGTGATTGGTATATATAAACCTGTTCGAAATAAGAAATTTGAAGAATTTATCAATAATTCCCGCGAACGATTTGGCGCTATTGCAGTACCCATGCACGATGCTTTTAGAACTGTGCTATCGTACAATCAGGAGGGTAAACTTTTCTTTTTAGGTTTGATTGCTGACCAAACACCTGCCCGATCGGAGGTTCGCTATTGGACCACCTTCTTAAATCAGGATACTCCTGTTTTTCTTGGTGTTGAAAAGATTGCGATTAAGACAAACCAACCTGTATTTTTTTGTAATATGCGTAAGGTTTCACGTGGTAAATACGTAATCGACTTCGAACTGCTTTGTGATAAACCACAGGAAACTAAGCCCTACGAGATAACAGAGATGCATGTACGAGCCCTCGAAAAATTAATAAACGAAGCACCTGAAAACTGGTTGTGGTCGCATCGTAGATGGAAGTTTAAGCGGGTTGATGGTAAAATAGTAAGGCAAAAGATTGAGTAGTATGCAAAAAGTCGCAGTAGTAATACTTAACTGGAACGGCGAAAAATTTCTTCAGAAATTTTTACCTAATGTCGTAAGTAATACTGTTGCGTTGAATATTAATGTAGTTATTGCTGATAATGGATCAACCGATGGTTCAATAGCATATCTTGAGTCAACCTTTCCAAACATCCAGGTTATTAAATCTGATAAAAACTATGGATTTGCATCGGGTTACAATCTTGCACTAAAACAGGTAGATGCAGAGTACTACGTACTTTTAAATTCGGATGTGGAAGTGCCTCAGGGTTGGCTCAATCCATTGATTGATTTCATGGACAATAACCCTACCGTTGCTGCATGTATGCCAAAAATATTGGCGTACAATAACCAAACACATTTCGAGTATGCGGGGGCTGCAGGAGGTTTTATTGATTTCTTAGGATACCCTTTCTGCCGAGGTCGAATACTTTCCCAAATAGAAGAGGATAAAGGGCAATACGATTCACCTATAGAGGTTTTCTGGGCAAGTGGTGCTTGCCTATTCGTCCGCTCAAAGTACTATTGGGAGGTTGGTGGGCTCGATGACGATTTCTTTGCCCATATGGAGGAAATAGATCTTTGCTGGAGAATGAAAAATATTGGATACTCAAGCTGGTGTATTCCTAGCTCAAAAGTTTATCATGTAGGTGGGGGTACCCTTCCTAATGATAATCCCCGAAAACTTTATTTCAACTACAGGAATAGCCTTTATATGCTTCATAAAAACCTACCAAGAGGACGCCAAATATTAACTATTTTTTCGAGAATGGTCCTTGATGGATTATCAGCTATTGCTTATCTCCTGAAAGGAAAATTTAGCTTCTTTAATGCCGTTTTAAGGGCACATATCGATTTCTGGAAAAATCTTAAAATGCTTAGGGCAAAACGTAAGTCGATAAATTCATTTGCAACCACTCGAAACTCAAAAATCTATAGAAGATCAATACTTCTTGACTTTTTTCTTTACAAAAGAAGAAATTTTAACTCGCTTACTAGCAGCAACATCTAACCTTTCGTTGATTAATATCAACATTTATCAGTACCGATTGTTTATATTATTAGTACCTTTGTGGTTTGTTTGTGTGGGTTCGATTTTTTATAATTTATTCGATGACAAATTCTTACAAGCTGACATTACGGGATTTGCTATTACAATCCCAAGAGTTATACTGTAATAAACCTTCTCTATCGTTTGTTGGAGAAAAACCTATAACCTATAATGAGCTAGCAAATGCTACCCGAAATATTTCGGGAATGCTTCTATCTCTAGGTATTACAAAAGGTGATAAAATTGCTATTCTTGGCGAGAATAGCCCAAACTGGGGTATCTCATACTTCTCGATTACCTCAATTGGAGCAGTTGCCGTACCAATTCTTACCGATTTTTCAGAGATTGAGATCGACAACATCTTAGAACATAGCGAGTCTAAATACCTTTTTGTTTCAGCAAAGATGTTCTCAAAGATAACGTTTGATAGACGAAAGAAACTTCAATCTATCATTCTTCTCAACACCCTTGAACTGGTTGATGATTCAGTTATTCCAAGCAATTCAATAGAATACAAAACTCCTAACATTGAGTACAATCCCATTTTTGATAGTTTTGTATTTCCCGTACCAGCAGAGGATGATATAGCTGCAATAATTTATACTTCAGGAACCACTGGTCGCTCAAAAGGGGTAATGCTTTCGCATAAGAATATTCTATCAAATATTAAATCAACACTTAAGATTCAGTCTGTAGTATCAAGCGATAGGCTTCTTTCAATACTTCCACTCTCCCACTCATATGAGTGCACTGTTGGATTTCTACTTCCTTTGTACTGTGGAGCTTCTATGTATTATATTCAAAAGCCACCAAGTGCCTCTGTGCTTATCCCTGCAATGCAACAGGTTAAGCCAACATTGATGCTTGTTGTACCTTTGGTTATCGAGAAGATTTACAAGAGTAAAATATTACCAGAACTAACTTCATCGGGTTTAAAAAGATTTCTGTTCAATAGAACGCTTACTCGTAAAGTTTTACATCGTATTGCAGCAAAAAAACTTCATAAAACGTTTGGTGGTAAACTTCACTTTTTTGGCGTTGGTGGTGCAAAATTATCTTTTGAAGTTGAACAGTTCTTATTTGAGGGAAAATTTCCTTATGCAATTGGCTATGGTATGACTGAGGCTTCACCACTAATGAGTGGTTGCACTCCAAAGATTGTTGGATTTCGCCAAGCAGGATACAGTTTACCTGGCCAAGAGATGAGAATAGATAGCGCAAACCCTGAAAATGGAGAAGGTGAGATACAAGTTCGCGGAGATAATGTAATGCTAGGTTACTTCAAAGAACCCGAACTCACTAAGGAAATGTTCACGTCAGACGGATGGCTTAAAACTGGCGATTTGGGAGTACTCGATTCAAAAGGTTACATTGAGTTAAAAGGCAGATCAAAGAACATGATCCTCGGACCAAGTGGTGAAAATATTTATCCTGAAGAAATAGAAGAGGTTATAAACAACCACGATTATGTTACCGAATCTGTAGTTTACGAACTTAAAGGTAAACTGATCGCTAAAGTACATTTGAACTACGAAGCTATTGAAAAGAAATATTGCAATCTTCGTGAAGCTGCAATTAACATGCAACACGAAATGGATTTACGAATTGAAGAACTAAAGGAAGAAATCAGGATTTACGTAAACTCTAGGGTATCTAACTTTTCGAAGCTTAATTTGGTTATTGTTCAAGTTGAGCCTTTCGAGAAAACTCCTACCCAGAAAATCAAACGATACCTTTACACAAGGTAATATAAACTACAATACTCTACTAAAAATAAAAAAGATCTAAGCCAAGGCTTAGATCTTTAACATTGATTCCAGGTTGTAGAACCGATTGGTGTAGTCTTCCATTGAGCGTCGGATCAAATCATGTGCTTCTTCAATACCATAAATATGGGTAATTTCACATCTGCGCTTCTCACCAGGAAGATCTTTATATGTTAAGAAATAGTGCTTAAGCCTATCAATCACAAGCGGTGGACAATCTTTGATATCGGTATATCCACCATAAACAGCATCCTTATTAAGTACTGCAATTAGCTTATCATCAGCCTCATTGTTATCAATCATTCTAAATCCGCCAATTGGACGAGCTTTAACGATAATATCGCCATGAGTAATATCTTTTTCAGTTAGAATACAAATATCAAGAGGATCATTATCGCCCTTAATACTAACATTTCCGGTTTTTTCACGTGAAAGTTCTGCCACCTTCTCACCAGAGTATGTCTGAGGAAGAAAACCGTATAATGCTGGTACAACATTAGAATACTTTTGAGGTCTATCAAGCCTAAGGTATCCTGATACCTTATCAACCTCATACTTTACGGTATCTGTAGGTACAACTTCAATAAAGCAGGACACAATCTCCGGAGCTTCTTCGCCAATATCAATCCCGTGCCATGGATGTGATTTATAACGCAATCCCATTAGTTTACCAACAATGGGATCCATTATCATATTGTTAATTTTCGCCATCTAATAAATATTTCCCGTTTAAAAATTTAATTTGACTAGAGTTTATCCAACACTCTTTCAAGTTTCACTCCTCTGGATCCTTTAAGTAAAACAAGCGAGTCCTTAATTGGTTCTTTCTCTAAATAGTTTGAACATTTTTCCGAATCGCAAAAGTATAAACAATTATCGGCTTCATTCTCAAAACCTTTTCCAATAAAGATTATTTTATCAAAATTTGAAGATTTAACGATACTTGCAATACGTTTATGCTCCGTAACAGAATATTCACCAAGTTCTAGCATCTCACCTAAAATTACTGTTTTACTTGAACTCTTAAGCGATGAAAAATTTGTGATTGCCAACTCCATACTCGATGGATTTGCATTATATGAGTCAAGGATAACCGTATTAAATTGGGTTTTTAAAAGTTGTGAACGGCTGTTGGATGGGGAGTATCCTTCTAATGCTTCTTTGATTTTTCCAATCGGAACACCCATATATACACCAACTGTGAAAGCAGCAAGAACGTTTTCAAAATTATAGTTTCCAATTAATGAGGTTTGAATGACAATACTATTTTGTTTATTTGGTTTAACCTCAACTGCAAGGAAAGGGTTTGAATCATTGCCTAGAACAGAAGCATATTCCAACCCATAACCATAAGGAATAGCATTTTTAGCCAAATGCTTCTGTTTAATTAGATCGACTAAAATTGGGTTCTTAGTATTATAAAAAACACTTCCCTGTTTTGAAGCTATGTAATGGTATAGCTCTCCTTTTGTTTTTTTAACACCCTCAAACGATCCAAAGCCTTCAAGATGTGCTTTCCCAATATTAGTAATTAACCCGAAATCGGGTTCTGCAATTTCGCATAGTTGCTTAATCTCGCTAGGGTGATTAGCTCCCATTTCAACAATTGCGATCTCAATATCTTTTGTTAACGAAAGCAGAGTTAATGGTACACCAATATGGTTATTCAGATTTCCCTTTGTTGCATAAACTTTAAATGACTTTGAAAGAACAGCGTTTACCAACTCCTTTGTTGTGGTTTTGCCATTTGTTCCGGTAATTGCAACAACCTTTACACCTAATGCTCTACGGTGAATTCTTGCTAAAGATTGAAGGGTTTGTAGTGTGTTATCAACGTGTATAAAGCGACTATCATCTATTTTAGGATCATCGACTACCGCTGCAATACAACCTTGATTGATTGCATTAATAGCAAATTTATTACCATCAAAACTATCCCCTTTAAGAGCAAAAAAGATGGAGTTTTTAGGTGTATTTCTACTATCTGTAGTAATTACTGGATTTTTAAGATACAGTTTATATAAATCGTCTAGTGTTCTCATGGGGTTTAAAAAAAGAAACCTCACTTTAAAAATGAGGTTTCTTTTGTGCTATTTTATTAATTTTTAACGATCTGCTTCGGCTTGCCTTCCAACTGCCTCCATTGCACAACGGAAACCTAAATCGTTGGTTGATGATGCTTCATCAAGGTAACGACGGGTGCCTGGGCTTAACCAATAAGCTCTATCTTTCCAAGAACCACCTTTGTACACTCTAACATGGTCATTAATAAGAGAGGTCATACCATCATTAGTAACATTACCTTTTTGAATCCCTTGATAGTACATCCTATTAGAACCATTCTCTTTTGAAGAAGCTTCATCATAATATCCAGTACTTGAAGCCAAATCCCCATCTTTGTAGTTTATGTAATAAGATTTGTTGTAGTTCCTACGATTAGCTGATTCTTCCTCAGTAACATCTCGATATACTAGGTGGCCTAAACTATCTTTTTGAACTAAAGTACCATCGTCGTTTGTTTTTAAAGTTTTAAAAACATTACCACGGTATGGTCTAAATTCGTCCATATCTTCAAAACTCAAAGGACGGTATACATCAAGAACCCATTCGTTTACATTACCAGCCATACAGTATAGTCCATAATCGTTTGGCCAATAAGATTTAACTTCACCAGGTATCGGGTTTTTATCGTTCAAATGACCAGCAGTACCCATATAGTCACCACGGCTACGAACAAAGTTTGCCATCATTTCACCTCGATTCTTCATCTCGGGGTTTCTAATTGTGTGGCCATTCCATGGATAAATTTTACGCTCAACCATTCTTTCCTCGTAGGTATTGCCTATTAATCCAAGCGCAGCAAATTCCCATTCTGCCTCAAGAGGTAAACGGTATTTTGGTAAAAGGATACCGTCTTCAAAAGATACCTTTATTGGGTTACCGTTTTTATCTTTTGCATTTTCTTTAACTGTTCCAGTGTACTGACCTGCTAAATAAGCATCAGTATTGAAATTATCAGCATCTTTTTGATTCAACTCAATATCAAGAATACCTTCTTGCCATAATAGCATTTCGTTAACACGATCGGTACGCCATAGGCAATAATCACTAGCCTGTAACCAGCTAACACCAACTACTGGATACTCGTTGTATGCAGGGTGTCTAAAATAGTTAGTAACAAAAGGCTCATTATAACCAAGAGGTGATCTCCAAACCAATGTATCTGGTAATGCTTTGCGAGCAACCTGTGGGTATGAAGTGTAAACCCTTTTTAACCAAAAAAGATACTCACGCCAGTCAACGTTTTTAACTTCAGTTTCATCCATGTAAAAAGAAGCAACAGTTACACGGCGAGGAATACTATTCCAATCATACATTAAATCCTGTTCAACACGTCCCATAATAAAGGTACCACCCTCAATAAAAACTAAGCCAGGACCAACGTTTGGTTGGTAATCTGTTATTACTTTGAAGTTACCATTGTTTGGATCATTATATGTCCAACCTGTCGTTGAAGATTCATTACTACCTCCACCTCCTTTAAACATTTTACATGAAGATAACCCTAAAAGGCCAGCGAAGGCGAATACTAATAGTTTATACTTTAAGCTCATAGCCATATTTTTTTACCTATGATTTCAACCTAATTTAAATTCAAATATATTAATAATTTATCTCAATACTACAATCTATAACGTAAAAAACTAAAATTTCGGACATTTTATGTACCGAAATTTCTTCTTTCCCTTCTTATACTCAAAATTCCATCCAAAAGTTACTTCATGTGTAGATGTTGCTAACCCTCTGAATCCTTTATCATAAACTCCAAAATCGTAACTATAACCAAGTCGAAATTGATCATTTGAATATCCGGCGGTTAACACAAATGTATGACTCTTTAAGTCTAAATTTTCTCGGAGCCATATCCCTGCTACTATTTGGAAGCGAGTGAAGTAAGCACCTAAATTTAGCTGTTGGAAGTTCTGCTGACGAATGTAAACGATATTTGGAGAGAACATTAATTTCTGTTTAAACCGATACCATTTATATAAATTTAATTCACAGCCTACATGAACTGTATATTTTCTAGGGAGATAGGCATTTTGTCCATCAATGCTTGCCTCAACTGGCTTGAAAAGGTGATGAACAGCTATGCCTCCATAAAAGATATCCCAATCACCAACAACCCCTGCGCTAAAATCATACATCATTGATGTTTTCCCCGTTAAACCAGAAGTACCTTGAACATCACCATTTTGATCGATCATATCGGGGAACACTAAGTTGGAGAGATTTTGATTCTTCATTATTATACTTGCCTGAATTCCACCTCTAAGATGAGAATTATAGGTAGTTTTAACACCATAGGCATAAATTAAATCGATTGAGGTTCTTTGTATAACTCCACCAGATTGAACATCTTCAATAATGTTAACTCCCATACCACTTTTAATAGCCTGAATTGTACGGTCGTAACTTACACCGTAAGTATTATAGGGGTTTTGTGCACCAATCCATTGGTTCCGATAAACCAACCCCAAACGAATATATTTACTTGCTCCAGCGTAAGCAGGGTTTAGGTATAGATGATTAAAATATAACTGGGAGAAACTTGGATCTTGAGCAAAAATTTGTTCAAAAGATACCATTACTAATATGGTAACAAAAACTATCCTATTAAAATGCTTTAACATTAACTTCCAACAGAATTATTAAAGTTTAATAATAAGAACCCAAGCAACTCGTTTTTTATTGTGCAAGGTAAAAGTGTTTAAAGGTAAAATAAAGTTTTGTTTATTTGCAAAAAATAAATGCAGATGATTAAGTTTTTAAAAATCACTTTTGCGATTCCATTTCTTATTTCGCTGAATATCAACGCTCAAAATTATCAGCGAATTATTAACTGGGATTATCAGCAAAATGGGGGAAAAGTACAATTTTCTCAAACAAGCGAGTACCTTTTCTTTCCAAAAGCGGTTTACGATGATCACGAAACAATGATTCCATCTTATTTTGAACTTTTCCCAATTTCTTCAACAATTATTAACATCAACCAAATTAAAGTATTAATCATTAATCCTATTTATATTAAACTTAGTGAGCAAGAAAAGAAAAAGATTAAAAGTTTTAAAAATGTAGCCAATCTAGAGCCATACTTTAATATATATCAAACAAGAAAAAAGAACTTCCTCGCTGCAACAATCCCAGCAATAAGAATTAATCAAATGGGTGAAATGGAAAAACTTTTATCGTTCACACTAACTATTGAAAGTAATACGTCCTCAAAGGTTCAACGGTTGTCATATAAATCGTATAAAAGTACGTCGGTATTGAGTAACGGTAAATGGGTAAAAATTAAAGTAGATGGATCAGGTATTTATAAGGTTTCATACTCGGAACTTCAGTCATTTGGGCTCTCAAATCTTGCAAATATAAGTATATGGGGAAATGGAGGCACTAAACTTCCTTACCTTAATAATATAACAACACCTGATGATTTACTGCAAATCCCAATCTATATGGATAAGGGCAATGACGGGATTTTCAATGTAGGAGATTTCATACTTTTTTACGTCGAAGGTACTACAACATGGAAGTATGATCAGGCAAACGATTTCTTTATGCACGAAGTACACCCATACACAAAAGAAATATATTACTTTTTAACCACTGACTACAATTCTCCACTAAAAATTAATGAAATTCAAAGTACTCCATTACCACCAACCTATCAAACCAATACCTACGATGCACTGGTTGCTTTCGAAAAGAACGATACTAACCTAATAAAATCGGGGCGCGATTGGTATGGTGAATCGTTTGATATTTACACAACACAATCATTTGATACTAAACTTAACAACCCTATTGCTGGAAGCAATATAAAACTAAGAATAAGAACGTGCGCTAGATCATCCTCATCCAGCAGTTACTCTGTTCTAGCTAACAATACAAATATTGGGAGTATTACCCATTCTGGTGTAATAATTGGTGACGAAGAAACTGATTACATTTCGCCTAAACTACAGAACTTTACAACATTAGCTCCTAGCGGGAATCTTAATATTTCGTTAACTTACAATAAACCGAGTTCTGCGGCACTCGGTTGGCTCGATTATATTTGTGTTAATTCAAGACAACAGCTAATCTATCAGAATAAACAGCTTATATTTCGTGACTCCAAGTCAATCGGATCGGGAGCTATTTCACAATTTACCATTCAGAATACTCCATCGAGCCTTAAACTCTGGGATATCTCAAATTTACATTTCCCAAGACAAATAAATATTGATGCAAGTAGTGGCTCCGCCATTTTTACACTTCAATCCGATACGCTAAGACAATTTATTGCATTTGAAACAGATAAAGCATACTCTGTAAACTATGTTGGCGAAGTTGCAAACCAAAACCTACATGGATTACCACAAGCCGACATGTTTATTGTTGCTAACCCTTCAATGCTAAACTATGCTGAAGAACTTGCTAATATTCATAGATTAAACGATGGCTTATCGGTAAATCTTGTCACTACCGATCAGATATATAACGAATTCTCTTCAGGCTGCAGAGACGTTTCTGCGATAAGAAATTTTATGAGAATGTTCTACAAACGATCAACTGGTGAAAGTGATATGCCTAAATATTTATTACTTTTTGGTGATGGTTCTTACGATAACATTTCAGATACAAAGGGAAATACGAATTTAATCCCAACATACCAATCTGCTGAATCAAGTAATAAAAGTAGTTCATTTGTTAGCGATGACTTTTTTGGATTACTCGATGATGACGAGGGTGAAGCAAATGGATTACTTGATATTGGAATTGGAAGATTGCCAGTATCTACTTCGGAAGAGGCTACTAATGTTTTGAATAAAATTAAGCAGTATTATAGTCAGTCATCATTAGATGATTGGAATAATCAGCTATGCTTTATTGCCGATGATGAAGATGGTAATGTTCACCTTTCTGATGCAAATACAATTGCTGAGTATGTGAAAAACAACCACCCAACATATAACATTCAAAAAATATTTTTTGACGCATATCTTCAGGAATCATCACCAACAGGAAATCGTTACCCCGATGTAACCACAGCTATTAATAACAGAGTAAATAGTGGCGCTTTAATTGTTAACTACACAGGTCACGGAAACGAGCAATGGCTTGCTCATGAGAAGGTTTTGATGCTTGAAGATGTCAAATCCTGGAGAAACTTCCAGAAACTTCCACTTTTCGTTACAGCAACATGTGAGTTTAGCCGGTTTGACGATTACAGCCTGACATCAACAGGAGAATGGATATTACTCACTCCAAATGGGGGGGGGATTGGACTTCTTTCTACTACACGACTTGTTTACTCAAGTCCAAACTTTACTCTGAACTATAACTTCTTTCAAACTGTTTTTGATGAGGCAAGTATTGGGAACCCTTATAGGTTGGGTGATATCGTAAGAATCACAAAAAACATTTCAGGCTCTGGATACAATAAGAGAAATTTTATGCTTCTTGGTGATCCTGCAATGATGTTGAAATATCCAAGCAAAAATATTGTGTTAACTCAAATTAATGGGACTCCCATAGCAACCTTTAGCGATACGCTAAAATCGTTAAGCAAAGTGAACATAGCAGGAAAAATAACTAATAGTGATGGTTCTGATGCTCCCGACTTTAGTGGTAATGTTTCTCTTATTCTATTTGATAAAGAACGTACAATAAAAACTCTTGGAAACGATGGAGGTATCACTACTGAATTTAGCGTTAGAGATAATATTATTTATAAAGGTAAGGCTTCAATTACTAATGGAGCCTTTGCATTAAATTGCTTTATTCCAAAGGATATTAATTTTAGAGTTGGCACAGGAAGGATTAGCATGTTTGCAATAAATTCGGATGAAACAGCAGCAGGATATAATCAAAGCTTTTTAATTGGGGGAATCAATAGTAACCCTGCGCTTGACAATGTAGGCCCAACTGTAAAAATATTTTTAAACGATACGAAATTTGTATCGGGTGGAATTTCAGATCCAAATCCTACACTAATCGTTGAACTATCCGATAGTAGTGGAATAAATACTACGGGTACTGGTATTGGGCATGATTTAACTGCAACTATTACAGGAGAAAACGAGAAAAGCATTATTCTTAACGATTATTATCAGGCTGATAATAATAGTTTTCAAAAAGGAAGAGCTGAACTTCAGCTAACAAGCCTAAGCACTGGATCAAATAAAGTCAAGGTTAAAGCATGGGATGCTTACAATAATAGCTCAGAGAATGAAATCTCCTTTATTGTTTCAAGTGATACAAAGCTCAGAATTACTCATTTGCTTAATTATCCTAACCCATTTACCGAGCAAACTGCTTTCTACTTTGAGCATAATCAACCCTTTACTGATTTAAATATTCTAATCCAAATTTACAGCCCATCAGGAAAACTTGTCAAGACAATCCGACAACAAGAATTTGCTACCATAGGCTACCGTGTTGGACCAATAAAATGGGATGGGCGCGACGATTTTGGTAGCCGTTTAGGAAGGGGGGTGTATTTTTACCGATTAAGGGTACGTTCTTCAAACGGTCATTCTGCCGAACAACAACAAAAATTGGTACTGCTCAAGTAATTTAAACTTTTTTTATCCGTTGTATGTGGTATCAATCATTTATTTAACTTTGCCAACCATTTTAACACGTAACTAGACCATGTTTAAAGCTTTAAAAATATTTATCTTAACTTTTTGCACTTTAGCACTTGTTTCATTTTCAACAAAAGCACAAGTTGGTGATTCAATTTTAACGGGAGGATTAAACGCACTTAGAGTTGCCGTTCCATTTCTAACGATTGCTCCTGATTCACGCTCAGCAGGTATGGGTGATGTAGGTGCCGCATCTACTCCTGACAATAATTCGATTCACTGGAATCCGGCAAAACTAGCGTTCATCGATAAAAGATTTGGGGTTTCATACTCATATACCCCTTGGTTATCTAATTTGGTTAACGATATCAACCTTAACTACCTAACTGGTTTTTTTAGAATAGATAACGAACAGGTAGTAGGGGGGTCATTTCGATACTTTTCAATGGGTGAAATAACTTTTACAAATGCTAATGGAGACGCTATGTCAAAGCATAATCCAAATGAACTTGCTGTTGATATTGCATACTCAAGAAAATTTGCCGATTTGGTTTCAGGAGGTATTGCTTTTAGGTATATCCGCTCCGATTTAACAGGCCGTTATGCACAACAGGGACAGACTTCATCAAAGGCTGGTACTGCTTTTGCAGCAGATATCTCACTTTACTATGAGCAACCTTTACATATCAATAATCGAAAAGCAGAAGCAGCTTTTGGTCTTAATATATCAAACATTGGATCAAAACTATCTTATAACGATGAAGCAATTAAAGATTTTATTCCTATTAATCTACGCTTGGGCGGTAGATTTTCTATGGATATTGATGAGTACAACTACTTCTCAGTTCTTTTCGATGCAAACAAACTATTAGTTCCAACCCCTCCCATTTACTATGAAGGGACAGATGTTGTAGCTAAAGGTAAAGATCCTAACGTATCAGTAGCACAGGGAATGCTTCAATCATTTTATGATGCTCCAGGTGGGGCAAAAGAGGAATTCAAAGAAATTAGCTATGCTTGTGGAGTCGAATACTGGTATGCAAAACAGTTTGCAATTAGAGGTGGATATTTTGGAGAAGATAAAACAAAGGGAAATAGAAAGTATTTTACCGTTGGAGCTAGTCTAAAATACAATATTTTCACCCTTGACTTTTCATATTTAATTCCATCATCAGGTCAAAATAATCCTTTAGCAAATACAAAGAGATTTACTTTATCGTTTGATTTTGAGAAGAGTAAAAAACGTAACGGTAAGAAAAATTAGTCATAAATGAAAATTAGAGTGGGTTTTGGATACGATGTTCACCAACTTGCCGAGGGTTATAACCTTTGGATAGGTGGTATTTGTATTGAACATTCCAAGGGATCCGTTGGCCATTCAGATGGTGATGTTCTTATCCATGCAATTTGTGATGCAATGCTTGGTGCTGCGAACCTTAGAGATATTGGAATTCACTTCCCCGATACTGACAAAACGTTAAAAGGTATTGATAGCAAAATAATTTTGAAGAAAACCTATGAAATTGTAAAATCAAAAGGGTACCAAATTGGTAATATAGACTCTACCATTTGCCTTCAAAAACCTAAACTCAAAGATTCAATTCCTGAAATGCAAAGAGTTTTATCCGATGTTCTAGAAATTCCATTGGATGATATTTCAATTAAAGCAACAACTACTGAACATTTAGGTTTTGTTGGAAAAGAGGAAGGCATTTCAGCTTACGCTGTAGTTCTTATATCCAAGGACGAACAATTCTGATTTTTCTTATCTTTATACCTTAATTATCCTCATCAATTGCTATGGGTTTTAAAACTTTAGTGATAGGCGCAAGCACAAATCCGCAACGATTCTCTTACCTTGCAATTAAAAGCCTTGTAAAGCACAATGTAGATGTTGTTGCTATTGGATTAAAAGAGGGAGAGGTTGAAGGAGTTAAAATCCAAGTTGGAAAACCCTTAATGAACGATGTTCATACAATTTCATTGTATATCAACGCAGATCGTCAAAAGGATTACATTGATTATTTTTTATTGCTCAATCCTAAAAGGATAATCTTAAATCCAGGTACCGAGAATGGCGATTTAATAAAAAGAGCCCGAGAAAAAAACATCGAACTCGTTTTTGGTTGTACCCTTGTTATGTTAAGCAATGGTAGCTATTTCGAACCAACCATTGCTTAAGTATTGTCTATTTTCTATAGTATAACGCCGTAATGGTTGATCCTGATATATTATAGTTCCAATCAATTGACTTTAGATCATCACCAATATAGCCTGTCCCAGAAGCACTATAACCTTCAGTCATAAATCTTATTGTTAAAGTCGAACCTTGAAGCTGAACGTATGTTTCGACATCCTGTCCAAGGTTATGAAAATTATATATTACGTAATAAGTAGTGTCAAAACCCGCCCCTGCCCTATCAATAAGCACAGAGTACTGTCGAATATTATTTACATCACTCTCCTCTCTACAACTCCAGCCACCAGCAATAGAATCATCATCACCTGACATTTTTTCGCAAGATGAAATTGCTATTACTAAAGCAAAAAGGATAAAAACTGGCTTAATTCTTACCATTATAATCAGTTTAATCTACAATTGTCTTGTTAATTATTTCATCATCAACAATATTTGGGATTGTAACTTTAAGAGTAGGAGTACGCTGCATCTCACGTTGAATTGCAAACATAGCCCCTTTATTCCTTGCCCAGCTACGACGAGCAATACCATTGTTAACGTCCCAAAGTAACATCAACTTTAATCTACGATCGGCATCGGCTGAACCATCAAGTGTCATTCCGAAGCCACCGTTAATAACTTCGCCCCAGCCAACACCACCTCCGTTATGGATTGAAACCCATGTAGCACCTCTAAACGAATCCCCAATTACATTTTGGATAGCCATATCAGCAGTATAGCGTGATCCATCGTAAATATTTGAGGTTTCACGATAAGGAGAGTCGGTACCCGATACATCATGATGATCGCGACCTAAAACAATTGGCGCTGATATTTTCCCCTCTTTAATGGCTTTGTTAAACGCTTCAGCAATCTTGATTCTGCCCTCTGAATCGGCATATAGAATTCGAGCTTGTGAACCAACAACCATTTTATTACGTCCAGCCTCAACAATCCAATGAATATTATCTTTTAGCTGATTAGTTATATCATTTGGCGCAGTTCGAGCAATCTCTTCAAGAACCTCCGAAGCGATTTTATCTGATAATTCTAAATCTTTAGGATCAGATGAAGTACATACCCAACGGAATGGACCAAATCCGTAATCAAAGAAAAGTGGACCCATGATATCCTGTACATATGATGGATATTTGAAATCACCATTTGGTTTCATAATATCAGCACCTGCGCGGCTACTTTCAAGAAGAAATGCATTGCCATAGTCAAAGAAATACATTCCTTTAGCAGCCATTGCATTAATGGCTTTTACATGGCGACGAAGGCTTTCGTAAACTTTCTCTTTGAAAAGTGAAGGATTTTCGGCCATCATATTATTTGACTCTTCAAAAGATAAGCCTGCAGGGTAGTAACCTCCTGCAAATGGGTTATGCAGAGATGTTTGATCGCTACCCAAATCAATATGAATATCCTCCTTTGCCAACCTTTCCCACAAGTCAACAATATTGCCTTGGTAAGCTAATGAAACAACTTCTTTGTTTGCTACTGCTTTTCTAATGCGAGGCATTAAATCATCCAAATTTTCGTATACCTCATCAACCCAACCCTGACTATGACGAGTATGAGTTGCTTTTGGGTTAACCTCAGCAATAACACCTACAACACCAGCAATTACTGCTGCTTTTGGCTGAGCTCCGGACATCCCACCTAACCCAGATGAAACAAAAACTTTTCCTCGTAAATCGGTTTCACCAGTTTTCATTCTACCTGCATTCATCACGGTAATAGTTGTACCGTGAACAATTCCTTGAGGTCCAATATACATGAATGAACCTGCAGTCATTTGTCCATACTGAGTTACTCCCAATGCGTTGTAACGCTCCCAATCGTCCTTGCTTGAGTAATTTGGAATCATCATACCATTGGTAACAACAACTCTTGGAGCGTCCTTGTGCGATGGGAAAAGTCCCATTGGATGACCTGAGTAAAGCACTAGGGTTTGCTCATCAGTCATTTCGGCAAGGTATTTCATTGTAAGCAAGTACTGTGCCCAGTTCTGAAATGCAGCACCGTTTCCGCCATAGGTAATCAGCTCATGCGGGTGTTGAGCAACAGCATAATCGAGGTTATTGCTTAACATCAACATAATTGATGCTGCTTGTATTGATTTATGCGGGAAATCATTAATACTTCGTGCATATATCTTATAGTCAGGACGGAAGCGGTACATGTAAATTCTACCATACTCCTTCAGCTCTTTCGCAAACTCCTCTGCCAAAACGACATGGTGCTTGGATGGGAAGTACCTTAACGCATTTCTTATAGCTAACTTTTTCTCTTCAGCAGTTAAAATCTGTTTACGTTTTGGGGCATGGTTAACCGATGGATCCCATGCTTTAGGTGCAGGAAGTTCTTCAGGAATTCCCTGAAGTATTAATTTGTGAAAATCTTCTTTATTCATGACTATATTGATCTTTTTTTTCTAATTGGTTCACAAAATTACAATAATAAAAGGGAAAATCGATGACACCCTGTCGTAATTATCAACAAAATTGAACTTTGCATACAATTTGATAAATACTCGTATATTTGAAAACTAAACTATTACAAACATGAAAAAATGGATTACAATTGGAGTAATCATCCTAGTGGTGATACTTATTTATTCTTCAATAAAAGGTTCATATAATAAGATGGTTCAAAAGGATGAGGCCGTTAAATCGCAATGGGGAACTGTTGAGAGCGCTTATCAACGTAGAATGGATCTAATTCCTAACCTAGTGAATACTGTAAAAGGTTATGCTGATTTTGAAAAAACTACTTTGACTCAAGTAATTGAAGCAAGGGCAAAAGCAACTCAGGTTTCTATCAACCCTGATAAACTTGATGCTCAAAGCATGAAACAGTTTCAAGCAGCACAAGGAGAGTTAAGCGGCGCATTGTCACGCCTTTTAGTTACTGTTGAGCAATACCCTAACCTAAAGGCAAATGAGAATTTCCTTGACCTTCAAAAACAACTCGAAGGAACTGAAAATCGCATTGCTGTTGAACGTCGTAAATTTAATGAAATGGTACAGGATTACAACTCCTTTATTCGTTCATTCCCCAAGAATATTTGGGCAAGCATATTTGGATTCGAGAAGAAAGCATACTTTGAAGCTGAAGAAGGCGCCGAAAAAGCACCAAAAGTTAATTTTGGCAACTAAAGCATAAACTTTAAATAACAAGTGGCAAGTAGCTTTGGATTTCCCCTGTTACTTGCTACTTTTATTTTATATTTACACAATACATAATTAAACATCCAACTTATAAATATTAAAAATGCGACCAGTTGATCATTTTACGAAAGAGCAGCAAAAAATGATAGTTGACGCTATCAAACAAGCTGAACATAATACTTCTGGTGAAATACGTATTCACATAGAAAAGAAATGTAAAATTGATGTTCTCGATAGAGCAGCAAATGTATTTGCTATGCTTAAAATGCATAAAACTGAACTCCGTAATGGAGTCTTATTCTATTTATCAGTCGAGGATAGGAAGTTTGCTATCCTTGGTGATGTTGGAATTAATATAAAAGTACCCGAAGATTTTTGGGATTCAGTAAAAGATACAGTACTAGAGCAGTTTAAACAGGGTAATCAAACCGAAGGCTTAATTAAAGGAATTCTAATGGCTGGGGAAAAATTAAAAGCCCACTTCCCATACCAAAAGGATGATGTAAACGAACTATCTGATGAGATTTCATTTGGTAAATAACTCCTACAACTATGAAAAATATTAGAAATATAATCCTATCAATACTTTTATTTTCAACCTCAATAGCGTTTGCTCAGGAGTTACCAGCACCAATGAGCCCCCCAAGGTTAGTAAACGACTTTGTGGGTTTACTTAATCAGGATGAGGTTACAAGTCTTGAGTCAAAACTTCGTAACTATAATGATACCACATCAACCCAAATTTACATTGTAATTGTTAATGATTTTCAGGGTTACGATGTATCTGATTACGCTTCTCGCCTTGGCGAAAAATGGGGAATTGGCCAAAAAAGCAAGAATAACGGTGTTCTGATACTTGTAAAACCTAAAGTTGGAAATGAAAGAGGTGACGCTTTTATTGCTTCCGGGTATGGATTTGAGGATGTAATTCCTGATATCACATGCGGTCATATAGTTAATCGCGAGATGATCCCTTTCTTTAAGCAAAATCAGTACTATCAAGGTCTTGATGCTGCTACTTCTACTATAATAGATTTAGCAAAAGGTAAATTCACAGCAGACCAATACAATAAGAAAAAATCATCAGGAGGTAGTGCTATAGTGATTATCATTATTATCATTTTTATCCTGTCGTTAATTTTTAGAGGAAACTCAAGAAATAGAGGTAAAACAATGGGGAGCAATTTACCATTCTGGCTTGCATTAGGAATGCTTTCAAGTGGAAGAGGTAGTGGCGGTTTTGGAGGATTCTCCTCTGGATCAGGCGGCTTCGGTGGATTTGGAGGCGGAGGTTTCAGTGGAGGTGGCGGTGGAAGCTTTGGCGGAGGTGGCGCAGGTGGAAGCTGGTAGATAAAAACAGTGACGAGTGACGAGTGACAAGTTACTTGTTAAATGACAATAAGAAACAGAAAAGGCGGGTAAAACCCGCCTTTTAATATTTATTGAGTAATACTACTCTTCGGTGTCACCAGAAAAACCGTCGTCAACTAATATTCTTCCGCAGTACTCACAAACAATAATTTTCTTACGAATTTTAATGTCTAGTTGACGTTGGGGTGGAATTTTGTTAAAACAACCTCCGCATGCATCACGTTTAACAGTTACAACAGCTAAACCGTTGCGGGCATTTGTCCTAATTCTCTTATATGCTGAGAAAAGGCGACTTTCAATCATCTCGGCATAGGCTTCTGACCTACGATTTAGCTCATCCTCTTCTTTTTGTGTCTCGGAGATAATGTCGTCTAATTCGGTTTTTTTATTCTTTAGGTCAATTGAACGCTCATCAAGCAATGTTTTAGCTTGTTCAATGGCTACTTTCTTATCCTTTCCTTGTTGTGTAAACTCACGAATTCTCTTCTCGCAAAGTTCAATTTCTAATTTTTGGTACTCTACTTCCTTTGAAATAGAATCGAATTCACGGTTATTTCGAACGTTACTCTGTTGATCTTCGTATTTTTTTATTAAAGTTTCTGCTTCCTTAATCTCCTGTTTCTTACGAACAATCATGCTATCAATCTCTTCAACTTCCTTATGAAGATTGTTCACACGGGTTTCAAGTCCTTCAATCTCATCTTCTAAATCTTGAACCTCCAAAGGAAGTTCACCGCGAAGGGTCTTAATATTATCAACCTTTGAATCAACAGATTGAAGTTCGTAAAGGATCTTAAGTTTCTCTTCAACTGAGAGTTCTGTTGTCTCAGCGTGCTTGTTTTTATCTACTGCCATACCTTACTTATATGTAATTAATTGGGTTGGTATTTATTTCCGATTTGAGAACTGCAAATTTAGATAAATTTTTCAATAGATATTCATAAAAAATATCAATGGTAAATTGTTCGCTCTCAAAATGTCCAATATCTGCTATTACTATTTTCCCTTCAGCATCGAAAAACTGATGGTATTTAACGTCTCCTGTAATGAAAATATCTGCACCTGAAGTAATTGCATTATTAATTAAAAAAGCACCACTTCCACCGCAAAAAGCAACTTTTTTAATATTCTTTTTAAGAAAAGGAGTATATCGAATTGTTTTCAACCTAAAATTGTTTTTCACTTTATCTAAGAATTCTTTTTCCGTTAAGGGCTCTTCTAATTCCCCTATCATCCCCATTCCTACTCTGTTGTAGGTATTCAGTAAGGGGTAGATATCATAAGCAACCTCCTCGTATGGGTGTACAGCAATCATCTCCCTAATAACTTTTGATAGCAACACCTTGGGTACAATCACTTCTATGCGAACCTCGGGCTCGCGATGCAATTCGTTTAATTCACCAACAAAAGGTTTTGCTCCTTCTCCTGCCCTAAAGGTTCCTTTCCCCTCAAGATTAAATGAACAACAATCGTATTTTCCTATATGCCCAGCACCTGCTTTAAACATTGCGTTTCTAACTACCTCAGCCTCTTTAATTGGTGTAAAAACTACAAGTTTAATCAGCTCTCCATCAAGCGGTCTTAGAAATTCCAGATTAGTTAAACCTAGTTTTTCCCCTATTTTAGAGTTCACACCCCCAATAACACTATCAAGGTTGGTATGAGCGGAGTAAATGGCAATATCGTTTTTAATAGCCTTTATAACAACCCTTTCAACATCAGTTTTTCCTGTGATCTTTTTTAACCCCGAGAAAATAATAGGATGATGCGATACTATTAAATTTAAACCCTTTTGGTAAGCTTCGTCAACAACCTGAGGTGTCACATCAAGGGTAACTAAAACACCTTTTAATGGTGCTTGAGGATTACCAACCAATAGCCCTGAATTATCATACGACTCTTGGTAAGCAAGCGGAGCAAGTTGCTCAATTAAAGCAGAAACATCATTAATTACCATATAAAATAAGCTGGAGAAACTAGAGCTCGTTACTTATCTCAAGTAGCATAGCCTTTATGCCCTTTAACGATTCTACTATCTCAAAATTATGAATAGTATCCTGACGATTTTCTGATAGTTTTTTTCTAGCCCCTTCAAGGGTTAGGCGTTGCTCCTTAACGAGATAGTGGATTAGTTTAAGGTTTTCAATATCCTCCTTGGTGAAAAAACGATTCCCCTTTTTATTCTTGTGGGGTTTGATAACGTCGAAGTTCTTCTCCCAAAATCTAATTAATGAAGTATTGACGTTGAACATTTCGGCAACTTCGCCGATAGAGTAGTAAAGTTTTTCAACCTTTTTTTCTTTGTAGGGCACGGCTTATTAGTTAAAATTAATCCAATGATTGTCCACTGTTTGCGGCAAGAGCAATCATTTTATCGTATTCTTCGGGTGTTAAATCGTTAAAGTAAAAATTAATAGGATTTATCGGATTATCGTTTAATCTAACCTCGTAATGTAGATGTGGTGCTAAGCTCATTCCTGTACTACCAACCAATCCAATTACTTCTCCCCTCTTAACAGTCTTTCCTGTCCTAACTAATATTTCGCTCAAATGAGCATAAAGCGTTTTATACCCAAATCCATGATCAATAATTACGGTGTTCCCATATCCCCTTTTCGAATGATCAACATCAACTACTACACCATCACCTGTCGCAAAAACGTCAGTTCCAGTAGGAGCCGTAAAGTCCATCCCGGTATGCATCTTTAGCACCTTGTAGAAAGGGTGAATTCTTACTCCAAAAGGTGATGCGACTCTTGTTAAATCTTTGTTTGAAATTGGTTGTATAGTAGGAATCGATTTGGTCATCAACTCTTTATTCTTTGCTAAAGAAATTATCTCATCAAACGATTTTGTTTGAACGTAAACCTCTTTGGATAGTTTATCTATTTTCTTAGCGGATTCAATAACAATATCAGAGTTTGCTAGTCCTTCCAACTCTGAGTACCTATCAGCTCCTCCAAAACCTGCCGACCGTATTGAGAGTGGAATAGGTTCTGCTTCAAAGATTGTTCTATAGATATTTTCGTCGCGCTGTTGAATATCTTTTAGAACAGCTTCAATTTGATTATACTTACCATTAAGGATATCAAACTGAAGCAATAACTCTTCCTTTTCGCGTCTTAATCCACGTTCTTTGGGAGTATCAAAAAAAGAGGTATAAATTGAGTAATATGCAATTGTAATAACAATTGTTGCCAAAAAAAACTTTAATCCTTTAAAAGCTTTATCTTTTAAGGTATGATCTACCTTAATAAAACTAAGAGTTTCGTGATTAAATTTATATTTACTTTTTGGCATTTATAAAATATTGTTCGATAAAATATCAAACTATTCTTGTGAAGTGTTATCCAAACTAGAAATTTCTTTTTCTTTTTTATTTACGGTGGCGAATTTAACCATCTTATCATAATCCTCCATGGTTAAATCGTTAAAATAGTTTAATGGATCAGTTGCAACATTACGAAGCATCACTTCATAATGGAGGTGAGGCCCTGTGCTTCTACCTGTAGTGCCAAGCAGTCCAACAATCTGACCTCGCTTAACTTTTTCTCCTGTTTTAACTTCTATCTTACTCAAATGGGCGTATCTGGTTTTATAACCAAAACCATGATCTACAACTACCTGTTTCCCGTAACCGTCAAAAGTATACTCTGCATCAACAACAACACCATCGCCAGTTGTGTGAATTGGGGTACCAATAGATCCCGTAAAATCGATCCCGTTATGCATTGTTGGGCGATGTGTAAAAGGATCGCTTCTGAAACCAAAATAAGCGGAGATATTTTTAAGAGAAACTGGTTGAATTGCAGGAATGCAATGAGTCATTTTCTCTTTGTTCCTTGCTAAATCAATAACTTCATCAAAAGATTTAGATTGCATATAAACCCCCCAACTCAACCGATCAACCATAATAAAGGTTTTAGTAAGTACATCGGAATGTTGATACTTTTCAAAAGCTTTATAACGGTTTACTCCACCATATCCCCCCTCTTTTAAACTTGATGGAATTGTATCGGCTTCAAAAATTGCGCGGTAAATATTATTATCCCTTTTCTGAAACTCTTTAAGCAAACTCTCTTTTTCTCTCAGTTTTCGTTGGAAAAGATCATATTTAACAATAGTATTGGCTATCTCACGCTTGATATTCTTCTCTTTTGGGGTATCAAGAAAAATTGAATAAATGTAAGTTAAAGTTGCTGCAATAGTTATGTTAACAAATAAATGAATTGCTATCTTTGCAATCTTTTTACGAAGAGGATGGGATATTACATCAAACTTTAAAGTATGAGGATTATATCGATATTTTATCTTTGCCATCTCTTTTTAATAGCGTTTTTTGAGTTACCTATTTTGACCAATGGCGACAAATCTAATGTAAATATTTATTTTTGCAAAGTTTTTGACCAAAAAGTTCGCCCTTCGATGTTAACTAATTACCAATAAATCACTAAAATAGGGTTATATGAAATACCTTGTTTTTTTAACTTTATTTAATGAGAATAAGAAATTATAGGTACTCTGTGCGTTCTCAATTTTTATTTTATAAATTTTGATAAGTAACTTTAATAATATAAACAGTTATCCAAATGAGATCAAGCGAAATTAGACAAGCATTTCTTGATTATTTTAACGGAAAGAAACATCAAATTGTGCCTTCCGCTCCAATGGTTGTAAAAAACGACCCAACCCTTATGTTTACTAATGCGGGGATGAATCAGTTTAAAGATATTTTCCTTGGAAATTCACCCGTTAAATACCCCAGAATTGCCAATACACAGAAGTGTCTTCGCGTTTCGGGCAAACATAATGATCTTGAAGAGGTTGGTCATGATACATACCATCATACCATGTTCGAGATGCTTGGCAACTGGTCGTTTGGTGATTATTTCAAGAAAGAAGCTATCGACTGGGCTTGGGAATTCCTTGTAGATATACTTAAAATAGATAGAAATAATCTATATGTAACTGTTTTTGAGGGTAGTCCAGAAGAAGGAATTGAAATGGACAAAGAAGCGTTTGAGTTTTGGAAAAAACATCTACCCGAAGATAGAATTCTATTAGGCTCTAAAAAGGATAATTTCTGGGAAATGGGTGAATCCGGTCCATGCGGTCCATGCTCAGAAGTGCATGTAGATATTCGAAATGCGAATGATAAGAAGGCAATTTCAGGAAATCAGATGGTTAACAAGGGCCATCCTCAGGTAATTGAGATATGGAATCTGGTTTTCATTCAGTATAACCGCAAGGCAAACGGCCAGCTTGAGCAACTACCAGCACAGCACGTTGATACTGGTATGGGTTTCGAAAGACTATCTATGGTGATTCAAGGTAAGCAAAGCAACTACGATACTGATGTTTTCCAACCAATAATTGGAAAAATTTCAGAGATGTGCGGAATTGCCTATGGAAAAGAAAAACAGAGCGATATTGCGATGCGAGTAATTGCTGATCACCTCCGTGCTGTATCATTCTCTATTGCTGATGGTCAACTCCCATCGAACGTTAAAGCTGGTTATGTAATTCGCCGAATCCTTCGTCGTGCTGTTCGTTATGGTTATACATTTCTGAATTTCCGTGAGCCTTTCATCAATAAGCTAATTCCAACTTTAGCAACAGAGATGGGAAAATTCTTCCCTGAGCTCATTTCTCAGCAAGATTTGATTACAAAAGTAATCCACGAGGAGGAAGCGGCATTCTTACGCACTCTCGAAACTGGAATTCGTATGCTCGATGGCCTTATCGATACAGCAAAAAAAGAGCATAAGAAAGAAATCTCAGGGAAGGATGCTTTTGTTCTCTACGATACATTTGGTTTCCCTATCGATTTAACTGAACTTATTCTTAGAGAGAATAACCTTTCCGTTGACATGGAAAGTTTCAAAAAGGAGCTCGAGGGTCAAAAGGAACGCTCACGTTCAGCTGCAGCTATTGAAACCTTAGACTGGCTTGAAATCCAAAAAATTGATGAAGTTGAGTTTGTTGGGTACGATCAACTAGAGGCAGAAGTTCACATCTCAAAAATGAGAACTGTTAAAACGAAAGGGAAAGAGCAATATCACCTTGTATTTGATAAAACTCCTTTCTACGCTGAGTCTGGAGGACAGGCTGGTGATATCGGTACAATTTCAAATGCAAACGAAACAATCAACATCATCAATACTATTAAGGAAAACAATCTTACAATACATATTGCAGAGAGTCTTCCAGCAAGTCCAAACTCAACCTTCTTTGCAAAGGTAGATAAGGAAAAAAGGATAAGCACAGCCAACAATCACTCAGCAACCCACCTATTGCACAACGCGCTGCGTAAGGTATTGGGAACACATGTGGAGCAAAAAGGTTCGTTGGTTAATCCAGAATATCTTCGTTTCGACTTCTCTCACTTCCAAAAGGTAAGCGATGAGGAGATAAGAAAGGTTGAAATTCTTGTAAACCAAAAGATCCGTCAAAATATTGCCCTCGATGAGCATCGTGGTGTGCCTATGGAGCAAGCACAGAAAATGGGTGCTATGGCTTTATTCGGTGAAAAGTATGGTGATTCTGTTCGTGTTATAAAATTTGAAGAATCGGTTGAACTTTGCGGAGGAACACATGTTCCTGCTACTGGGCAAATTGGATTTATTAAGATTATCTCTGAAGGAGCTATTTCGGCTGGTGTTCGTCGTATTGAGGCTATTACCGGAGCAAAGGCAGAAGAATACCTTTATAATCAAATAGATAGCATTAAGGAGCTTAAAGAAGTATTGGGAGGCTCTTCTAATCTAAAACAAAGCGTTGCAAAGCTAGTTGAAGAGAATGAAAATCTCAGGAAAGAGATTGAAGAAATGATGAAAGAGAAACTTCATGCGTTAAAGGCTGAGCTAAAACTTTCCATTGTACCTCGAAATGGAGTAAATATTATTGCAAAGAAGGTATCAATAACAAATCCAGATGCAATTAAGGATCTTGCATTCCAAATGAAAAATGAAATTGAGAATCTATTCCTTGTTCTGGGTTCAGTTTCTGAAGGGAAAGCAATGTTAACGGTTATGCTTGATGAAAAACTTGTAGAATCGAAAAAGTTAAACGCATCGAACATTGTTCGTGAAGCAGCCAAAGAAATTCAAGGAGGCGGTGGTGGGCAACCATTCTATGCAACAGCAGGAGGGAAAAATCCTGCAGGACTGGATGCTGCAATTGCGAAAGCCATCAATCTATTAGGATAAATATCAGATTATTATTGTGTTAATAAATAATTGTTTGATGATTTGGTAAGTATTAACAATTCGTTTTACATTTGTCCAATGTTAAACAATACCATGTTACAGAGTAAAGAAAAGCTATTAGCACAAAAACACACTGGATTCGAAGATTCATCATCATATTTCATTTCATTAAGTCTGCCAACATCGGCAGACTTTTTTTTTGCCGAAACAATTTTCCCAGATTCGGAAACCAATGAAATAGTAACGTTAATAGTATTAAACAAAGGGTTGGCTTTTCGCCGACCCTTTGTTATTTCAATATAACTAACAAAATGGAGAAGATAAAAGCAAAGCTGGTGCTTGAGGATGGCAGTGAATACACAGGCTACTCATTTGGCTACCTTGGAAGTTCTGCTGGTGAAGCAGTGTTCAACACTGCTATGAATGGCTACCCTGAAAGTTTAACAGATCCATCGTACCGAGGGCAAATTCTAGTTGCCACCTATCCACTAATAGGAAACTATGGCGTTCCAGAAAGCATTAGCGATGGGAACTTACTTCGATACTGGGAATCTGAAAAAATTCATGTTTCGGGTTTGGTAGTTGCTGAGTACAGCGAACGTTATAGCCATTGGAATGCTAGCAAAAGCCTTTCGCAATGGCTAACTGAGCATAAAATTCCTGCAATATCGGGTTTGGATACTAGGGCTTTGACCAAGAAGATTAGAAAAAGAGGCTGTATGCTGGGTAAAATAATTGTAAATAATGATGTTGAGTGGATTGATCCCAACAAAGACGATCTGGTTGGACAAGTATCAATTAAGCAAAAAACTAACTACGGAAACGGCAAATACAAGATTGTTTTAGTTGATTGTGGGGTTAAGAATAACATTATCCGCTGCCTCCTTAATCGAGATACAACTGTAATACGGGTTCCCTACGATTACGATTTTACCCAAGAAAACTATGATGGCCTATTTATCTCAAACGGTCCTGGTGATCCTAAAATGAATGTTAAAACCATTGAACATCTAAGAAAAGCCATGTCGATTGATAAACCAATTATGGGAATCTGTCTAGGAAATCAGCTGCTGGCGCTTGCTGCCGGAGCCGATACTTATAAACTTCCCTATGGGCACCGAAGTCACAACCAACCAGTTATAATGAAGGGGACAGATAGATGCTTTATTACCTCTCAGAATCATGGTTTTGCAATCGATACAAAAACATTACCTAGCGATTGGGAAATTCTTTTCGAGAATGCTAACGATGGTACATGCGAGGGAATCAAGCATAAAACTAAACCAATATTTGCAGCACAGTTCCACCCCGAAGCATCAGGAGGACCAAATGATACAGAGTTTTTGTTTGATGAATTTCTTCAATTAGTAGCCAGAACTCAGAATTCAGAATTCAGTAGATAAATTGATCTCTCAAACAACTTTTAACTTTTAACTTATACAAATGAAAAATCAACATAAAAAAGTTCTTGTACTAGGATCAGGAGCACTCAAAATCGGCGAAGCTGGTGAATTCGACTATAGCGGATCGCAAGCATTAAAAGCATTGAAGGAAGAAGGAATATCAACAATACTTATAAATCCAAATATTGCCACAGTTCAAACCAGTAAAGGGATTGCCGATAAAGTCTACTTCCTCCCAGTAACTCCATACTTTGTTGAGAAAGTAATTGAAAAGGAGCATCCCGATGGAATTTACCTATCATTTGGTGGACAAACAGCCCTCAACTGCGGAACTCAACTCTATAAAAGTGGAATCCTAGCAAAGCATAACATTCAAGTGCTTGGAACTCCAGTTGAAACCATTATAAATACAGAGGATCGCGAACTATTTGCTAATAAACTCTTGGAAATTGATGTTAAAACTCCTAAAAGTATTGCAGTTGAAAGCGTAGAAGGAGCAATTGAAGCAGCAAGGAAAATTGGATTTCCATTAATCATCAGAGCGGCTTTCACATTGGGCGGCCAAGGAAGCGGATTCTGCTCTAATGAGGAAGAACTCAAAGTTCTTGCAACAAATGCATTTTCATACTCTCCACAAATACTTGTTGAAGAATCGCTTAAAGGGTGGAAAGAGGTGGAGTACGAGGTAGTACGCGATAGGTTCGACAATTGCATTACCGTTTGTAATATGGAGAACTTCGATCCGCTTGGAATCCATACTGGCGAAAGCATTGTAGTTGCTCCATCACAGACATTAACAAACTCCGAGTACCATAAACTAAGGGCTCTTGCTATTAAGATTATTCGTCACCTTGGTGTAGTTGGAGAATGTAATGTTCAGTACGCACTTGACCCGAATAGCGAGGATTACAGGGTTATCGAGGTTAATGCTCGTTTATCTCGTTCATCTGCACTTGCATCAAAAGCAACAGGTTATCCATTAGCGTTTATTGCTGCAAAACTAGGATTAGGTTATGGTTTACATCAACTTAAAAACTCGGTAACCCAAACTACCACAGCCTGCTTTGAACCTGCCCTCGATTATATTGTTGTGAAAATACCTCGCTGGGATCTAAATAAATTCCAAGGAGTTACTCGAGAAATAGGCTCTTCGATGAAGAGTGTTGGCGAGGTAATGGCCATAGGAAGGACTTTTGAGGAGGCAATTCAAAAGGGATTGAGAATGATTGGACAAGGAATGCATGGTTTGGTAGCCAATCCTAAACTTAGTTTCCCAAATCTTGATGAATCTCTCACCCACCCTACCGATCAACGTATATTTGCCATTGCCGAAGCGTTGGAAAAGGGTTGGACGATCGACAAAATTCATGATCTTACAAAAATTGATGTTTGGTTTCTGGAGAAGATGCAAAATATCATCGCATTAAAGCATAAAATCGAATCCATAAAATCACTAGAAAAACTCGATTCAGAAACACTGCTAGAAGCAAAACAAAAAGGATTCTCTGACTTTCAGATTGCAAGGTTCATCTTCAACCCCGAACCAAAGGAAATCGAGATTTACCAGCAGAAAGTAAGAGATTATCGGAAATCAGTTGGAATATTGCCCGTTGTAAAACAAATAGATACCCTTGCTGCTGAATACCCCTCGGAAACAGCCTATTTGTACATCACATACCATGGGATTGAGAATGATATTTCAAAAAATAGCAAGGATAAAACGGTAATTGTTCTTGGTTCTGGTGCATATAGAATAGGTAGTTCCGTTGAATTCGATTGGTGTACGGTTAGCGCTGTGAATGAGATCAGAAAATTAGGCTATAAATCGGTGATGATCAACTATAATCCCGAAACAGTAAGCACCGACTATGATATGTGCGATAGGTTATACTTTGATGAACTAACCTTCGAGCGAGTACTCGATATAGTTGATATGGAAGACCCAATAGGTGTTATTGTTTCGGTTGGAGGACAAATACCTAATAACCTTGCAATACGGTTACACCAAGCTGGGGTAAAAATACTTGGCACATCACCCGATTCTATTGACAAAGCAGAGGATAGGCAGAAGTTCTCCGAAATGCTAGATCGACTATTGATTGATCAGCCACGTTGGAAGCAGCTTTCTACCTTCGAGGAGGTGAATCATTTTGTTGATGAAGTTGGTTATCCTGTGCTTATTCGTCCTTCATATGTACTATCAGGATCGGCAATGAATGTGGTTTCTAACTCTGACGAGCTTCGCGATTACCTTATGTTGGCCGCGAATGTATCAAAAACACATCCTGTAGTGGTCAGCGAGTTTATTGAGGGAGCAAAAGAGATTGAGTACGATGCAGTTGCCAACAATGGTGACGTTATGTTCGATGCTATATCCGAACATGTTGAGTTTGCTGGGGTTCACTCAGGTGACGCAACTCTCGTTTTTCCTCCCCAAAAACTCTACTTTGAAACCATTCGAAGAATACGAAAAATTGCTAGAAAAATCGCCAAAGAGCTACGAATCACTGGACCTTTCAACATGCAACTTCTTGCAAAAAATAATGATATAAAGGTTATCGAATGCAACCTAAGAGCAAGTCGAAGCTTCCCATTTGTCTCGAAAGTACTCGACTACAATTTTATTGAAGCAGCCACCGGCTATATGCTTGGCAGAATGCCAAATTCAGTTCCCCTTTCAATGTTTGAGATCGATCATGTTGGGATAAAAGCATCGCAGTTCTCCTTTAGTCGACTATCAAAAGCCGATCCTATTTTAGGTGTAGAAATGGCTTCAACAGGTGAAGTGGGTTGTATAGGAGTTGATTTTGACGATGCTATGATTAAAGCGATGCTTTCTGTGGGTTATAGAATTCCTCAAAAGAGTATTCTGGTATCGTCTGGTCCTCTGAGATCAAAGATTGCTCTTGTTGAACCATTGCTGATGCTTCAGGAGCAAAACTTTACTATCTATGCAACAAAGGGGACTGCTAAATTTTTAAAGGAAAATGGAATAAATGCCATACCTGTTGCTTGGCCCGATGAATCGGACTCTCCTAATAGTATTGAGCTAATTAAGAATCGTCAGGTTGAGATGGTTGTAAATGTTCCCAAAAACCTTTCTCGAAAAGAGCTTGATAACGACTACTCAATCCGTCGCGCAGCAATCGACTATAATATTCCTTTAATCACGAATGCTAGACTTGCTGCATCTTTCTTAATTGCAATATGTAATAAGAAACTGGAGACATTGGAATTGATGAGCTGGAGTGAGTATTTTTAGTAGTGAGTAGATAGTAGCAAGTAGTCAGAATTCAGAAGAAAATCAATTACCCAATTACTACTGAATTCTGTCTACTATTCTAGTATCTGAAATCTGATGTCTCAAAGTCTACTTAAACCCGTATTTATCTACTAAATAGATCAGCGACGCCATTGCAGCACTACCCTGCTGTAATGAAGTTTTATTGATTTTATCAAAAGTATCAAATCCACTATGATGATAATCGAAATAGTGCGTTGGATCGGCCATCATTTCTGCTAAAACAACATTTTGATCTTTTAGAAATCCTATATCGACCCCGCTTCCACCATTAACAAATAGGTTTGAACCGTAAGGTTCAAAGAGTTTATTGTAAACCTGAGCCTTCCCAAACCTAACCGAATCGGTTTCAAAAGAAAATCCTATTGGGTTGTCGCATCCACCATCGGACTCTAATGCGAAAAGATGTTTTTCATTATTCAATTTTGCCATCTCAGCATATTTTCTGCCCCCGCGCTGATTCATCTCCTCGTCAATAAACATAACAACTCGAAGGGTATGTTTTGGCTTATAGCCAAGTTCATGGAATATTCTCCAAACATCAATCGACTGAACACACCCGCCACCATCATCATGCGAACCATCGGTATTATCCCATGAATCAATATGACCTCCAACAGTGATAAATTCCTTTGGAAACTCAGACCCTCTAACCTCTCCGATTACATTGTAAGAAGTCTCTTCAGGCAAAAACTTGCAATCCGATTTCAGATATACCTTCAGTTTTGGATCATCAACCAGCAGTTGGTCTAAAAGATTAGAATGTACCGTAGAAATCGAAAAAGCAGGTATTTCCTTTGGGGTTTCGAAATATCTCATCACTCCTGTATGGGGAAAAGTATCAATTGCTGTTGTACACGACCTTACGAGTACAGCAATTGCGCCATACCTTGCAGCTACTGAAGCCCCTGCAAAACGAAATCCAACAACCTCTCCATACGCCTCAAATGAGTTTATTTTGCTTTGATCCATCGGTTTATTGAAGTAGACGATCTTCCCTTTAACCTTATCGCCAAGTGTTTTTAATTCATCAAAACTTTTTACAGCAACAACCTCTGCCTTAATCCCATTTGAAGGTGTCCCAACTGAATTTCCAAGGGTACAAACAACCAATCTTTTCTTCTCTAAATTTTTTGAAATTGCATAACCTTCCTCCTTTTCACCTCTAGACCAATGTGCAACTTTACATTCTTGCAAATACACTGTATCGAAATTTGATCCCTCAATCACCCTTTTCATATATTTAATTGATTCACCTGAAATAGGCGTTCCCGCTAAACGATTACCATATTCACTTGATAAAACACGTAGTGTGTGGTATGCTGTGGTGTCAGATTGTGCTGCTTTAAAAATATCTGAAATCACTTCTGAATCTTGCTTCTGTGAACAGCTGATAATAGTAAACAATGCTGCTAAAAGGATGAAATGTTTTATTTTCATGGTTTTTTTATTGATAAAAGTATAGATAAAACTAAGCCAAAAAGGTTTAAAACCTTTCACAAAAAGGAGTTTCCCCATTAGAAATAAACATCTCATCCAACATTTTGTTATTAATACCGAAACTTAAACATACGTTTAATCAATTTTCATTCTTTTTTCTACATTTGGCATTTACCAAAACTAAAGTTGAATACTTAAAATCTACTAAATGGAAGCAACCAGAACGTTTGACATTCTTCAACGGGGCATTGAAATCTATAACGGGAGGACAGTTCTTGCTGTTAAGCAAAATGGAGAATGGATTGAGTACGATATTCACGCATACGCAGAAAATACAAATAATCTCAGCTATGGATTGCTTGCATTAGGCTTGAAGAAAGGTGATAAAGTAGCAACTGTTTCCAATAATCGACCAGAATGGAATTTTGTTGATATGGCTGTTAGCCAAACTGGAATGGTACACGTTCCAATTTATTCAACAATAAGTAACGATGAGTATAAGCATATACTAAGACATTCAGAATCCAAAATCCTATTTGTTGAAAATAGGGCTTTATATGAAAAGATACAACCAATAGTTGCTGAAATACCTGAAATTATTGGCATGTACACATTCCAAAAATCCGAAGGTTTACCTTTTTGGGAGGATATTGCAAGCAAAGGAAAAACAGTTGAAGATCAATATAAAAATGAATTAGAAATAATAAAGCAATCTGTTAAACCAGGCGATATTGCTTCAATTATCTATACATCTGGGACTACTGGACTATCTAAGGGTGTAATGTTATCACACGAAAATTTTTTAAGTAATGTAGTTGCCACTTCTCCCCGGTTACCTTTAGTGGCAGGTGATAAAACACTTAGCTTTCTTCCACTTTGCCATGTGCTTGAGCGAATGGTAAACTATATATTTCAGTATACCGGGATGACTATATACTATGCTGAGAGTATGGCTACTATTGGAGATAATGTGCGAGAATTAAAAGTTCAAGCGTTTTGTGCAGTTCCGAGAGTGCTAGAGACTGTGTATAATAAGATTATCGCAAAGGGTAAAGATTTAGCGGGGATTAAAAAACAAATCTTTTTCTGGGCAGTAAACCTCGGATTGCATTACGAACTAAATGAGAAAAACGGTTGGTTTTATAGAATTCAACTCAATATTGCTCGTAAATTAGTTTTCAGCAAATGGCTTGAAGCACTTGGTGGAAATATGAAACTTATAGTTAGCGGAGGTGCTGCTCTCCAACCTCGTTTAGCAAGGGTTTTCTGGGCTGCTGGCATTCCTGTGCTTGAGGGTTATGGGCTTACAGAAACTTCACCCGTAATATCAGTAAACCATTTTCAAGAGCCAAATAGTGTTAAGTTTGGATCGGTTGGTCCAATACTCGAAAACATAAATGTGGTTATTGCAGAAGATGGTGAAATTCTAATGAAGGGACCAAGCCTTATGAAAGGCTATTATAAAGATCCTGAACTAACAAGCCAAGCAATTGATGAGTCTGGTTGGTTTCATACCGGCGATATCGGCCGAATTGATGATAATCGGTTTTTAGTAATTACCGATCGTAAAAAGGAGATATTCAAAATGTCGAGTGGAAAATATATAGCACCTCAAGTTATCGAGAACAAGGTTAAAGAATCATTTTTTATTGAACAGGCCATGATTGTTGGTGAAAACGAGAAGTTCGTTAGTGCTTTGATCTCACCGAACTTCAGCTTTCTCCATGATTGGTGCTCAAGACATAAAGTGCATTTTGAAAATAACAAAGAGTTAATTCTCAAATCTGAAGTTATTGCTCGCTACCAACGCGAGATCAATACTATTAATAAGCAAATTGGCGAGTTCGAGCAAATAAAACGATTCCGTTTAGTTGAAGAACAATGGAGTTCACAAACAGGTGAGTTATCTCCAACTTTAAAACTCCGCAGAAAGATTTTATACGATAGGTACGAACCTATTCTGGAAGAAATTTTTGGTCACCAAAAAAATGAGGAAATCAGAGGTGTATAGATAGTTATCGATTACTCTTTCGGAATAACCATAAACCAAGAAAGGTTAATCCACCATTTAGAATAATCAATTCAAAACCTATTTTGTACCCCCAGAAAAGTTGTGCTGAGTATCTACTCAGGACAAAGCAGATTATTGGAGAAAGTATCGCAACAATAGGAATCCATCTATCCTTAACTTGCCACTTAGTAAACATTCCAAATGCATATAAACCTAACAGTGGGCCATAGGTATACCCTGCAATCTTATATAAAGTTTGAATTATAGCCTCATCATTAATACTCCTTATTATGAGTATGCAAACCATCAGTACAAGAGCGAATGAAAGGTGAACTAGGTATCTAATCCTTATCTTTTTGTCTTCAGCAACCGAAAACTTATTCAATCCTAGAATATCTATACAAAAAGAAGTGGTAAGCGATGTAAGTGCCCCATCTGCACTGGGGTATGCCGCAGAGATCAGCCCTACAACAAAAACGATACCTGCAACAGGTATAAGCTTTTGAATAGCTATGGTTGGGAATAGATCATCGGTGTTATGAACGGAAATACCTCGGGAATTTGCATAAAAAACCAGAATAGCGCCAAGGACAAGGAACATCAAATTCACAAAAACGAGTACAAAGCTAAAGGTGAACATATTCTTTTGGGCATCCTTTAGTGATCGGCAGCTTAAATTCTTCTGCATCATCTCCTGGTCCAAACCTGTCATTGTAATGGCAATAAACATCCCACTAAAAAACTGCTTCAGGAAGAATTGCTTACTGCTCCAATCGGTATCTAGAATCCTAGAATAATCGCTTTGAAAAACCTTTGTAATTAATCCACCAAATGAAAGGTGCAACTCTTGTGAAATAAAAACAATGGAAAGCACAACTGCCAAAAGCATAAACGTGGTTTGTAGCGTATCTGTCCATATTATTGTTCGTATTCCTCCTTTAAATGTATATATCAAAATAGATATTATAAAAATGATAATCGTGACGAAGAACGGGACATTCCAAGCATCGAAAACAAAAATTTGTAGAACATTTACTACAATAAACATGCGTAATGAAGCCCCTATTATTCTAGATAAAAGAAAGAAAGATGCTCCCGTTTTGTATGTTGAATTTCCAAATCGTCCTTCGAGGTATGAATATATTGAGGTTAAATTTAATCTGTAGTACAATGGCATTAGAACAGTTGCAATTACAGTATAACCAGCAAGAAATCCGAATACCATCATCATGTAGGTGAACTGTTTATTCATCACATCACCAGGAACCGACATAAAGGTTACTCCTGAAAGCGATGCGCCAATCATCCCAAAAGCAACAACATACCAAGGCGATCTTTTATTTCCAAGAAAGAAAGTATGATTAGTTGCGTTTCTTGAAGTAAAATACGTAATAACTAGTAATACAACGAAATATGTACAAACAATAGATGCAATGAGAGTCGGCGACATTTTTTCTACTTTATTTTTAAATACAATGGTAGAAAAAATAAGGAAGAAGAAAAAATAAACAACATAGCAAAAGTCATTAACCGATATTTTGTAGATTTGTGAAAAGGATTTTGCAATTATGAATATTCAAAGCTA